>OLIF01000095.1_pt1 | contig 48557 bp, 46 predicted proteins | sample 1609681 | NCBI WGS metagenome assembly OLIF01 (sample SAMEA4350143, study PRJEB24818) | metagenome | biome: human; feature: gut; material: faeces | place: Denmark | collected 2013-09 | reverse complement strand
TTTTGCAGCTTTAGCAGTTCCGGGATCACGCCTGGTTCAAAGGCGAGTTTGTCAAAACGGTCCACCTGAAAATCACTCGGCGGTTCGCTAATCAGGGTTCCATCGCGATCGATAAAAAGATACTTCTGACTCATCAAACTTGCTCCGCACGTAAGGCGTCAATGACGCGCTGGCTTTCTTCACGGGTTCCGACGGTAATTCGCAGGCAGCCGCTTAAAGAGGGTTGTTTATTCTGATCACGTAAGATAATGCCCTGATCCCACAAAGATTTAAACACTGCGCTGGAGGCTTTAAAGCGTGCCAAAATGTAGTTGGTTTCAGAGTCAAAAACCTGCTCCACGCAGGGGATCTCTTTCAGTGCGGCAATCAGGTATTCGCGTTCTGCAATAATTTGCGCCACCCGTTCGCGCATGGCGACGATTCCCTGCGGGCTTAACGCCTGGGCCGCAATGTCGGCAACCGGCGTCGAGAGCGGGTAGGGGGCGATCACTTTCATCAGCAGGTTGATGACTTCTTCGTTTGCCAGCGTAAACCCGCAACGAAGCCCTGCCAGAGCAAAAGCTTTCGAAAGAGTACGCAAAATAGCCAGATGTGGATATTCCGCCAGCCAGCCAGCCAGCGAGGCCTGCGGGCAAAACTCAATATAGGCTTCATCGGCGACCACAATCGCCTTGCCGCGGGTTAATTCCAGCAATGTGCGAAAATCCTGCGGGTTGATCAGTTGCCCGGTCGGGTTGTTGGGGCTGCAAACATAGACCATTTTCACGCCATCCAGCTTGTCGGAAATGCCCTGTAAGTCCAGTTGCCAGTTGTCCAGCGTCGGCACTGTGCGGCACTCGACGCCAATGGTTTCAGCGCTGACGCTGTACATGCCGTACGTTGGCGGGCAGTAGAGGATGGCGTCTTTACCCGGTTCGCAAAAAGCGCGAATCAGCAGTTCAATACCTTCGTCCGCGCCACGGCTGACCAACACCTGCTCCGGTTTTACGCCTGCATATTGCGCGTAATTTTCAATCACCGCTTTCGGCTGGCATTCCGGGTAGCGGTTGAGCGTTTGCTGAGTAAGCTGAAACTCCACGGCTGTGGGATATTCGTTGGCGTTCAGCCAGACGTCGCCGTTACCGCCCAGACGACGCGCTGACTGATACGGCGTCAGGTTGCGGACGTTTTCACGCGCTAAATCGGTAATAGTCACGGTGCTCATGCTTGCTCCTTAAGGGCGTTAACACGCAAAGTAACGGCATTTTTGTGGGCGGTCAGGCGCTCGGCGGCGGCCAGTGTTTCAATGGTCGAAGCCAGCGTGGAAAAGCCTTCTTTCGACAGTTCCTGTACGGTCATGCGTTTCTGGAAATCTGCCAGCCCGAGGCTGGAACAGGTGGCGGTGTAACCGTAAGTCGGCAGCACGTGATTGGTGCCGGAGGCGTAATCACCTGCCGATTCCGGTGACCAGTCACCGAGAAATACCGAACCGGCGCTGGTGATGCCATCGACCAGTTCGCGGGCGTTGCGGGTCTGAATGATCAGGTGCTCCGGGCCGTACTGGTTGGAAATCGTTACGCACTGCGCTAAATCTTTAGTCACAATCAGGCGGCTGGTGCTCAGTGCCTGACGTGCGGTTTCGGCACGCGGCAGTTCTGCCAGTTGGCGTTCGACAGCTTCGGCTACGCGACGCGCCATCTCAGCATCGGGCGTCAGTAAAATCACCTGAGAGTCCGGGCCGTGTTCAGCCTGAGAGAGCAAATCAGAAGCCACGAAATCCGGCGTAGCGCCGCTGTCAGCAATGACCAACACTTCCGACGGGCCTGCGGGCATATCGATAGCCGCACCGTCCAGACGCTGGCTCACCTGACGTTTTGCCTCGGTGACAAAGGCGTTACCTGGCCCGAAGATTTTGTCCACTTTCGGCACGGATTCTGTACCAAACGCCAGTGCGGCAATGGCCTGTGCGCCGCCGACGTTAAACACGTCTTGCACACCGCACAGCTGCGCCGCGTAAAGGATCTCATCGGCAATCGGCGGCGGTGAGCACAGCACCACTTTATTACAGCCGGCAATACGCGCCGGAGTCGCCAGCATTAATACCGTTGAGAAGAGCGGGGCGGAGCCGCCAGGAATATACAAACCCACCGAAGCCACCGGGCGAGTGACTTGCTGGCAACGTACGCCTGGCTGGGTTTCGACATCTACCGGCGATAGTTTTTGCGCAGTGTGGAAGGCTTCAATATTTTTTACCGCAACCACCATTGCCTGTTTCAGGTCGTCGCTCAGACGTTCGCTGGCTGCAGCAATTTCCTCCGCAGACACTTTTAGCGTAGTAACGGTGGTTTTATCAAACTTCGTGCTGTATTCCCGCAGGGCATTATCACCGCGCATTTTTACGTTATCGAGAATATCGTTAACGGTGCGGGTAATGCTTTCGGAAGCAGAAATCGCCGGGCGCATTAACAGCTGGCGTTGTTGCTCCGCAGTACAGCTATTCCAGTCAATGATTGTGTTAAAGCTCATGGCGATCACTCCATCATCTTCTCAATCGGCAGCACCAGGATTGAACTGGCACCCAGCGCTTTCAGTTTTTCCATCGTTTCCCAGAACAGGGTTTCGCTGCTGACCATATGCATCGCTACGCGCTGTTGATCACCTGCCAGCGGCAGAATGGTTGGGCGTTCGGCACCTGGTAGCAGGGCGATGACGTCATCCAGACGTTCGGTCGGTGCGTGCATCATGATGTATTTTGATTCGCGCGCCTGGATCACGCCCTGAATTCGGGTCAGCAGTTTGTCGATCAGTTGCTGTTTGGATTCTTCCATTTCGCCATCGCGCTGGATCAGGCAGGCTTTCGAACGATAAATAACTTCGACTTCGCGCAGACCGTTAGCTTCCAGCGTGGCGCCGGTGGAAACCAGATCGCAAATCGCATCCGCCAGCCCGGCGCGCGGGGCCACTTCAACAGAACCGTTCAGTAAGCAGGATTTAAAAGAGATACCTTTCTGGTCGAGATAACGCTTGAGCAGGTGAGGGTAAGAGGTGGCGATACGTTTGCCGTTTAAGGAGAGCGGGCCGTCCCAGGCTTCATCAACCGGTGTTGCCAGCGACAGGCGACAACCGCCGAAATCCAGACGACGCAGGGTAAAGTAGCGCGGATCTTCACCCTGGGCACGGCGGTTAAGCAACTCTTCTTCCAGCACGTTTTCGCCGATAATCCCAAGGTCAACCACGCCGTCCATTACCAGACCGGGAATGTCGTCGTCACGCACGCGCAGAATATCAATCGGCATGTTTTCAGCCATTGCGATCAGGCGCTGAGTGTGAAGATTAATTTTAATACCACAGCGCGCCAGTAATTCGCGTGAATCATCACTTAAACGACCGGATTTCTGCATAGCTATGCGTAAACGATTGTTGTCTGTCATTTTCTTCTTCCTCTTTAAACCTGTCTGAACCGTTATCAACCGCGCAATAAAAAAGCCCCCGGAAGGTGATCTTCCGGGGGCTTTCTCATGCGTTCATGCACCACTGGAAGATCTGAATGTCTTCCAGCACACATCGCCTGAAAGACTAGTCAGGATGATGGTGATGATGGTGGTGTTTAAATTGAACGCGTGTCATAAAATTCTCTGTGAATGTTTATTCAACTGATGTCATTTAACCTAAACCACTTTCACGTGAGAAAGCAAGGGCTTTTTTATATATTTTATGGCGATGGATTTGTTTAATGAATGAGCGGGGAATGGAGAGCGCTAAGAGTGAGTACGTTAAAAAAGTCATCGTGAAAATACGTCTTTAAAACCCTTAAGAACATTGTGTTTTGCAACTAAAACGCGCTTTGTTCATGCCGGATGCGGCGTGAACGCCTTATCCAGCCTACAGATGTTGCCTAAATTCAATATATTGATGTTTTTGTCAGCCTGATAAGCGAAGCGCATCAGGCAATTGTATAATTGTATATCTGCTAACAGTTTTGATTCATTCATAGAATGAATTGTCAGTTTTGATGCGCTAGCGTAGCCTTATAGATCTAAGGTGTATCAGGAGAAAACGGATGAAAAAGGTCGCAATTGTCGGGTTAGGGTGGTTAGGCATGCCGCTGGCGATGTCACTTTCAGCGCGGGGCTGGCAGGTCACCGGGAGTAAAACCGCACAAGATGGCGTCGAAGCGGCCAGAATGAGCGGGATTGATAGCTATTTGCTTCGTATGGAACCTGAGTTAGTTTGCGATTCTGACGATCTGGATGCCCTGATGGATGCTGATGCGCTGGTCATCACGCTTCCGGCACGTCGTAGCGGTCCCGGCGATGAGTTCTATTTACAAGCGGTACAAGAGTTAGTGGATAGCGCACTGGCTCACCATATTCCCCGTATTATTTTTACCAGCTCAACGTCTGTTTATGGCGACGTACAAGGCACGGTAAAAGAAACCACCCCGCGTAATCCGGTAACCAACAGTGGACGAGTATTAAAAGAACTCGAAGACTGGCTGCACAACTTACCTGGCACTTCGGTCGATATTTTACGCCTTGCGGGACTGGTCGGGCCGGAGCGTCATCCCGGTCGCTTCTTTGCGGGCAAAACAGCGCCAGATGGCGAACATGGCGTTAATTTGGTTCATCTGGAAGATGTTATTGGCGCAATCACCTTGTTACTACAGGCACCTAAAGGCGGACACATCTATAATATATGTGCGCCAGCTCATCCTGCGCGCAATGTTTTCTACCCGCAAATGGCCCGTCTATTGGGGCTGGAACCTCCGCAGTTCAGAAACAGTCTGGACAGCGGCAAAGGTAAAATTATTGATGGCAGCCGGATCTGTAATGAATTGGGATTTGAATACCAGTATCCCGATCCACTGGTAATGCCGCTGGAGTAAAGCATCACGCCAGCAGGATGCCGCATACGCCGCAAGGGGGCGTGTATGAAACCACTGCTGGATGTGTTGATGATCCTTGATGCCTTAGAAAAAGAGGGCAGTTTTGCCGCGGCGTCAGCCAAACTGTATAAGACGCCATCTGCCCTCAGTTATACCGTTCACAAGCTGGAAAGCGACCTTAATATTCAATTGCTTGATCGTAGCGGCCATCGCGCCCAATTTACCCGTACCGGTAGAATGTTGTTAGAGAAAGGGCGAGAGATTCTCCATTCTGTACACGAGCTGGAAAAGCAGGCAATCAAACTTCATGAGGGTTGGGAAAATGAGCTGGTGATAGGCGTCGATGATACCTTTCCTTTTTCACTGCTTGCGCCACTCATTGAAGCTTTTTATCAACATCACAGTGTGACGCGATTGAAATTTATCAATGGCGTGCTTGGTGGATCCTGGGAGGCCCTGACTCAGGGGAGAGCGGACATCATTGTTGGCGCGATGCGCGAGCCGCCATCTTCCAGCGAGTTTGGTTTTTCTCGTCTGGGGGAACTGGAACAAGTCTTCGCTGTCGCCCCCCATCATCCGCTGGCGCAGGAAGAAGAACCGCTTAACCGACGCGTGATTAAACGCTACCGGGCGATTGTGGTGGGCGATACAACCTACACTGGCGCGACTGCGGTTCCACAATTGCTTGACGAACAAGAAGCCATTACCGTCTTCGACTTTAAAACCAAGCTGGAGCTGCAAATCAGCGGCCTTGGTTGCGGCTATTTGCCTCGCTATCTGGCGCAACGTTTTCTGGACAGTGGCGCGCTTATCGAGAAAAAAGTGGTTGCACAAACCCTCTTCGAATCGGTGTGGATTGGCTGGAATGAACAGACCGCAGGGCTCGCCAGTTCATGGTGGCGAGATGAGATTTTAGCAAATAGTGCGATCGCCGGTGTTTATGCAAAATATGATGACGGAAAATCAGCCAGTTAAGGAAATATTTTTATGACAAGCCTCTCATTCTCTTGTCATTTACCCCCCATTTAGGCACAATGCGCCGCTGTCAAAAAATGACTAAAAACCGACGTTTCATCAGCGTCGGTTATTTTTTGCTTCAAACCAATCATTCATCCAAGAGGCCGGGCTTCGTACCGGATAGATATTTACTAAAAATCGACAGTTGTTGTCGCTGAGGAATCAAAAAAAATGGGGCAATTTTTTGCTTACGCGACGGTTATCACCGTAAAGGAGAATGACCATGTCGCATAACGTTACTCCAAACACCTCTCGCGTGGAATTGCGTAAAACGCTTACGTTAGTTCCGGTTGTAATGATGGGTCTTGCCTATATGCAGCCGATGACGCTGTTTGATACATTTGGTATCGTTTCGGGCCTCACGGATGGTCATGTGCCGACAGCCTATGCATTCGCATTGATTGCGATCCTGTTTACGGCGCTGAGCTACGGGAAGCTGGTTCGCCGCTATCCTTCTGCTGGCTCTGCATACACTTACGCCCAGAAATCCATTAGTCCGACGGTTGGCTTTATGGTGGGTTGGTCTTCTCTGCTCGACTATCTGTTCGCGCCGATGATCAACATTCTGCTGGCGAAAATCTATTTTGAAGCTCTGGTGCCTTCCATCCCATCGTGGATGTTTGTGGTGGCGCTGGTGGCCTTTATGACCGCCTTTAACCTGCGTAGCCTGAAATCCGTAGCGAACTTCAACACCGTAATCGTGGTGCTGCAGGTTGTGCTGATCGCGGTAATTCTGGGCATGGTGGTTTATGGCGTATTTGAAGGTGAAGGCGCAGGTACGCTGGCGAGCACTCGTCCGTTCTGGTCTGGCGATGCACATGTCATCCCGATGATTACCGGTGCGACAATCCTGTGTTTCTCCTTTACCGGCTTTGACGGCATCAGCAATCTGTCGGAAGAGACTAAAGACGCAGAGCGCGTGATCCCGCGTGCGATTTTCCTGACCGCGCTGATCGGCGGTATGATCTTCATCTTTGCGACTTACTTCCTGCAGTTGTACTTCCCGGATATCTCTCGCTTTAAAGATCCGGAAGCATCACAGCCTGAAATCATGCTGTACGTTGCGGGTAAAGCGTTCCAGGTTGGCGCGCTGGTTTTCTCCACCATCACCGTACTGGCGTCCGGTATGGCGGCGCACGCAGGCGTAGCGCGTCTGATGTACGTAATGGGTCGTGACGGCGTATTCCCGAAAAGTTTCTTCGGTTATGTACACCCGAAATGGCGTACTCCGGCGATGAACATCATCCTGGTTGGTGCGATTGCCCTGCTGGCAATCAACTTTGACCTGGTAATGGCAACGGCGCTGATTAACTTTGGTGCGCTGGTGGCGTTCACCTTCGTTAACCTGTCGGTTATCTCGCAGTTCTGGATCCGTGAGAAGCGTAACAAGACGCTGAAAGATCACTTCCAGTATCTGTTCCTGCCGATGTGTGGTGCGCTGACCGTTGGCGCGTTGTGGGTTAACCTGGAAGAAAGCTCGATGGTTCTGGGTCTGATCTGGGCGGCTATCGGCCTGATTTATCTGGCTTGTGTGACTAAAAGCTTCCGCAACCCGGTTCCGCAGTACGAAGACGTAGCATAATCTTATAAAGCCGGATGAGATAATCATCCGGTGAATCATTAAAAGCCGGAGCGTATTGGACTGCTCCGGCTTTTTCGTATCAGACAATCTCTTCCGCGTACTGCCAAAGCGCCTTTAACAGCGCCACTTTTTCTTTATCGTCGGCGTATTGCTGCGCCAGCATCTGCAGTTCATCAGCATAACTTTGCAAAAACTCGGGAGTGAATACCTGGCGACGATGTTCCAGCCAGCGTTGCTGTTCGGCGTAATCCAGCGTCCCCGGGAAGTTGCGCGCCCGATAGTTAAACAGCAGCTTTTCAATTCGTTTGTCGACAAAGGTGATATCCAGTGCCGGTAAATTACGTGGCTCAGTTTCCAGCACAATTTTCATCGCCGCGCGATCGGCATCGCTGAAAAAGCCATTATAAAGCTGGGCATCAACATTCTCTGAAGGCGTAAACGGTTCTGCTTCAGCGAATATCGCCACTACTTTTTCGCGCACTTGCGGATTTTCACGCAAAATTTTCAGGTTATCGAGGCAATGCTGGCGATTAATTCCCAGTCGATCGGCATCTTCCGGGCGTAGTGTATTCGCTTGCGCCAGTACCGGACATTTATTGATATGCACCAGTTTCACCGGAACGGCGGCGTTATCACCCAGATCGGCTTTGGCGGTATACAGGCGTTCGCGCAGGGTGTCGCTGTCCAGCTCCAGTAACGGCGAAATATCACCTGCCAGATCAACCATAATCACCGCATTACGATTTTCCGGGTGCCACGCCAGCGGCGCCACCCAACTGGTATTACCGCGCCATGCGCCAAACATACCAGAAACGTGCACCAGAGGTTTCATCTGCGGAACATCAATCAGCGCCATCAGTTTGTGCTTATTACGATGGGTGTAGAGATAATCAAACAGACGTGGCTGACGTGTTTTTACCAGCTTCGCCATGGCAATAGTGGCGTACACGTCAGCCATCGCATCGTGGGCATTACTATGTTCAATGCCGTTGGCTTTGGTTAAATGTTCAAGGCGGAAACTCGGCAAACCCTCTTCATTTTCTGGCCAGTTTATTCCCTCCGGGCGCAGAGCATAACAGGCGCGCATGACATCCAGCAGATCCCAGCGAGAGTTATCATGCTGCCAGCTCCAGGCATAAGGATCATAGAAATTACGGTAAAAGATGTTACGTGTGACTTCGTCGTCGAAACGCACATTGTTGTAACCCAGGATACAGGTATTCGGCACGGTAAAAAGTGAGTGGATCCGCGTAGCAAAGGCGGCTTCATTTTCACCTTTCGCCCGCGTTTCTTGTGGTGTAATTCCTGTAATCAATACCGCGCCTGGCTGGGGTAAGTAGTCATCTGCCGGTTTGCAGTAAAAAATTTCCGGTTCGCCTATTACGTTAAATTCACTATCGGTGCGAATAGCGGCAAACTGCGCAGGGCGATCCAGCGCCGGATGCGTGCCAAAAGTTTCGTAATCGTGGAACAAAAAAGTAGGTTGATGTTTGCCGTTATTCATCATTAGGTTAAATCCGTTATTTCTGCTGTACGCCAGAGTATCAAATATCACAATGCTATTCAGCTTCAGAGCGACAATTTGGGGGGCGTTAGAACAGATAATGGTAGGATGAAAATGAGATAACCGTCACATTTACTTGCAATTTATTCCAGAACCTTCATCAGGATTTCCGTAAAAAGAACCGCTAATTGAAATTCCTGAGGACATGCTGTTGAAACGCCGTCTTTTTATTGCCGCTTCTTTGTTCGTTTTTAACTTATCTTCCAGCCAGGCAGCGGAAAATATCCCTTTTTCTCCCCAACCTCCAGTGATTCATGCAGGGTCATGGGTGTTGATGGATTATACAACAGGGCAAATTCTTACGGCGGGGAATGAACATCAACAACGTAATCCCGCCAGTCTGACCAAGCTGATGACAGGCTATGTTGTCGATCGTGCTATCGATAGCCATCGTATTACGCCTGACGATATTGTGACTGTGGGACGTGATGCATGGGCGAAAGATAACCCGGTGTTTGTTGGTTCCTCCCTGATGTTTCTGAAAGAAGGCGACCGTGTATCTGTACGCGATTTAAGCCGTGGGCTAATTGTTGATTCCGGGAATGACGCCTGCGTTGCGTTGGCAGATTATATTGCCGGTGGTCAGCGCCAGTTCGTCGACATGATGAACAATTACGCCGAGAAACTGCATTTACAGGATACCCATTTTGAAACGGTGCATGGTCTGGATGCGCCGGGGCAGCATAGCTCAGCATATGATTTGGCTGTGCTTTCTCGCGCTATCATTCATGGCGAACCTGATTTTTATCATATGTATAGCGAAAAAAGCCTCACCTGGAACGGCATTACCCAACAAAACCGTAACGGTTTATTGTGGGACAAAACCATGAATGTTGACGGCCTGAAAACGGGCCATACTTCCGGCGCCGGGTTTAATTTAATTGCTTCGGCTGTGGATGGTCAGCGCCGACTTATTGCAGTGGTCATGGGCGCGGACAGCGCAAAAGGTCGTGAAGAAGAGGCAAGAAAACTTTTGCGCTGGGGGCAGCAAAACTTTACTACGGTGCAAATTTTGCACCGTGGGAAAAAGGTTGGCACGGAACGTATCTGGTATGGCGATAAAGAAAACATTGCCCTTGGGACGGAACAGGGCTTCTGGATGGTGCTGCCTAAAACTGAGATCCCCAACATTAAAGCCAAATATACTCTTGATGGTAAAGAACTGACTGCGCCAATCGCCGCTCACCAGCGAGTAGGGGAAATCGAACTTTATGACCGCGATAAACAGGTGGCGCACTGGCCGCTGGTCACGCTGGAATCGGTCGGTGAAGGCGGTATGTTTTCCCGTTTGAGTGACTATTTCCATCATAAAGCCTGACCTTTCTTTTGCAGCAGACTGGCAGGAGTGCGAGTCTGCTCGCATAATCAACACTCATTCCTTGTGGTTTTTATATCGCGCATTATGCTGTATAAAAAACCAGTATCAATGGAGGCATCATGAACTACGAGATTAGGCAGGAAGATAAACGTACCGTTGCAGGTTTTCATCTCGTTGGCCCGTGGGAACAAACGGTAAAGCAAGGTTTTGAGCAGTTGATGATGTGGGTGCAAAACAAAAATATTATAGCCAGAGAGTGGCTCGCCGTTTATTACGATAATCCAGATGAGACGCCTGCCGAAAAGTTACGCTGTGATACAGTCGTGTCGGTAGCGGATAACTTCACGCTTCCCGAAAACAGTGAAGGCGTCATTGTGACGGAAATTTCAGCGGGTCAGTATGCTGTGGCGGTAGCTCGCGTAACCGGTGATGATTTTGCCAAACCCTGGTATCAGTTTTTTAATAGTCTCTTGCAGGACGGCGCTTACGAAATAGCACCGAAACCGTGTTTTGAAGTTTATCTGAATAATGGCGCAGAGGAGGGGTATTGGGATATCGAAATGTATGTAGCAGTGCAGCCAAAACATCACTAGCGTATGGCTTTGGGGCTGCCTGTTAACGCGATAACCACTCTGTTTTCATTGGGGAAAAGAGTAAGATGTATTTTTAATTGTCTGACAATTCAGCCGGAAATCGCACTGTTCCCGGTTTGTCGGCCGGATGAGTTACGCTAGCGACCTCCGACCACCAGATGCGTTATGACTGCTTTTATTCTTCATTGACGGAGTTCCTGCGTGCGTGCTGATAAATCCCTAAGCCCGTTTGAAATTCGAGTGTACCGCCATTACCGTATTGTGCATGGTACGCGAGTCGCGCTGGCGTTTCTGCTTACCTTTCTCATCATTCGCCTGTTTACCATCCCGGAAAGTACCTGGCCGCTGGTGACTATGGTGGTGATCATGGGGCCAATCTCGTTTTGGGGGAACGTCGTTCCTCGTGCATTTGAACGTATTGGCGGTACGGTATTCGGCTCGATTTTAGGGCTTATCGCTCTGCAACTGGAGTTAATCTCGTTACCTCTGATGTTGGTCTGGTGCGCGGCAGCCATGTTCCTTTGCGGTTGGCTGGCGCTGGGTAAAAAGCCTTATCAGGGGCTATTGATTGGCGTGACGCTGGCGATTGTTGTTGGTTCGCCAACCGGCGAAATAGACACCGCATTATGGCGAAGTGGCGATGTTATTCTCGGTTCCCTGTTGGCTATGTTGTTTACTGGCATCTGGCCGCAACGAGCTTTCATCCACTGGCGCATTCAACTGGCGAAAAGCCTGACTGAATATAATCGAATCTATCAGTCAGCATTTTCACCGAATTTACTTGAACGGCCACATCTGGAAACGCATCTGCAGAAGCTTTTGACAGACGCCGTGAAAATGCGTGGGCTGATTGCACCTGCCAGCAAAGAAACTCGCATTCCAAAATCGATTTATGAAGCTATCCAGACCATTAATCGCAATCTGATTTGTATGCTGGAGTTGCAAATCAATGCTTACTGGGCCACACGCCCCAGCCATTTCGTGTTACTGAACGCGCAAAAACTGCGTGATACGCAGCAAATGATGCAGCAAATATTGTTGTCGCTTGTTCATGCGCTGTATGAAGGCAATCCGCAACCGGTTTTTGCCAATACGGAAAAATTGAACGATGCTGTGGAAGAGCTGCGCCAGTTGCTCGATAACCACCATGAGCTGAAGATTGCTGAGACGCCCATATATGGCTATGTCTGGCTGAACATGGAAACAGCACACCAGTTAGAGTTGCTGTCAAATCTGATTTGTCGGGCCTTGCGCAGATAAATCCCGGCCTTCAGAACCATCTTTCTGCTGCTTCGATTCAGCAAGGATAAAGGGTATGATAGTGAAAAGGGATAAAAGCATTGTCATCTGCGGCAGCTATGAGTAATGTTGGCCCTAACGAATAGCGGTTGCTTAAACGAATCCGACTCTCACATTATCAGGGGTATACAAATGGAAACTACCAAGCCTTCATTCCAGGATGTACTGGAATTTGTTCGTCTGTTCCGCCGTAAGAACAAACTGCAACGTGAAATCCAGGACGTTGAGAAAAAGATCCGTGACAACCAGAAGCGTGTTCTGCTGCTGGAAAACCTGAGCGATTACATCAAACCTGGTATGAGCGTCGAAGCAATCCAGGGCATTATTGCCAGCATGAAAGGCGACTATGAAGATCGCGTTGACGATTACATCATCAAAAATGCTGAACTCTCCAAAGAACGCCGTGATATCTCCAAAAAGCTGAAAGCGCTGGGCGAAATGAAAAACGGCGAAGCGAAGTAATTCCTGTTTTATTCAGTGGGGGTTGCCAGACAATCCTCACTGATCGTTAACTCTTCTCTCTGCGTTACAAATCATTATTCCCGTCTGCTAACATACTGAAATGTCGAAATTAACGACAGCCTTATTCGCTATGCAACAAGGCAAGAAGCTCTGCAACTCCGATGTTACTTACTGCACTGGTCACTAACACATCGCGCGCTCCCGCTTCCCATAGCCAGTATTTCACCAACGATATTTGTTCCACGCTGGCTAAATCTGCTTTGGTTACTACTCCAATAACCGGGCGATTCATTGGCGTCGTAAAACCTGGCGAAAAAGGTGACCACGGCGCGTCCGCATTAAGCACCAGTGCGATAATATCCGCTTCGCAGGCGCTGACCTGCAACGCGTTGTAAAGGCTACGGTTTTCTAAGTATTCCCCAGGTGTATCAATAGCCGCCGGGGACCAGACGATAGCCTGCGTTTTCTGATAATGAATATTCTCTCCGCGCAGGCATTGTGTGAGTGACGTCTTTCCGCACTGGCTGGGGCCGATGAGCATCATGCGTTGCATAATATCAGGTCCGTGTAATGGGGCAGGCGGTAAAGTGCATCATTTCACCCAGCGTGCGGGTAACCTGGCTAAGTGCATATTCGATAGCAGAAACATCGCCCGTCAGTACTACCGCACCCGTAAAACGATCAAGAAAGCCGATCTCTACAGCGCCCGACTTTGTGGCGATATCGCATGCGATGATAGATGCCTCGCTCGGTGTGATTGTCAGAATACCAATAGCGGAAACGGTGTCTGGTAAACCCAATTTCTTAAACAGATCCTTTCCCGGATTAGCAATGACATGTGCCAGTGTGACCTGTTTACCGGGGACATATTCCTGAATCATCCGTTCAGTCGTGTGCTGAGTTGTCATTATCCCTCCACCATCTGACGCCACATAGCTTCATGAGGACGGGCAATCACCGAGTGATAGACCAACAAACCTTTTTCTCCCGCGCACTCGCTGGCGACAGAGACTGCGTTATTAACATCAGAAATATCGCCTGCAACCACCATGTAGCATTTACCACCAATGCCGAAGGCCATATGCACGCAAACGAGGACCACATTTGCCGCTTTAACAGCACGATCGGCCGCGTCAATACAGGCTGCTACGCTCCAGGTTTCGACAACTCCTACAGCCCGGCGCTGTTCAACATGGTTCAGGCCGCTGATTGCGGGCAGGATACTGGGATGAATATTCGGCAGGACCAGACTGTCGACCCGCATTTCAGCTGCAAGGGAAATGCCGCTATTGATGGCCTGTTGCACAGCACCCACATCGCCACCAAGCATCAACAGAAATTTACCGGGGCATAGCGTTTTGCTGACCAGTAATTCAACACTGGCGCTTTTCAGCATGGCATCGCCGGTTTCCATCCCTTTCGCGATACTGCTAAGTTCTAAAATACCTACCGCTTTTGACATGGTTAACCTCTCACAACTGTAATAGCGTTTTCTGTCACATCACTGATCGTGCCATCAATACTTGCATGAACGGGGGCTCCTAATGTGCCGTGTGGAATGCGACCAACGCATTGCCCACGAACAACACGATCGCCTTTTTGTACACACGCAATTGCGCTGGTGCCGATGTGCTGGCGTAGCAATAATGTCACTCTTTCGGGCTGAGGCTCGTGTTCAGACAATGGTGCATCCTGATACCACGGGGTTAATCCCAGCCTGGCCACCAGTCGTTTTACTGGAATCAGGCGATAATTTGTCATGACATCCGCAGGGTTTAAGGCACCTTCATAGCGGAGATTTTGGGCACGTAATTCCTGCTTAAGCAGGCGGTTTATGCGCATCGGTGAAATACCTACCGGGCAGGCGACGCTGGCGCAGACGTTGCACTCCGAACAGGTGAGCGCCGTCAGTAACAGTTGCGGAGTAGCGAGCTGTGGGTAGTTAACCGCACGAACTAACAAATGTGGTGATAGTTCGTGACCGATTAAATGACGTGGGCAGAGATCGGTACACAAGCGGCATTGTTCACAAACGGTTTTCGCGACGGTAAGTACACTGCGATCATCCTGCATTCGACGTTGGATCAGTGAATGCGTGTAGGGTAATACCAGCAAGCCACTGGTGATTTTGCTGACTGGCGCGTCGAGCGATGTGAGCAAACTTCCCATCATCGGCCCACCATTGATAAAACCGGGTTTATCCACTGTTACACCGCCCGCCAGTGCCAGTACTTCGCGTAAAGACATCCCAATGGGGACGCTAACCGTTATTGGTTTAGCAACCGCACCATTAACGGTGAGTGTGCGGCGCGTCACGGGATACTCTTGCTCAACTGCCCTGGCAATATTCAGCACGGTCTGGACGTTATTGACAACTACGCCGACGCTAACGGGTAATGCGCCAGGTGGGACGCGGCGGCCTGTTGCCATCCAGATGGTCAGCACTTCGTCTCCTGCGGGATAAACGTCGGGCAAAATATGCAGGCGGATATTTGGCGGAAGCAATGGGGTGAGTGTGCTTATTGCGGGTTGATACTTCTCTTTCAGCGCGATAATTCCGTTACTGGCCCCGGTGGCTTTCATTGCATAGTGAACACCGCGGAGCAGGCGGCTGGCTTGCTGTGCCATTAACTGCTGGTCCACTTTCAACATGGGTTCGCATTCCGCCGCATTCACCAGAAAAGTATCAACACACGCCTGCAGCTTGATATGTGTTGGAAATCCTGCGCCGCCAGCACCCACGACCCCTGCTGTCTGAACTCGCTCGCGGATTGTCTGACCGTTGCAGGACGTTAACTCGACGTTCATAGCAACTCCTCAAGCAGTTCTGTAATTGCATTGGCATCAGCCGCACGTGGGTTGGTACGCAATGTAGCATCCGCCAGCGCCGCCTGAACCATCTCTGGAATGTGCGATGACCATTCTGCTTTTTTTTCTTTCAGAGCATTGGCGAGAGTTGGTATTGAACACGCTTTTTTGAGCTGTTCAATATGTTGAATAAGTGCATTCAGGCTTGCGGAGTCATTGGCGTCGTCAGGGCATAAATGACACGTTTTTGCCAGCCGGACGTAGCGTTTGGCGGCGCGTGGATCGCCAGCATTAAAGCGGATAACTGCCGTGAGTAGTAGTGCATTCGCAAGGCCATGTGGCAGATGAAATTGCCCGCCGAGTTGATGGGCAATAGCATGGTTTAACCCCAGACCAGCCTGGCTAAAGGCCATTCCGGCAAGCGTCGAGGCATTATGCATTTTGCTGCGGGTGATGAGGCAATCGCCTTTCTTCACTGCTGTGGGCAAGTATTGAAAGACAATTTGAGCTGCTTTTTCGACCAGCGCGTCCGTGAAGTCACTGGCATGAGGAGATACATAAGCTTCAAGCGCATGGGTTAAAACATCTATTCCGGTATTGGCAGTTATCGCGGGCGGCACGCTGATGACCAGCGAGGGATCGAGAATTGCGATATCCGGGTAAAGCGTATTATCGAAAAGGGGATATTTAATCCCTTTCTCAGGATCGCTAATGACACAGGCGCTGGTCACTTCTGAGCCGGTGCCGCTGGTGGTGGGAATGGCGACGCAGGTTTCAATCTCTATAGCACACTGGCGACTAAACCAGACAATCGCTTTTGCGGCGTCCAGCGCGGAGCCTCCGCCAAAACCGATAACCACATCCGGGCGTAAAGTTTGCATCTGAGTGATGCCTTTTACTACGGTCTGGATGGTTGGGTCGGGCGTTATTTCGCTAAAAATATTGAGGCGATTGCTGTCAGGCAGCGCCAGGCGCAACGTATCAATCAATGGCGATCGTGCCAGAAAAGCGTCGCAAATAATCCAGATGTGTTTATTCGTGAAACGGCTAAGTACTTTGAGACTTCCCGGTCCGCTGTATAAACGCGTCTGCAGTGTAAAAGTATTCATTTCCGTTTCTCTAGCGAATGGAAAAGCCGCTGGTTAACACACAGCGTCGTGAGCGGGCAAAAGTCCGTGCTGACGTTGTCCCTTCTCCGGTTGGTGTCGCAATGGTGAAGGTCGTAAAGCCTTCGCCGCCGACGCCAATACCAGCCCAGGAAGGGCCATTTTTGACAAAGATTGAGGTTTGCATAACGCGCGCGGCAAGGTTGAGCCGTGAGACGTTCTGCGAGTGCATAATTGCCGTGTGGTGCAAGCCGTCTTCCACTTTCAGCGCCAGGGTGAGAGCGCTGTCAAAATCGTTGACCTTCACAATGGGCAGCATTGGCATCAGTTGTTCACAGGTAACCCAACTATCATCGGCGTCAACAACGGCAATCAGTAAGCGAGGCGCTTTTACTGGCAAAGGGAGTCCAGCGGCTTCCAGCAAGGTTGATGGGCTTTTACCAACCAGTTTTTTGTTGGCGACACCGTCTGGCAGGCAAACAGCACGCAATTTTTCAGTTTGTTCATGGTTAAGAAGAAGGGCGCCAAAACTTTGCATCTGTTGAATTAAATAATCTGCCACTGGCGCCACGACGATCAGGCTTTTTTCAGCGATACACGGCAGGTTGTAATCAAATGAGGCGCCGTTGATGATGTCCTCGGCGGCTTTCACAATATCCGCCGTTTCATCGACGATACACGGCGGGTTACCCGCACCGGCACCAATCACTTTCTTGCCGCTTTTCATTCCCATGGCGACGATACCCGGACCGCCGGTAATTGCCAGAACGCCGATTTTAGGGTGCGCCATCATCTGTTCGGTGGCAGCAAAGGTCGGTTCAGATACCGTAACGATCAGGTTATGAATGCCACTACAGCGAAACGCGATGTCTTCAATTATGGCGATCAATTTCAGCGATACGTTTTTGGCTCCCGGATGTGGACTGAAGTAGACGCTATTGCCTGCTGCCAGCATGCTGATACTGTTGTTAATGATGGTTTCCGTGGGGTTGGTACTTGGCGTGACCGAGCCAATAACCCCAAACGGGGAATATTCAAATAAAACCATGCCACCATCACCGGTCAGTGCCGTGGTGGTTAAATCTTCAAGGCCTGGCGTGTTATCGAGTGCCGCTTTGTTTTTTAAGTACTTATCTTCTTTATTTCCCATTCCCGTTTCGTTAGCGCTCTCTTCCGCCAGTTCTGTAAGACGGGGAGTTAATTCTTCGCGAATAGCGCTGATAATGGCGCTGCGGGTTTTAAGTGGACATTGTTGAAAACGTAAAAAGGCCTGGTATGCAGCGCAGACCGCTTCATCGACAGTCTGGAAAATACTGTTTTTTGGCGTTTGCGATGTTGTGGGGACAAGTTGCTCGCGCAGAATATTGCGGATCAGTGTTTCTAATTCAACGTTATTCATTGATTGGTTCCCACATTAATTGCCTTCATTGCGCTTTGGGCAATATCCATGTCTTGCTCAACGCTGCCACCACTAATGCCAAGCCCGCCAAGCAATATTCCGCTACGCCAGAGGGGGAAACCGCCACCAAAAGTAACAACTTTGCCTTGCATATGACTTTCGAGCCCGTAAAGCGGCGCACCCGGTTGCACGGTATCAGCAAGCTTGTGTGTTGCCGTTTTCATTGCCACGGCGGTCCAGGCTTTTTTCGGTGCCAGTTCACTGCTAACCAGCAGTGCATCAGGCATCCGCCAGGTAACACTCTCTGTTCCGTTGGCATCGACAATGCTGATAACAACGGGAATATGCAGTTCATTCGCACGCATTGCCGCGCTACGAATGAGCTGGTGAAGATCCTGAAAAGTGAGCGACATCGTGCGTTCCTTCAATGCTGAAGTGTGGTTAGCCTCGTGATAACGTTTTGTGATTTCCTGAATCATCAGGTTCTGATGAGCAACGTTGTCTTCCACGCGGGCGAGGGCATACAGGCAATCGGAAAGTCGGTTGATATAGTGCAGTAAAACATGGCGGACGCTGGCTTCCGCTGTTAGTTCAACCAGGCGCCTTTCAGCCCGCCGGGCCACCGTACGGGCGAAATGCATGCGGCTCGCAGCTTCACAACGTCCTGGCAGAATGAAGCTGTGAACCGGAGGAACAGCGTTCATTGCGTTATCGATCGCTTTTTCCAGCGCGGCGATTTCTTCTGTACTGATATACCGCTGCTGCGCTGATGGCTGTTCGCTTTCACTGGCGAGTTCGGCGCTAAACCAAAATATCTGTTGCTGAATGGCTTCCAGTAATATGCGATGGTTTTCGATGGCGGTGGTGCAATAACACAGACTGAGCGCCGCGTTCAGTTCATCCAGCGTGCCGTAGGTTTCGACGCGTAGATGAGCTTTACTGACGCGTTGTCCGGTAAATAGAGACGTACTTCCTGAATCACCAGTGCGGGTATAAATCGCCATCTTTTAACTCCTTAGCGCGAAAGCGTATCTACAATGCCGACCACGGCCAGGTCGATGGCTTCGTTGGGGCCGCTAAAAACATGTCTGGCGCTGGAGCCGCTGCTGAGGAGTACCAGCTCACCGACGCCAGCGCCGACTGAATCAACGGCAACTTCGTCGCCGGTTAATGGCGTGAGAGGCAGTTCGCCATCAGCACTGACCCGGCGAACCAGCAGCAGTTTTTTCCCGACCAGAGAAGGTGATTTTTGCGTGGATACCACCGCGCCAGTGACTCGAGCCAGATGCATAGGTTATTCCTGCCTGATTAACTGAATGTTTCGGGTAATTGCTGCTTCACGCGCAAGTGCGGTCACACAACATTTTCGTTGCAGCACCAGTATTCCCGCGCATCGCTGCGCTATGTCGGCATAACTTAAAAGTCGGTTATGATGAAGGTAGATTGGTTGCCCTTGTTCATCGCACCAGGTCAGCGGTAGACGGGTAAGAGCCTGTAATTTGATGGCGTTCAGGAAATGACTCTGTAACGACAATTGAATGTGCATTCCCCAGCCTAACGCCTCGTGAATGTGGAGCGCCGCGTAATCTGACGTTTCGTTGTCCGTTAGTTGTCGCAACAACAGCAGATCGACGTATCGAATTTGTAACGATGCATACTGATGAACTATCTCGTGAACGCTGGCTTCTCGCAGTTGCGAAACAGTCAGCGTGAGTGTCTTTTTCGCACGTTGCTTCAGGCGAAGAATCACTTCGTCAACAATACGTTGCATCAGCATGTTATTCATGGCAGCGACACCAGTGTGGCAAAAACGTCAGGATTATCAGCGCCTGCGGCGTTGGCCTCGTCGGTATCAATATGCATTTCAAGGCGCATATCTGGTGAGACGCGAACAGCAACGTTATCGAATATCAGTCGTCGCTCATTACCTTCAATGGCAACCGCCACTTTATCGCCATGCGTAACGCCATAAATCAGGGTATCAAGCGGAGACATATGGATATGCCGTTGCGCGACAATAACGCCAGAGGCGATTTCCAGCTCCGCAAATGGGCTTATCAAACGAATCCCAGGAGTACCGCTGAGATCGCCTGACATGCGTAGCGGGGCGGTGATCCCTAACGTTCTGGCGTCGGTCCGGGAAATTTCCACCTGGCTTGAGTTACGTAGCGGTCCCAACAAGCGAACGTTGTGTAATTTCCCTTTTGGTCCCACCAGCGTAACAACCTGTTCAGCAGCGAATTGACCTGGTTGCAATAACAACTTTTTCTCGCTGATCGGTTGTTCAGGAAAAAGGTGCACATAATCCGCCGTTGAAAGATGAATATGACGACTGGAAATACCCAGAGGAATGGGGCGCTTGCGCATCTCATTCAGGACCAGGTTAACAGTCTCCTGCAAGGTTTGTTTATCCATTGCTACTCCCCTCACTTAGCGGAGTGCAGGCAAAGAGAGCGGGGCTCACCTTTTTGCCGTTGACACGCCGGATCAAGACACAAATTACAACTGATAACCTCTGAGGCGACTGTTGGTGCTGGTGTTTCACTTGCTTCAATCGCCACATTCAAGGCTTCTGGTATGTAGGGCAGAATGCCCTCTCCCGGGCGGGCAATCACTTTGTGCGCGACAAGGCCATTTCGCTGTCCGGCGAAACTGGCACCCGTCGCAATCGCCGCATTAACCGAGGCGACATCACCGGTGATTTTGATGAGCGTCCAGCCTGAACCATTGGTCTTCTCAAGGCCAACCAGCGTGATGGACGCTGCTTTTGCCATCGCGTCTGCACAACTGATGGCGAGGGCCAGGCCACTGATTTCAAGTAATCCCAGTGATTGCTTCACGCTGTGCTCCTTAGCAAATGGGGTTATGCAGATTTAGGTAAAATAGCCTCAACATCGCTGTGTGGGCGCGGGATGACATGGCAGGATTTCACTTCGCCAACGGCGCTTGCCGCAGCGCTCCCGGCATCAACGGCGGCTTTTACTGCGCCAACATCACCGCGGACCATCACCGTAATCAGACCCGAACCAATTTTTTCATAGCCAACCAGCTGTACGTTGGCAGATTTAACCATGGCATCTGCAGCTTCAATTGCGCCAACTAACCCTTTTGTTTCAACCAGTCCTAGTGCGTTGTTCATATGGCGTTTCTCCTGTGGATTATGAGTGGCCTTCCCGGAAAGGAATGCCTTTTACCAGGCGGGCAGCGTTATTGCCGATGCTGCGCCGGGCATGGTTATCTTGTTGATACATCAGCGTAAACAGTGGCGCTGATGTCGGTAAGTTTTTGTAATGTACAATCAGTTTTTCCCGGTCGCAGGCTATGCCAACCAGCAGGGGGGACTGACGAGCAGCCTGCCAGGCGCTATCGATAACCTCACCTGACGGGATCTGTTGAATGTGAAAGGGAATACCTTCCTCTTCAATGCCAAGAAGTACCTCATTCCATGTATCGATACAGTTACCGATTTCCGTGACGACAATGACTGGCGCATGATCTTTACTTTCCATGAGCCGACTCCTTGTGCCAGGAAATGAGTAGCCCGGTAGCTACTGCATTGCGCGGACCTTCGCTTCCACGGATATTCCCGCGCCCGGCAACCAGGCGATAATGCGCCAACGCATCGGTAACTAACTGCGGTATCTCGAAATCCAGCGAAGAACCGCCTACCAGAACGACGAATGGAATATCGCGAATATTTCCGCCAGGACTTACCTGACGTAGCGCGCGCAGGGCATTGGTTACGAAGACGCGCTCTTTTGCACTGCGACGAACAGCGCGTACTTTTTCCAGCGTTAAATCGCCGGGAATGGGCACCAGTTCGTCGGGTTTCACCACACAAACGCGGGCAAATACATGAGGGGATAATGGAGTAGGGAAGAACTGAACGCTGCCGTCTTCATGGCGTAAGTGGAACAGGCTTTCTACTTTTGCCAACGGGTACTTTTTGATTTCTTCTGCCAGATATCGATCATTTAAGCCCTGTTCCCTGGCAATAATCATCGTCACCATGTCGCCCGCCCCCGCAAGGTGAGTGGCTATCATTTCCCCTTTCTGATTGATGATGGAGGCATCGGTAGAGCCTGCGCCTAAGTCCAGAATTGCCAGAGGGCGTGTGGTTCCAGGGGTAGTTAAGGCTCCCTGAATTGCGGCTTCCGCTTCTGCGCCTCCGACCTGCACATCAACATGCAGTTTTCGCTTAATTTCACTGGCGATCATCGCCATTTGCAGACGATCGGATTTTACCATTGAAGCGATACCTACAGCCTGTTCCAGTGAAAATTCACCCGCCAGACCACCGGTTACGCTGACGGGAACAGAGGTATCTATCGCCAGTAAATCCTGAATAAAAATTTCGTGGCTGGGTTTATTGGTCAGCTCCGCCATAGTCTGGCGAACATGCTCCAGCATACCGCCGATATTGGTACCGGATTCGCCTGTTACGTTTTCCAGTTTTGAGCACTCGCCGACTGCTTTCATAATGGTGTCGGCACCTGCTGCAACATTAACTCGTATTGTATGCCCGGCAGAAAGCAGCTCGATGTTTCCAGCGGGTATCGAACGGGCTTTAACGTCGCCAGACGGTGTTTTCACCACGACTGCAGAACGGTTGCCTATTAGCGCTCGTGCAACAGGAACGATATTTTTAGTCTCTTCAGCATTGAGGGTGAAAACAGTAGCAATCCCATACGGGTTAGACAGGGTTTCGATAACCTTCCCGGGAACGGCGACTTCAATAGCGGCCAACATACCGAGCGGAATACGATCGATATAGAGGACTTCATCAACAATGGGTAAAGGAATTTCCAGTCGGTTACTGACCAGCACGCCATCATCGCGTTGCAGAATAACGCCAGTCAGTTGATACCCGGCACGCACGGAGGCGTTTATCATGGTCGCGATATCGGCAAAATCAAATGCCGATGACACGACCAGAATGTACGGGGCATTCGCCGGGCGTGTTAACAACTCTTGTGGAGTGATAGTGAGCCCCACGCCCAGTCCCACTCCGCCCGGAGTTTTCGGGTTGTGACCAATCATGGTTGATTCGGTGATGATGGTTTCCGTAATGGTTTCCATCGCCACATCGCCAATGACAGGAGTTGCTTCGTTGATGCGAATAAGTGAAATATCGCTGACATTGATGCCGACTTTTTTCGTTGCCTGTACGAGAGCCTCCTGAATACCCTGTACGTTACGCAACGTACCTTTGATTCCGGTGGTCTCCGCAAGGGCGCTGCTCACGAATAACAATTCTCCAGACGTACTGAGCGTCGCCAGGGCAACTTCTGTGGATGAATTGCCGATATCAATGCCTGCTATATATCGCATAGTTCGTCCTTAATCGTCGCCTTTCAGTTTTTTACGCGCGACATACAGTTCTGCGGCTTCGCGGACAAATGCAGCGCAAATTTTGGCCTGATAGCGACGTTCAAGATCGTCAGCAATGGCAATGAGTTCTTGTTTAGTTGAACGATAAGGGCGTAACGCATTGTAGATTTCAAGGATGCGATCGTCCGGCACGGATGTGAGCTCGGCGGCACGTTCAAAATTCATCGCCAGGCGATCACGACCAGCATCTCTGGCAATCGCGGCCTGAATACGCAATGTTTCAGGGGTTATGCGCATGTCCTGGGCGGTGACTTTATCGCTGAGTACATTTTCCAGCGTGAAATCGTCGAGCGTTTTATTGGTCGCCGTTTTGACCCATTCTGGATGTTTATTTGCCAGCGGGTAATCAGTCACTTTGGCGCTCTGTATTGACGAGTTGGGAGCCGCAGAAACAGGAGTTGCACCCTGTAGACTGTTCATGCGGTTCAACACGTCCCTGACCATCGACTCAATTGCATCGGTATTCATGAAGGTTTCCTTTGTTAAAACGTCACGCGCAGTTCTTGCGGTTTTTTGCCAGTTACCACGTACTTCGTCTCTTTGATATGCAAAATGGCTGATTTGGCCTGGTATTTAGGCCGCGCCATTTGATCGTTGAGGGTCGGAACTGGTTGTGGAGATTCACGCTTCGCATAACGCGCAGCGTTTTTGCCAATCTGGCGGTAAGTTTCCAGCGTCAACAAAGGCGCTTGCGGGAAAAGTTCCAGGTTAGACAAAGGGGGAAGCCCCTGCTGGTGGATAACCGTGGTGCCTTTTGACTGAATACCAATAGCAATGCCGGAGCCACTAAGGCGATCGCCTTCGACCGCCACGAATGCGACATCAGACGATTTAAAGCAGCGAATCACACGGGCTTTAATGCCTTCTTCTTCGATGCCGGCAATCACTTCGCGCAAGATGTTTTTATGCGGAATGCCGATAATATTGACGGTCTGCGCCAGGCCAAATGCCGGGCCTACAGCAATAATGACTTCATCCTGTTGAGTACCTTGTTGGGCTTCGCCAGTTTCGGTCAAAAAACTCCCGGCATCCGGTGTGGAAGTGGCAGTAGTGGCGACAGGTGTGCGAAATGACACGGACTTGTCGCTGGTTTGCATTTCTGCCAACACGTCTTCGATTACCTGACGTAGTAACTTTTCGTTAATTTCCATTTCTCACCCTTAGTCAATTTCGTTGGGATCAAGTGCGCCGGGGATATTTTTGATTTCTTCCCAGCGTTCTCCTTGCAGGCGATAACCCGTAGCCGGTCCGGCGTAATCATTGACGTCATTGACCGCAGAGAGCACTTGTCCGTCATCGACGATAATGGCTGAGGTATGAAGATAATCGCCGGTCAGTTTCGCTTTTTGCATGTTGAGCATGTCCTGGGCGACATCGGTAAAACCACCTTGCGCCAGGGCTTTCACTACTTCCAGGCTGTTACGGTTTTTATTGATAATGTCCTGGGCGAACTTAATGTCTTCTACGATGTTGCGTTCCGGCATATCTTTCGAGCCGTGGGCATAGGTCGCTGCTTCGACCTCTTCATCGGTAATAAGGGGTAATCCCATACCGGCAAAGACAGCCTGTAAAGCGCGTGCAGCCTTATTGCGGATGGCGACAACATCTTCTTCGCGCACCGGTCGCAGACCGCCATCAACCTTCAGGTCACGCTGAATGACGTTGTAGTCATCGAAGTCTTCGGCGTCTTCGTTTGAACCGGCAAACATGTTGTCGTAGTTCGGCACAGCGGAAAAACCGGAAGAGATAAAGTCAGTGCCCGGCAGAAACTGCATCAGGAAACGCGCGGTACGGCGCATATCTGAGTGGGTAAAGGTCTGGTCGTTACTGGAGGCGCATTCCAGATCAAGCGATGAACAAATTAAGTTTTCCGCCAGCACTGCACGGATGCCTGACGGCACCGCCGATGGAACGCCAATGCAACTTACCGAACCATTCTGCAACCCCTGAACACCTGCAGCTTTGGTGATATAAATGCAGCGAGCTTCGAGATAAAGCATTGATTTCCCTTCCGCGTAGCCCATCTGCACTTCAGAGCCGGAGCCGGAAGTAAAGCGCATTTTTAAGCCGCGAGAAGCATAAGACGACGCGAGAAATCCTTTTGACCACGGGGTATCATCGCCATCGGTGAAAACGGGTTCTGTGCCGTAGACAGAAATCGTTTCGGCATAACAGGTATGGCCTAACATACCGAGTTTCAGTTCGGTGGCTTCTTCCAGTGAACATTGGGTCAAAACGCCCGGGCGCCCAACCTGCGAACCCACCAGCAGAGCGATGGCGTTGAACGGCGCATAGCGAGCAACGGCGACGGTGGTTTCCTGTTCGTCAAACCCGCGCCATGCACCTTCAGCCGCGTCGGCAGCAATTTGTACTGGATTATCTTTAACGTTTGTGACGTGAGCCTGTTGTGATGGTGTCCGACGGGCGCGCATTTTTTGCATCGCCATCATCATCTCTACCACATTCATTTGCGAAACTACTTCGACGATTTTAGCGGGTGTCATTGCAGTGGTTAGGGGAACGATATCGCTACGTTTGACATTGGGATCGCACAACATATTGGCAAGTTTGACCGAGTCCATCGCGATGACTTCTTCGGCACGCGTGAGATTGATGCCGTAGCGGGCGATAAAGTGGTCGATCAGGTCAAACTGGCTGGCAGGTTTTCCATCCAGTTCGGTGATGGCGCCGTTAACAATTTTTATTGACGGTTTTGGATCGTTCGGGCTTTCCATCGCAATGAAGCCTTCTTCAATCCACTCTTTAACGAAACCGTCCTGGTTGACCGGACGTTTGGCCAGTGCTTCAAATCTTTTCGATCTCATGAATCTGCCTCAGGGAATTCAGATGTAGGAAGGGCGATCGTTTTTCGGTGTATCGCCGAGAGTCGAAAGTACGGTTTTACCGATTTCGCGTGCGGAGATGACCGCCTGACGGACTGCGCCGGAGTCACCCGAGATAATCAGAATGACTTCATTGCTGTAGCTGGTGCCTTGAGCTGGTGAGCTGTATGCCACTACATCCACATTGGCGGACTTCAGCGCGGTATCGGCCATCAGAACACCAACAGCGGCTGGAGCGCCGACAATAACGCCGCAAGCGCGACCCAGAGGTGCGCCAAACGCCTTTTCCAGTGCATAGCTGGCGCGGGCGGTGTATTGCAGTTCAAGATGCCCGGCTTCGTTGGCATAGACATCACCAAAGGTCCGGTCGAGTTCTTTCAGGGCAACTTCAATACCGCGTTTCACGTCGGAAACATCGTTGCCGCCTAAGAGGATTAATGAGCCGTGTCCGGCACCGCCTTTGGTATCGCGCGGAAGTTCAATGCTAATAACTTCAGTGTTTGTGGCTTTTACCGCTTCATCAGCGGCCATAATGTGTGGACCCGCGCCAATACGCGCACCCAGAATGCCAATGGAGCGATAGCGTTTTTCGAGTTTCATCGCGTCCAACAGGGCGCTATCAACGTTCGCAATGACCAGACCTACAGTGTCGCCAATAGCGGTGCCAACAAATTCCGTTAACGTGCAGCTTTTTTCTGCCATAGCCGTCTCTCGTGTTTGATGAGTGGTTTTTGGGAGAACCTCATGCGCTGGCGTCGCTACGCGGGCGATGACCTGTGCCATGATTTGTTCGACCAGTTCATTGCTGCTCATGGGTTAATTCCCTTTGGTAAGATTTTTTCGACATCGGTATGTGGGCGGGGAATAACGTGTACTGCTTTTACTTCACCGACGTTACGCGCGGCGGCGGCACCTGCGTCTGTTGCCGCTTTTACAGCCCCGACATCACCACGAACGATGACGGTCACCAGCCCGGAGCCTATTTTTTCGTAGCTGACCAGTAATACATTTGCCGACTTCACCATGGCGTCTGCGGCCTCTATGGCGGCAGTTAAGCCTTTGGTTTCTACCATTCCTAACGCTTCTTGTTGCATAAAGACCTCGCCTGGTTTTTTTGACGATATGACTATAAAAAAAAGCGAAGAAAAAGAATGGCTGACTTAATCGGTCAATGAGGAAAATTAATAGAGGATAAATATTATAAAATTGCTTTCGTTAGTCATAGGTCATTAATTTGTTGATTATTTCCTGGGGTGTTTGATGTGAATTAATGGCATTACTACTGAGGATTTTATTTTAAATAGTGCTCTGTTGAGTTTAGTGCGTTGGCGTGAATTGTGATACTTGTTTAAGTTTTATTATGTAAGGATGACAATTTTTTATTGTGGGAATTTGGTGGTGTTTGCTGCTTAAACCGTGATTATTGCTGTGTTGAGGTTTTAGCGATAACAATAATTTGCTATATCAACACGACTTTTCCACGAGTCAATCATGCATGTTGGCAATATTTTCCCCAGAGCAATTTTTATAGTTGTGCTCGATATACACAACAATCAGCGCACTATTGGCTGATGAAGAAATAAATTCCGCAAAGAAGGTGTCACTATGAATGATTCACTCAAGGCGCAATGCGTTGCCGAGTTTTTAGGCACCGGACTGTTCCTCTTTTTTGGCATTGGTTGTTTGTGTGCGCTCAAACTTGCCGGGGCAAGTCTGGGTCTGTGGGAAATTTGTATCATTTGGGGATTAGGTATTTCGCTTGCTGTTTACCTTACGGCAGGAATTTCTGGCGCTCATCTCAATCCCGCGGTTACGATTGCTCTATGGTTGTTTGCCGCTTTTCCTGGTCGTAAAGTGCTGCCATTTTGTGTGGCACAATTAGCGGGAGCCTTTGGTGGTGCGGTTCTGGCGTATTTTTTATACAGCAATTTGTTCATCGATTTTGAATCTGCCCACAATATGGTTCGTGGTAGTGCAGAAAGTTTACAACTTGCCAGTATCTTTAGTACTTATCCTGCAGCGGCGTTAAATATATGGCAGGCGGCGTTGGTTGAAGTGGTCATCACCTCTATGTTAATGGGGTTGATTATGGCATTGACCGATGATGGTAATGGCGTGCCAAAAGGCCCTCTTGCGCCTTTACTGATTGGTATTCTGGTCGCTGTTATTGGTGCTTCTACCGGACCATTAACCGGTTTTGCCATGAATCCAGCGCGTGATTTTGGGCCAAAAATTTTCACCTGGCTTGCAGGGTGGGGGGAAATTGCGATGACTGGCGGACGCAATATTCCTTATTTCGTTGTACCCATTATTGCTCCGGTTATTGGTGCATGTATTGGTGCGGCAATTTATCGCTTTCTCATTGCGCAGAATTTACCTGTCAATAGTGTTACGCCTAAAGGTATCAGCGAATAGTGAAATAATCTGGCGGTTATAATCGTTTATTTTTTTACTGTTTGTGATCTGCTTTCCGAACTTATTAAAAAGTCTCCCACGCTACGGAGGCTTTTGTTATTGTCCAGTATACTTCGCGTCAGTTAAACATCAGGGATGATGTGAAGTTTAAATGTAAAGCAATTGTTTTTACTATAACAACAAATTAACTGGGAGGTTTTATCATGATTTCTGCGGCGACACTTAATTCAGAACTCATTAATAAAATCGCGCAGGATTTTGCGCAGGCGACCAGCCTTGCGGTTGTCGTGGTCAATATCCACGGTGATGAAATCTCAGAACTGTTTAACTTCACTCCATTTTGTCAGATGATGCGGCAGCATCCTCAGCTTAGTACTCGCTGCCGTATGAGCGATCGTTGTGGGGGCCTGGAATCTTCTAAATCCGATCAACCGTGTATTTATCGCTGTCACGCAGGATTAACCGATTTCTCAATTCCTCTGGTGATCTCCGGGCATTTAGTTGGCTTTGTGTTGTGTGGACAAGTTCGCCTGCGTAATGATGATGTCGATTTGGTTGATATTCTGAATGTTGATGATTGTTGGCAGGCAGACCCCGAACTACTTAATGAATTTCGCAAAGTACCGGAGATGGATTACTCGAGAGTTATGGCCTCTGCCGATTTGTTGAAGTTGATTGTGGAAAATTGTCTCAAGAAGCAACTCAATTTTGTCGTTATTAAAGAGAATAAATCTCATTCGGATTCGGTGCGCCAGACTCGTACGCCTAATCCCCACGATAATAAAATGAAAAAAGCATTACGTTATATAGATGCACATTTATCAGACGATTTGCGTTTGGAGGATGTTGCCTCGCATGTTTATCTAAGCCCTTATTATTTCAGTAAGTTGTTTAAGAAATATCACGGAATTGGTTTTAATGCGTGGGTAAACCAACAACGGATGGCCAGCGCCCGTGAGTTGCTGTGTCATAGTGACTGGAGCATCGCCAGCATTGCGCGTAATTTAGGCTTCTCACAAACCAGTTATTTTTGCAAAGTTTTTAGACAGACTTATCAGGTAACGCCACAGGTATATCGTCAACAAATTAGCGAAAATACGGCTGCGGAAACGGCATAAATTCAATGTAAAAAATGAGGGATAATTAAATAGACTCTGGCAGTAATAATTCATTGACGTGTTATGGGAAAAGTGAAATCAGCTCATAACATACGCTGACAGGTTTGGCACATTCGTGCCTGGGAAGAGGGTGGAAATCCCTCGCAGCCCCCGCTGCTGTAATGCTGACAACCCCGAAAATGCCACTGATCGTGAGATCGGGAAGGTCGGGTGAGGATGATGCTAAGCCAGAAGACCTGCCTGTCAGTTAATACCAACAACTTCGGTGGGAAGTGGGTTGTCCAGAAGAGCCCTGTTGGGTACTGGCACGTCTTTATACCCCTACCACCCTGAAAGGATCAGGGTATGGCGACATTATTAAGTTCATTCATCGTAAAACCGACAGGCATCAGGAGTGCAGTTAAAGCGCAGCAATCTTTTTTCATGGCATATCGTTCTGACCGTCATGGCCGTAAATCAAGTGGGAGACGGGAGGTATGAAAACGATAAAGCCAGAATCAATAGGTCTTTTTTGTCTCTCATCTGGCGATGTTGAGCTGGCGAAATATCTGGCTGGCATGTTGCCAATAACCTGTTTTGTCGGTGAGGATTGGCAGCAAGGCTTCCGGTCTTACAACGGTGGGCTATTACAATCGTTATCAGATGCGTTTCGTGATTATTCAGTGTTGTTATTGATTGCTGAAAGCGGGGCATTCATACCAGAAAATCTCCCTCACTCTGATGGAGTGACGGTCATCTTAATAGCAGAGCACAATGCCCGCTTGCTGGCTGGTCCGGCTGGTGGAGCAACAGCATTAATCCATTATCTGGATGAGGCGTGTCAACGTCGGAGAACCGCCGTCAGTGACGCACTTTGTCGGGCGTTAACAAGAGAAAATCGAGCTATTCCGCAATGCGGTTTTAATTCATAATATGTTGATAAAAATAAGTTTTTATTGCGCGCAGTATTCGTCGCGGTAATGTTATTACGGTCAGCAACGATGGAGTATCCATTGTTCTGATTAAAAAATATCATCACATAATTGAACCAGGAGTCAGTCTGATGATTTTTGTGATGGGAAGAGTCGGCACGGATAGAGCATCATCGGCAAAGTCGCCCGGCGCACGTGGAATGCTGGCAACAACGTAATGGGTTAATTGACGTAGACATTAATTCGCAGAATGCTGTGTTGCTGGAATGTATTATGACAATGGTGACTAATCTGTTGTTTGAATATAGCCGCGATACGATGGCGAGATTCCGTCGTTGATTACACGTGTCAACCTTGCCCTGCAACGGTCGTATTAGTGACCAATGAGGTGGTGATGAACATTGTGTTGGAAAATCGTCTGGCGCGATATCTTCGTGATATTGCCAGATGAGGAAATCAATGGTTAGCTGTTGTGGAAGATGATGTATGGTAGGTCGATCCAGGTATTGGAGTAAAATTTAAATGAGTAAATTATTTTGGGCGATGCTCTCTTTTATTACACGTCTGCCTGTTCCTCGACGCTGGTCCCAGGAGTTGGATTTTGAACATTATTCTCGCGGTATTATTACCTTTCCTTTAATTGGATTATTACTGGGCGCAATTAGTGGTCTGGTATTTATCGCGTTACAGGCATGGTGTGGTATCCCATTGGCTGCACTGTTTAGTGTACTGGCTTTGGCTTTGATGACGGGCGGGTTTCATCTGGACGGTCTTGCGGATACTTGCGATGGTGTTTTTTCGGCACGTAGTCGCGATCGCATGCTGGAAATTATGCGCGATAGCCGTTTAGGAACCCATGGTGGTCTGGCGCTGATTTTTGTCCTGCTGGCAAAAATTTTGGTGTTGAGTGAGCTGGCCTTGCGCGGTGAGCCGATGCTTGCATCGTTGGCGGCGGCTTGTGCTGTAAGTCGTGGTAGCGCCGTATTGCTGATGTATCGTCATCGTTATGCTCGGGAGGAGGGGCTTGGTAATGTTTTCATCGGTAAGATAGATGGACAGCAAACCTGTGTCACCCTTGGGTTGGCGGTTATTTTTTCCGCAATATTATTGCCAGGTATGCAGGGTGTGGCTGCTATGGTGGTTACGATGGCGGCGATTTTCATACTTGGTCAGCTACTTAAACGTACTCTGGGAGGGCAAACTGGCGATACGTTGGGGGCGGCTATTGAACTGGGGGAACTGGTTTTCTTGCTGGCGCTATTGTAAGGCCGATAGCTTAAGGGAAGCCATGTTATCCCGGCAGAGATTGAGTTCTGTCTCAACATTGAATCAAGGGGGTGACACCTGGCATAAAAACCGTTTGAAATTCACTGTTAGAAACGAAAAGTCTGGGAAAAGCTATAATAATTGAATTGCTTTCGCGACTTAGGAAAGGGAAATGATGCGTCGTGTAAATATTCTTTGTTCATTGGTTCTACTTTTTGTCAGTCATAATAGCCTGGCGGTAACTTATCCATTGCCTCCTGAGGGCAGTCGTTTGGTGGGGCAGCCTATTACGATAACTGTTCCTGAGCATAATACCCGGCCTTTGGAAACCTTTGCCGCACAACACGGGCAAGGTCTGAGTAATATGCTGGAAGCAAATCCGGGAGTAGACGTTTTCTTACCAAAGTCGGGTTCACAATTGATCATACCGCAGCAGCTTATTTTGCCTGCTACTGCCCGAAAGGGGATTGTCGTTAACGTCGCTGAGATGCGTCTTTATTATTACCCGCCAGACAGCAATACTGTGGAAGTGTTTCCTGTAGGCATTGGCGAGGCTGGACGTGAAACGCCGCGTAACTGGGTGACAACCGTGGAGCGTAAACAAGAAGCGCCAACCTGGACGCCGACACCCAATACCCGCCGCGAATATGCTAAACGTGGCGAGAGTTTGCCTGCGTTTGTTCCTGCTGGACCCGATAATCCCATGGGGCTATATGCTATTTACATCGGCAGGCTTTATGCAATCCACGGCACCAACGCAAATTTTGGTATCGGGCTGCGGGTAAGTCAGGGGTGTATACGCCTGCGTAATGATGATATCAAATACCTGTTCGATAACGTGCCTGTAGGTACACGCGTACAGATTATTGATCAACCGATAAAATATACGACGGAGCCAGACGGTTCGAAATGGCTGGAAGTTCATGAACCGTTGTCGCGCAATCGTGCGGAGTATGAGTCAGACAGAAAAGTTCCTTTGCCGATAACGCCTTCTTTGCGGACGTTTATCAACGAACAAGGCGTTGATGCGAATCGCGCAAATGCCACGTTACAACGTCGCTCAGGTATGCCAGTACAAATTAATTCCGAATCAGGGAAGATGCTTTAAAATGACAATCGAGTAAAAAGCAAAAAGCCTGCTTGAAAGCAGGCTTTTTAAATTTGGCATCCTCTGACTGGATGCGGATTTTGTTTTATTACATTGAATTTTAATGATTTTTATAAGAGAATTTAAAATGATGTCTTCAAAAAGGCCCCTGGGAGATTTTTGCTTAAAAAGATGATGTAAATCACATGTTCAGGGGCTATTTTTTAGTCATAATATATTGTTAAGTCATAGTGGCATGGTTTGTTTTATGTTCTGGAATTAATGGTGATATTTTTCCTGGACGCGCCTGACCAATAAGGCACTGGGGCTGTCAGGCGCTTCACACAATGGCACGCGCCGCGCCATTACGCCGGAACATTATGAAAAAATGATGGAGAATGCCCATGCACAGGATGCGGGGCTGGCGGCAGCGGTGGAGATTGCGCGGCTGATGGGAGGAAGCGGTACAAAGTTCTCAGTCGCTGAAAACGTGGCTGAAAGCCATTTCCCGTGGTGAAATCCGGCTGAAAGTGGTGTTTGGCACCAAAGGTGGACGTCCGCGTTACACGACTATCCTGGATGCTGGCGCAGTCAGGAAGGCGGTGGAAAACGCCTTACCGGTTGCCAGACAGCGTAACGGCAGGCTGATCGACAGACCCGACCTCAAAACGGCGCTGGAGAGCTGGCATAAACAGGCAATCAAAGCGAGGCTGAAGGGGGAATTTTCCCCGCACTCGCTGTGTTATGCGTGGGCGCAGCATTTTTGCGCCACGACCTGAAAACCGTACTTTTTCGATGGCCTCGCGGGTGGCGGGAATGGTCCAGATTTTGTTCCTGAAATCAATCTCGCTCCACCGGGCAAAACGCAGTTCGCTGGAGCGGATGAACAGGTGCAGGGTCAGCATCACCGCCAGCCGGGTTAACTCGCGGCCCTGCTGATAATCACCGATACGGTCAAGCAGTTCGGGTAGTCGCTCCAGCGGCAGAGCGGGATGGTGATTTTTTACGGGGGAGGCGACAACCCCGTCCAGATGCTGCGCCGGGTTGATATTCTGTGCCAGTAACTTACGGATACCGTCGCGCTGTTGCCTGGCTTCTGCCAGTGAGACAAGCGGGTATGCGCCGAGACTGACGCGGGATTCTTTGCCGTTAAAGCGACATTTGAGATACCAGATACGCGAACCGCCCGGATTGACGAGCAGATACAGACCGTGAGAGTCGGAGAGTTTTACCAGACGGGAAGAGGATTTTAACTTACGAATTTTAGAATTGTTTAAAGACATTTGGGGGGGGGGGGTACTCCAGAATCGAACCAAACTGACCCCCAAATTATCCCGATGCGGAGAGAAAACCAGATACACACCGGGAAGGATTTTCACGCTAACTTACTGAATCGTAAACATATAGAGACATACAGATAAGCATGAAAACTTGAATTTGGCTCCTCTGACTGGACTCGAACCAGTGACATACGGATTAACAGTCCGCCGTTCTACCGACTGAACTACAGAGGAATCGTTTGAACGGGGCGCATAGTAACGATGCTAATCGGCAATGTCAAAGCTTGTTTTTTCATTCTGAAATCGTTTGCTGAAATATTCCTCATTTTGTCGCTTATTCCGACACAAACGGTTCTTTTTCATACTTTTCGTGCTCTGGACGAGGATATTTCCACAACCAGCGGCCTGTGATCATTCGCCAGTAAAAAAGCATTGCGCGAACGGCCCAGTCGGCAAACATCCCCATCCAGACACCGACGACTCCCCAGCCAAGCACAATGCCCAGAATATAACCGACCACTACTCGGCACCCCCACATACTCAACATCGATACCCACATGGCATAGCGGGCATCACGAGCACCTTTAAAACCAGCCGGTAGAACCCATGAGGCAGACCAGATAGGCATAAATAATGCGTTTAGCCAAATAAGAATCACAACAACATCTTTAACTTGCTGATCATGGGTATAAAACGATGCCATAACCCCGGCAAAGGGGGCCGTCAACTAGGCGATCGCTGTTAAGCCTGGCGTAGAAAGCCAGAAGACATGGCGTAACTGAATTTCGGCTTGTGCTACTTGCCCTAATCCCAGTCTTCGCCCCGTAATGATTGTAGAGGCAGAACCAAGCGCATTCCCCGGTAGATTGATAAGAGCTGCTATCGAAAAAGCGATAAAATTCCCAGCAATAACACTGGTTCCCATCCCGGCGACGAACATTTGTGTTAACAATCTGCCGCTGGTAAACAAAACCGACTCCACACTTGCTGGAATGCCAATTCCCATAACTTCCCAGATAATGGCGAAATTAAGCGGTTTAAAATAGCTCTTCAAGGAAATTCGCAACGCCGGATTAACGCCACTCTTCAAAACCCAAAGGATCGCAATAGCGCCAATATAACGAGAGAGGGTTAATCCCAACCCAGCCCCCATAAAACCTAAACCTGTCCAGGAAAAGACACCGTAAATCAGGCTGGCGCTTATAACGATATTCAGGATATTCATGCCGCCGTTAATCAGGAGCGGTATTTTCGTATTTCCTGCTCCACGTAACGCCCCACTACCAATCAGGGCGATAGCTGCAGCTGGATAACTAATGACACTTAGTTCGAGGTAAGTTAGCGCCAGAGCTTTCACTTCTGACGTTGCATCTCCTGCAACAAAATTAATAATCTGCTCACCGAAATGATGGATAAGAGCAGCGAGCAATATGGCAAAAAGCGTCATGATGACCAGTGATTGCCTCGTTGCTACTCTGGCTCTGCGGCGGTCACGCTTGCCAAGGCTAAATGCCACTACCACGGTGGTTCCAAGATCGATAGCGGCAAAAAAAGCCATGACAACTATATTAAAACTGTCTGCCAGACCCACGCCGGCCATCGCATCTTTGCCTAACCAACTAACCAGAAAAGTACTTAACACGCCCATAAGCAGGACGCAGGCATTTTCCATGAAAATAGGGACAGCAAGTGGGGTGATCTCTCGCCAGAACAGTACCTTATAACTCTTGCGTTTGGCATGCCAATGTGAGCGATGGACTGCATGGCGTAAAGCAGCAGAGATATTCAAAGCAAACCTTTTGCAGAAAGTTGAAATCACATTTCAAATAATGAGGGAGTTTTTGCACTGCTGCAAAGGTTTTCCCCATTAAATTGTCTGCAAATGCAACAAACTGATCAGAGAAGCGGCAAACGAACGAGGAATTAAAAATTCGGATTTGACAAAAGTTTTTTCGCCGCTAAGATGTGCCTCAACAGCGATTCCTCTGTAGTTCAGTCGGTAGAACGGCGGACTGTTAATCCGTATGTCACTGGTTCGAGTCCAGTCAGAGGAGCCAAATTCTGAAAAGCCCGCTTTTATAGCGGGCTTTTTGCTATGTAGCGATCAGTCCAATGACTTGAAAACTCACCGGAACGGGGGTTCATTGAATGTTCGCAGTTTACGAGAGTGTAACCGATCCCCCTCAGCTCGTAATAAATCTATCGCCCGGATGCCAATTTGCAGATGCTCGGAGATGGCGCCTTCATAAAAGCGGTTAGCTTGACCGGGTAGTTTTATCTCGCCATGTAAGGGCTTATCAGATACACACAGTAATGTTCCGTAGGGTACACGGAAGCGATAACCTTGTGCTGCGATTGTCGCGCTTTCCATATCAATTGCCACTGCACGACTTAAATTGAAACGTAATGCAGAAGCTGAGTAGCGCAGCTCCCAGTTCCTGTCATCGGTGGTTACCACGGTACCCGTACGTAATCGTTGCTTCACTTCCTCACCAGGTCTGCCACTCACCAGCTTGGTTGCGTCATAGAGCGCACGTTGTACTTCGGCAATACTGGGGATGGGAATATCCGGTGGAAGGACGGCGTCAAGAACATGATCATCACGCAAATAGGCATGTGCCAGGACATAATCTCCAATGGACTGACTCTCACGTAACCCGCCACAGTGTCCAATCATCAGCCAGACATCCGGGCGCAGAACTGCCAGATGATCGCAGATGGTTTTGGCATTTGACGGACCAACACCAATATTTACCAGCGTAATTCCTTGTCCGTCTGCAGTAATTAAATGCCATGCTGGCATCTGATGTTTTTTCCATGCCAGATCGGAAATCGCTTCTTCCGGTGCTTCTGTTTCAGCGGTGATCCAGATCCCACCGGCGCAGGAGAGTGCGACATAAGGGCTATCGGGATTAAGGATCTGACTGCATCCCCAGCGAACAAATTCATCGACGTATCGCGTGTAATTGGTGAACAAAACGAAAGGCTGGAAGTGTTCCACTGGCGTACCGGTATAGTGACGTAGGCGTGCCAGCGAAAAATCTACACGTCGTGCGTCAAAATGCGATAAAGGTGAAAACTCGGCAGGATGATAAATACCGTCTGCTGTTTCATCGCCTATTTGGGCCAGTTCTGTCGTCGGAAAATAACGCGTTAAACCGGCACTCATTGAACGATCAAGCGTAAGCTCTGATCCATCAATCACATAAGGGTATGGAATTTCATGTTGTGACGGTTGGACGGAGATGCTCGCGCCATAATCCTGATACAGTAGAGTGAGCTGCTCATCAAGATAAGGGCGAAAGAGAGAAGGGCGGGTGATGGTAGTTGTGTAGTTGCCTGGGTGAGTAAAACGACCATAAGCACGTGTTTTGGGTGGGTTTGTCGCGCAACCATTCCAGGTGACAGTTAATGATGGATAAACAAAAAGGCCTTGTTTTCGGGCGTTTTCATCTGGCAGTTCACCGCTTTCAATATACTTGCCAATGGCGCTGCGTAAAGCTGTCACCGATTGTTCATACAACGCATCAAGTCTTTCCAGTGCCTGAGCGGGGGTCAGGCTGGGGCCCTTATTATTCATACGTATCTCCTGTTCCATACAATTACCGCTTGTTCGATAGTATTTCACAGAAATGTGAAACAAAAGTGGAAGGCGAAGATCGGTTGATCTTCGCCGAAGAGTCAGGAGTGTTGACCCTCTTTCATTAGCAGAGCAGTGGCGGCGGATATCAAACAGCCTGCCAGCAAATAAATAGCCACAGTGTGCCAGTTACCGTTCGAGAAGGTGACCAGCGCTGCAGCGATAAATGGTGTGAATCCACCGCCAACCACACTGGCCACTTGATAGCCCACGCCGGCTCCGCTGTAACGATAGGTTGCGCCAAACATTTCCGTAAACATGGGTTGCTGTACGCAGACCACCATGTCATGTGCGACGTTAGCCAGCATGATAGCGAAGAACACTATCCAGAAAAGGGATTGCGCTTCCAGCGCCATAAAGAACGGGAAGGCGCTAATCGTGCCGGTTAATGCGCCAGTAATGTAGACGCGGCGTCGGCCAAAGCGATCGGCGAGCCAGGCGAAGAAGGGAATAGTCAGGCAGCTCACGCCGCCGACCAACAGGCCAATGTTGAGAAAGAGTTCACGGGGCAGCCCGAGATTTTGCGTCGAGTAGTTAAGTGCGAAGGCGGTGACGATATACATGGTCAGTAGTTCGCACAGACGTAAAGCGATAATCTTCAGGAAAGCGCTGGGATGACGCAGCAAGGCTTCCATTACCGGCAGGCGTTGTTTAACCTGCGGCGTTTGTTGCTGTTGCTCGAATTCTGCAGACTCTTCCATCCCATTGCGGATCCACAATGCGCCAAGTACCAATACGATGCTGAACAAGAAAGGAATACGCCAGCCCCAACTCAGGAATTGTTCGTCGGTGGTTAGCATGCTGATTAGTGAAACCAACCCGGTGGAAAGCAGCAACCCGACACCATATCCGACTTGTACACCGCTACTGTAAAAAGCTTTTTTCCTTTTGGGCGCGTTTTCTACCGATAATAATGCCGCTCCCCCCCATTCACCGCCGACCGCGAAACCTTGAATAGCACGCAAAATGACCAGCAACATCGGTGCCCACCAACCAATAGTTGAGAATGAAGGGAGAACGCCAATGAGTGCTGTGGCAATTCCCATCATCCAGACGGTGAGCATCAGCATACGTTTTCGCCCTAAAAGATCACCAAAGTGACCGAATATAACACCGCCGAGTGGACGGAAGAGGAAACCAACGCCGAATGTCGCAAATGCCGCGAGTGTTCCCATCGCGGGACTGACCTGTGGGAAAAATTCGCGGTTAAACACCAGCGCAGCGGTGATGCCATAGAGTAAAAAGTCGTACCAGTCGACGACGGCGCCAGCAAAACTGCCCAATGCTGAGCGTCGAGCGCGGCTTAATGAAGCAGTCGCTTCATTAAGCCGCGTGGAGATGAGTGTGGAATCCATAGTTATCCTGTTTGTACTGTCTTTTTTGTTATTAGTATTGGAAAAAGGTCACTCACATTGCAGCCGATCTATTAATGACCTTTATGAGACTACAGCGACAGAGAGTTTATGAAAATGTTTTTGTGCCTTTGGCGTGGACAAAATGAAAAATACTACCTGTGAATTTACTTCACCAAACGAAGGTTATTCTGGGGACGAGTTGCCTGAAATCGAGCAGATCGTTGAGCAGTGGCATAAGAAAGCGGCTCTCTGTTGTGGAAGCCGTTATAGTGCCGCAGTTTAAGGATCGGTCAACCGATCCTTAACTGATCGGCATTGTGCTATAAAAACGGTCTTTTTTAAATTTGGCTCCTCTGACTGGGATCGCCGTAGCCATTAACAGGCTGATTGGTAAGCTAAACCTAAACCCCGGTAAATTCGCCTGCGGCCTCACGGTGGAAGGTCAGCGTGCGCCCGAAACGGTCCACCAGACCGGTCAGCACCCGGTACGGCGGCAGCGGGGCAGGCAGCACCTCATCCATACCCGGCACCCGCTCACTCCAGCCGAGTATCCACCACGGTCCCTGCGGACTGTTCGTTGCCAGATAAATATGCGGGCTTAAGCGGAGTTCTTCCGGCAGTGCCTGCCAGAGGGGGGCAAGACGGTGACTTTCATTCAGTTTTGCCAGGCCGCCGCGCACCAGCCAGAATAATTCGCTGCGGCTGAAGCCATCCTCACCGGGAAACAGGTGCTCAAAATGAATGCTTCTGCCACCGCTATCATTAAGTATCAGTTCGTTGTCGCGTATATGGAGGCGTAAATCAGCGGGCATTTTCCAGCCGGGGCCGAAAATACCAACGGGGGAAGGCGTCTTCGTCCGGTAGCTACTGTAGGTGCGGGAGAGGATGAACGGTAACGGGCCGGGCAGTGCGAAATCGGTTTCTCCGGGCAGCACCTTTGCACCGAGCAGCGGATTCACCGGGTTGCCGGAAGTGACTCCGCCGGGGCACACCGAGCAGGCCACGCCAGTCGGCGCGCCAATTCTCACACCTGCCGACCCCTGGACTATCGGACCGCCGTACTGGGTCATGTCTCCCTGACGTGCCGCTGGTTTTCCGCTCATCGCAGATATCCTTTTTTATGGCTCATCTGTCCTGATGCTGACGCTACCGGATGAAATGATAAATAACATTACTGTATGAAACGAAATACTCTCTTTTGTATTATTTTTTTGACTGATATCAACGGAATGAATTAACTGGCAGGATATTTATTAAATAACTGACTACACATCGTTCAATATATTTTTAATATAAATATATTCATTCTAAATATCCGTTTGATGATTATGTTTCCCTGTGTTTTTGCTTTCCTTAAAACCTCTCGCTGCAAATTACCGATCATTGTATTGTTGCGCCGCGCCTGCAAAATCAGGCGCCGCAGGATAAGCGCTGAGGCTGGCACGGGATTCTTTGCCGTTAAAGCGATATTTGAGATACCAGATATGCGAACCGCCCGGATTGACGAGCAGATACAGACCGTGAGAGTCGGGGAGTTTTACCGGAAGGGAAGAAGGTTTTAATTTGCGGATTTTAGAATTGTTTAAATATATTTGGGGGGCACTCCAGAATCGAACCAAACTGACCCCAGATCTGACCACCAGATTATCCCGATGCGGAGAGAAAATTAGATACGCACCGGGAAGGATTTTCACGCTAACTTACTGAATCGTAAACAAATAGAGACGCATAGAGACGCATAGATAAGCATGAAAACTTGAATTTGGCTCCTCTGACTGGACTCGAACCAGTGACATACGGATTAACAGTCCGCCGTTCTACCGACTGAACTACAGAGGAATCGTGTGAACGGGGCGCATATTAACGGCGCTAATCGGCGTTGTCAAAGGGGGAAATGCATTTGTTTGTTCGTTTGCTGGCAAATTCATCAAGCTGATGGGGTTTTGAACATTCTTCCAGATGTTTCATTCTGGTGCAGGGCGTCCCTTGTTGGGGCATCAGGCATTTTGCTTAATAAGAAGCCTAAACGTATAAACAATCATAATCTCTTATTTAACATATGATTACGGCTTCTATCAGCATAGGGTTTAAACTGGCAAGTATCTTGCAGACTGGTTTTACATAAGGTCGACACAGGAGTCGATAGTAGAAACCGGAGGCAAGATGAACTTCAGACGCTTGAAATACTTTGTGAGAATCGTGGATATTGGTAGCCTCACCCAGGCCGCCGAAGTATTGCATATTGCGCAGCCTGCACTTAGTCAGCAGATTGCGACGCTGGAAGGTGAACTGGATCAACAACTGTTTATTCGCACCAAACGCGGCGTAACGCCAACTGAAGCGGGGAAAATTCTCTACACTCACGCCCGGACAATTTTACGGCAGTGTGAACTGGCACGGTTGGCGGTAAATAATGCTGGTCAGACGTTAAGCGGTTAGGTATCGATTGACCTTGCTCCAGGAACAGCGGCTTCACTAATCAGTATATCTTTATTACCAGTCCGTACGCGCTGAGTTTCCAGATGTCGTTATTTACATGAAAATAGTCGCGTAGTGCTCAATGAGAAACTCCTTGATGGCCAGCTTGATATGGCTGTAGCAACTTATCGGCTACACGTTATATCTGTAAGGAATAAGATGCTGGTTTTTATTATTTGTTTTACCGGGGTACAGACTTTAACAATAGCAGAATGTCTAACATGCCCGGAGTAAACTGTGAATTTCCAGCAATTAAAAATCATTTGCGAGGCTGCCCGTCGGGATTACAATCTGACAGAAGTTGCCAATATACTCTACACTTCACAGTCAGGGGTAAGTCGACATATTCGGGAACTGGAAGATGAGCTGGGCATTGAAATATTCATTCGTCGGGGGAAACGGTTTCTCGGTATGACTGCGCCGGGGAAGGCATTATTAGTTATTGCAGAACGAATATTAAGCGAAGCCACTAATATCCGTCGACTTGCCGATCTTTTTACCGATGATACGGCTGGCGTACTGACGATTGCTACCACACATACCCTGGCACGCTATAGTTTGCCGGATGTTATTAAAGCTTTTCGTGAATTATTCCCCGAAGTGTGGTTGGAATTGATTCAGGGGACACCACAAGAAATTGTAGCATTATTACAAAATGGCGGTGCTGATATTGGAATAGCCAATGAACGTTTGAGCAATGATCCACAACTGGCCGCATTTCCCTGGTTTTGTTGGCACCATAATTTGCTTGTACCTCCACAGCACCCTTTAGCTTATGTCGTGCCGTTAACGCTGGTGGAGATAGCGAAGTGGCCGCTAATCACATATCGGCAGGGAGTTACGGGGCGTTCTCGTATTGATGAAGCATTTATGAGGAAAGGTTTACTGCCCGATATTGTTTTGAGTGCACAAGATTCAGATATTATCAAAACTTACGTTGCGCTGGGATTAGGGATCGGCCTGGTGGCTGAACAATCCAGCGGTGAACATGAAGAACAAACACTTATCAGACTTGATACCCGGCATCTTTTTGATGCCAACACAGTCTGGCTGGGCCTGAAACGAGGACAACTTCAACGCAACTATGTCTGGTGCTTTCTGGAGCTGTGTAACGCTGGACTTTCAATAGAGGATATTAAGCGACAGGTTATGGAAAGTAATGAAATAGAATTTGATTACCAGATATAAAGCAAAAAACCTGCTATAAAAGCAGGTTTTTTATAATTTGGCTCCTCTGACTGGACTCGAACCAGTGACATACGGATTAACAGTCCGCCGTTCTACCGACTGAACTACAGAGGAATCGTGTGAACGAGACGCATATTACTTAGTGTCACAGTGACTGTCAACACTAAATTTCGCATGCTATTTCAAGTGGTTAAATAACCTGCAAAAGTGATAATTAATGAACATTTGATGTTGAATGTTGGTCGCGTTCTTTCGCATCGCGCAGCCTTTGCAAAGGATTCTGATGATAAAATTGGCAAAAACGCTGCCACAACAACGGGAAGCGCGGGGCAAATAATTCCGGGGCGCTAAAGAAGTACTCGGAAAGCACCGCAAAACACTCAGCCGGATCGCTGGCGGCATAGGCGTCAATACTGGAGGCGTTTTCTCCAACTAAATCAATTTCTTCCTGGATATTATCCATCGCAGCATGAAGATCATGTTCCCAACCAGCCACTTCACGTAAAGGGATAAATGGTACGCCGCTGGCACGGTCACCATTTCGAATATCTAGCTTATGAGCAACTTCATGAATAATCAGGTTAAACCCGGATGCATCGAAAGAGTCTTGTATATCAAGCCAGTTCAGAACAATTGGACCTTGCTGCCAGCTTTGCCCCGACTGAACGATACGCTGACTATGTACAAGCCCTATATCATCTTCCCACTCATCATCGACTACAAATGGCGCGGGATAAATTAAAACTTCGTGAAATCCATCAAGCCACTCAAAACCCAGTTCCAGAATAGGCAGACAGAAAAGCAGCGCGATCCGATGGCTTTTTAAGGTATCAAGTTCGAATCCTTGTAAAGGTACCAGTCGTTTTTGTTGCAAAAAACGTTCAGCAAGGAGGACTAATTTGCTTTGCTCCTGCTCAGACAGAGACGTCAAAAGGGGAATAGCCAGGGCTTCATCCCAGATACGTGCGTCTTGATGTGCTGTTTCTTGTACTTTCCAGGGCCACTTAATCATCGTTTTGCTCGCAAACTCGTCACTTGAACAAAATTGCACGGACAGGGGCTGTTAAAATGCCAAATTTCCTGGCATCATGGCAACCATCTGGACGGAGAGATGCCGGAGCGGCTGAACGGACCGGTCTCGAAAACCGGAGTGGGGGCAACTCCACCGGGGGTTCAAATCCCCCTCTCTCCGCCAAAATTCAATCACTTACACATCATTAAGTCAGTGACAAAAATCACACTTGGAATTACTTGGAATATTTTCTTGGAATATTATCAGGTAACGGGACATCAAGTGTTGGTGAAACTTTAACCTTTCTGTCATAGATTAGCACTTGCCCTTCGGTTTTGTGACCAGAGAAAAGTTGCTTATCCCGGCTGCTTCCTTCATAGTCTGAAATTCCTTTCGCCTTCAGATCATGAAAGGTGAAGTCGGTTAAAATACCTGAAATTTTGCCTGCGTGATTTCTTGCTTCTACCCACATTTCGTTAAAACCTTTGTACATATATCGGTTGCCATATTGATTGCTGATTACATAGGCAGATGTTGGTAACTGTTTTGCTTTTTCGATCGCCGCCTGTAATCGTGGACTCCATGCTTTTATCTGTTTTTTCCCTGTTTTCCCTTGCTGGATAAAGATCCCGTCGTTTCCAATCTGCTCCCATTTCAGTGATAACACATCGGAAACCCTCGCTGCACACAGATAGGCAATTTCCATTGCGATAAAAACAGGAAGAGGTGCAACACTTAATACTGCCTGGTATTCTTTGTCGGTTACATATCGTTCGCGGTTTTTGGCCTTGAATTTACTTACACCTGCACATGGGTTACCCTTCACGTACCCTCGCTCATACCCCCAACTGTAAACGCGGGACATACTGCTTTTTTCATGGTTGGCTTGCGTTTTACTCTGTTCCCCTCTCTTGTCCATGTATCGACGGATGTGTTCTGGTTTTATGGAATCTGCCGGCACCTTACCGAATACGGCAAGCAACTTTTTTTGATGTTGCAGATAATCTTTTTGTGTTCTTGGACTGAGGTCACTGTAATAGGCGCTGGCGAGGAATTTTTCCCACAAGCGACCGAATGTCATTGCGCGATCGCGATTATTTACAGTTTCCTCATACTTTTTCCATAAAGCAGCTAAACCATCCTTGATGGCGGTTAGTGTGACAGATTCTCTGGATGTTGGTTTCCATACATAACTATATTTATTTGGGTATACATTTGGAGGTAATTTTTCGTGTTCAGGATTTTTCCTTCGTCTTCCCATCAGATTGCACCAAAATTCGGCTCTACCTCGCGCGGTGGTAAAGTTTTATTGCAGGTAAATAGATCCCGGCTGACAATCGGTTTGCCACTACGATTGGTATAGAACGGAAGCCCGTTTTCCATTAACCATTTTCGCTGGTGGCTTGCATATTTGCAGCCCGTTAATATTAGCAATTCATCTTCGGTTAAAAATAAGCTGCTCATAGCCATATCTCATAACCGCCGCTAACTATATACGGTTAGCGGCAATTAGGGTTGAACATTAAAAATCAGCCTGACTCGGGATCAGTTTTTGCCAGATAGCTGAAACGTATTTTGCCTGGTAACGAGCGTCATCAAGTGCATTATGGCGCTCACCTTCGAATGGGATAGCAGTTCTGGCATCGAAGTCTATGGCTTTCCCCAGCTCAACGATTGTGCGTATATCGCGATCGTTGTAGTAACGCCACGGGCAGGGGATCCCCTGCCGTTCGTATGAACGGCGCAAAATCGTGTTGTCGAAGTTTGCTCCATTTCCCCAGACCTGAACAAAAAATTCACCGGAGTTTTCGTCGATAAATTCCCGCAATTGTAACAGTGCATCATCTAACGGGATTTCATCGGTCATAATGGCAGATTGCGCTTCGCGTGATTGCTTAAGCCACCATTTAATGGTGTCCCGATCAATGACTCCGCCAGCAGTTTCCAGATCGACAGTCTTACTAAATTCCGGTCCCATATCTCCGGTTTGCGGATCGAAAAATATTGCACCTATTGAGATAATCGGGGCATCAGGATTTTTTCCCATGGTTTCAAGGTCGATCATCAGATGAATCCCCGCTCTGCTGGTGGATGTGAGATTATGATGACCGTTCGCCTTAATTAAGGGATCTGACGCCTCGCCAGTTTCACTATCGCTGGCATGATGCTGATTGCCGCCAGTGTTCTCCTTGTGCTGATGCGCAGTGCCTTCCATTTCCTCCGGATCATTTTCCTGAACTTCAGGCTGATTCTCTTCATCGAATATTTCCTGGTATGTTGCGTCGCCCATCACCGCACCACAATCAGGGCAGCTACCGCCGCCGGTCTGACCGCAGGCGGTGCAGGCTTTTTCCGGCTCCTGTTGCGCTACTGGTTCAACCTGTTTCGTTTCTGGCTCGTTTTGTTGCGCATTTGGGCTGTTTTGTTCCGTTTTCTGGTCGTTCTGTTCCGATTCTTGCTGGTTCTGGTTTACAGAGTCGCGGGTTTCAATCCCCTTCACCCATTTCGGATCATTCGGGTCGCTAATCCCTGCAACAAATTCTCCGCGAGAGGCAGCAAGCAACTTATCGGCGTCAGGCTGGCTGATATTGGCTGCCTGCATAATTTTGTTTACTTCTTCAGCGGTAACTTTTACCGGCTCTGGTTGTGCGGTCGTGTCAGATGCACCAGTATTTTGTTGTGAACCTGAGTATGTACCGTTTTTGCGGGCAAAATATTCTTCTTTCGTGATTTCAGTAGCCCCTGCAGTCAGCGCCTTATTCAGACCAGAAAGTTTGTTTGCGCGACCATATTTTTCGCCATCCTTGTCGGTGAAGAGGAAGTAGAACGGCCCTTCACGCTCTACAGATGGTTCGACTTCCACTTTGCATTCGGTTTTTTCGTTGTCCGGAATTGCCGTTTCCACTGCATCAGTTTCTGGTACTGGCGACGAGAGAGTATCAGTTGCGCTCTGATTTGTTCCTTCATCTTCAAACACGCCCTTTGTAGTCAGGTATTCAGTAATGTATTTGTTCAGTGCCACAGGGGCTTTGTGAATGTCGATCGGACGTTCACGGACAAGGCCAAAAATAGTCTGGCGGTCGTAGCGAAGGGCATCAGGCTGTTTGCGCATTGATGCCGAGATACGCTTCCAGTCTTCGCGGTCGTTGTCGATAACTTCATTTTTTGCCCAGCGATGGATGCTGCCGTCAATGTTTCCGGCATCAATGTCACCAGGCCACAGAGCGTAGGCCAGTTCATCATCCAGTGTTTTCCATGTCTGCTTGTATTCGCGACGAATGGTGGCAGTGGCTGGGGGGATTTTCGCTACTGAGTTTTCAGTGTTCTGCCGGTTGACTCTGGCGCGGGCAAGATCAACAACAGACGTGTATTTCCCGGTTTCTTTGCGTTCGGCTTCGCGACGTTTTTTCCAGGTGCGTAATTCTGTCTGGATCTCAGGCCATTTTGCACCCGGCTTACATTTATGTTTAACCCACCCGATGGCGAGCAGCTTAAGCTCTGAATACATGACGTTAACTTCAGGCATTTTCATCAATGCCTCAACGATATGCCCGTCGAATGTTGCCATGTCCTCCTGCAGTAATTCCTGAGCACTAATCACCATATCAACGGTGATGTTTTCACATGTACCGAACTTAACCAGGACCGCGTTCTGTACTTCAAGGGACAGCTTGTCAAAATTGACGTTCATCGGATCGGATTCTGGTTCGACCGGAATAAAGGAAGCGGATTCCTCATCCCAGCGGTTTTCCTGCATATATTCGGTATCCCAGGAGTCGATAGCAGGGCGGGGCATGCCGGGTTTATCCTCGCAGACAAGAAATTTATAAGCGCAGTCCTGAGCAGCCGGATATTGCTCCAGGAATTGCCAGGTAAATTTGGCACGGGCGCGGCGTTCGTCACCGGCTTCAATGGCAGTGGCTACAGCAATTGCACCTTCTTCCTTTATTGCCTGTTCGTCCGGAATGGCGGCGCAAATAAAGACTTTACTCATTTTGTTTTAACCTCATGACAGATTTAAGGATGAACAAATCCCTGCCATTGCTGGCATATAAGAATCAAATCTGATGTATTCATTAAGCTGAATGTCGTATTGTGGCAGTTATTTTATTACTGCTCACCATGACTCTGCTTTTACAGGTAAACCATCACGACCAAGGAAGACTTTAATCATGGTTTCCTTAATACAGTGTTGTGTGGAAAAATCACGAATATAGAGCCGTTGTTTTTTAATGTTGTTTACCGAAGCAATATATGTTCTTCCTTTATGAATAACATAATCACCGGGAGTCACGCACTGACGAGGAATCTCATTAGTTCCGAAGTGATGAGCAATCATAATTATCTCCATTTTTACAAATGAACTTTGTTGATGCGGTGCCTGGTGCCTCCAGGTGACGTTAACCAGTTAACAATTAACGCCGGATACAGAGAATCCACCCATAACACTGTTTTTGGTTTTAACTGTTCCGCGTGCGCTTAGCCGCATTCACCGCATCACAAAATTCACTTTAAAAAGGGCGGCAGAGCAGTCACGGAGTAAAACTGATACCGCCAAACG
>OLIF01000092.1_pt1 | contig 49806 bp, 42 predicted proteins | sample 1609681 | NCBI WGS metagenome assembly OLIF01 (sample SAMEA4350143, study PRJEB24818) | metagenome | biome: human; feature: gut; material: faeces | place: Denmark | collected 2013-09 | reverse complement strand
ATTTTTTCTGTTAAAATATTTAGTTGCTTAGAGTAATCATCTTGTAGGGTAAACCAAATTGAATGTAACTGGTATTTTGAGACTATAATCGCGAGCCAATTGGACAGTTCTTCGGTCGTGCAAAAAACGTTTATTCTGGCAGTTGCCATTCGCATTCCTTTTTATGTGAATATTTTTATCCGTATGTTATAAAGTTGCTTATATTATTGGTTGAAATGAATGTTGGTTGTTATTGTATGAATGTCACCGAAACAACTTAATATGTATAAAATAGCTAAAGCGAAATGGATGACGTGTTACTAAAAAACCATTCTGAAAAGGAAGTCTGAAAAAACGTGATAACGAAACTTCTACTCTCCATACTTCATCAGAAAAATAACTAAATTCAATATGGTTTTCATATAACCTCATTTCACGTAAGGTTCCGCTACCATAGGGGAGCGCAATGGTAATTTTTTCCTGAATTCCATGATTTATATTTATCAATAACAATTCAAGAGATTCATCATAAGGTACATCTTCTGTCACAAATAATAGATAACGCCCATCATCTAATAAAATTGCAGTTTCAAGATAATACGCAGGAATTATAATGCCTGTGTTTTTACCGTATATACATAATTCAGATTTAGAACTAAAACGGCCATTATCATCCATTTTTTGAATGAGTGATAGCGATATATAATTAACTTTTTCCACATCTTTTTACTCAAGATTACTGGATGAGATTATGAAAACCTTAAATGAGAGAATTGCTGGTAATATGTTTTTATTTATGGCTCATATCTAAATAACTCTCGAATTTCAAAAATGGAATATTCTTCGGTTTCCAATAATTCACTAAGTTATTCCTTTGTTTGCGGGTAGACACTAACTGGAAGTGATATGTCAGGCATTGTAATTAAATTTAATAATTGTCTGTCTAAACTAATATAGAATATTTTAATCTAACGATTATATTTAGTTGGTGAAGTCGTTAGGGGGATATATTCATATCTTGTATATTACTCAAAGGCAGTTGCGCTACCGCCATACCCTGATAAAACTCACCATCTGCACGAAACGGATTCTACGCTTTTCTCCCGACGAAATATCAAAGTTTCAATTCGAATAATGTCCATTTCATTATCCGACCTATTAACTTCTCTCCGGCAGCACGATCACAAATCTTGTCCCCCGCGCATCTGACGTTACCGCAACGGTGCCTTTATGTGCGACAACAATAGATTTCACAATTGCCAGGCCAATACCGCTACCTTCGCCTTTACGTTGGCGGGATGGATCAACGCGATAGAAGCGGTCAAACAAACGCGGTAAGTGTTCGGGCGCAATCGGCGTACCGGGGTTTTCGACGGTGACTTGCACCTTGTGATCGACCGTCTGACAACATACTACAATTGCCTCTCCGGGCGGCGTATAACGCAGGGCGTTAGAAAGCAGGTTGCTTAACGCCCGACGCAGCATCAGCGGATCGCCTGCAACCTGACACTTGTCGCCAACAAAGCGCAGTTCCACGCCGCGATCTTCTGCTAACGCCTCGAAAAAATCGAATACTTTGCTGACTTCATCTGCCAGATTGAGCATTTTCTTTTCGGGGATTAGCTGGTTGTTATCGGCCTGAGCGAGAAACAGCATATCGCTGACCATTTTCGCCATTCGCGTCAGCTCTTCCAGATTCGAATAGAGCACATCTTCCAGCTCCTTCTGACTGCGTGACTGGCTGAGGGCGATTTCCGTTTGCGTCACCAGATTAGTCATTGGCGTGCGAATTTCATGAGCGATATCCGCTGAAAAGTTGGACTGGCGGGTAAAGACATCCTCAATACGCTCGATCATATGGTTGAACGACAGTACCAGTTGTTCCAGCTCAATTGGCACAGTTTGCGGGTCAAGGCGAACATCAAGATCTTTCGAGGTGATGTTTTGAATCTGACGGCTGACGTTGCGGATCGGCGCGTGGCCTTTATGTACGGCAAATAACACAATAAAAACAATCAACATACTGATGATTGACGCAGTCATAATCAGCTTATTCATCAGATCATTAATGTAATGAAGATGAAAATCGATCGACAGCGCGATGTAGAGCGTATAAGCCGGTTTACCCTCCACCATCGGCCCAACCGGCAGACTGATCATTCGCCAGTTACTGTGTTCCATATGCCCGTGGCCGTGACCCGGCATCGTAATCGTCGGGCCGGAGAGGAGATACACCTCGCCGCCCTGGGCGTCTTTATCGGGTATGGCATCTCGTGCAAACTCGCGGATATCTGGCGCGCCGGGGGAGCGGTACACCGTTTTACCGTGGCTATCTGCCAGAGAAATCAAGACGTTGGAATAACCACTGACAATGTCTTCCAGCGTCATTAAGCGTCGGCCTTGCGTCTCGTCAGGGTGATTGAGTATCCGTTCAAGAGTGGCGCTAATTTCTTGTAAATCATTAATATCCTGCTCGGCAAAATGCACTTTTACCGAGTGGATCATTATCCACGCAAAAGCGAAAAACGCCGCGATGGTGGCAAGGCTGATAAAAAAGGTCAGGCGGGTTGCCAGCGAAAACGGGCGCTGAAACGGCTTACTGGCCATCCGGCACCTCAAGCATATAGCCCACGCCGCGTACGGTCTGAATTAGCTTCGGTTCAAAATCATTGTCGATTTTGCCGCGAAGCCGCTTCACCGCCACATCAATGGCGTTGGTATCGCTGTCAAAATTCATATCCCACACCTGCGAGGCGATAAGCGAGCGGGGCAGCACTTCGCCCTGATGGCGAAGGAAAAACTCCAACAGGGTAAACTCTTTACTGGTCAAAGTGATGCGCGTGCCGCTGCGGGTGACCTTACGGCTGACGAGATCGACCATCAGGTCGGCAACCTGAAACTGACTTTCGATAATCACTGTCGCCCCGCGCCGCAGTAACGTGCGCACCCGCGCCAGTAGTTCAGCAAAAGCAAATGGCTTCACCAGGTAGTCATCCGCCCCCAGTTCCAGCCCTTTGACGCGATGTTCAATGGTGCCAAGCGCGGTAAGCAACAGAATAGGCATCCCTTTATTAGCGGAACGCAACATGCGCACGATATCCCAGCCATTCACGTCCGGCAGCATAATATCGAGGATTATCAGGTCGTAATCTCCGGTCATCGCCAGATGGTAGCCGTTCAGCCCGTTGTCGGCTAAATCGACCACAAAACCGGCCTCAGTTAACCCCTTGGTTAAGTATTCGCCGGTTTTCTTTTCATCTTCGACAATTAATAGTTTCATGTTACCTCCACACGCTGCCTGGGCAATTCTAGAGGAGCGGGATCAGATGGCAATCGCTTATTGGCAAAATGACAATTTTGTCATTTTCCTGTCACCGGAAAATCAGAGCCTGGCGAGTAAAGTTGGCGGCATAAAATCACCAGAAATTATGAGCCTATGTCTCCTTGTAAACTTCTGCCATTTTGTGTGGCCCTTGCGCTAACTGGTTGTTCACTGGCACCGGATTATCAGCGTCCGGCAATGCCCGTGCCGCAGCAGTTCTCACTCAGCCAGAACGACCTGGTTAACGCAGCTGATAACTATCAGAACGTGGGATGGCGCACCTTTTTTGTCGATAATCAGGTGAAGACGCTGATTAGCGAGGCGCTGGTGAATAACCGGGATTTGCGCATGGCGGCCCTGAAAGTACAGGAAGCGCGGGCGCAATATCGTCTGACCGATGCCGACCGCTACCCGCAACTCAATGGCGAGGGCAGCGGCAGCTGGAGCGGCAATCTTAAAGGCGATTCAGCCACGACGCGGGAGTTCTCGACTGGCCTTAACGCCAGCTTTGATCTCGATTTTTTCGGGCGCTTAAAGAACATGAGCGAAGCCGAACGCCAAAATTATTTAGCCACTGAGGAAGCTCAGCGCGCGGTGCATATTTTGCTGGTTTCTAATGTCGCGCAAAGCTATTTCAATCAGCAACTGGCGTATGCGCAATTGCAAATAGCCGAAGAAACGCTGCGTAATTATCAGCAGTCATATGCGTTTGTCGAAAAACAACTGTTGACCGGTAGCAGCAATGTTCTGGCGCTGGAACAGGCTCGCGGGGTGATAGAAAGTACCCGCAGTGACATCGCTAAACGTCAGGGGGAACTGGCGCAGGCGAATAATGCATTGCAACTGTTATTGGGAAGCTACGGCAAGCTGCCGCAAGCGCAGACAGCAACCAGCGACAGCCTGCAAAGCGTTAAATTACCGGCGGGCTTGTCGTCGCAAATCTTATTGCAGCGCCCGGATATTATGGAAGCTGAACACGCGTTAATAGCGGCTAATGCCAATATTGGCGCCGCACGTGCGGCATTTTTCCCGTCTATCAGCCTGACCAGCGGAATATCGACCGCCAGCAGCGATCTGTCGTCATTATTTAATGCCAGCAGCGGGATGTGGAATTTTATTCCCAAAATTGAGATCCCCATTTTTAATGCTGGACGCAACCAGGCCAATCTGGATATCGCCGAAATTCGCCAGCAGCAGTCGGTGGTGAATTATGAACAGAAAATCCAGAACGCCTTTAAAGAAGTGGCAGATGCGCTGGCATTACGTCAAACCCTGAACGATCAAATCAGCGCCCAGCAGCGTTATCTTGCGTCGCTGCAAATTACTTTGCAACGGGCGCGGGCATTATATCAGCACGGCGCAGTCAGTTATCTGGAAGTGCTGGATGCTGAACGTTCTTTATTTGCAACCCGACAAACCTTACTTGACCTGAATTATGCCCGTCAGGTTAACGAAGTTTCCTTATATACCGCGCTTGGCGGCGGTTGGCAGCAATAATTTTTAACTCAGGAGAGAATAAATGAAAAAAGCACTGCAAGTCGCAATGTTCAGTCTGTTTACCGTTATTGGCTTTAATGCCCAGGCTAACGAACATCATCATGAAACCATGAGCGAAGCACAACCACAGGTCATTAGCGCCACTGGCGTGGTAAAAGATGTTGATCTGGAAAGTAAAAAAATCACCATCCATCACGATCCGATTGCCGCTGTGAACTGGCCGGAGATGACCATGCGTTTTACCATCACCCCGCAGACGAAAATGAGTGAAATTAAAACCGGCGACAAAGTGGCGTTTAGTTTTGTCCAGCAGGGCAACCTTTCTTTATTACAGGATATTAAAGTCAGCCAGTAACCCAAGTTTAATGAGATGAAAAAAATCGCGCTTATTATCGGCAGCATGATCGCGGGCGGTATTATTTCTGCGGCAGGTTTTAGCTGGTTTGCTCAGGCTGAATCGCCCGCAGAAAAAACGCCGAGCGCAGAACGTAAAATCTTATTCTGGTACGACCCGATGTATCCCAATACGCGGTTCGATAAACCGGGTAAATCGCCGTTTATGGATATGGATCTGGTGCCGAAATATGCCGATGAAGAAGAGAGTTCTGCGTCTGGCGTGCGCATTGACCCGACCCAGACGCAGAATCTGGGGGTGAAAACGGCTACCGTCACGCGCGGGCCGCTGACTTTTGCCCAGAGTTTCCCGGCGAATGTCAGTTACAACGAGTATCAGTTTGCCATTGTGCAGGCTCGCGCCGCCGGGTTTATCGATAAGGTTTATCCGCTTACCGTGGGCGATAAAGTGCAAAAGGGCACACCGCTTCTCGACCTGACTATTCCCGACTGGGTGGAAGCGCAGAGTGAGTATTTACTGCTGCGCGAAACCGGCGGTACGGCGACCCAGACTGAAGGCATTCTTGAGCGGCTGCGACTGGCGGGAATGCCGGAGACTGATATTCGCCGCCTGATCGCCACGCAAAAAATACAGACTCGCTTTACGCTCAAAGCGCCCATTGATGGCGTGATCACCGCGTTTGATCTGCGCGCGGGAATGAATATCGCCAAAGATAACGTGGTCGCGAAAATTCAGGGTATGGACCCGGTGTGGGTCACTGCTGCGATCCCGGAGTCCATCGCCTGGCTGGTGAAAGATGCCTCGCAGTTTACGCTCACCGTTCCGGCGCGACCTGATAAAACACTCACCATCCGCAAATGGACGCTGCTACCTGGCGTGGATGCTGCGACCCGCACGCTGCAGTTGCGTCTGGAAGTCGACAACGCCGACGAGGCGCTAAAACCGGGCATGAACGCCTGGTTGCAACTCAATACCGCCAGCGAACCGATGCTGCTCATTCCGTCACAGGCGCTGATTGATACCGGCAACGAACAGCGGGTGATTACCGTTGATGCTGACGGGCGCTTTGTACCGAAACGCGTTGCCGTTTTCCAGGCATCGCAAGGCGTCACCGCGTTACGCTCTGGTCTGGCGGAAGGTGAAAAGGTGGTTTCTAGCGGCCTGTTCCTGATTGATTCCGAAGCCAATATTTCTGGTGCACTGGAGCGGATGCGCTCTGAAAGTGCTACCCATGCGCATTGAGGGAATAACCAATGATTGAATGGATTATTCGTCGCTCGGTGGCGAACCGTTTTCTGGTGCTGATGGGCGCGTTGTTTCTGAGCATCTGGGGCACCTGGACCATCATTAACACGCCAGTGGATGCGCTGCCGGATCTTTCTGATGTGCAGGTGATTATTAAAACCAGCTATCCCGGTCAGGCACCACAAATCGTTGAAAATCAGGTGACTTATCCGCTAACCACCACCATGTTGTCGGTGCCGGGCGCGAAGACTGTGCGCGGTTTCTCGCAGTTTGGCGACTCTTATGTGTATGTCATTTTTGAAGATGGCACCGATCCGTACTGGGCGCGCTCGCGGGTGTTGGAGTACCTCAATCAGGTACAGGGGAAGCTGCCAGCTGGCGTGAGTGCCGAGCTGGGGCCAGACGCCACGGGCGTTGGCTGGATCTATGAATACGCGCTGGTAGATCGTAGCGGTAAGCACGATCTGGCCGATTTACGCTCATTACAGGACTGGTTTCTCAAATATGAGCTAAAAACCATCCCTGACGTTGCGGAAGTAGCGTCGGTGGGCGGTGTGGTGAAAGAGTACCAGGTGGTCATCGATCCCCAGCGCCTGGCGCAATATGGCATCAGTCTCGCCGAAGTGAAAAGCGCGCTGGATGCCTCAAACCAGGAAGCGGGCGGTTCGTCGATTGAACTGGCGGAAGCGGAATATATGGTGCGCGCCAGCGGCTATCTGCAAACGCTCGACGACTTTAATCACATCGTTTTAAAAGCCAGTGAAAATGGCGTTCCCGTTTATCTGCGTGATGTTGCGCAGGTCCAGGTTGGCCCGGAAATGCGCCGGGGCATTGCCGAGCTAAACGGCGAAGGTGAAGTGGCGGGCGGGGTGGTGATCCTGCGCTCCGGCAAAAACGCCCGTGAAGTGATCGCCGCCGTGAAGGACAAACTGGAAACGCTGAAAAGTAGTCTGCCGGAAGGCGTGGAGATAGTGACAACATACGATCGCAGCCAGCTCATTGACCGCGCCATCGACAACCTCAGCGGCAAGCTGCTGGAAGAGTTTATTGTGGTGGCGGTAGTCTGCGCGCTGTTTCTCTGGCATGTGCGCTCGGCGCTGGTGGCGATTATTTCGTTACCGCTGGGGTTGTGTATTGCTTTTATTGTCATGCACTTTCAGGGACTGAACGCCAATATTATGTCGCTGGGCGGTATTGCGATTGCCGTCGGGGCGATGGTCGATGCCGCTATCGTCATGATCGAGAATGCGCATAAACGGCTGGAAGAGTGGCAGCACCAGCATCCTGACGCCACGCTGGATAATAAAACGCGCTGGCAGGTGATCACCGATGCATCTGTTGAAGTGGGGCCGGCGCTGTTTATCAGTTTGCTGATTATCACGTTGTCGTTTATCCCGATCTTCACGCTGGAAGGGCAGGAAGGACGGTTGTTTGGCCCGCTGGCGTTCACCAAAACCTATGCAATGGCAGGCGCGGCGCTGCTGGCGATCGTAGTGATCCCTATCCTGATGGGTTACTGGATCCGTGGCAAAATTCCGCCAGAAAGCAGTAACCCGCTTAATCGCTTTTTGATTCGTATTTATCATCCGCTGTTGCTGAAAGTACTGCACTGGCCGAAAACCACGCTGTTGGTGGCCGCGCTTTCGGTACTGACGGTTATCTGGCCGCTCAATAAAGTCGGCGGAGAATTTTTACCGCAGATCAATGAAGGCGACTTGTTGTATATGCCATCGACGCTGCCGGGGATTTCTGCAGCGGAGGCGGCGAATATGCTGCAAAAAACCGACAAACTGATTATGAGCGTGCCGGAAGTAGCGCGGGTGTTTGGTAAAACCGGGAAAGCAGAAACCGCCACCGACTCCGCACCGCTGGAGATGGTAGAAACGACCATTCAGCTTAAGCCGCAGGATCAGTGGCGGCCAGGCATGACGATGGACAAAATTATTGAGGAACTGGATAACACCGTGCGGCTGCCGGGGCTGGCGAATCTGTGGGTGCCGCCAATTCGTAACCGTATCGATATGCTCTCGACCGGCATTAAAAGCCCCATCGGCATTAAAGTGTCTGGCAACGTGCTGGCGGATATAGATGCAATGGCAGAGCAAATTGAAGAGGTGGCGCGAACGGTGCCTGGCGTGGCTTCTGCCCTTGCCGAACGTCTGGAAGGCGGGCGCTATATCAACATTGAGATTAACCGAGAAAAAGCCGCGCGTTACGGTATGACGGTGGCGGATGTGCAGTTGTTTGTGACCTCTGCGGTGGGCGGGGCAATGGTTGGCGAAACGGTAGAAGGGATTGCCCGTTATCCAATTAATCTGCGTTATCCGCAAAGCTGGCGTGATAGCCCGCAGGCGCTGCGCCAGTTGCCGATCCTGACGCCGATGAAGCAGCAAATCACCCTGGCGGACGTAGCCGATGTTAACGTCTCTGGCGGACCGTCGATGCTGAAAACCGAGAATGCGCGCCCGACGAGCTGGATTTATATCGACGCCCGCGATCGTGACATGGTGTCAGTGGTTCACGATCTGCAAAAAGCGATTGCCGGGAAAGTGCAGTTAAAACCGGGCACCAGCGTGGCATTCTCCGGGCAGTTTGAGTTGCTGGAGCGCGCCAACCATAAGCTGAAACTGATGGTGCCGATGACGCTGATGATCATCTTCGTGCTGTTGTATCTGGCGTTCCGTCGCGTGGGCGAAGCGTTGCTGATTATCAGCAGCGTACCGTTTGCGCTGGTGGGCGGCATCTGGTTGCTGTGGTGGATGGGCTTTCATCTTTCTGTGGCGACGGGCACCGGTTTTATTGCCCTCGCCGGCGTCGCCGCCGAATTTGGCGTGGTGATGCTGATGTATTTACGTCACGCCATAGAGGCAGATCCGTCGCTGGATAATCCGCAAACCTTTAGCGAGCAGAAGCTGGATGAAGCGTTATATCACGGGGCGGTGCTGCGCGTGCGCCCGAAAGCGATGACGGTGGCGGTGATTATCGCGGGTCTGCTGCCGATTCTGTGGGGAACTGGGGCGGGGTCAGAAGTGATGAGCAGGATCGCCGCGCCGATGATTGGCGGGATGATCACCGCACCTTTACTGTCGCTGTTTATTATTCCGGCGGCGTATAAGTTGATGTGGCTGCACCGGCATCGTTCTTAGGCAAAATTGCCTGATGTGTTGCGCTTATCAGGCCTACAGCATGAGTCATAATTTATTGAATTGGCACGTTTCTGTAGGCCAGGTAAATCATTCACGCCTTATTGGACAATAAACAGAGCGCGTTTTGTCAGCAATTTGAACAACGAGGGGATACCCGGTTTAACCGTGTGGATTGTGTCTTGCGACGATGGGCACTAAATGTTAAAAGGTGCCCCTCAATAAAAAAGACACACAGGGGAAAGGCGTGAAAAACGCGTCAAACGTATCGGAAGATTCCGCGTCGGATCAAGAGCCGACACTTCATCGGGGATTACATAACCGTCATATTCAGTTGATTGCGCTGGGCGGCGCAATTGGTACTGGTCTGTTTCTTGGCATTGGCCCGGCGATTCAGATGGCGGGTCCGGCTGTGTTGCTGGGCTACGGCGTCGCCGGGATCATCGCTTTCCTGATTATGCGCCAGCTTGGCGAGATGGTGGTTGAGGAGCCAGTATCCGGTTCATTTGCTCACTTTGCCTATAAATACTGGGGACCGTTTGCGGGTTTCCTCTCTGGCTGGAACTACTGGGTGATGTTCGTGCTGGTAGGGATGGCAGAGCTGACCGCTGCAGGCATCTATATGCAGTACTGGTTCCCGGATGTACCGACCTGGGTCTGGGCTGCTGCCTTCTTTATTATCATCAACGCCGTTAACCTGGTGAACGTGCGCTTATATGGCGAAACTGAGTTCTGGTTTGCGCTGATTAAAGTGCTGGCGATCATCGGCATGATCGGCTTTGGCCTGTGGCTGCTGTTTTCTGGTCACGGTGGCGAAAAAGCCAGTATCGACAACCTCTGGCGTTACGGTGGTTTCTTTGCCACGGGCTGGAATGGACTGATTCTGTCGCTGGCGGTGATTATGTTCTCCTTCGGCGGTCTGGAACTGATTGGTATTACTGCTGCTGAAGCGCGCGCTCCAGAAAAAAGCATTCCGAAGGCAGTAAATCAGGTGGTTTATCGCATTCTGCTGTTTTATATCGGTTCGCTGGTGGTTTTACTGGCGCTTTACCCGTGGGTAGAAGTGAAATCTAACAGTAGCCCGTTTGTGATGATTTTCCATAATCTTGACAGCAATGTGGTGGCTTCAGCACTGAACTTCGTCATTTTGGTAGCATCGTTGTCAGTGTATAACAGCGGTGTTTACTCCAACAGCCGTATGCTGTTTGGCCTCTCTGTGCAGGGTAACGCACCGAAGTTCCTTACCCGTGTGAGTCATCGCGGCGTACCGATCAACTCGCTAATGCTTTCCGGGGCGATTACCTCGCTGGTGGTGTTGATTAATTATCTGCTGCCGCAAAAAGCGTTTGGTCTGCTGATGGCGCTGGTGGTGGCAACGCTGTTGCTGAACTGGATTATGATTTGTCTGGCGCACTTGCGTTTTCGCGCGGCGATGCGTCGTCAGGCGCGAGAAACGCAATTTAAGGCGCTGCTCTATCCGTTCGGTAACTATCTTTGCATTGCCTTCCTCGGCATGATTTTGCTGTTGATGTGTACAATGGATGATATGCGTCTGTCAGCGATTCTGCTGCCGGTGTGGATTGTGTTTCTGTTTGTGGCGTTTAAAACATTGCGTAGGAAAGTGAATTAAGCTGCTGTGAGGCTGATTTGCCCGATGCGCAAGCTTATCGGGCCTACAATTTGTAACGATTCTGTAGGCCGGATAAGGCGTTCACGCCGCATCCGACAAAACGATGTCGGCAATCTGAAGCCGCTCTCACCCATTCGATGAGAGCGGTTTTTTTCTGCTTACTGCTTAAATGTACCCGCCAGAGAGCGAATATCGTTGCTGGTTGGTGACTGATGAAGTCGCAGACCAAACTCTTCGACGATAGCAAATATATGGTCGAAAATGTCGGCCTGAATACTTTCATATTCCAGCCAGACTACGGTATTGGTGAACGCATATATTTCAAGCGGCAACCCGGTATCTCCCGGTGCAAGCTGACGCACCATTAAGGTCATATCCTTACGAATCCGTGGATGGTTGCGCAGATATTCATTCAGATAGGCGCGAAACGTCCCAATATTGGTCATCCGCCGCAGGTTTAATACCGACTCCGTCGAACCTTGCTGGCGATTCCAGTCGTTAATTTCCTGATGGCGACGGGTTAAATAAGGCTTTAGCAAATGCGCTTTATTCAACCGCTGCATTTCGTCTTCATCAAGAAAACGAATACTGGTGACATCAATATTGATACTGCGTTTAATTCGTCGCCCGCCGGAAGCCGACATTCCGCTCCAGTTTTTAAAGGAGTCGGATACCAGCGACCAGGTAGGAATGGTGGTGATGGTATTGTCCCAGTTGCGCACTTTGACGGTGGTTAACCCGATATCGATCACCGAACCATCCGCACCGTATTTCGGCATCTCCAGCCAGTCGCCTAATTTCAGCATATCGTTCGCAGAAAGCTGAATACCGGCTACCAGACCGAGAATCGGATCTTTAAACACTAACATCAGTACGGCGGCCATGGCGCCAAGACCGCTGATCAGAATCGCCGGTGACTGACCAATCAGCAGCGATATCATCAAAATGCCGACCAGAATTGCGCCGAGTAGTTTGATTCCCTGAAATATCCCTTTCAGCGGTAATTGTTTTGCAGCGGGGAATTTTTGCGCCAGATTTAAAATAACATCCAGCAAAGAGAAGACTGAAAGTAGCGCATACATCATGATCCACAACTGCGCGCAGGTGGTCAAAATATCAGCCGCTTCGGTGCCTTTTTGCAGCCAGAATACCGCCTGAATGTTGACGATAATCCCCTGCAGGGTAAAAGCTAAACGGTGGAAGAGTTTATTCTGGGTAATAATTTGCAGCCATAACCGCGAACTGGCGATGGCGCGTTTTTCAAAGGTCCGCAGTACCACCCAGTGCAAAATAATATGCACCACGACAGCGGTCAGAAAAATAATGCCGAAAATCATCACCATCGAGGTGGTGTGATCGAGCTCAATACCCGCTAAATCTTCAACCTGGGATATTAAATCCTGCATAACGTCTCCTTTATACAACAGCAGCCTATGATGACGGCTGAAACAGGGTTATGCAAATCAGGAGAATCTGAGGGAGAATTTCCGACGAGGGGATGATGGCAAATATAAAATTGCCTGATGCGCTACGCTTATCAGGCCTACGTTAATGAATTTGCACGAACTTGTCGGCCGGATAAGGCGATCACGCCGCATCCGGTATAAACAAAGCGCACTTTGTCAGCAATCTGAGCCGGGAGCAGTTCCCGGCTATCAGGAGAATTACACTTCAGTTAAGGTGATGCTTTGCGGCAGACGAGATTTTGGCAGGGTAGCGTTAAAATCTTCGACGCTGTGATGACCTACCGGAACCACCACCAGACTGGTGTAGCCTTTCTCTTTCAGACCAAATTCTTCATCGAGGATGGCGGCGTCAAAACCTTCGATGGGCACCGCGTCCAGACCCAGCGCCGCCACGCCCAGCAGAAAGTTACCGACGTTGAGATAAACCTGTTTTGCCATCCACTGCGCATCATCGTGCAGATCTTTACGGTGCATATCGGCGAAGAACTTGCGACCTTTATCGTTCGCGGCTTTCGCTTCCGGCGTGGCAAAGCGGCCATCGGCATCTTCCTGGTCAACAACCAGCTTCAGCCAGGCATCGTCCATCGCGGTTTTTGCACAGAACACCACGACATGCGAGGCATCAAGCATTTTACGCTCGTTGAACACGTAATTACCGGCGGCGGATTTGGCGACACGTGCTTTACCTTCTTCCGTACTGGCAACGATAAAATGCCACGGTTGGGAGTTAGTGCTGGATGGACTGTATTGCAGCAGGGTTTTGATCTGCTCTGCTTGTTCGGGGGTAAGTTTTTTGCTGGCATCAAATGCCTTAGTGGAATGGCGCTTTAAGGCGACAGAAATGATATCCATAAAGACTCCTTGTGGAAGAAATTTTGTGTGCCAGCAGATTACAAGGATCGTGATGAAATGGTAAGCGAGAAAAATGCGCTATTGATTTACGGTTGAATCAGGGCGCAGTCGTTTTTGAGCGCGTTTAGATAAGCCATCGACCACTAAATTCCATGAGTCGTTGATCAAATCAAGAAGTAACGCTTCAGTGATTTCATCGCCAGGGTACACCGAAATCCAGTGCTTTTTGTTCATGTGATAGCCCGGCCTAATGCTCGGGTATATTTGTTGATTCAACAGTGATTTTTGTGGATCGGACTTCAGATTGATAAAGGGGACGCCGCGCAGTTCTGACGATAGCATAAAAATCTTGCCGCCAATTTTAAACACATCAAACTCCGGGCCAAACGGCCAGCAAAGTTCGACAAACGGTAGCTCGAGAGCGATGCGTTTTGCCGTTTCGTGTAGTGATTGCTTATCCATAAACTTACCTTGTGCAGGAAGGAAAATAAGCAAATTATGCCGCGAAGTGAGCTGATAATCGACGTCTAATCTGCCAGCGAAAACCAGCGTCGCCAGATAAAGCGCAACACAAAATATTCAATGACGCCCAGCACCAAAAACCACAGACAAAACAATAAAGTGTAAAGCTGGCTAAGGTCTACTAAATGGAAGAGGGTTACCAGTTTTTGCGCCAGCGCCAGTCCCAGCGCAGGGGCCGGCAGCAGCAGGCTGGAGAGAAAAGCCATCAGCAAAATACCTGCCGCTGTGGTCAGCGTTTCTAAAGGGTGTTTCATCGTTTTGTTAAATCTTAGTTAAAATACTATTGTCCGGGATATCGCTGTGTAACGCAATTCCCGGCTTAGTCTCCGGCTTCAAATTTCACTCTTTTATGGTGACCAGTACAGAGGCGGAAATCGTTGGGCTGGATGCAGAAGTTCTGAATGTTTCTTTCTTCTGGATACAGTGAACTGATATAACAGATTAAAACATCAGCAAAAGGGGGAAGGGCGTGCCGGAAATTAATCAATATGGACAGACGGTCGGCGATGCGCTACCGGACTGGCAAGGCGCAGCGGTTTTACCGCGCCGCTTACTGGAAGGTCATTGGTGTCGTCTGGAGCCGCTTGACGCGCAACGCCACGCAGGCGATCTGTTTGATGCCTATGCTCAGACGCCGGATGAACGTGACTGGACGTGGCTTGCCAGTAATCGCCCGGCAAGTGTTGAAGCTACCGGGGTGTGGATCGCTGGAAAAGTGAATGATCCCTCCCTGGTCCCCTTCGCTGTGGTTGATAATCGTTCTGAACGAGCCGTTGGGTTGGTCTGTTTTATGGCGATTGAACGCGAGCATGGAACGGTTGAAATCGGCCATGTTACCTGGTCGCCACGCATGAAAAATAGTGTGCTCGGTACTGAAGCGATTTGGTTACTGCTGCAATGTGCCTTTGCGCATGGCTATCGGCGTGTGGAATGGAAATGTGATTCGCTCAATCTGGCGTCACGCCGCGCTGCCGAACGTTTAGGGTTTGTATTTGAAGGCCGTTTCCGACAGAAAATCGTGCGCAAAGGGCGTAACCGTGACAGCGACTGGTTATCGATGATTGATAGCGAATGGTCGCAATGTGACAAAGCGCTACAGGCCTGGCTGGCGGCGGAGAATTTTGAAGAGCGGGGCGTGCAGAAAAAAAGTCTGGCTCAATTGCGGTTGAGTTAATGAATAGTAGAAAGTCCGAAACAGGAATTGCTGTATAAATAAACAGCCATTTTGCTAAGGAAGGGTAAGATAACTGCGGGTGCCTGAAGCTTTCCGGTTTCAGGATTACTCTGAGGTCTGGAAAGATGAAGCCCCAGGAGATATTTCTATCAACCCTGGGGTTGCCACTCCAAACCAGACAATTTGGATGGTAGTCCCTTCTTCGCATGGAGGCAATATAAACATGCTGACGAAATATGCCCTTGTGGCAGTCATAGCACTGTGTTTAACGGTGCTGAGATTTACATTTCTGGCCGGAGACTCGTTGTGTGAGTTCACCGTAAAGGAACGTAATATTGAGTTCAAGGCTGTTCTCGCTTACGAACCGAAGAAGTAGCCGTTGTGCGGGGAGTCATCTCCGCATATCCGGTTGTCTGGTCAGGGTGGTTAGGCACCTGCTTTACACTTTCGCCCGCGGTCAGTGATGGCTGCGGGCGAATCGCACCAGATGTTGTCAATTAATCGTGTTGGCACAGTGTTACGACTATCTTTTCTTTTCTCTGCCAGTGCACAGCAAACTTCTCATCATCCCGACGAATGATGATTCGCTGTTTATTCCAGCTAATTATCTGATAATCCAGAAAACCTGGCGCGGCCTGCATTTTGTCTGCCTTAAACGCACTCTCTTTTGCAGAAAAAGCCAGGGTTAACGCCAGAGAAAAGGGTAAAGCGATATCAGCGAGCAGCTCGCGTTCCGCTGGTGTAACAATGCTATCTGCTAACTCTGTAGCCGTTTGCGTAGAGAAAATTTCTTCAATATCAACGCCAATTGGTTGACGTGATACCACAGCTAACGCCGTAGTCCCGCAGTGACTAATGCTGCCGAATAACCCCGCAGGCCATACTGGTTGGCGAAGCTTACCGATTGCGGGAATGTACTTAAAACCATACTCATGTAAAGCATGAACGGCGGCGATCCGCCCGGCTAAATGTTCTGTTTTACGTTTACGCCCGGCATGTTGTAGATGCGTGTAATGCGGCAGCCAGAGTAAATCCTGCTCGCAAAAACTCGCCGAATCAAACTCAACAAAATGCAGCGTATGTCCGGCAAAGGGGAGGGCGGTATGCGTAGTTTTCATGTCGACCATATTAGAGACTGATGACAAACGCAAAACCGCCTGATGCGCTACGCTTATCAGGCTTACGTGGTCCTGCAATATATTGAATTAGCAAAACTTTTGTAGGCCTGATAAGGTGTTCACGCCGCATCCGGCATGAACGACGCGCACTTTGTCAACAATCTGACGTTAGCATCAGAAATGAGTATTAATGCTCATATACCACGTACGTCCCGGTTCGTTATAGGTATACGCGCCAGCTCCCGCGATATAGTTGGCTCCTGCCAAATCACCTGTGGTTTGGGCATTACCTGCACGCCACAAGCGTTTGTCGAACAGGTTGTCTACGCCGCCGGTCAGACTAACGTTTTTCGTCACGTCCCAGGTCGCACTCAGACCAACAATGCTGTAGGGGCTAACTTCTTTGGTTTCCGGTCCGACCGCTGGCTGGCCTTTATAGTTGTACTTCTTCGGTTGCTGTTTGCCGTACCAGGTGAAGGTTGTTTGCATCGACAAATCTTCCCGCGCCTGCCAGCTCAGCGTTGAGTTCAACGTATATTCCGGGATTATCGACAAACGATCGCCCGTGGTTTTGTTTTCACTCTTCAGCATATAAGTGATGTTGTTAGTCCACATCACTGTTTCGCTAACAGGGACGTTTAACGATCCTTCAAGGCCTTCAACCACCGCTTTCGGTACGTTATCCCATTGATAAAGATCGGTGCCTGCCGCGTTTTGCCCAACAGCCACATAGCCCGCTTCAATCTTATTGCGATAGTCGTTGCGGAACCAGGTCACACCTGCCAACCAGCCGTCGCGTTTAAACTCCAGACCAATCTCTTTGTTAATACTGGTTTCCGCTTTCAGGTCATCGTTACCCTGCAGATAGCAGCCGCCCGCGCTGGCGTAGCATCCCTGTCCTTTACTGTAGAGAATATAGTTTGGGTTAGTCTGGTACAGACTTGGTGCCTTGTAAGCTCGGGCGATCCCCATTTTGAGGGTAAAATCATCGCCTAAACCTTGCGACACGTTCAGTGCCGGACTCCAGTTATTGCCGACAATACTGTGATGATCAAAACGTAGTCCCGGCGTCACGATGGTGCTGTCGGTCAGCTCCATATTGTTTTCCGCAAACAGCGAGAATATTTCCGCTTTTGAATACGGACTACGGTCGGTAGAACTCACACCATCGATGGCTCCGCCTGTATTCTTTCCTGTCAGCGCCTGGGTGTTGGAACTGAGATCCTTCATTCGCTGCTGATTCCACTCTGTACCCAGCGTCAGCGTCTGGTTAACGAGGAAATCAATCGGCAGGTTGACTTCGCTGTGCAGCATCACATCATCGAGATCGATATCGACGAAATCCTGCGTCGCTTTTTCATTAAATTTCCCTTCGGTGCCGCCCGCAAGACCTTCCGGGATACGCGAGTTACGGGTGTGTTCGTACTGCACCCAGTTGCTGGTGGTTACGCCGTTATCCCAGCCGCCGTTCCAGGTCAGAGAGTAGTTCTGGCGATACAGACGGTTGGTTTCATCACCATATTTCGAACGTGTATAGGCGTCGGAGTTGGTGTTCTGGGTGTCGCCTGCATACAGGTTGCCCTGGCGGCTGTAACCGGCTTCCAGTTCGAGCGATTGTAGAGGAGCGAAATCCCAGCGAACGACGCCGTTAATATCTTTGTTGATAACCCCTTCGCGTCCGGCAGGTAAGGTTGTGGCGTAGGTTCCGGCACGTGCGGACTGATGTCCCTGGTTAATATCCCACGCATCGGCCTGGGTTTTGTCGAGGTTGCCATATAAGCGAAAGCTGAATTCGTCACCCAACGGACCGGTCAGGCTGAAGTTGGTGCGTTTGGTCGCGCCTTCCTCTTTATGTTCTGGCGCATTGAAGTAAGCGTCCCAGGAACCGTGCCATTCGCCGTTGCCTTTTTTGGTGATGATGTTAACCACGCCGCCTGCTGCGCCGTTGCCATAACGGGCCGCCGCCGGGCCACGCAGAATTTCAATACGTTCAATCATTTCAGGCGGCACCCAGGAAGTATCACCACGGGTATCGCGCTCGCCACGCCAGCCCTGGCGCACAGAGTTACGGCTACTGACCGGCTTGCCGTCAATCAAAATCAGGGTGTTTTCTGGACCCATTCCGCGAATATCAATCTGGCGGTTGTTGCCGCGCTGACCGCTGGTGGAGTTACCGGTCAGGTTAACGCCGGGCATGGTACGGATGATTTCCGACACATCGCGAGCTACCGGGTTTTTGCGGATTTCATCTGCGGTGATGGTCGAAACGCCGGGCGCCTGCAAGTTCTGCTCGGCGGCGGTGACCACGATGGTATCGTCGTGTGAAACGGCATTATCGCTTGTCTCTTCTGCCAGTGCTGGCAGTGCTACCCCATAAATCCCCAGATTGACCAACAAGGCCAGGGAATGAATCTTCTTGTTCATTGTTTTTTCCTGCATTTTTGCCACGAATTCCAACGGTCAAAATTGACGTAAGCTGGATTGATGTCGCCCACTACCGCGAAAGCCTTTGATCCTGAAAGGCACGCAGTGCAGTTGATTAATTAATGTTCGCGCTTGACATGGCGCGCCAATACGCTATTGCAAATGCAAATAGTTATCAATAATATTATCAATATATTTCTGCAATCAATAAAAAAATTCACAATAAACATAAGGTTATGATGTGGCGGCGTTAAAGGTGGGAAGTGATAGCTGGTGGCTGTCGAAACATGGCCCGGAATGGCAACGTTTTGATGATAAAACTTATCAGGTGACTTTCTGGTGGCGTGATCCGCAAGGTTCTGAAGACCACTCGACGATAAAGCGCGTATGGGTCTACATCACTGGCGTGACCGATCACCATCAGAACAGCCAACCCCAGTCGATGCAGCGAATTGCAGGGACCGATGTCTGGCAGTGGACAACGCAACTCAATGCCAACTGGCGCGGCAGCTACTGCTTTATTCCCACCGAACGCGATGACATTTTTTCTGCACCATCCCCTGATCGCCTCGAATTACGCGAAGGATGGCAGCAATTATTACCTCAGGCGATAGCCGATCCGTTGAATCCGCAAAGCTGGAAAGGGGGGAGAGGGCACGCTGTTTCCGCACTCGAAATGCCGCAAGCGCCCCTGCAACCGGGTTGGGATTGCCCGCAAACGCCAGAAACGCCCGCTAAAGAAATTACCTGGAAAAGTGAACGTCTGGGAAATTCACGCCGTGTATGGATTTTTACCATCGGCGATGCAACAGCAGAAGAGCGTCCGCTGGCCGTTTTGCTCGATGGCGAATTTTGGGCGCAAAGTATGCCCGTCTGGCCTGCGCTGACTTCGCTGACCCATCGTCGGCAACTTCCTCCCGCCGTGTATGTGTTGATCGACGCTATCGACACCACGCACCGCGCCCACGAACTGCCGTGTAATGCGGATTTCTGGCTGGCAGTACAGCAAGAATTATTGCCACAGGTGAAAACCATCGCCCCTTTTAGCGATCGCGCCGATCGTACCGTTGTTGCCGGGCAAAGCTTTGGGGGGCTTTCCGCGCTGTATGCCGGACTGCACTGGCCTGAACGTTTTGGCTGTGTGATAAGCCAATCGGGATCGTTCTGGTGGCCGCACCGGGGCGGGCCGCAAGAGGGCGTGTTACTTGAACAACTTAAAGCGGGTGAAGTTAGCGCCGAAGGTTTGCGTATTGTTCTGGAAGCGGGGATTCGCGAACCGCTGATCCTGCGGGCTAATCAGGCGCTGTATACGCAATTACAAGCTACAAAAGAATCCATTTTCTGGCGTCAGGTTGACGGCGGACATGATGCGCTTTGTTGGCGCGGCGGGCTAATGCAGGGGCTCATTGACCTCTGGCAACCGCTTTCCTATGACAGGAGTTGAATATGGCATTCAGTAATCCCTTTGATGACCCACAGGGGGCGTTTTACATTTTGCGCAACGCACAGGGGCAATTCAGCCTGTGGCCGCAATCGTGCGTATTACCAGCGGGCTGGGAGGTCGTTTGTGAACCTCAGTCGCAAGAATCCTGCCAGCAGTGGCTGGAAGCCCACTGGCGTACTCTGACGCCCGCGAATTTTACCCAGCCGCAGGAGGCGCAATGAGCCAGCATTTACCTTTAGTCGCCGCACAACCCGGCATCTGGATGGCAGAAAAACTGTCGGATTTACCCTCTGCCTGGAGCGTGGCGCATTACGTTGAGTTAACCGGAGATGTTGATGCGCCACTACTGGCCTGCGCGGTGGTTGCCGGACTAGCGCAAGCAGATACGTTGCGGATGCGTTTTACGGAAGATAACGGCGAAGTCTGGCAGTGGGTCGATGATGCGCAGACGTTCGAACTGCCAGAAATTATCGACCTGCGAACCAACATTGATCCGCACGGTACTGCGCGGGCATTAATGCAGGCGGATTTGCAACAAGATCTGCGCGTCGATAGTGGAAAACCACTGGTCTTTCATCAACTGATACAGGTGGAGGATAATCGTTGGTACTGGTATCAACGTTATCACCATTTGCTGGTCGATGGCTTCAGTTTCCCGGCCATTACCCGCCAGATAGCCAACATTTATTGTGCCTGGCTGCGTGGCGAACCTACGCCTGCGTCGCCGTTTACTTCTTTCACTGATGTAGTGGAAGAGTACCAGCAATATCGCGAAAGCGAAGCCTGGCAGCGTGATGCGGCTTTCTGGGCGGATCAACGTCGTCAACTACCGCCGCCAGCGTCACTTTCGCCTGCACCTTTACCGGGGCGCAGTGCCTCGGCAGATATTCTGCGCCTGAAACTGGAATTTACCGACGGGGAATTCCGCCAACTGGCAGCGCAACTTCCGACCGTACAACGTACCGATTTAGCTCTCGCGCTGGCGGCATTGTGGCTGGGGCGATTGTGCAACCGCATGGACTATGCCGCCGGATTTATCTTTATGCGCCGTATGGGCTCGGCGGCGTTGACGGCTACCGGAGCGGTGCTCAATGTTTTGCCATTGGGGATTCACATCGAAGCGCGGGAAACGTTGCCGCAACTGGCAACCCGCCTGGCGGCTCAACTGAAAAAAATGCGTCGTCATCAACGCTACGATGCCGAACAGATTGTTCGTGACTGCGGGCGAGCGGCAGGAGAGGAACCTCTGTTTGGTCCGGTACTCAATATCAAGGTGTTTGATTATCAACTGGATATTCCGGGCGTGCGGGCGCAAACCCATACTCTGGCAACTGGTCCGGTTAATGATCTTGAACTGGCCCTGTTCCCGGATGAAAACGGTGATTTGAGTATTGAGATCCTCGCCAATAAACAGCGTTACGATGAGTCAACGTTAATTCAGCACGCTGAACGCCTGAAAATGCTGATCGCCCAGTTCGCCGCGACCCCGGCGCTGTTGTGCGGCGATGTCGATATTATGCTGCCAGACGAATATGACCAGTTGGCGCAGATCAACGCCACTCAGGTTGACATTCCTGAAACCACGCTGAGCGCGCTGGTGGCGGAACAAGCGGCAAAAACGCCGGATGCTCCGGCATTGGCAGATGCGCATTACCAGTTTAGCTATCGGGAAATGCGCGAACAGGTGGTGGCGCTGGCGAATTTACTGCGTGAGCGTGGCGTAAAACCTGGCGACAGTGTGGCAGTTGCGTTGCCGCGCTCGGTCTTTTTGACTTTGGCGCTGCACGCCATTGTTGAAGCAGGGGCCGCCTGGTTACCGCTGGATACGGGCTACCCGGACGATCGCCTGAAAATGATGCTGGAAGATGCGCGTCCGTCGCTGTTAATCACCACTGACGAGCAACTACCTCGTTTTCGCGATATCCCCAATTTAACCAGTCTTTGCTATAACGCCCCGCTTACCCCACAGGGCAGCGCGCCGCTGCAACTTTCACAACCGTACCACACGGCTTATATCATCTTCACCTCTGGCTCCACCGGCAGGCCGAAAGGCGTGATGGTCGGGCAGAAGGCCATCGTTAACCGCCTGTTATGGATGCAAAACCACTACTCGCTCACAGGCGAAGATGTCGTTGCTCAAAAAACACCGTGTAGCTTTGATGTCTCGGTATGGGAGTTTTTCTGGCCGTTTATTGCCGGGGCGAAACTGGTCATGGCCGCGCCGGAAGCGCACCGCGATCCTCTCGCTATGCAGCAATTCTTTGCCGAATATGGCGTAACGACCACGCACTTTGTTCCCTCAATGCTGGCGGCGTTTGTTGCTTCGCTGACGCCAGAAACCGCTCGCCAATGTTGCGCGACGTTGAAACAGGTGTTCTGTAGTGGTGAAGCGTTACCGACCGATTTATGCCGTGAATGGCAACAGTTAACCAACACGCCATTACATAACCTGTATGGTCCGACGGAAGCGGCGGTAGATGTCAGTTGGTATCCGGCCTTTGGTGCTGAACTGGCGGCGGTACGCGGCAGCGGTGTGCCGATTGGTTATCCTGTGTGGAATACGGGCTTGCGTATTCTTGATGCGATGATGCATCCAGTGCCGCCGGGTGTGGCAGGTGACCTCTATCTCACCGGCATTCAACTGGCGCAGGGCTACCTTGGACGCCCCGATCTGACAGCAAGCCGCTTTATTGCCGATCCGTTCGCTCCAGGTGAGCGGATGTACCGTACCGGGGACGTGGTGCGCTGGCTGGAAAATGGCGCGGTGGAGTACCTCGGGCGCAGTGACGATCAGCTAAAAATTCGCGGTCAGCGGATTGAACTGGGCGAAATCGACCGCGTGATGCAGGCGTTGCCAGATGTTGAACAGGCCGTTACCCACGCTTGTGTCATTAACCAGGCGGCAGCCACTGGTGGTGATGCGCGCCAGTTGGTAGGGTATCTGGTGTCGCAATCCGGTCTGCCGCTGGATATTCCGGCGCTGCAGGCGCAGCTTCGCGAAACGCTGCCGCCGCATATGGTGCCGGTAGTGCTGCTGCAACTTCCACAGTTGCCGCTTAGCGCTAATGGTAAGCTGGATCGCAAAGCGTTACCGTTGCCGGAACTGAAAGCACAAACGCCGGGACGTGCGCCGAAAGCGGGCAGTGAAACGATTATCGCCGGTGCGTTCTCGTCATTACTGGGTTGTGACGTGCAGGACGCTGATGCTGATTTCTTCGCTCTTGGCGGTCATTCATTACTGGCAATGAAACTGGCGGCACAGCTTAGCCGACAGTTTGCCCGTCAGGTGACGCCGGGGCAGGTGATGGTGGCGTCAACGGTGGCAAAACTGGCAACAGTTATTGATGGTGAAGAGGAGAGTGCCCACCGTCTGGGATTTGAAACGCTCCTGCCATTGCGTGAAAGCAAGGGGCCGACGCTGTTTTGCTTCCATCCGGCGTCCGGTTTTGCCTGGCAGTTTAGCGTGCTCTCGCGTTATCTCGATCCACAATGGTCGATTATTGGCATTCAGTCGCCGCGTCCCAATGGTCTCATGCAAACTGCGACGAATCTGGATGAAGTATGCGAAGCGCATCTTGCAACGTTGCTGCAACAACAGCCACACGGCCCTTATTATCTGCTGGGATATTCGTTGGGTGGCTCGCTGGCGCTGGGAATTGCGGCGCGGTTGCGTGCTCGTGGCGAACAGGTGGCGTTTCTTGGCTTGCTGGATACCTGGCCGCCGGAAACGCAAAACTGGCACGAAAAAGAAGCCAACGGTCTGGACCCGGAGGTCCTGGCGGAAATTAACCGTGAGCGCGAGGCGTTTCTTGCCGCTCAGCAGGACTATGCCTCCACAGAACTGTTCACTACCATTGAAGGTAATTACGCGGATGCTGTGCGCCTGCTAACAACGGCCCATAGCGTACCATTTGATGGCAAAGCAACGTTGTTTGTTGCCGAGCGTACGGTTCAGGAAGGCGTGAATCCCGAACGTGTCTGGGCGCCGTGGATTGCAGAGTTGGATATTTATCCTCAGGACTGTGCACACGTTGATATTATCTCAGCAGTGGCGTTTGAAAAAATTGGTCCAATTATTCGTGCAGCGCTGAATAAATAATGTGACATTGTTTGCAAACCCATAATCATAATAAATGATTATGGGTTTTGTTATTTGTTAAATTTATAATTAAAGGGGTGTTTGTCTGGAAATATTCTTAATATTGCATTCAGTGAGAGGAATTTACAAAGTTCAGCTTCGGATAATTCTCACCAACTGATAAAGTGTGCGCCGTGGAGATTTACCCCTATTGGACTCATTTTCAGGTTATACCGCATGTCAACACTGAATATTAAGCAGGAAAGCGACTCTCATTTTTCCGATTATCATCTGACGTCGCCCAGTAATAATGAAATTGATTTACTGAATCTTATCGATGTTTTGTGGCACGCCAAAAAACAGGTTATTGCTGTAGTTTTTGCCTTTGCCTTTGCCTGTGCAGGCTTACTGGTTTCTTTTCTTTTGCCGCAAAAATGGACCAGCTCAGCGGTCATCACCCCCGCAGAACCCATTCAGTGGCAGGATCTGGAGAAAACCTTCATCAACCTGCGTGTCCTGGATCTTGATGTAAATATCGATCGCGGCGGTGTATTTAATCTTTTTGTTAAGAAATTTCAGTCAGTGAGTTTGTTAGAAGAGTATCTTCGTTCTTCTCCTTATGTCATGGATCAGTTAAAAGAGGCGAACATCGATGAACTCGACTTGCATCGGGCTATTGTCGCATTAAGCGAAAAAATGAAAGCCGTCGATGACAATGCCAGTAAGAAAAAAGATGAACCCAGTCTGTATACCTCCTGGACATTGAGTTTCACCGCACCAACTGCTGAGGAAGCGCAAACAGTGTTAGCGGGATATATCGACTATATTTCCGCTATTGTGGTGAAAGAATCGATAGAAAATGTGCGTAATAAACTGGAAATCAGAACGCAGTTTGAAAAAGAGAAACTGGCCCAGGATCGGATAAAAACCAGAAATCAGCTTGATGCAAATATTCAGCGCCTCAATTATTCACTGGATATAGCCAATGCTGCCGGAATAAAAAAACCCGTGTACAGCAATGGTCAGGCGGTAAAAGATGATCCCGATTTCTCTATTTCTCTCGGCGCTGATGGTATTGGACGTAAACTGGAAATTGAAAAGTCAGTCACCGATGTTGCGGAATTGAACGGTGAATTACGTAATCGTCAATATATTGTTGAGCAATTAACAAAAGCAAATGTTGATGACGTTAAATTCATTCCGTTTAAATATCAATTAAGCCCATCGTTGCCGGTGAAAAAAGACGGTCCGGGTAAGGCGATTATCGTGATTCTTTCTGCGTTAATCGGCGGTATGGTTGCTTGTGGCGGCGTGCTTTTACGTCACGCGATGGCATCCAGAAAACAGGATGCCATGGTGGAAATGGAAGATCGGTTAGTTTAAATCATCGCGGTTGACGGTGCCGTTCGTCCGAGCGGCACCACGAGCGGCGTTCCGGCAACCGGATCGTCAATAATCATGCAGCGCAGACCATAAATACGTTCAATCAGTTCAGCAGTGACAATCTCTTTCGGCGCTCCCTGAGCAACAATTTTCCCTTCCCGCAATGCAATCAAATGGCTGGCGTAACGACAGGCCTGATTAAGATCGTGCAGCACAGCCGCCAGCGTATAGCCTTTCTCGCGGTTCAGCTCGCTTAACAATTCCAGCAAATCAATCTGATGACTGATATCCAGCCAGGTCGTTGGTTCGTCAAGCAGCATAATCGCTGTTTCCTGGGCCAGCACCATCGCGATCCATGCTCGCTGGCGTTGCCCACCGGAGAGGGTATCAACGCTTTGATCCGCCAGATGAGTGATTCCCGTGGCCTGCATCGCTTTTGCGACTGCCTCTTCATCTTCTTTGCGCCAGCGGGTAAACAGCGGTTGATGCGGATAACGCCCACGCGCCACCAGCTCCTGAACGGTGATATCTCCCGGCGTGGTGGCGTTTTGCGCCAGCAGACCAATCCGGCGTGCGACCTCTTTACTGGCGTAATGTTGAATGTGCTCGCCATCCAGCCAGACATGCCCGTGAGCAGGCGTCATCAGGCGGCTTAAAGTACGCAGTAATGTGGATTTACCGCAGCCATTTGGCCCGATAATTGCTGTGAAGTGACCATCAGGAATTTCCACGGTTAAATTTTCCGCAACGGTATATTTGCCATATCCGAGGGTTAACTGTTCGCCGCGCAAACGGGCTACTGATTCGGTCATTTTTTGCGAGACTCCTGAATTAACAAGACGATAAGGTAAATACCGCCGAGGCTGACAGTGACAACGCCAACCGGAAGTTGATATGGCATAAACAGTTGCTGAGCGCAGAGATCTGCTGCCAGCAGTAACAGCGCACCGCACAGCGCCGCCTGGGTCAGCCCCCAGCGAGCGGTGCCGCTAATGCGTCGGGCAATGTGCGGCGCGACTAAAGCAATAAAGGAAATCGGTCCGGCAAGGGCCGTTGCCGCAGCGGTAAGCACCACCGCCACCAGCATCATTAACAGGCGCGAACGTTCGACGCTGACGCCCAGCGCACACGCGGTGTCATCGCCCATTTCCAGCAAGCGCATCCGGCGTACCAGTAAGGCGGCGGCAATTAACATCAATATGATGATGGGCGCGGAAGGTGAGGTTTTTGCCCACGTCAGGCCGTTGAGCGATCCGGCATTCCACAAACCTGCTGTTAACGCCGTTTCTAAAGATGCTTTCAGCAACAGCCAGGTATTAAAGGCCACCAGCATGGCGCGAACGCCGATACCGATAATAATCAATCGAAAGGTGTCGATACCGTTACGCCAGGCGAGCAGCCAGACCAGCAGCGAGGTGACAATGCCCCCCGCCATTGCTGCCAGCGCAATCGCTGTCAGGTCCTGACCAAACAGCACCATCGCCACCAGCACGCCGCTCCACGCTCCGGTGTTAAAGCCCATTACGTCAGGGCTGCCGAGTGGGTTACGCATCAGCGACTGAAAAATCGCGCCGCTGACGCCCAGCGCCGCACCAATCAACAGCGCCATCAGCACCCGCGGTAAACGCCATTCGGTGACCACCATCGTCATACTGCGCGGCGCATCGCCCATCAACGCGGCGAATACCTGCGAGGTTTCCAGCGTGACGGCACCGCTGCGTAATCCCCAGATGCCCGCCACAATACAGGCAGTTATCAACAGCAGACAGGTGATAAATAATCGGCGAGAGACGGTGATCATGCGCCACCTCGCGTTTTCCGTCGCACGAGGAAGATCAATACCGGCGCGCCAATAAAGGCACTGACTACGGAAACGCGCAGCTCGCCGGGCACAATCACACGCCCGATGATATCAGCGAACAGCAGCAGGGCAGGGGTTGCGAGCAGCGTGACGGGCAGCGACCAGCGATGATCGGCCCCCACCAGCCAGCGCGCCATGTGCGGCATCATCAGGCCAATAAAGGCAATCGGCCCTACCACCGCCGTCGCACTACCGCAAAGCACGGTTATTGCCAGCAGGCCAATCAGCTGTGTGCGTGCCACGCGGCTACCCAGCGCCGTCGCGGTGTCGCTGCCGAGGCTCAAACTGTTCAGCGCGCGGCTCAGTAATAATGCGGTTGCTCCGGCGATCAGTACCGGGATCAGCACCACTTTTAAGGTGTGTAAATTACGAATGTCCAGCGATCCAGCTTGCCAGAAACGCAACTGATCGTAGACGTCAGGATTAAGCAGGGCGATGCCGCTGGTCAGCCCTTCCAGCACCGCCGCCAGCGCCACGCCCGCCAGGGTTAAACGCACCGGACTTAACTGCCCGCCGCCCTGGCTGCCGGTAAAGGCAACAATCAACGAGGCCACCAGCGCCCCGGCGAAGGCCATCGCCAGTTGTTCCTGCGCGGATGAGTAACCAAACAGCGCCGCACCCAGCACAATGGCAAAGCTGGCTCCGGCGTTCACACCAAGCAAGCCGGGGTCGGCAAGTGGGTTTCGGGTGAGGGTTTGCATCAACGCCCCGGCAAGGCCAAGCGCACCGCCGGCCAGTAAACCGGCAAGGGTGCGCGGCAGTCGCGCGTCGATCACGATGGTGCAGTCGGCGCTCTGGCAGGTGCCGGAGAGGGCCTCCAGCACTACGGAAGCGGGGAGTGATTTTGCTCCAATGAGCAGGCTTAATGCCGTCGCGATAATCAGTAATAACAGCAATCCGGGCACGGCAATGGCGCGTGTCACGGCAACAGAACCAGACATACGAACTTCCATGATAATGAAATTAATTATCGTTATCGATCTTATTTGGATATGTTAGCATGTGCAGCCTAAGAATAGGTATTTAAAATATTTGATGGCAAGGCATTGTAATGAATAAACAATCCTGGCTGCTTAACCTCAGCCTGTTGAAAACGCACCCGGCGTTTCGCGCAGTATTCCTCGCTCGTTTCATCTCTATTGTTTCTCTGGGTTTGCTCGGCGTGGCGGTACCGGTACAGATCCAGATGATGACGCATTCCACCTGGCAGGTGGGGCTTTCGGTGACGCTGACCGGCGGCGCGATGTTTGTTGGCCTGATGGTTGGCGGTGTGCTGGCGGATCGCTATGAGCGTAAAAAAGTGATTTTGCTGGCGCGCGGCACCTGTGGCATTGGTTTTATTGGTCTGTGCCTGAACGCGCTGCTACCGGAGCCATCTCTATTGGCAATCTATTTACTCGGTTTATGGGATGGTTTTTTCGCATCACTTGGCGTGACGGCGCTACTGGCGGCGACACCTGCACTGGTAGGGCGTGAAAACTTAATGCAGGCCGGGGCGATCACCATGTTGACCGTGCGTCTGGGGTCGGTGATTTCGCCCATGATTGGCGGTTTATTGCTGGCGGCCGGAGGCGTAGCCTGGAACTACGGGCTGGCGGCGGCGGGCACGTTTATTACCTTGCTACCGTTGTTAAGCCTTCCGGCGTTGCCACCGCCACCGCAGCCGCGTGAACATCCGGTGAAATCATTGTTGGCAGGATTTCGTTTTCTGCTCGCCAGCCCGCTGGTAGGCGGCATTGCGCTGCTGGGGGGATTGTTAACGATGGCGAGTGCGGTGCGGGTACTGTATCCGGCGCTGGCAGACAACTGGCAGATGTCGGCGGCGCAGATTGGTTTTCTCTATGCGGCAATTCCGCTTGGTGCGGCTATTGGCGCGTTAACCAGCGGGAAACTGGCGCATAGTGCACGGCCAGGGTTATTGATGTTGATCTCCACGTTGGGAGCGTTCCTCGCCATTGGTCTGTTTGGCCTGATGCCGATGTGGATTTTAGGCGTGGTTTGTCTGGCGCTGTTCGGCTGGCTGAGCGCGGTCAGTTCGTTGCTGCAATACACAATGCTGCAAACGCAAACCCCGGAGGCGATGTTAGGGCGGATTAACGGTTTGTGGACGGCGCAGAATGTGACGGGCGATGCGATTGGCGCGGCGTTGTTGGGCGGTCTGGGGGCTATGATGACGCCGGTGGCCTCCGCAAGCGCGAGCGGTTTTGGTTTGTTGATTATCGGCGTGTTGTTGCTGCTGGTGCTGGTGGAATTACGCCGTTTTCGCCAGACGCCGCCGCAAGCGGCAGCGTCTGAAAGCTAATCATTAAAACAGCGTCTTAAGTCGTTCCAGCACTTGCATAGCGCTGTAGTAATCCAGACGGAATGTCTCAGTTCCCAGCGCGTAAACCTGCTTGTTCTGTACTGCAGGCAGGTGCGCGAGCAGCGGATTGGCATAAATGGCATCAGCGTCTTTCTGATCGCCTGCGAACAGGAATAGTGACTCGCCATTTAATCCCGCCGCCAGATTTTCTCCGCCAAGCTGAACAATATCATGGCGTTTACCCTGGCTTTGGCTGGCGTTTACCCCTGCGGGCAACTTCGCCAGCGTAAAGCCAAGCTGTTCCAGCATTTGCCCTTGTGCCGATTCCGGCGTCCAGAGATTGGCGCTGTGTGCGGCTGCGGTGTAGACAATGGCAGAGACTGGCTGCGGCGGTAATTTTATTTGCTCTTTCGCAGCCGCCAGTTGCTTATCAAACTGCGCAATTCTCTCCGCTGCTTGTTTCTCATGCCCGGTAATTTCGCCAAGCTGTGTTAACAGCGACTGCCAGCTTTTGTCGTCGTAATTGATGATTAACGTTGGCGCAATGGTGGAAAGCTGATCGTACAACGCCAGTGCCGAATCACCGCCGGTTGCGCTGATTAAAATCAGATCCGGCATTTGCGCGGCAACGGCTTCGGCGTTCGGTTCGCCGATATAGAGACGTTGCAGTTTGCGTTCCTTCGCCACCTCGCTCCACTGGCGTAAAAAGCCCTGGCCATCTGCTACGCGGTTATTTGGCGTGGTCGCGCCGCTGGCAATCACTGGGGCATCAATCGCCAGCAGCGAACCTGTCAGCGTAACGCTGGTAGAGACAATGCGCTGTGGCTGGCTTTCCAGGGTATGAGTGCCACGGCTGTCAGTAATCTGACGCGGCCAGTCGGCGGCCTGAACTGCGGCTATTCCTGAAAGCAAAAGTCCTGTTAATAGAAGGGCGTTGCGGTAGAGCGGGGCGAGTCTCACAAGTCAGCTTCCTGTTATTAATGAAGTTAATGCTTCTCATTTTCATTGTAACTACAAACAGATGCAAGCCCGAGTCACAGATTGTGTTGCGGCAAGAGTTGACATAGTGCCCGTTTGCTTTTAGGTTAGCGACCGAAAATATAAATGATAATCATTATTAAAGCCTTTATCATTTTGTGGAGGATGATATGGATACGTCACTGGCTGAGGAAGTACAGCAGACCATGGCAACACTTGCGCCAAATCGCTTTTTCTTTATGTCGCCGTACCGCAGTTTTACGACGTCAGGATGTTTCGCCCGCTTCGATGAACCCGCAGTGAATGGAGATTCGCCCGACAGTCCCTTCCAGCAGAAACTCGCTGCGCTGTTTGCCGATGCCAAATCGCAGGGCATCAAAAATCCGCTGCTGGTCGGGGCGATACCCTTCGATCCTCGTCAACCCTCATCGCTGTATATTCCTGAGTCCTGGCAGCCTTTTTCTCGTAAAGAAAAACAAACCTCCGCGCGCCGTTTTACTCGCAGTCAGTCGCTGAATGTGGTGGAGCGTCAGGCAATTCCAGAACAAGCCACGTTTGAACAAATGGTTGCCCGTGCTGCAAAGCTTACCGCCACGCCACAAGTCGACAAAGTGGTGCTGTCACGGCTGATTGATATCACCACCGATGCCGCCATCGATAGCGGCGTATTGCTGGAACGGTTGATTGCGCAAAACCCGGTTAGTTACAACTTCCATGTGCCGTTGGCAGATGGCGGCGTCCTGCTCGGAGCCAGCCCGGAACTGCTGTTACGTAAAGACGGCGAGCGTTTTAGCTCCATCCCGTTAGCCGGTTCCGCGCGTCGTCAGCCGGATGAAGTTCTCGATCGCGAAGCGGGTAATCGTCTGCTGGCGTCAGAAAAAGATCGCCATGAACACGAGCTGGTGACTCAGGCGATGAAAGAAGTGTTGCGTGAACGCAGTAGCGAATTACAAGTTCCATCTTTCCCACAACTGATTACCACGCCAACGTTGTGGCATCTTGCAACGCCGTTTGAGGGCAAAGCGAATTCGCAAGAAAACGCATTGACGCTGGCGTGTCTGTTGCATCCGACTCCTGCTCTGAGTGGTTTTCCTCATCAGGCTGCAACTCAAGTGATTGCTGAACTGGAGCCATTCGACCGCGAACTGTTTGGCGGCATTGTGGGTTGGTGTGACAGCGAAGGTAACGGCGAGTGGGTGGTGACCATCCGCTGCGCGAAGCTGCGGGAAAATCAGGTGCGTCTGTTTGCCGGAGCGGGGATTGTGCCTGCGTCGTCACCGTTGGGTGAGTGGCGCGAAACAGGCGTCAAACTTTCTACCATGTTGAACGTTTTTGGATTGCATTAAGGAGTGAGGATGAGCATTCCATTTACCCGCTGGCCGGAAGAGTTTGCCTGTCGCTATCGGGAAAAAGGCTACTGGCAGGATTTGCCGCTGACCGACATTCTGACGCGACATGCTGCGAGTGACAGCATCGCGGTTATCGACGGCGAGCGGCAGTTGAGTTATCGGGAGCTGAATCAGGCGGCGGATAACCTCGCGTGTAGTTTGCGCCGTCAGGGCATTAAACCTGGTGAAACCGCGCTGGTACAACTGGGTAACGTTGCTGAACTTTACATTACCTTTTTCGCGCTGCTGAAACTGGGCGTTGCGCCGGTGTTGGCGCTGTTCAGCCATCAGCGTAGTGAACTGAACGCCTATGCCAGCCAGATTGAACCGGCGTTACTGATTGCCGATCGCCAGCATGCGCTGTTTAGCGGAGATGATTTCCTCAATACATTTGTTGCAGAGCATTCCTCCATTCGCGTGGTGCAACTGCACAACGACAGCGGTGAGCATAACTTGCAGGATGCGATTAACCATCCGGCTGAGGATTTTACTGCCACGCCATCTCCTGCTGATGAAGTGGCCTATTTCCAGCTTTCCGGCGGCACCACCGGCACTCCGAAACTGATCCCGCGCACTCATAACGACTACTACTACAGCGTGCGTCGTAGCGTCGAGATTTGTCAGTTCACGCAACAGACACGCTACCTGTGTGCGATCCCGGCGGCCCACAACTACGCCATGAGTTCGCCAGGATCGCTGGGCGTCTTTCTCGCTGGCGGCACTGTCGTTCTGGCTGCCGACCCCAGCGCCACGCTTTGCTTCCCATTGATTGAAAAACATCAGGTGAACGTCACCGCGCTGGTGCCGCCAGCAGTCAGCCTGTGGTTGCAGGCACTGGCTGAAGGCGAAAGCCGGGCGCAGCTTGCCTCGCTGAAACTGTTACAGGTCGGCGGCGCACGTCTTTCTGCCACGCTTGCGGCGCGTATTCCCGCTGAGATTGGCTGCCAGTTGCAGCAGGTGTTTGGCATGGCGGAAGGGCTGGTGAACTACACCCGTCTTGATGATAGTGCGGAGAAAATTATCCATACCCAGGGTTACCCAATGTGCCCGGACGATGAAGTATGGGTTGCCGATGCCGAAGGAAATCCACTGCCGCAAGGGGAAGTTGGACGCCTGATGACGCGCGGGCCGTACACCTTCCGTGGCTATTACAAAAGCCCGCAGCACAATGCCAGCGCCTTTGATGCCAACGGTTTTTACTGTTCCGGCGATCTGATCTCTATTGATCCAGAGGGGTACATCACCGTGCAGGGGCGCGAGAAAGATCAGATCAACCGTGGCGGCGAGAAGATCGCTGCCGAAGAGATCGAAAACCTGCTGCTGCGCCATCCGGCGGTGATCTACGCCGCACTGGTGAGCATGGAAGATGAGCTGATGGGCGAAAAAAGCTGTGCTTATCTGGTGGTAAAAGAGCCGCTGCGCGCGGTGCAGGTGCGTCGTTTCCTGCGTGAACAGGGTATTGCCGAATTTAAATTACCGGATCGCGTGGAGTGTGTGGATTCACTTCCGCTGACGGCGGTCGGGAAAGTCGATAAAAAACAATTACGTCAGTGGCTGGCGTCACGCACATCAGCCTGAAGGAGAGAACACGATGGCTATTCCAAAATTACAGGCTTACGCACTGCCGGAGTCTCACGATATTCCGCAGAATAAAGTCGACTGGGCCTTTGAACCGCAACGTGCCGCGTTGTTAATCCATGATATGCAGGACTATTTTGTCAGCTTCTGGGGTGAGAACTGCCCGATGATGGAGCAGGTGATCGCGAATATTGCTGCGCTACGCGACTACTGCAAACAGCACAATATCCCGGTTTATTACACCGCCCAGCCGAAAGAGCAGAGCGATGAAGATCGGGCGCTGTTGAATGATATGTGGGGGCCAGGCCTGACCCGTTCGCCGGAACAGCAAAAGGTGGTGGATCGCCTGACGCCAGACGCCGACGACACGGTGCTGGTGAAGTGGCGCTACAGCGCGTTTCATCGTTCCCCGCTGGAGCAAATGCTCAAAGAGAGTGGACGTAACCAGCTGATTATTACCGGGGTATATGCCCACATTGGCTGTATGACCACCGCAACGGACGCATTTATGCGCGATATTAAACCGTTTATGGTGGCGGATGCGCTGGCCGATTTCAGCCGTGACGAGCATTTGATGTCGCTGAAATATGTGGCCGGACGTTCTGGTCGGGTGGTGATGACCGAAGAATTGCTGCCAGCACCTATCCCCGCCAGCAAAGCGGCGCTGCGTGAGGTGATCCTGCCGTTGCTGGACGAGTCCGATGAACCGTTCGATGACGACAACCTGATCGACTACGGTCTGGATTCGGTGCGGATGATGGCGCTGGCGGCGCGCTGGCGCAAAGTGCATGGCGATATCGACTTTGTCATGCTGGCGAAAAAACCGACCATCGACGCCTGGTGGAAGCTACTCTCCCGCGAGGTGAAATAATGGATTTCAGCGGTAAAAATGTCTGGGTAACTGGCGCGGGGAAAGGTATCGGCTACGCCACGGCGCTGGCATTTGTTGAGGCGGGGGCGAAAGTTACAGGTTTTGATCAAGCGTTTACTCAGGAGCAATATCCTTTTGCGACCGAAGTAATGGATGTTGCCGATGCTGCGCAGGTGGCGCAGGTATGTCAGCGACTGTTAGCTGAAACGGAGCGACTGGACGTGCTGGTCAATGCGGCGGGAATTTTGCGCATGGGCGCGACCGATCAGCTCAGTAAAGAGGACTGGCAGCAGACTTTTGCGGTCAACGTCGGCGGTGCGTTTAACCTGTTTCAGCAGACCATGAACCAGTTTCGCCGTCAGCGGGGCGGGGCGATTGTTACTGTTGCGTCCGACGCCGCACACACGCCGCGTATTGGTATGAGTGCTTATGGCGCGTCGAAAGCGGCGCTGAAAAGCCTGGCGTTGAGCGTCGGGCTGGAATTGGCGGGTAGCGGTGTGCGCTGTAATGTGGTTTCGCCGGGCTCCACCGACACCGATATGCAACGCACGCTGTGGGTGAGCGATGACGCCGAAGAGCAGCGTATTCGCGGCTTTGGCGAGCAGTTTAAACTCGGCATTCCGCTGGGGAAAATCGCCTGTCCACAAGAGATCGCCAACACGATTTTGTTCCTCGCCTCTGACCTCGCCAGCCATATTACCCTACAGGATATCGTGGTGGATGGCGGCTCGACGTTGGGATCATAACGGTGATCTGGAAACGCCATTTAACACTCGATGAGCTGAACGCCACCAGCGATAACACAATGGTGGCGCATCTGGGAATTGTGTATACCCGCCTGGGCGATGATGTGCTGGAGGCTGAAATGCCGGTTGATACGCGTACTCATCAGCCGTTTGGTCTGTTGCATGGCGGTGCGTCGGCGGCGCTGGCAGAAACGCTGGGATCGATGGCCGGATTTATGATGACCCGCGACGGGCAGTGTGTGGTAGGCACAGAACTTAATGCAACACACCATCGCCCGGTGTCTGAGGGCAAGGTGCGCGGCGTCTGCCAGCCGCTGCATCTTGGGCGGCAAAACCAGAGCTGGGAAATCGTCGTTTTCGATGAACAGGGGCGGCGTTGTTGCACCTGTCGACTGGGAACGGCGGTATTGGGATGAACCCGACAAAGTTGAATGATATTGCTGTAAAACTCGGTTAACGGAGTGATCGAGTTAACATTGTTAAGTTAAATATTGGTTTCAGTTCCGATTTGCATGGTTGCCGTGTTGTTAAATTGTACAAAGATGTTATAGAAACAAAATGTAACATCTCTATGGACACGCACACGGATAACAATTATGAACAAGTCAGGGAAATACCTCGTCTGGACAGTGCTCTCTGTAATGGGGGCATTTGCGCTGGGATACATTGCTTTAAATCGTGGGGAACAGATCAACGCGCTGTGGATTGTGGTGGCGTCGGTCTGTATCTATCTGATCGCTTACCGTTTTTATGGGCTGTATATCGCCAAAAATGTGCTGGCGGTTGACCCGACGCGTATGACGCCAGCGGTGCGACATAACGACGGGCTGGACTATGTGCCGACGGACAAGAAAGTGCTGTTCGGTCACCATTTTGCGGCCATCGCCGGAGCAGGCCCGCTGGTGGGGCCGGTACTGGCGGCGCAAATGGGCTACCTGCCGGGGATGATCTGGCTGCTTGCCGGGGTGGTGCTTGCCGGAGCGGTACAGGATTTCATGGTGCTGTTTGTTTCCACGCGCCGTGACGGTCGCTCGCTGGGTGAGCTGGTCAAAGAAGAGATGGGGCCAACCGCCGGGGTGATTGCGCTGGTAGCCTGCTTTATGATCATGGTCATCATCCTTGCTGTGCTGGCGATGATTGTGGTGAAAGCCCTGACGCATAGCCCGTGGGGAACATACACCGTTGAGTTCACCATTCCGCTGGCGCTGTTTATGGGGATCTACCTGCGCTATCTGCGTCCGGGTCGCATTGGCGAAGTATCGGTCATCGGTCTGGTGTTCCTGATTTTCGCTATTATCTCTGGCGGCTGGGTGGCGGAAAGCCCGACCTGGGCGCCGTACTTTGACTTTACCGGCGTGCAGTTGACCTGGATGCTGGTGGGCTACGGTTTTGTGGCGGCGGTGCTACCCGTGTGGTTGCTGCTGGCTCCGCGTGACTACCTCTCTACCTTCCTGAAAATCGGGACTATCGTCGGTCTGGCGGTAGGCATTCTGATTATGCGCCCGACGCTGACCATGCCTGCTCTGACCAAATTTGTTGATGGCACTGGCCCGGTATGGACCGGTAACCTGTTCCCGTTCCTGTTTATCACCATCGCCTGTGGCGCGGTGTCTGGCTTCCATGCACTGATCTCTTCCGGCACTACACCGAAGATGCTGGCGAACGAAGGGCAGGCGTGCTTTATCGGCTACGGTGGGATGTTGATGGAATCCTTCGTGGCGATTATGGCGCTGGTTTCCGCCTGTATCATCGATCCGGGTGTGTACTTCGCCATGAACAGCCCGATGGCGGTGCTGGCTCCGGCAGGGACGGCGGATGTGGTTGCTTCTGCCGCGCAGGTGGTGAGTAGCTGGGGCTTTGCCATTACCCCGGATACGCTAAACCAGATTGCCAGCGAAGTGGGTGAACAGTCGATCATTTCCCGTGCGGGCGGTGCGCCGACCCTGGCGGTGGGGATGGCCTACATTCTGCACGGTGCGCTGGGCGGCATGATGGATGTGGCGTTCTGGTATCACTTCGCCATTCTGTTTGAAGCACTGTTTATTCTGACGGCGGTGGATGCGGGTACGCGTGCTGCGCGCTTTATGTTGCAGGATCTGCTGGGCGTGGTGTCTCCGGGCCTGAAACGGACCGATTCACTGCCTGCTAACCTGCTGGCAACGGCGCTGTGCGTGCTGGCGTGGGGCTACTTCCTGCATCAGGGCGTGGTCGATCCGCTGGGCGGTATTAACACCTTGTGGCCGCTGTTTGGTATTGCCAACCAGATGCTGGCAGGAATGGCGCTGATGCTCTGTGCTGTGGTGCTGTTCAAAATGAAACGTCAACGTTACGCCTGGGTGGCGCTGGTACCAACGGCCTGGCTGCTGATTTGTACCCTGACCGCTGGCTGGCAGAAAGCGTTTAGCCCGGATGCGAAAGTTGGCTTCCTGGCGATTGCTAACAAGTTCCAGGCAATGATCGACAGCGGCAATATTCCATCGCAGTATACTGAGTCACAACTGGCGCAACAGGTGTTCAACAACCGTCTTGATGCCGGGTTAACCATCTTCTTTATGGTGGTCGTGGTGGTTCTGGCGCTGTTCTCGATTAAGACGGCACTGGCGGCATTGAAAGAGCCGAAGCCAACGGCGAGAGAAACGCCATATGAGCCGATGCCGGAAAATGTCGAGGAGATCGTGGCGCAGGCGAAAGGCGCGCACTAAAGTCAGAGTGAGGGGGAATGTGCTGAGCGCTCCCCTTACTCTCATCCCGAGCGTGTTGATAGCAATTAAGCCCTCTTAATTCAGGAGGGCATTTGTATTACCGGAGGTTTAGATGTTTGATTCACTGGCAAAAGCCGGAAAATATTTAGGTCAGGCGGCGAAACTGATGATTGGTATGCCTGATTACGACAACTATGTCGAACATATGCGGGTTAACCATCCCGATCAAACGCCAATGACCTACGAGGAGTTTTTCCGTGAGCGGCAGGACGCGCGCTACGGTGGAAAAGGCGGCGCGCGCTGCTGCTAAATTTGTACGTCAGGCTTTAAACGATTCCACTTTTTCGAACGCTGCACGCAACGTATCTGGTGTCAGCGTGACTGGCAGGTAATGAATGGATTCCACCGGACGTAGGGTGTGGGCAATCATTTTGTCGATCTCCACCTGATTATTGATATCCACTTCCAGCTCCGCCAGCGTAGTCGGTAGATGAAAACGCTGATACGCCCCGGTTAATTGCGCCAGCACATCATCCTGACCCAGCAAGGCGCTTTGCACCAGAATTCCGTAGGCGACTTTGGTGCCGTGGAGAAACTTCTCGGTTTGTGGCAAAACGGTCAGACCGTTATGCACGGCATGGGCCGCCGCCACACGCGTAAAACGATCGCCCAGACCACCGACCATCCCACCACCAGCAATAATGGCATCCACCACATCGCAAAATGATTGCGTTAATTGCTGATTTTGCTGATCGGCAAGCGCCTGTTCGCTACTGTTTAACAAGACGTCGCGAATGGCCTGCGCATTGTTGATTCCCAGCCGCACGGTTAGCGGCAACGTTTCTGATTGCGGAGCCAGCACCACCGCTTCATACCATTTCGCCAGCGTGTCACCGATCCCCGCCAGTAGATATTCTTGTGGCGCATTGAGGATAATCTCCGGTTCCACCAGCACCATAAAATTGGCGTCGTCGAAAATCTCATAATGCAGCGCTTGTCCGGCATCGTTATACCAGACGGAGAGCGGTGTCCAGGCGGCGCAGGTAGCGGCGATCGTCGGAACGGCAACAAACGGCAGACCGAGACGGCGGGCGAGGGCTTTCGCGGTGTCGAGTAGTGCGCCGCCGCCGACGCCAATCACCACGCTGCGATCGTCACCGGACTCCGCCGCCAGTTGTTGCACATCGCTTTCGCTGCAATGACCACGAAACAAAATATGCTTTACCCCTGGCAGTTCAAACGCAGGCGGCAGTTTGGTTTGTGCCGCAGCAATGGCGCGTTCGCCGTAGATCCACACCGCGCGAGAAAGTTGTTCATCAGTGAAAAAATCGTGCAGGTGATTGAAACTTCCGGGATGTGAAAAGTAGTTAGCCGGGCCGACGACCACGCGGATAGGATTGTGAGGCATGTTGTGTTGTCCTTATTGTTTTATTTAGACATCTAAACGTCTTGATTGCCAAATACTAGCATCGTGTTATAGTGCCTTCAACACGCAACTTCGTCAGGTACAATAAAAATGACAAATAACCCTCTGATTCCACAAAGCAAACTTCCACAACTTGGCACCACTATTTTCACCCGGATGAGCGCGCTGGCGCAGCAGTGCCAGGCGATTAACCTGTCACAAGGCTTTCCCGATTTTGATGGTCCGCGCTATTTGCAGGAACGGCTGGCGTACCATGTTTCTCAGGGCGCAAACCAGTACGCGCCCATGACCGGCGTGCAGGTATTACGCGAGGCAATTGCTCAGAAAACGGAACGGCTGTATGGCTATCAACCGGATGCCGACAGCGATATCACCGTAACGGCAGGGGCGACGGAGGCGTTATACGCGGCGATAACCGCATTGGTGCGCAATGGCGACGAAGTGATTTGTTTTGATCCCAGCTATGACAGTTACGCGCCAGCTATTGCTCTATCGGGGGGAATAGTGAAACGCATTGCGCTACAACCGCCGCATTTTCGTGTTGACTGGCAAGAATTTGCTGAGCTACTGAGCGAGCGCACCCGGCTGGTGATCCTCAATACGCCGCATAATCCCAGCGCCACGGTCTGGCAGCAGGCTGATTTCGCCGCTTTGTGGCAGGCAATTGCCGGGCACGAGATTTTTGTCATTAGCGACGAAGTCTACGAGCACATCAACTTTTCACAACAGGGCCATGCCAGCGTGCTGGCACATCCGCAGCTGCGTGAGCGGGCTGTGGCGGTGTCATCGTTTGGCAAGACCTATCATATGACCGGCTGGAAAGTGGGTTATTGCGTCGCGCCAGCCCCCATCAGCGCTGAGATCCGAAAAGTGCATCAGTATCTGACCTTTTCGGTGAATACCCCGGCGCAACTGGCACTTGCCGATATGCTACGCGCAGAACCAGAACATTATCTTGCGTTACCTGAATTTTATCGCCAGAAGCGCGATATTCTGGTGAACGCCTTAAGCGAAAGCAGGCTGGAGATTTTACCCTGCGAAGGTACTTACTTTTTACTGGTAGATTACAGCGCCGTTTCTACAATGGATGATGTTGAGTTTTGCCAGTGGCTGACGCGGGAGCACGGCGTAGCGGCGATTCCGCTGTCGGTGTTTTGCGCCGATCCCTTCCCACATAAACTGATTCGTCTCTGTTTTGCCAAAAAGGAATCGACGTTGCTGGCAGCAGCAGAACGCCTGCGCCAGCTGTAGTTATTTAACCGTCCAGGCGCGGGAAAATTGACGGTCGGCAAACAACTCTTGCAGGCCGTTAATTTGCTTCAGGCGCAACACTTCGTCGCTGTCCATTCCCAGCTCTTTGCCAATTTTATTATCGTCCCATCCCAACTGGCTGAGTTCTCGGACGATTTCTGACATTGCTGTGATTTGATGGCGACCACGGGCGCGGTTATGGCGAATAGTTGCGGCAATACGTTCATGACGATCGCCCTCCAGGTAGGTTACAGGTAGATAACCTTTTAAGCGTAATGTCAATGTTGAAGCGCTTTTGCCAATTTCATGGCGGTGGAAACCATCAACAATTTCAAGTGCATTGGCATGGGTGTTAGTTACCACAATGGGCTGCGTAAACCCGTCAATTTCAATGGATTTTTGCAGCAGCCGTTTCTCAGGCGGCGCTACGTTATTTGGGTTGTAATCATTAGGCATAAGTTGGCTGTTTTTAACCCACAGAACGCAATCCACTGGCTCTTCACGAAAGGGGCTAACCTGATGGATCGCCATGCGGATTTCATTAATCGCTTTGATGCGATCATCTTCCGGCAAGCTGGCGAGAAATTGGGTTAAATCCTGCGTTAATCGTTGTTGCATAGTATCCCCCATTCCTGACGTTTTCCTTTTATCCGTTCGTTATAACGCTGATAGTTCTTCGCTTTCGTAGGACTAAATGATAATGCCCGGCACCAGTAATCGTTATTGAGTAAAACTTTGCATATTCGCCGCCAGGAGGGGATATCTTTCGCGCCAATGTCCCCTTGCTGGGTTTGTGGAACTTCGATGCCTTTTTTCTGATACCAGTGCAAATAAATGGCGATTTTATTGCGGTAATGCTCAGCTGTTTTTTCCGGCATGCTATTGAGCAGCAATAATGCATATTCTTGCCAGTCTAAATGTTCTGGCTTGAGGATTTTCCGATGACCATAAAAATGATTATCATGTCCGGCGTAAATGCCGCCACTTTTTACCCCGCTGACTCGTGCGCACATAGCCCCCCAACGTTCTGGTTCGATAACGTGATACAGCCATAAACCTTGTCGTTGCTCCGGGCCAAACGGTTCGCAAATCCGCATATGCCGCAGAGGGACGCCTGCCTGATACATTAAGTTATACAAGGCATTACATTCGCAGGAGGTCTTCGCATACCAGGTCCAGATATCGGCCACTTTCCAGTCGTAGATGGGGTAAATGTACCAACTGTGCCCGCCTGGCGCAGCAGTAGTCCAGGGCTTATCGTCGGCAAAACGCTGTTTATTTAAACTGGCGATGGCGACAAAACGGTTATAGGACTCATCAGCGCGGATGCCGATCATCATCGCTGCCGGACGTTTTTGCGAAAACCAATCGGCAAATTCACGCACGAATTGTTCGAAAGTCATTCCGGGTTGATAAAACGAGAAAAATTCAGGATCGGTTATTGCGTCTTCTGGTGGCTGACGCACCCATTCAATACCCGGTTCCCAACATTGCCATTCTGGTTGATATTGGGAAAGCGAATTTTGCGTTGTTAATGGCAGCGCTACCCAGTAAAACACTTCAGTGACGTCGGCATATTGTTTCCGTAGAGACTGGACATAGTCGATGGTGTAGGTAAACTGCGCTTCCCAATCGATGAATAAAATATAAATTTTTTTATTGAGTTTTCTCGCCAGTTCCGCGGTCAGATGAAGCATTAAACCAGAATCTTTACCGCCAGAAAAAGACACGCATACGCGAGGCAGGGTATTGAGTGTCCAGGTGATACGGTCTTGCGCTGCTTCCAGAATATTGAGCGGGAGAGGAATTTTATATATGGACATCTGAATATGCGCCCTGAACGTGATATGTCAATCAGTGAGATGGTCTACTCATTATAAAGTAAATAAAAACAAGGAAGAATATTTTTATATTCATTGAATGAATTTTCAATGGTAAGATACTATAGTAAAAATATATATATTATAAACTGTTATTCAAGCGATCAATAAAACGAGAGAATCCAAGGTTATTTAAAGATGATTTATTATAAGAGATATAAAGTGTGTTTGATGGTAAAGTTTGTTCGAGTTTTATTTGTTTCAATTGCAGGGTTTTATGATAACAGAGATATAATTCGTAAGGTACAATTCCAAGTAAATCCGTCACTGCAATAGTATTGATTATGGTAAACAGAGATTCGCTACGAAACGATATTTTACGGTTTGCCATGATAACTTCTATTTCCATTTGAAAATCCTCCAGACCAGAGAATTTTGATGTCAGGAAAGTAAATTCTTCATCAAGAATTTGAGCATGGGTACTGTGATCAGTTATTCTTGGGTGATTATTGCTACAAATAAGCGTATTACGAATTGATTGAAATGGCATGCAAATTACAGAGCGGCTGATAACGGGAGTTAGCGTCACCACCAAATCTGCCTTGCGGTAACTTAATAAATCTTCAGCGCTTTCTGTTGACATCATGATGTCATGGTGCTCAATGTCGACGTCATTATCATGGCGCAGGCAACTGATCAAAAGGCTACTATTGGCTGATGAGATAATTTGAGGACCGTAGATTATAAATTTTTTCTTTAATTCAGATTTATTGACTATATTTATTGTCTGTTCCAGACCTTTAAGGTTTTTTTCCAGATGGTAATGTAGATTTAAACCTGTTGTTGTTGGCGCAATACCCTTTCCAGAACGAATAAATAAAGGATCATTAAATTGCGTACGTAATCGCTGTAATGACTGACTAACTGCAGAGGGTGTTATATATAGCGATTCTGCTGCTTTACTAATACTGAGATGTTGATAAATACACTCAAATATGACGAGCAAATTCAAATCGAATTTCTTTAAATCATACAGATTAGCCATGACGCACTCCATTCATGCTTTTATCATAATATTCATCAAGTCAATAGTATGGCTTTATGTATTATTTTCTTTACTTAATTTATCGTTAAGTTTTTCTAAAATAGCATAGTTGGTTTTTTGTTTGTGATCAATCCTTGCGATTTTAAGGATAACTGAAAACAATGAATATATTTCAGTTATCCATGATTTGCAGTTATTTATTTCCCATGATTATATTTAATGTTTTTTGATCGGGTAATCCGACCGCCTGCTGTAATGTGTTCTCCGGGCTCATGTAATAGATAGCAGGCGTGACGTTTGCGCCCAACTCATCCATGAGTTGTTCATTGGCGCTCAGGATTTTCATTTGCTCGGGGCTTACGTTTGCCGGGACCTTGAGTTTAACATTGCCAACCGACGATTCGTAATCATGCCACGCCCTGGCGGGATCTTTTGCTGCGAGGATTGCCGCGGCAGTGGCCGGGCTTTCTGGTTTTATCACGCCGACCAGCAGAGTTCGAAGCTGAACTTTACCTGATTCTACCCACGGGCGCGCTTGCTGCCAGAACTGTTTGCAATACGGGCAGAACGGATCGGCGAAGACGTAGACTACAACGGGAGCGTCCTTTTTACCGTCGAGGAGCCAGTGGGATTGTTCCATTCGCTGCCACATTTCGCGTCCGGCTGGCGCATAAATTTCTTTTTCGATAAGGGTGTTGCTCAGATTTTCGCCTTTTTCGTCATACATATAACCGGAGATGGCATGCTTGCCGTCGGGAGTCAGATAGATAGTAACTCCCATGTCCTGATACTTTCCGAGATAACCTTTCATCCCCCCTGGCGCGTCAAATGATTTGATGATTGTAATACCTTGTTTTTCAATTGATTTTACAGGCGCGGGAAGTTCCTCTGCGAAAGCGGTTCCGGGAAGTAAGGTCAGTAAAAGTATCTTTTTTAACATTAATTTGTCCTTTTCAGTCAGTGCAAAAACGGTATAAAAGGCATAACCTATCACTGTCATAGGCGAGAGCTTAGTCCAGATGATTGCCCTTTGTGTATGAGGGTGTTGTAATCCTTGCCGTTGCTGCATTTATCAGAGCAACACTTTAGCCTGTTGAACAGGCGCTGAAGATACCAAAGGGTAGCTCAGATTACGCGGTCACCTGGAAAGGGGGCCCTGGTTGCTTTTATCGCCTGTGGCGGTGCAAAGTTCACAAAGTTGTCTTGAGGTGGTTGTAAGGTAAAACTTATCGATTTGATAATGGAAACACATTAGCTGAATCGAATGAATTGCGTTACCTTAATCCCATCGAAAACACGGAGGAAGTATAGATGTCCTTGATTAACACCAAAATTAAACCTTTTAAAAACCAGGCATTCAAAAACGGCGAATTCATCGAAATCACCGAGAAAGACACCGAAGGCCGCTGGAGCGTCTTCTTCTTCTATCCGGCTGACTTTACTTTCGTATGCCCGACCGAACTGGGCGACGTTGCTGACCACTACGAAGAACTGCAGAAACTGGGCGTAGATGTATACGCAGTATCTACCGATACTCACTTCACCCACAAAGCATGGCACAGCAGCTCTGAAACCATCGCTAAAATCAAATATGCGATGATCGGCGACCCGACTGGCGCCCTGACCCGTAACTTCGACAACATGCGTGAAGAAGAAGGTCTGGCTGACCGTGCAACCTTCGTTGTTGACCCGCAGGGTATCATCCAGGCTATCGAAGTTACCGCTGAAGGCATTGGCCGTGACGCGTCTGACCTGCTGCGCAAAATCAAAGCAGCTCAGTATGTTGCTTCTCACCCAGGTGAAGTTTGCCCGGCTAAATGGAAAGAAGGTGAAGCAACTCTGGCTCCATCTCTGGACCTGGTTGGTAAAATCTAAATTTCCTTCGTCTTTCACGCCACCAACTCCGGCGCGAAAGAGCTGGAAATTCACCAGAATACGGGTGCTGCGGCACCCGATTTTCTTCTCTACATCATGATGCAAGCTGCATCCAGGTAGCCGAATGAGGCCGCTTGCATGATGATGTTTAAAGCCCAGGAGATAAACATGCTCGACACAAATATGAAAACTCAACTCAAGGCGTACCTTGAGAAATTGACCAGGCCTGTTGAGTTGATTGCCACGCTGGATGACAGCGCAAAATCGGCAGAAATCAAGGAACTGTTGGCTGAAATCGCTGAACTGTCAGACAAAGTCACCTTTAAAGAAGATAACAGCTTGCCGGTGCGTAAGCCGTCTTTCCTGATCACTAACCCAGGCTCTAACCAGGGGCCGCGTTTTGCAGGTTCCCCGCTGGGTCACGAGTTCACCTCGCTGGTACTGGCGCTGCTGTGGACCGGTGGTCATCCGTCGAAAGAAGCGCAGTCTCTGCTGGAGCAGATTCGCGATATTGATGGTGATTTTGAATTCGAAACTTATTACTCGCTCTCCTGCCACAACTGCCCGGACGTAGTACAAGCGCTGAACCTGATGAGCGTATTGAATCCGCGCATTAAGCACACGGCGATTGATGGTGGTACGTTCCAGAACGAAATCACCGATCGTAACGTGATGGGCGTTCCGGCTGTGTTCGTGAATGGTAAAGAGTTTGGTCAGGGCCGTATGACGCTGACTGAAATCGTGGCGAAGATTGATACTGGCGCAGAAAAACGTGCGGCAGAAGAGCTGAACAAACGCGACGCTTACGATGTGTTGATCGTCGGTTCCGGCCCGGCGGGCGCAGCAGCAGCGATTTACTCCGCGCGTAAAGGCATTCGCACGGGTCTGATGGGCGAACGTTTCGGCGGTCAGATCCTCGATACTGTGGATATCGAAAACTATATCTCTGTGCCGAAAACCGAAGGCCAGAAACTGGCTGGCGCCCTGAAAGTCCACGTTGATGAATACGATGTGGATGTCATTGACAGCCAGAGCGCCAGCAAGCTGATTCCGGCGGCTGTTGAAGGCGGTCTGCATCAGATTGAAACTGCGTCCGGCGCAGTGCTGAAAGCTCGCAGCATTATCGTGGCGACCGGCGCGAAATGGCGTAACATGAACGTTCCGGGTGAAGAACAGTATCGCACTAAAGGTGTAACTTACTGCCCGCACTGTGACGGTCCGCTGTTTAAAGGTAAACGTGTGGCGGTGATTGGTGGCGGTAACTCTGGCGTGGAAGCGGCAATTGACCTGGCTGGTATTGTTGAACACGTAACCCTGCTTGAGTTTGCGCCAGAAATGAAAGCCGACCAGGTATTGCAGGACAAACTGCGTAGTCTGAAAAACGTCGACATCATTCTGAATGCGCAAACCACCGAAGTGAAAGGCGATGGTAGCAAGGTCGTTGGTCTGGAATACCGTAATCGCGTAAGCGGCGATATTCACAACATCGAACTGGCCGGTATTTTCGTCCAGATTGGTCTGCTGCCGAACACCAACTGGCTGGAAGGCGCAGTCGAACGTAACCGCATGGGTGAGATAATCATCGATGCGAAATGCGAAACTAACGTCAAAGGCGTATTCGCTGCTGGTGACTGTACAACTGTTCCGTACAAGCAGATCATCATCGCCACTGGCGAAGGTGCTAAAGCCTCTCTGAGTGCTTTTGATTACCTGATTCGCACTAAAACAGCATAAAAAGAAGTAAGATTCACCTGCAATTGTTTAGCCGCCAGGGTCAAACCGGGCGGCTTTTTTATTGCTCATAAAAAAGCCCCGCCGGGATGGCTCCGGGCAGGGCTCGATACAGATTCTGCGTAATTAGCGCACGACCAATACCGGCAGATTCGCATGGCGGATTACGCTGGAGGCGTTAGATCCTAGCAGATGGGTCGAAATAGACGGGTTGCGTGAACCGATAACCACGACATCCGCGTCGAGTTCTTTCGCTAACTCGTTCACTTCGTCCCGAACACTACCAAAACGAACATGTTGTTTAATACGGGAAGGATCGATGCTGAAGTGGCTGGCCATCGTTTGCAGACGCTCTTCTGCTTCATGTTGCAGATGCTCTTCAAAACGACGAACATCAGCGGCAAAACGGTGCAAACTCAGGCTGGCGGAGCCTGGTAATACGTGAAGTAGATGGATAACCCCATCTTTTTGGGCGAGGAATTCAGCGTGACGAACGGCTTTGTCACTTAATTCCATTTCAAATACATCCACTGGCATAATGATTGTTTTGTACATAAGCATTCTCTCCTTGTTTTTGCATGAATACATAACAGCACATTATTGATTATGAATCTATCATTTGCGGAGTTGATTTGATTTTAATTAAATATCGATTCTGGAAATGAATAAAGTCAGGTGCTACCAGCGTTGTTCAAGGTACAGCACTGCGGCGACAATAATCGCTGCTATGAATATATAAAATGCTGTAATACCGAGAGCTTCGCTCATAATGGCTTCCACAGGTGATAACCTGTTCAGATTAGAACCTCGCAATAAAGAGCAAAATGATAAATCTGGTTGATATTTGAGCGGAAAGAGGATGCAGGTGCATCCTCTGAGCAAAGCGAGTAACGCTTGTGCAGATGGGATTAAAGCAGGTAGTCGCCAGCGGCTTCTGGCTGATATTCGAGTTCCAGTACTTCAAGGTGGGTTGCGGTACCGCCCGGAAGTTCCCAGTGAATGGTGTCGCCAACGCGTAATCCCAGCAGTGCGGCGCCAACCGGAGCCATAACGGAAAGCTGAGTATTGCTGTCGGTCATTTTTGCCGGATACACCAGCGTGCGTACACGGACTTCGCCATCGCTAAGATTACGGAATTTCACCCGGCTGTTCATCGTTACCACGTTGTGTGGCATCTCTTCTGGCGAACACATTTGGGCGCGATCCAACTCTGCGTTTAACGCGTCGGCGATTGGCAAACCCGCATAAGCAGGTTGTTCCAGCAGAATATCGATGCGTTCGGCATCCAGGTCGTTAATGATGATAGTTGGTCTGGACATTTTTACTCCATGTCGTCGGTACTGCGAGTGTCGCAGATAAACATACCCAAAAGAAAACCCTCACCGTCAGGCGGCGAGGGTTTAACTCACATGATGATACTGACTGTTGCCCACACTTTGAAGTGATTTACGTCACATTCAGGGAATTCCTCATTGTCAGCCTGTTGTATAAATCTCAATCAAAGTTTTGCCTGAGGGATAAATCCTCGTGATGAATTAATTCTCCGTGGGCTTGACCTTAATAGCCTACTTTATCGAGCACAAATGTTTGACCGCAGTTGCCCGGGTGCGGTTGTGGCAAGAATGAACTTGCAGAAAGTGGCGCGTTGATGGCGTCAGTTTTTAGTGAAATCTGGATTTCAGTCAGATATGCCGGGTTGCCCTGGCAAGTTAGCTTGAACGCTTTAACGTTCTCTTTACCCCAGCTTTTGGCGATGGCAGCTTCAAAAGCGCTGCGGTTCACCGTTTTACCGTAGTTATCGGCAAGAAATTGTCCGGCATCGCTCTCTTTGATCTCTTTATTCAGACGCACCATCGTACCGAAGTAAGCGTCCGGGTCAAAACCAAAACAGGCGCCATGTTTAGCGTATTCATAACGTTCCAGACAAGAACGCCCGCCAGCGCCAGGCATAACTTTACTCAGCTCAGTCGCAGTTTCCTGTGATACCCCTGTTTCTGGTGAAGAGCACATCCGACTGGCGCGCGCTTCTGGCAAGTTGGGGATTGGACGGGTGGCGCAGCCAAAGCGCATCCAGCGACGTTCATCAACGCCGCGCGCTGCGACAGACTTAGGCAATCCAGGCCACAGGCCGTGTACGGTCAGGAAATCGGCTTTGTTGGCCGTTTCGGTTTGCAGGCGACATTCATCTCGTTCGTTACGATTTCGATCGTGCTGGCTTTGGCAAAATCCGGTTTGCCATGAGAGCGCCAGTACATAGCGATCAAAATCGCCATACTGTTTGGCCTGTAAGTCTGCGGCATTGCCTGAAGAGAAGGGGAGCAGAGAAGCCGCCAGTAAAGCGGTGTTACGGCAGAATGTTTTCATAATGGAGGTGAAACTCATACATACACTGAATACTATCTATTAAATCATAAAAAAGCCCGCCAGGTGGGTTTACCTGGCGGACCTGTTGATTTATTCAGCGATTGACGAACGTATTAGTTCCACATAGCCAGAATCGGCCAGCCAACCAGCAACAGCATTGAGATGTAGATCACCCCGAAGATAGCGCCAAGACGCCAGTAATCTTTCGACTTCACATAGCCGCAGCCGTAAATAAT
>OLIF01000090.1_pt1 | contig 52488 bp, 63 predicted proteins | sample 1609681 | NCBI WGS metagenome assembly OLIF01 (sample SAMEA4350143, study PRJEB24818) | metagenome | biome: human; feature: gut; material: faeces | place: Denmark | collected 2013-09 | reverse complement strand
ACTTCAGTTATCTACGGCACAACGTCAGGGCCGTTATAAAACGACGCTTCAGCGTGGAGTAATGGCCCCCCGCCTGCTTATCATTGATGAAATAGGCTATCTGCCGTTCGGGCAGTGGGATCAAACGCAACGTGATGTTATTATTCTGGCCATCCTTACTGTCCCTGACCGGACAGCGTTGACCGTCACATGGCGGTCTTTTTTTATCCACCCAGCAGCCTCCGGTCGCAAAAACATCCCCACAGGTATTAACCATGTAATTACTGTGTGTTATCTTTCTTTCTCGCAGCCTCCCGGCATTAACTGGTGGTAGCTTCACAGGGTTGATGTACAGAGCATTCATTCAATGTCAGTGATACGCCATGAATGATTTTTGGCCTCCTTTGCTCAGGGGAGGTCTTTTTTTGGCCGTTTTTTCGTTATCCCCGCCGCTGGCAGTGCTCAGCTCTCTGTCGGGCAAACTGCTGCCAGTCTGTACGGGGCGCCACACGGGCAGCCAGGAGCCATGCTTCAGCGGCCTCCTTCCGGAATCCCCTGACCTCCAGGCTGACGGCACGGCTTCCGGCACGCTGGTAACGCCAGACCTGAGCGTCCCGTGAATGGCTTCTGAATCCGTCCATTTGTATCTGCCCTCTCTTTCCTCTGTCAGTATTTCTGTGTTAAATAATTCACTGAACTGACTTCCTTCGGGTAGGAAGTTGTTTCCTTTTGAGCATTATTGTTTGCCTCCCTTGCTTCTGAGGGAGGCTTTTTTACTGTTTATCCAGCACGGCCTGAAGTTCGGCTTTTCTCCGGTTCTGGCGACGAATTTTTGCCAGACGCGCTGCCGCATACGCTTCCTCTTCCTGAGAAATATGCTCCGTCACATACCCTTCCGTGTCATACCGGCAGGCACCGGCTTTCATTGCGCCAAGATAGCTTTCTGAACGGGTAATGGCCTTCAGCGCCCTGCGCAGTTTTTTATGCGAGAGCGGGATATTCCGCCGCGATACGTCTTCCAGTAACACGTCACGGATACCGCAGGCCAGAAGCCGGGGCGTGTCACCGTCAAATAGTCCCGGCCACCAGGGCTTCAGGGTGTTCACGGCCTCATCCAGCGTGGGCAGGTTCAGATAAATGGACAGCGCCTGTCTGGCCTGCGCCTTTTTAGCCGCCAGCTCTGCTTCCCGGGCCGCTTTCTCGGCCAGCTTCTGCTTTTTCACCTTCCATTTTGGTGGCGTGGTGACATTGATGATGGTTTTCCGGCTGCGGACAGGTGTTGTTCCCTCTGTCTTCCGCTTCAGTGTCAGTACCGGTCGTTTCTGCTCTGTCATTTGCGAATACCTGTCGTTATATTCTGCCGCTGGCGTTGCTTCAGCCTTTTATGCCATATTTCATCACAGTATGTTAAGCATGCACCTGCAGTCCGTTAACCATCCCGGCAATAATCAGCAGATGCAGGGCATAACCTTCTGCAAACCACCGGCTTATCTGCAGGCGCTTTGATGATGCAGGTACATACTCATGCACAAGACACAATACCAGCAGTGTCATGCCCATACCGGCCAACATGGGGACTGCACCATTTGCAGCGTTCAGCCATACGACAGAGCACAGCCACAGTAAAAATAACCGCCCCTGGTACTGCTCCGGCACCAGCCAGACGGATACGGCTGCCAGCAGCATCACCAGTCCCTGCCAGCCATAACTGGCAGTACTGAATGGCAGATACAGTGCCAGCATGGTTCCGGTTATGGCACCCTTTATGGCATCAGGTCGTTGCCAGAAACAGACCGCCTGCATCACCACGGCAAAGCAGAACAGAATGTTCAGTTCCCACCACTGATTTCCCGTACCACGAAATGCCTGCCAGAACATGGGTTGCGCCAGCACTGCCATCAGCCACAGGCGATTTACGGCAGTCTGTCGTATCTGCCTCCCCGCCAGGTTACAGCCCGCCATCAGTGCGAAAAGCGGGAATGCGCACCGCCCGGTCAGGTTAAGCCAGGGACTCCCCACATGAAATGCTGTGGCTATGTGGTCACCTGCCATCGCCAGAAATGCCACGATTTTGATAATGTCACGTTGTAATGGTGCCAGAGACAACAAAGGCAAAGCACCGGGATTCCGTACATCATCCTTACAGGAACACTCTTTGTTTTCCATCAGAGCGTCTTCTCTCTGTCAATCACCAGTTCTTTCTCCATCTGCCGCAACTGTTCCTGTGCGTTTATGCGTTTCAGTGCAGCCACTTCGCGCTGAAGTAATTGTGCGTTTTCTTTCTCTTCACGGGCTGCCGCCTGTCCGGCTGCTCTGATGTCCTGTTCTGCCACCGCATTTTCTGCATCCTGCATAACCTCATTCTCTGCCGGCAGTATGTTCCGCACCTCATCCTGCTGCAGGGTTTCCCGGACTGCTTTTTCAGCCTCCTGGCGTGCCCGCTCTTCCGGCGTCTGCAGACTGAGCAGTTCTGCATCGATATTCTGTGCAGCCTGTTCCGTTTTCATGGCTTCAGGTGTCATTTCTGCCTGCCCCTGCGTTAACTTCTGAAGCAGCCAGCCGGGAAGTGGCACGACATCCTGTTGCAGCACAACACCACTCTCAGGGTGCTGTCGGGCCAGCGCCAGTGCAGATACCGAGTCTGATGCCGTCAGCGTCACACCATTGTGGCTCTGCTGCAGCACCACAACACCGGCATCATCTCGCCCCAGCCATCTTCCCTGCTCATCCAGTCCCTGCATTCGCCCTTCTTCATCCATACGGATTTCCTGCAACCAGATACCCTGTTGTCTGCCGTTCCGGTCGTAAGCCGGCCAGGCCACATGCGGTGCAGGGTATTTGCGGCTGCCACTGATAAAACGGGCTTCACTGTGGTCCGGTAACCCGGTTTCCCGCAGCAACGCCCGCCCCAGCGCATTCTGATTAAGTGCCCGGGCGCTGTCCCACAGATTTTGTGCCGTTGTGGCATGAACATCCTGTTGAACGTCCAGCACATCATGCGCTGTCTTCCGGCTTTCACTGGCCGCCACGGATGCCAGCCATTTTCCGGTATCATCGGTATACACCTGCACATGCTGCTTCATCCTCGAGAGTGCCACATATGCATCACTGAGAGAGGCAAGCCGCTGGCGTGTGTCAGTTGCCCCGGCCAGGGCTATCACAAAGGCCTCGCTGGCCCCCTGTGCCCGGTGTGCCGTACCGGCATAGCCGTAATCCAGATGCATATCCGACATCTCACGCCCCGGCTGAATCAGCCGGGTACTTTCACCGTGCTTCAGCGTGATATCACCGTTATCAGCTATCCCGGAAACCTCCCACAGCGTCTGGGTATCCCGTCCCTGCTCCCGGTCCTGGCGGGTGAAGCGTACCAGGTCACCTTCCGACAGCCGGATTTCACGCCGGGAAAATACCGCAATATCCCGCAGACTGCTTTCAAAAGCGGAGAGCAGGTGGTCCCGGCCTTCTGCATCACGCAGCATCACCACACCGTTTGCTGCATCAGGGCTGTGGATGGTGTAATACTGCTGATTTATCAGCGCCACACCGCCATTATGCTGTGCCAGTCCTGCAACGGATTTCAGGGCTTCCGTCTGCGTTTTCTCCCTGACCAGCACCGTTACCGGAAGTTCATGCTCTCCGATTTTTCCTGTCTCATGCAGACGGTCATGAATGCCGGCATTTATGGCCATTGCATCGGCGTTCGTCTGGGTGACAATCAGCGTCTGACGCCGGGCCTCTGCGGTGCGTCCGGTGTAATCATCCACAATGGCGGATATAACCCTGTCTCCCTGCGTTTCTCTCTGTTCGCGGGTCTGGCGAATTTCAGTCACCGATGATGCCGGTACATATGCGCCATTATCCCGGGGCACCTGTTCCGGTGAAACGCGGCGTATCGTGTCCAGCGCCTCGCCGGTACGCCCTTCCAGCAGTGCATATACCGCCGGTCGCAGTTCCGGTGACTGACGCACAATGTCTTTCATCACCGCCACATCAATGGCGCTGCGCTGCTGCATCAGGGTAAAGGGCGCACCACTGGCCACCGGCTGTAACTGCAGACTGTCACCGGACAGAACCGCACGACCACCTGCGGCAGCAATGCGGGCCAGTGTGTCAGCCATATCCCGGTTGCCCACCATGGAGCTTTCATCGATAAGAAACAGCGTTTTTGAGAAGTTAAGCTGTTCACCGCTCTGCTGACGTCGCTCCGTGTCCATCAGAAAAGAGGCGATGGTCTGCGCTTTCACCCCCACGCCCTGCATTTCACTGACGGCCCGGTGTGTGGGCGCGAGCCCCACCACAATCGGTCTGTCAGCTTCAGGCAGGGTTTCCAGCGCAGCCAGGACACTGCGAAACTGTGTGGTTTTCCCCACACCGGCATAGCCCTGAATGGCCACAAAACGGTCCGTGCTTTCAAGAATCAGCCGGCTGGCTGCCTGCTGACCTGACGTCAGACCGGTCAGGAGAGACGGGTCCACAGTTTCCATCAGCGGGCGTTGTGTGTTCTTTCCTTCTGCCATTGTGCGCAGAATGGATTTTTCCTGCAGCCAGGTTTCAGCCGGCACATAACGACTGGCACTTCCGTCACCCGGCACGGACAGGATTTCCCCACGCTGAACCAGCTCTGCAAATGTGTGGTGAATACCGTATGGTGTCACTGACGGATGCGCTTTCAGAGCCTCCAGTACCACATCCTGACGGGAAAAGACCACACTGCTGCCCTGTGCCAGCGTTATAGCCTGACGTACTGCTTTTTCGGTCACCGGCATCACACTGTCCCGGGCCTGCTGCATGGCCGTATCCAGTGGCTTACCCTCCGGGCTGACCTGCTCCCGGGCCTGCCGGTACAGTGGAGAACGGGCAAGACGCGCATGTGCGTCTTCTTCTGACAGTGACGTATAAATTTGCACCCGGTCACCACTGGTGGCCAGTGTGTTCAGCGTCTGTGCCTGCGTGTCACGGGCAGAAACGGCAGCCAGAACAACGCCCTGTTCACTCACCATTTTTCCGGGCGTGGTCACGTATCCCTGACTGATTTTCAGTCCGTCTGCAACCGGAAGGCGATGCCGGCGCTCCCCCTGCCGGACCGTCAGCGTCCGGTCTGTGATGCGTTCAACCGTGACACTGTCACCTGCACGCAGTTTTCCGTGACTGCCGAGCAGCATCAGCTTTTCACCTTCAGCCACCGGAAGCGTTCCAGGCTGATACAGTCGCCAGCTGCTGTCCATGTCCCGGAGCTTTATCAGCTGACTTCTGCCTTTCTCATCCGTCAGCGTCAATGTGCGACTGCGGGCCGTCACCCGGTCAATGGTGTAACGCTCAGACTTCCGGCGTTCTGCATCATACCGCTCCAGTATCTGTCCTTCCCGGTAGCTGTCCGTCAGTCTGCGGTTTTTACTGTCGAGGAACACCGGCGTCAGCGTGGATACCGTTACCTCCCTGTCGCCCAGCTCTCCGGCCGCTTTCAGTGACTGACGGATGGCCTCTGTCAACGCCCGCTGCTCGCGACCGTGAGCCTGTGCCACCACACTCTCACCCTGTGCATGCAGAACGGCATAATCCAGGGCCAGTTGTTCATAACGCTGCCGGCGGTCACCGTGACTTACCACCGACACCCTGACGCCCCTGTCCGTTCCCCCCTGAAGCCGCACCACGCCGGCGTCTTCCAGCGTGGCCAGCGCATTTCCGGTGCCCTTACGACCACCACCGTTCATCAGCACCACCTGCACATTGTTACGCAACGCCTGGTCAAGCAGCGTGACAGTCTCCTTGACAGACAGTTTTTCCGCGCCGGCAATCACCAGCGTGCTGTCATGCTTCAGCCCTTCCCCGGTCAGCAAATCCTTCCCGCTCACTTTTCCGTTCAGCCCCTGCTGCTCTGCCAGAAAAGTAGTCATCTTCTTATCCGGTGCCATCACCTGCACCTGCCGTCCCTGACCTTCTGACATCGCCACTACAGCCTGTATCTGCTCCCGCTGTGTCGCCATTCCCCGCCCGGTGCTGATAATGGCCACCGCAGGCAGTGTGTCAGCCAGAACCTCAGCCGCGCCCTGCAGGGGCATTTCAGGTCGCATGGTCACCATTACCCGGTTTTCACGCATCGCCTGCTGTGCCAGTTGCTGCACACTCAGCTCATCGAGCAGATGAATGGAGGAGGTGAAAAGCCCCTTTTCCTTATCAAGCGGCACCAGTTCGCCGCTGCTGATGGCCTGCTCAATCCCGGCACGAGCCAGGGCAATACTGCCCGGTTCAGCCTCCACCAGTGCCAGCGTCCTGCTCAGGACATCGGAGTAGGTAAACTGAGCCCTGCGGTCACTCAGCAGGGAAATAGCCTGTGACACAGCATTCCGCATCACTGACGGTACGGTCACACCTTCACGCTGACCAGAAATGGATGAAGACGATGTCTCCCGCTGAGAATACCCTCCGGCCTCTCCTGACAAAACAGCCTTTTCAGGTTCAGAAACAGAACGGGCAGACTGCAGCAAGGCTTCCCGTTCTGCCGCTTTCTCCCGCAATGCCCGGTAACTGAATCCTGTCCGGTCAATACGCTCATGCCACTCTGTCAGCAACTCTTCTCTGTCCGGCTCTTTCTGTTTGGCGCGACGGGTATCCAGCGCGGCCACACTGCGGGATTTAGCCGATGCATCATCCCCGACCGCTTCCCGGATTTGCTGACTGCGGGTTGAGAAAATATCGACCGGTACACCTTTAATCTCCCAGAGACCACGCTGGCCGGTATTGACCGTCTCATAGCCCATCGCCTCAACCTGACGGCGGAGCGCATGACGATAAATCTGCCCCAGCGCAATTTTATTATCATAAAGCGCATCAATGGTTCCGGTACGACCACGCCTGTCGCTGGATAACGTCGACCAGCGCCCCTCTTTTTCAGTCATGTTAAGTAACAGAAGGTGCGTGTGAATTTGCGGGTCCAGCTCCCGCGAGGTGTCATGGTTAAAAGCGGCTGCCACCATTTTTCCGGTATGAACATGCTGGCTGATGCCATCACGCATTATCCGGGTTCCGGTCAGGGACTCAATTTCCCGACTGACAACCTCAACAGCCTGGTTATGGGCCTCCAGCAGACGGGATTCGCCATACAGCGCAATCAGTACGGACACACTTTTGGGCGCTGATAACGTCAGGTCATAGCCACTGCGGTGCACATTAATGCCGCCTTCCATTCTCTCCAGACTGACGCCATTGGGAAGACGTCCGGCAATCAGCTCATCCAGCAGGAAAGCATCCACCGGTCCTTCCAGTTGCAGCGATTTTGCGCCTTCCCCTAACCAACGGGACTGCATACTGCCCAGAAAATAGTAGTTATCCTGCGCGGTATAGTAGCCGGCTCCACTACCAGCAATGGGAGCAATACTCAGCATTACCAGGTTACCTCGCGGTCATCATCCTGTTCACGCGCTTCATTCGTCTGGTAACTCACCAGATTGCGTTCATCCTGTCGCATTGCTTCCTGTGCATGGCTGGTATCCCTGCAGAGCTCTTCATACCGCTCATCGCCCGGATACAGGATTTCCCCGGTTTCTTTGTCCACAATTTCAGTCAGCTCTGCCACAGGCGTCTTTTCTTCCACTGGGTTGCTCTCACCCGTTCCGCCCGTAACCGCAACTGCTGCCACCTGAGTCACCACTGCAGCCAGTACCGGATTGTTAAGTGATTCTGCCTGTCCGGCCTGAGACTCCGTTTTGTTCTGTTCGTCATCTTTTCTGACATCGCCCTGTGCAATCCTGTCCAGTAACGCAGCAATATCGCCGTCTTCATCCTCACGACGGATAATTTCAGATTCAATCTCCGGGTCGAGGCTGTCATTAATGTCACGCAACAGCAGCTCTTCTGCGCAGTCCTTTATCTTTTCATAAGACATACGCATCCGGACGGCCGGATACTCACCGGGAAACGTGACATAGCAGTGGAGGTTGGGCAGTTTCTGAATGTCGGTGTAGTTCACCAGATAGCGGTCTTCTTCCACCTTGCTGAAGGAGACACCGTCACGCACGGTATCCGCACCGTAGCTGTACTGCTCACTGAAAACCTTATCCCGCCGCTGGCCAATCTCACGCTGTACCCATTCCGCTTCCGTACTGGAAGGTGAACGGAAGAAATAACGGGTGTTCACCAGTCCCAGCATGGCATCGGCAAACTCTTTACCGTAGGTGTAGTCCATCTGTGCTTTGGCCTGAAAACCCAGCACAAAACAGCCTCCGAATTTACGGGCTTCAGCCAGTACACCCGGCAGTTCAGGCAGTTTGTTCAGCGACGGAAGTTCGTCGTAGATAAACCAGATCCGACGATGCTGGTTCTCTCCCATCCCCAGCAGACAGTTAGCGGCCTGGGCCAGCCACATGGAAATTAACGGCTTCAGCGACTCATGCTGACGGGCATTACTGGTGACCCATAACCAGCCGTGTCGGGTGATCTGTGGATCGTTGACCGTACTCATCCATTCACGAATGGTGAACGGACGGCGTCCGGTGCGTTCAATGCCCTGCAGATAGCGTAATGCCTTGACATAGTTGGTCAGCACACTGCGGATGGAGATGGCGGTCTTTTCCACCTTCTCTTCCACCAGGTTACTGGCCTCCGTTCCGGCCAGGTAGTCACGCAGAGCCTTCAGGTCGATCGCCAGCAACGTGCGCAGCAGGGCATTGTAGGAGTGAATGCCGTTCTTTTTCTGGCGATACGCCACGGCAGAAAAAATGGTGCGGGCAGAACTCTGCCAGAACGGATCTTCTTTTGTCCCCATCGGGATCAGCGTACTGGCTGCGCTGTCAAAATCGGGAATGGACTCAAATTCACGGAACATATCCCAGTATGCACAGCGGCGATCCAGTGCATTAAGCAGGACGTCATCCTGTTCACTGAAATGCTTTTTAATGAGCGAACAGCCTTTATCGTAAATAATGGCCATATCGCCACGTGCCCGGATTTGCTTCAGCAGTTTATTGAGCGTGTTGGATTTACCGGCCCCCGGCGTGCCGTACATCATCAGATACTGCACTTCACTGTTCAGCAGCAGAGGCAACTTATCGATACAGATGGATGAGGCTTCACCACGACGCCGCATTTCACGCGCCACCGCTTTCACATCATCTGTCAGTTCACGTCCACCAATACGTTCATCCTGAGCCTGTTTTTCCCCCAGGCGTCGCAGGAAACGGAAAATCAGAAATGCCAGCACACCAACTGCCACAGACGCCCAGAACAGGGCAAGATAGAGCTCCTGGAGAAACATATTTCCGGCCCAGACCATATAATCGTCTTTCAGGATCTGCTCCGACGTTGCGTGCAACACCTGCCCGTTCCAGGGAATGTCATAGACAGGCGGAACCCGGTACAGCGCCTTTTCACCCCGGGCAGTAAGTGACAACCACCAGTACAGTCCGCCATTACGGATAGTTTCCCAGGGCAGACGTAACCAGAAAAATAACGGCAAAAAGATAACGAAAAACCAGATTAACCAGAATGAAACGCGTTTGTTTACCTGCATGAACATATTCAGCATATAGCTGAACACCTGCCCACCCTGCGTAATATGCTTGGTTGAACTCATAGGGACGTCCGATTGTTAAAGAACAAAAACGATGAAAAGCCTGTTAATTATTAAACGGGATATACCATTGACATATCCCACATCACACCTCACTATGGATATACATCACGTATATCCATAGTGAGGTGCCTCATGGAAACGACCGTATTTCTCAGTAACCGGAGTCAGGCAGTCAGGCTGCCGAAAGCTGTAGCCCTGCCTGAAGACGTAAAAAAAGTCGACGTTATTGCTGTTGGCCGTACCCGGATCATTACCCCGGCAGGAGAGTCCTGGGACAGCTGGTTCGATGGCGACAGTGTCAGCGCAGATTTCATGAATGACAGAGAACAACCCGCCGTACAGGAAAGGGAGTCGTTCTGATGCTGAAATTCATGCTGGACACGAATATCTGTATCTTCACGATTAAGAACAAACCGGCGCATATTCGGGAACGATTCAACCTGAACTCAGGGCGAATGTGCATCAGCTCAGTTACCGTGATGGAGCTGGTATACGGCGCTGAAAAAAGTCAGTTTCCGGAGCGTAATCTCGCGATTATAGAAGGATTTATTTCGCGCCTTGACGTGCTGGATTACGACTGCGCTGCTGCCACACATACCGGTCAGATCCGTGCTGAGCTCGCCCGTCAGGGACGTCCGGTGGGGCCGTTTGATCAGATGATTGCCGGTCATGCCCGCAGCCGGGGACTCATTGTAGTCACAAACAATACCCGGGAGTTTGAACGTATCTCCGGCCTTCGTCTGGAAGACTGGTGTTAATGCCCTCACTTCCGGTTCAGGCACACGTGAGAATACAGTCAGCCACTTCTCTGGCCTGTTTAACAGAATGAGGCCGGTACAACGGAATATAAACTTCTGACTGGTAATAATACCGATGAAAATATAAAGGGTATAACCACAATATTTATTGTCAGAAACAGCGGAAAGTAACAAAATTTATTTTGTTGGTTTCCGCTGTTGGACAACGAGCCTGCGAGGCGTCAGTAGATAAACTCCCACTGACTCAACGGGAATCAGTAATTACAGAATATTGGCAATGGATTTTGCTAACTGGTCTTCAAGAACCGGTTTGGCTTCTTCAAATTTCAGGTTAACTTTGTTAGCACTGGACACAATTCGCGTCTGATATTTATGCTGGTTACCGGTTTCACTGCTGGTCTGCACTTTATAGCCCGACGTTCCCTGTTTCAGCGCAGCCACATTATCAGTCGTCACCTGCGTGGAAGTGCGCTCTGCGATCTGCACATCAGTCACCATGGTATAGTTGATATCTTCCACCATCGCATCAGCCGCCATTCCCACAAGGCCGGCAGCCAGTCCTACACCCAACGTGGCCCCGGCAGAATTGGAGTTATAAGCTGTAATGCCTGCCCCTAACGCCGCAGCCTGAACAGCGCCCTCGTATCCCCGACTCAGAAAGCCCTGTGCTTCCCGCAGATCCATTTTATCAGCTTTCAGTACGTTCGCCTGAATCCAGTAATGCGCATCTGCAGGGTTATTCACGATACGATAGCCTTTAGCCTGTACCTGGCTGTTAATTTTTCCCTGAAGGCCACTCATATCCTTATCGGAGGTATTTTTGATTTGCAGATAAACGGTGCGATCTGTGGAAGGTTCAAGCCAGATGGTTTCACTCATCTGGGTTTTGACTTCCAGATTACGCTTTTTAATTGCGGTGCCCATCGCACCACAGCCAGAAAGAAGAAACGCCCCCAGAACAACGGCTGCGATAAAGTTATTTTTACGCGTTAATAACATAAATTTATCCTTAAACGAAAAACAATTGCTGATAACACCTCTGAGTTATCGCGTTAATCGTACCTGCATTTTTACCAACGGTCATCCCAGCTATGGTTATCGTGATTGTGATGATAATCATCCCAGTGATGTTGATCAGCATGGGATGTTGTACCAAAAACATCTCCATTAAGATCAATCGTATCATTCATCATTGGCAGTCCTGACGCAGGGTTAAAATTTATCATTCCGAAATCACTATTCTCCAATAACAAAGATGTGGATGAATCATTTTCAAATGGCAAAGATGTAACTGAACCAGTTTCAAATAAAATATAATTATCATAAAGTTCAGAAACTCTTCCCACAATATTACCATTCGTATCAAATGAATTGTTTGTTATAGATAAACCAGCTATCGGGTTAACTCTATTGTTACTGGATCGCAACGTATCTTCTTTTGAACACTGTTTTCTCCAAAGATAAAAAGAAACTATTCGAACAAAATTGCTAGGGTATAGTTTTCGTACTTTATAAGAAAAAACACATGTAAAAACTGCCCCTGATAAAGCAAACACAGCTCCTGAGAAAAGGACAAATTGCAAATCAACCCCAACAGCAACAGCGATAACGACCAGAGCCACTCTGCAGGCATATAATACACATCGATTTTTCAGCTGCTCTGATTTTGAAATAATATCCGTTTCAGGTTCTATTTTTATAAAAACATGCTGAATGGAGGATATTTCCCCCAGTTCGCCAATTGTGATAGCTGCAGTAAAAAAGTGCGCAACCAGAAGACATACTAACAACCCCATGGCGTTCTCACCGTAAACCTGGGCTGCACAGATCGTCATAAAAAATGATACAGAAATACAATATGCTGTTATATGCACACCGAATTTACAACTTGGCCACATACGAGGCCTGTCATCTTTCCAGTTAAACGTCTTTAACTTCTCAACTGCTTGCATAATTATCTCTTCCTTTATTTATCCTTCCACTTCGCAATATCTCTCAGACGTCGCATATTCTCTTCATCTTTATCTGAATTCCAGGCACCTGATGGAGACAACGGCAAAGGTTTCTGCTTTTCTCTCTCCTGCGCCAGAGCCTCACCGAAAGCCTTTTCACTCACCTTATACTGCCCCGCAAGTGTGTCCCGTTGTGCATTCAGTTCCTGCTGAGATGATGCCATTTCCTGCTCATTTTTCAGCACCTGTGATTCCACAGTTTGACGGGTATCACGCACCTGTTTCTGGATCTGCTCTGCACGCTGAACCGATGCGCCGGAAGCCCGTTGCTGCATATCAGCAGAATTCTCTGCGTACGCTCGTTTCAGGTCACTCTGCATATCCACGGTTGGCCCGACGCTGCCCATGCCTTCTGAAACCCGTAGTCTGTTTTCCCTGAATTCCTGCTCCAGCTGGGGTTTCAGTTTCTCATCCACAAATGCCTGCGCCAGTTGTTCCCGCTCGGACCGCAGTGACGGATTTCCGGCATCGGTCAGCACAATCGTGGCACGTCCCGGAGCAGACTGATGCACATAGTTAACAAACTCCTGGCTGTAGTTGCTGTTAATACTTGCGCTGTTGTTTTCCGCATAACTGGCCATCTGGGCATATTCGTGGCTGCGGTTAAGTGCATCATTATACTGCTTAATCTGGCTCTGCAAATCACTCAGGTTGCTGGCCAGTTGCTCAGACAGAGACGAGGAGGCATTGTCGGTATGGCTGCTGTTGTCCGTCGTGCGATGGTTATTAATGACATCCATGGCATCACGCACATCTTTTATTTCCTGTGCCGTCAAACTACTGTCATGTCCTGCTCTTGAACTGATGTCCGAATTAATACCATGAGATGACTTGTCTGAACCGTTATAACTGAAATCGGTATTAGCTTTGGCGCTAAGAAGACCAAACAGCTTATCTTTCCCCACGCTTAGCGATACACCGGCACTGAAATTACCACTCTGTGATTTATCCAGCACTTCTGTAACCGCTTCAGACGTACTGATACCGGCACGTTTTGCCAGTGAATCAGCCACGCTGTTCAGTTTGTTGATGGCCTGCGTCAGTGTGGTGGCCCGGCTGCTGTCAGCACCGCTCACCACCGTATCGCTGTTGCCCCGCTGCTGCGCCCACTGTGTCAGCTGGCTGCCGACCAGCTGGCTGCCATGACTGATGCTGTTACTGAGACTCTGCACCTGGCTTTCCGCTTCACGTTGTTGCGCCTGGTAGCTGCTGCTGAGCATGCGACCAAACTGAATATCCGTCGCCAGACTGGAAATCGCGGATTTACCATCATGCAGAATGCCCCCGCCTGCTGTTTTTGTTGTCGTTGCACCGCTGGCATGCTGGGTCAGCATCTGACCGTCACGCACAGACTGGTTGGTATCCCATTTAAAACCGGAGACATTCTCCATCTGCATGTTGTTAAACGCCCACGTACCGTCTGCGGCCTGAGAGGCAGCAGACGAGGCTGTACTGTTAATGGATGAACCCAGATAGTTTCCTGCCTGCGAGACCACGCGCCACAAACCGAATACCAGACCAGCAGCAATAAACGGAATTGAGTTTGACAGCCAGGCTGCCATCAACCCGATATCACTGTGTGTCTGCTGGATGGTGTTCAGGTTCGACAGGGAGAAATTCATCCCTTTCGTTTCGCCTTTCAGATAATACGACATGGCGTAGTTCAGAATGGCATACAGTGGTGGCCAGCTCTGCAGATAAACAATGGAGAACACATAGCCTTTCAGCACCGGCAGTGTCAGACCGTGAATGGTGGCCAGCAGAATGATTATCGGGAACATCCCGACCAGCATGGCCATCAGGACGGTATGCATCACCGGCACAAATGTGGCCGCCAGCCCGCCGGATGCTGCCCAGCTGAGGCGTATTTTGCTGTTCGATGACTGATCCGCCATATTCACCAGGCTGGCGACGTTGCCGCTGGCTGCCGTATGGGTGGTGATACCCTGTTTTATGGCATTCATCACCACATTCTGGCGCAGGATTTCACTGGCATCCCGTCCGCCCTGATAGTAGAAGCCATAGCTGTCCGCCATCATCAGACCGAACAGCGTATCGGCGCTGGCACGGGGGCCAATGAAGCGGTTCACATAGTAATCCCATGTCTTGCCGCCCTTTGTCGTATCCACTTTCAGTTCACGCTTCAGCACATTGTTGGCCAGTGCCTCGCAGGTCTGGAATCCTGCCTGCGCCAGGCTGTTGCCACGTGGCACAATCACACCACGCAGCGGGCTGGGTTTGCGGAAGATGATTTCATAAGGGTCAGATGACTGCATCAGTTCAGCCATGCTGTATTTGTGCGACAGCATAATGTCGCCGATTACACACTGCTGCACATACTCCTTCAGCAACGTCGCCAGGTCACTGTTCTGCGCCACCACATCCGTGGTGTTGGCCATCAGCGTAGCACCAAACAACATACCGGTTTTGCTGTATGCCACAGAGTCCGGCGTATGGAACACTGAGTCATAAATTTTCGTCAGGGAGCCCCCAATACTGGTGATAAACCGGAACGGCACCGACAGCCCGGTCGGCACATTATCCACCCGCAGCACCAGTGTGGGATTCGTCATATCGATGATATGCACGGTACGTTTCGGAATAACCAGCACACTGGTTATCAGAATGAACACCGCAATAAACTTCAGCACTTCCTTCGGGTCATGACCCCGGATATAAACAAAAAAGAGTGCCATCGCGGAGAAGAATCCCACAATATGAAACAGGGAGTCCCATGTGGATGTGCCGATAAGCGTGGCCACGCCATTAAATGCCGCCTGGAAGAACTCACCGCCACTCATGACATAAACGGTATCCACCATACTCATCAGTTACCTCCTGTCGTCAGCTGTGCAGAAGATACAGATGTATAGTTCAGGTTCTGCTCATAACGACTCATCAGTTGCGTGGATACCTGCTGACGCAGATAGCCCATGCGCTGCTCCAGCTCCATCAGAGTGTTCGCCTTCACATCCACCTGAGCCTGCAGCCCTTCCAGCTGGCGGGAGGCTTCAGAGAAGTTCTCCCGTAACATCTTCATCTGCTCTTCCGGGAAGTTTTTACTGCCGGCCTGCACCCGGGCCTGACTCAGCAGTTCGTTCAGGTACTGCAGCAGGATGTCATAGGCAATGTAATCGGAAAGTGACGGGTAGAAGGTGGAGATGTTCAGCATCTGCGGGTCCACCAGGTAACGCAGAATGGGCACACTGGTACTTTCAATAAAGCCTTTTTCCTGACTGGTCAGCGGGTCATCACTGACCAGTTTGTCAGAGATATTCTTTATCATGTTCTGCACACGCTGGTTCAGACTGTTGTTCTGGCTGACCGTCACTGTGCGGTTGCGTGTCTTGAGACAGTCCCCTGTGGATGTACAGCCAAAGATAGTGGCCTGTCCACCATACATCAGTGCCCGGATAAGTCCCTGGTGATTAGCCTGCGGCCCGATAAACTGGATTTCGCCTTTATCATCAAAAATCAGTGTTCCGGTAACGTTCATCACCAGCTCCATCAGCTCGGTGTTACCGTTCATCATGTCGTTCTTCTTCAGAATCTCCCACATCAGATTCTTATTACGCATCACCTGGTCTTTCATGTTTTCCGGCGCCTTATCCAGCACCTTATTCATCTGACCGCCCACCGTACATCCCTGCCTCGAGGCGGCCCAGTCGGAAAACATATTGGTTTCACCGGCAATGTCCTGACAGATTTTCTGTGACTGTACGGTGTTCTTCGGCCACAGGCCGCCAATAATGCCCTGCGCAGCCTGGCAGGAGGATACATTCATGTTATTGAGGTCACTGGCCAGCTTCTGCATAAAATCCTTCACTGACTTCATGCCCGGCACTGCTGTCTGCAACGCTAGGTCAAAAAAATATCCCACGGCATTCCCCATCAACTGCTTCACAAAACGCTCAATCTGTTCGCTGTTGATAAAGGAAAAGGCCCCCAGATAAGCATCAATACCACCACAACCGGCGGTAATATGCGGCGGGGTGAATGACGCTATCTGCAGGTTATTCACCTGATTGCGTAAGAACAGATTGCCGCCGGTGGCATAACCTGCCGCCTGTCCCTGCCATACAGCTGCGCGGGTGGCATTGCCCTCAAAGCCCAGCTTGTTGAAGAATTTGTTCAGGTCATTATTCACGTCAGCCTGCGCAGGAATAACCAGAACTGCAGCCACAAGGCATGACAGGGTTGTCTGCCGGAGCAGAGATGAAAATTTTTGGTTCATGGTGACCAGAATTCCGTTGGAGTAATCAGAAGAAAAACGGGGGAATCAGAACTTAGTGTGGAAATTCAGGTGATGCTTTCATACCGCTGCCTGTTCCTGTAACGGCAGCGTTCGCAAATTCCAGCGCATCATCAATACGCTGCCTGAGCGTCTGCTCATCCACAATGCCATACAGCAGTGGCAGTGTTTTCAGGGTATTCACTTCCACCAGGAACGCAGCCGGGGTCACCGGTCGCATATTGCTCCACATATCACGAATCACAGCTTCTGTTGCCGGAATGGCGTCCGGAAAAGACACATCGCCCTTACCATCCAGGGTATACGGGAAAACATCCAGCCCCATCTGTGCGGTCACGCGCTTCAGTAACGGGTCAAACTGCTGGCAGTAACCACAGCGTGATTGCATGAACAACACCAGTTTGTAGTTCTTCAGATTGACTACCCGTCCGTCCGGCAGACGGTAATCCCGGCGTTCAGGGACTGCAGGAGCCACAGGTGATGAAGAAGTGGCTGCCGTCTGCATCTGGCTGGCCTTACCCGGCGTTATTTTGTGCGCTTCAAGCTGGCGCAACTCTTCCAGTGTGGACGCCTGTGCACCGGCAGCAATCAGCAACACCCCCGTCAGGACCTGCTTCCACATATCACTGTTCCCCTGCCGGTGCTGCATGCCATTTCTTCCAGGCATGAAAAGCAGCCAGCCCCAGACCGGATAATCCCATCGTCGCTCCGATAACAAATATCGCCAGCACATCACGAACCAGCGTCATCTGATACAGGGCATATATCAACGCATCCCCCGTCACCTCTTCAGGCAATGACAAAAGACCCGCCAGATAAAACCAGATAACGGAGGCAACCATCAGCGCCATTCCCGGGTACATCAGCAGATTTTCAGTAAAACGTTCGCGTGTCATACATCTCTCCGTTTCATTCACGACCGTGGCGCAAAATCTGTCGCCACACTTAAAAATCGTTTCATCAGGTCATCCTGCGTCATAAAGCCATAAGCCAGCGGCTGGTAACGCTCTGCCCCCGGTTCAACCAGGAAAAGTGCCGGCAGATGCGTCACGCCCAGCCGCTGAGCCTGCCCACTGTCAGGACGCGTCTGCGGCAGCGCCTCGCTCCGGGCACCGTCCATACTGACCGGAATCAGCGCAACGTTGTATTCATCAGAGAAACGCTGCACCACCTTTGCAAGCTCACCATCCAGTGCATCATTCCCCCGGTAAAAGAAGAACAGCCCGTACTGACTGGCCAGCTGACGAATGGCTGCCACCTGACGGTTCTGGTCAGCCTGTAACTGCAGCGGGACCGTGCTGTTGTAGTGGCTGTACTGCAGGTTGTAATCCAGCTCCGGATGCATCAGCAGAGATTTGGTGGCCACGGCACTGAAACGACTGGCCTGACTGGTCCAGAAGTTCTGCATCTTCATGTAGGCCGTAAAATTCTCCACTGTCGGGTAGAGAATGGCGGTATTCAGCCGCTCCTCCGTCATTCGCTGAAGGACTTTCATCTGCGTTGTCGGCGGGAGAGAGGTCAGGGGAACAGTAGCCGGTGGCGGCGTTTCCTCTTCATCCTGTTTCTGAGGTTCGTTATACCAGTGCCAGCCCACTATCGGTTCGTCCACATAAGTGCGGACCGGTTCACGTTGCGCAACTGTCTGACCGGATACCAGCAGGCTTATTGTCGCAACCAGATACAGCATCGCAGACTTCATGTTATTGCCCCTTTCCTGCAGACTGCTGCAGCGCCGAAGCAACCTGCTCTTTCACACGTTCAGCCAGTTCACTGTCTGACGGAATGGTGGTGCCGGCATTCAGGTCACTGTAGAAGTTACTGAAATCCATCCGGTCAAACCGCAGCGACTGCAGCTCTTCCACCGTGATGCCCCGGCAATCAGGATGTTTCCCACTGCCAAAGCCGATACCCAGCTGCCCTTTACGCCCCTGAGCCTGAACAATCTGCGCCAGCTTCGAATCAAACTGGCAGTAAACCTTTTTCTTCTGCAGGCACACACCCAGCGCCTTCTTCGAGCAGTATGTGCCGACATAAACGGTGAGCAGTTTCTCTTTGGCTTTCCCCAGCGCCTTTTCTTCACTGTCACAGTGTGCCAGACCAATGCCCTGCCCCCAGCCGGAGTCCTTGCAGCAGTTGCTGAATCCGGCAATGGCCATCCGGCACTCCACCGGTTTGCCGGTGAACGCCCGGACATTCACATCATTCATGGCAGCCACATCCTGTGCCGCAGCCGTGACCGCTGCCAGCGCCGATACAGCCTTACCAAAACCATCAGATGTTCCGTTCTCAATAGCGTCACATTCACCATTTGCACAAACCAGCTGACCACTGCATAACTGCGCTTCCCCGGTCACCTTTTTCTCGCAGGAGAAGGTCACTTCTTCCTGAAGACAGGTGCTGCCGCTCTTCTCCTGGCAGTTCACGCGCAATGCCGTACAGGCCGGATTCTTCATATACACATCACAGCTGCCGTTATCCGCCTCCTGTTTCAGATACGTGTCTTTCCAGGCCCAGCAGTCGCTGTATACCGTGTACTCTTTTCCTCCCATGCTGATAACACGGTTTCCTCCGGCTTCCGTACACTGACTGCCCTGCAGGACTTCTTCGGCCTTGTTAAACGGGCAGCTTTCCGTCCACTCCACGACGGGTTTCCAGGTTTCTGTTTTCACTTTCACCTGCAGACGCAGTTTCATCGAAGTATGGCGCTTAAACCTTATGCTTCCGGCACGGGTGGGATGTGATGAGGTAAAAGGAACACCGGCAGTCAGGGTCTTCTGTACTGGCGTGAATGAGGCATCCACGGATGTTTTCGAGTTCCAGTTCAGGCGGCTGCCCAACACAGTAATCACCATGTTGTCGCTTTTCTGTATGTATATCCGTCTCCAGCTGTAATGAGCACTGATAATTTCGCCAGTAACAGGAGAAGGAATGGAGACAACATACTGACCATTAACCTCACTGGATGGCAGCTGATTCATTTCATATTCCAGCCATTGTGTATGCCAGCTTTCTTCATATTTACCGCCAATATGAGCCTTACGGATACAGGTCAGTTCCGCTGCCGGCGTCCGCTCACAGACATGTGACGTGATTTCCGTTTTACTGACATTCACAGTTTCGCACTTATCGTACGTGCCGTTCGTGACGATATCGGCTTTATCCTGGACATCAAAGCCGCCGCTGATAAACGGCGCATCCATGGAAATGGGGTCTTTGGGGCGATTCATGATAACTTCTGACGTCAGTTTTCCCACTTCCGAATTATTCAGGGCACTGGCACCTGCGCTCTCGAGGCTGGCAGAGTTTGATGATGTCACTCCGCCGTAATGCGCCGATTCCGGCGGATTTTCGGTATAACCGGGAATCACCTCTCCCGGCTTAAAGTTATTCAGGACACCTGAGCCATTTCCCTTCAGGCTGTCCGCAAACTGCTTCCCTGAACTGTATTTATCACTGGCCTGCAATCCCGTTCCGAAGGTGGCCAGTGCTGCCAGCATCATCACGATAACGCGTTTCATCGTTCACTCTCCCTGAGAATCGCTTCAGCCACCGGGGCACATTCCCCCTCCTTCGCCACCCGCTCCAGTGCCGCTTTCAGGCGGATATTGCCGCGAATCAGGTCATACCGTTCACCACAGGTCACCACCAGTGCCGGCACGGATGTGATGCCGTATTTTGCGAACTGCATCGGGTCTATCTGAACACCGCCGGTATTTTTCTCCCGGGTAATACGGAATACGGCCTCTGCTGTTTTCCGGAAATCATTGTCGATGAGTCCGTTAACCAGCGTGGGGATACCCAGCGCACGAGCCTCCGGCAACATGCGAATCAGACCGTCTTCCGGTATGGAGAACGACACAAAATACAGTGCACGCGGTGTTTTTTTACTGCGGGCTGATGCCTGCTGCGATTTCCGGGTCAGACTCTGCATCCACGCATCGTTATGTTTCCCGGGCGCTGGCTGTTGCAGAAATTCCGGTACAGTGGCCTGCCGGCGCAACATATCACTCTGGTCACGCAGGGATTCAATAAAAGCCGCACTGTCCTGCGAAGCACAGACAATGCCGGGTGACAGCATGCAGGTCATGGCTATGCTGCACACAGAGACAATCTTCCACACAGTAATACTCCTGATTAAAATTTACGGAAAAACAGTCAAACACAGAGGGATATGATGTTATTCAGAAAGAAGTGCCTTTTTATGGCGCTGATATTCATTGCTGGCAGCGCCGGCTTTATTGCATTCAGAAATGCCGGAACAACAGAGCATCCTGTTCAGATAATGTCATCCGGGCCAGTTAAGCCTGACAACTCACTGCTGACACACCGGATAATCATGACAGACCAGCATTATGGTCTGACTTCCGATGCAGAAGTTCAGGCTGCTTTATCAAACTCTCAGTTTGTGCTTTCGGAAATAAAGAAACAGTGTTCATCAACCAGAAATACAGGGCAGTTTTTACAGTGCGCCAACAACATTCTGGGCGAGCATTTTTCTTACCAGGAAACCGCCCTCGCCTCAGCGGGTTATTCGCGAAAGATTTCAGACTGTGACCTGAATGTTTATTTGTTACTTGATGCAGCAAGGTTACTGAACCGGCAAATAAATATTGTTCATGCTCCCGGACATGCGTTTATTGCTTACACTGATGAGAATGGTCTGCCGCAGTTCTGGGAAACCATTGAGCCAGACAATCATGGTCAACCAGCAGAGCTATGGACATCTGCGTATGCAAAAACGCTGCATCCTTTTTTCTACACACCGCAACCTGAAAACAAGGTTGAGGATATATATCGGTTATTTATTCTTGGCAAGCTGCCTGAGAATGAACGAACACATATTCTTTCCACTCTGGATGAAACATTGCATGATAATCCACTCTATCTCAGTGCATATTATGGCAATAAGAAAGATATCAACCGGGAGGATGTAAATCACTTACTCTACCTGCTGCAGAAAGATACGTACTCCTTTGATAAAAAAATCATTGCAGCGCGTTACTTTAATGCTAACAAGGACTATCAGCGCGCAGAGTCTCTGCTTAATGCAATTCCAAAGCATCAGTGCACAGTGAAATGTCTTGAGGAAAAGGCAAAATACTCCATCAAACATAAAATTTACTGGTTTCTTTTTAAGAACGGAAAATATAAATCTGAATATATGATTGAGAAACGAATAGCATCAATCAGTGATATAATCAAAACCATATTACTTAGCATCCTCTCTGTCCTCATATACAATAGCAGAAAAGAGATAGCAGCCACATATAATAATATTCGTCGGAAATGTATACATCATATCAAATGAAAGAGATGCTCCAGCCAGAATTTCTGCATTATCATAAATTGTATATGCTGTAAAATAACTCAATGCGGTAGGAACTGACATTCTGGTATGCATCCAGATAAGCATTCGCCAGCAGATCCGCTCCCCCGGCCATCCTGCAAGCCTTCCTCTGGTTCCATACCCCAGAGTCATGCATGCAAGGTAGGGAGTCATTATCTGTAACACCCCCGTAAAATCCCCCATAATCTCCCCCTGCCCAAAAACACGAAACCGGGCAGGAGACTGGACCATAAAGAGATCGTATGCCCAGCAGGCTAATCCAGTCACAAATCCCCAGGCTGTCAGTATATCCAGCCATTTCGCTATCGTTTTTATTTCCATAAAAATGCGTACAAACAAAGATGAAAAATTCGACAAGAGCCAGACAATTACAGACCGGGAATTACCCTGCAGCCCAGTTACAAAGCCATCAGTCTGATTCCAGACTCATGTAAAACAAGAAGGACACCAAAAAAATAGCCAGAACAGGCAATATAATCTGTGGGAGAATACAATTCATATACTGAACCGGTGTCATTTCATAAGTTCCACCATAAATACTTATATATATCTTTATCACAATTCCAGATAACACATACCCTATCCCCACAAAGATAACAGAACCCCCGAACCCCATAACAGGCGTTTCGCCTCTAAACTTAAAAAACAAGTAGTAAAAAGCATCTAATATTACAGAGAGAAAACCCAGCCCAAATACCAGAATGCAACCATTGGTGGTCTCACCATATTGTTTTTCCATCATCCACATTGCAATATCTTGCATTAATCCCTGCATTATTTTCACCTTCTTAGTGTTGATATGTCGACGATTGATTTTATGTTGCTTACATATAAGCACTCAAATGACACTAACATCGTCCCTGAAATTAATTATTCCCATTGATTAATATGTTTGTCTTCCTCCGAATCCTCCACAACCATTTTAGTATCATTTTTATATTCACAGAAATACGCAATTACGTTTACGCCAGATAAGATAGCCATAATTCTTTTTAGTGTTGGGTGTGGCATGTCCAGCCTCCCAGACCATTACGGTACGACCAAAAGGATGACAGGCTTTTGTATCCGGATGCATATTCACCATCTGATAGCGAAAACGATCTTTCGGCATAATCGGCGAGTAATATTCCTGACAAACCTTCTGGTCCTCACCGATGCTGTTCAGGATCATCCCCTGACGATGCAGTTTGAACGCCATACGCTCTGATAACAGCACCGACGACTGTTGTGGGCTGAATTCATCCGAAATAAAACCGGTAAACGGGTACAAACTGCCGTGAGAACCGGCACACCAGAACAACGCATTGACGGGTTTCCCCTTCACCGTTTTAATCGCATCTGCAGCACAGGCCCCCTGTGCAATCGGGTTAGCCACCACCAGAGCTTCCGGTGAGAGAATTAACGACAGCGCATCATCATCCCAGGTCGGATCAAGTTCAGACAGATATCCAATATCCAGATCACCACGCTGCAGACAGGCAATCGACATGATGATATTCAGCCAGTATGTCAGTGGATATTTGTACCAGTGCACATGATAAAAACCACCTGCCACGGGTTTATCCTCCTGACCGGCACCACCTGCCCCGACTTTTCCGACCGGAATATTGAAGCCCCCAAGATTTACCATACAGTACGGTGAACGCGTCACATCCGTCAGGGCAAATGGCTCCCAGTACCCAATCGCCATGCCGATACGGTAGCCCACCGGCACCAGAGGACAAATCTGCAGGGGCATGGACGGGTTATCCGTATCTGGTGCATCACCATCAAATACCGAAACATCCCCGATGCTCATCGGAAAAATACATTCCCAACAGATATCGCTGATCGGGTTAACAAAATTCCCGTCACACATTTTATCCTTGTCTTCTGCCTGCACACTGGCAGACATCAGCCCCAGGATAACCAGTGACGTTGATAAAAGACGGCGTATCATCCGTTTATTCCTGTATCACCGGCCCGCTCTTTCAGTAACCGGGTAAGTGTTCTGAAATCTGTCGTTAATGTTCTCCGGAAATAACGACAGTACCAGTAATGTGCTCCTTCCGGTTGCAGTCGCCAGACAAGGTGGAAATCACTGTTAAATGACGCAAGAACAGACCAGCCCCAGAACAACCGGGGGGTATAAGACTCCGCATCCTTCCTCAGCTTACGTGCCAGCCAGACGGCATCCTGATGAGAACACAGGAATGCAACATAAGGTGGACGATGTACCACTGGAAATCCATGTCCCTGACAGGATGCATATGTTCTGTAACCGTGAGCATTCAGGGTGGCAACCAGCGTTCTGATGGCAGGTTCAATCCGGAAATACGCTTCTCTGTTCATTTCGTCTTCCCTGACATCGCTGCTGACGTGACAACCAGTGAACTCCCGTCCTGACGCACCACTGCCGGGATATATGTCAGCCCGAAGCGACGGCTCAGGGTGCCGTCCTGGTCAAAGTAAATCCGCGTGTTCAGCGCCTTTGTGGCATCACGGATATTTCCCCCGACCAGTATCACCTTACGGTTCAGTTCTGCCGGTTGCTGATTAAACCATGCCACCTGTCGTTCATCATCCGCATCCAGAAAATACAACGGACCGGCTAATGACACGGTATCCAGCGGGTTAATACGCTGCCCTTTACGGGCAAAAATACGCCCGTTCTGATCTGCCATATCGGCTGCCACACTCACTGTCGGATCAACACGGTGTGTGTGCGACCGGGTGTCTGTCTGCAGCCCCTCCACCGGCTTCGGACGCAGCGTGTTCTGCACCACCCGTTCCTTAAACTGCGTCTGCATCTCTGCCAGTTGCCCGCTGGCTTCCATGCTTTCCAGCCGTTGATGGATCAGGGAAAGCATGCTCTGCTCCTGCACCGACCAGAGGTCACCCTGCACTCCCAGATCCTTCGCCGCCAGCGGCAGGCTTATCAGCAGCCCGCACCACATCCACTTCACTGCCACCTCCTGTAATGGCGGGCCTGAATCTCCTGTACCTCCTGGCACCCCACGCATTTCCGCACACCCTGTATCAGCCGACGACGTTCTGCCGGAACCGGCGCACCACAGTCATCGCAGAACAGGGCACTGATGCCCGTTAACTGCTGACGGATACGTTGTATGCGATCGGCTTCCAGCATCGCCTGATGAGACTGAAAACGTTCGATTTCATCTGCCATACTCACTTCCCTTCTGCCATACGTGCAGCCACTGACTGCTGAATGTCTGCCGTAATATCTTCTGCTCCGCCCACAACGGCCGGTGCCACAATAATGACGGCCCGGTGATCGCGCTGATATGCCGTCAGGCTGTCAGAGAGTGCGCGGTTAAAACGTGCTGTCAGCACCTTTATCCGGGCTTCATCCAGTGACTGCGCCGCAGCCTGTGACATAAAACTATTCACGGTTCCGGCCATATCAAAACTGACCATGACCGGCTGACGCCACTCTGTCAGTAACAGGGATACCCCCGCATTCAGCACGATTATGCCCGCCACCACACCGGCAACAGACTTCAGATAACGACGGCGACGGGAGCATTTAGCGTGGGATTTTTCCGGTGTACCGGCAGAGGGGATCAGTGATTGTGTTTTATCCATTCCGTCAGTGTCTCCATTTCCTGCGGGAACTTACGCCAGGCGAGTTCTCCGATGATGTCGTGGATATCTTTACCGGCACGCAGGCCAGCTTCACGGTAGTCAAAGTCCTCACCGTCGGATGAGAACATGACGCGACTGATAGGGTCGAGCAGCAGGCGGTGGAATGATGTCAGCCCCCCGTAACGCAGCATAAAGGCACTGAAATGGGCCTCACGTGCCGCCGGAAAGCCCTCAATAACTTCCCGCTCAAAGCGGTTAAACGCCTCCGGGTTATCCAGGCAGTATTTACGGAACGCATCACGGTTCTGGCGCAGGATGACTTTGAAGGAAGAGTTCGACCAGGCCGCATACGCCGCACCACTGGCTTTCTTTCCATCGAAGTCTTCAATCCCCTGTGTGATGGTGATGTAGGCACCTTTGTACTTACGTGCCGTGCGGTAACCGTTCTCAATAAAATCTTCGGCCTGCTTGTTGTCCTTCGACAACAGTTTCCAGGCTTCATCAATCAGACAGACCTTGTGCTGCTTGCGACCAGTGAGATACATCCGTTGCTCGACATAAATCATCATCGAGAACATCACCGCAGCCAGCAGGTCAGGTTTGTCCTTCAGTTCGCCCATCTCCAGCACGGAGAAGCGCACGTTATCATCCAGTGAGGGCTTTTCACTGTTGAAGTATTCGCCGTAAATGCCCCAGGAGCAGTACTTGTCCAGACCGACAATGATTTCTTCCATACGTGCACGCACGGTGGTGGTATCACGGAACTCCGGTTGCTGAATTGCCTCCTTCATGTAATGCACGATATCGTCAATCCGTGCAGCGTTCTCTTTACGCTCCCAAACTTCATCTACCGCTTTCAGCAACAGCGACATAAAAGTGTCATCGCAGTCACCGGACGGATTGGCCAGTACAACCAGCAGGTTACGGATACTCTCAGCGGACTCTTTAATATCAACAATGTTGGCAAAGGGGTTAAAGCGCAGGTCGAGGGCATTCAGATACACCCCGCCCACATTACGGCAGAGCCCCTTGTAGGAGTCTCCCATATCAAACACCCAGGCCCGGCCACCGCTGTCCAGCACCTGGCGAATAATGCCCTGCATCAGGAATGACTTACCGCCCCCGGAGGTGCCGGTGACGGAGAGGTTGTTGTTATCCGTATCCAGCCCGGAATCGCCGTCGAACAGGTTCAGAAAGGAGAGCTGATTACGGTAAGACGGTATGGGCAGGCCCTGCCGGCAGACCTGGTTATCCGCCACCACCGGCAGAATATTGGCCACATTGCTGGCCCGCGCCCGCTGGATGGCATTTGAACGACAGATATCACTCCACAGCCCTTCCGGCATCATAAACGGGAAGACGGAGAGATAATTGCGCAGTTGCATAAACTCCGGCATGTACATTGACAGCCCGTTACGCCGGAAGGTGTTCAGCACCGTCATCTCCGTTTCCAGCGCCACTTCATCCCTGTCTTCACAGAACAGCGTGACGTTGAAGTAAAAACGCGCCAGTGAATCCTGGTTGGTGCTGAGGGATTCCCGTAGCCCGCCCCACTCTGCAGCCTGCTTTTTCACCGACGGCACAAACTTCGCAAAGGGGGAGTTGGCCTTTTTGTCCAGCTGGATAAATTTGCGGTTGGCCTCCCGTTGGGTGCCGGCCTGCTCCTCCACTTCCAGCGTCAGCGTCATTACAAACGGGCAGGAGATGGTGCACAGCGGATCCGTGACGTTACTGATATTGTCCCCCATCTGCCACAGGGCATACGGTTTCTCCGGATTTTTTTCCAGCATGAAATTAAGAATACGTGTGCGCTCACGTTCACCGCCACGCTGTGACTGCAGGCTCTGTTCAATGCGATCCGGATGCAACATCAGCCGCAGGGAACGGTCAACACATTCTGTATTCAGCGGCTCAAATTCCGCCACATCTCCGCCCGGAGGTTCAATATTACTGTGCCGGAAATTGGCCAGTTCACGGACCAGAGAAACCAGACCGTGTTTATCCACACGCCTGGACCAGAGACCGGCAGAAACCAGCCCTGCAACTACACGGTTAGCCACCTGGTTCAGCTCAGTCTTCTTTTGTTCCGTCAGACTGCTGACCTCCTCCGCATACGAAACAAACAGACGGTAATGACGCAGCGTCAGTGGATAGCCTTTTTTATTGGCAAATTTTGTCAGGGCGGCCTGTTCATAAAAGGCACGGGTGATGGCATTAAATTCATCCGCCCGCTTTCCCTGCCAGCGAAAATCAGCCAGCCCACGCTCCAGCATCGGACGCACGCAGGGAGAACCAACCAGCATGAATGTCAGCGGGACTTTACGGGGGATTTTATCCCGTAAAAAATAATCCAGTGACTTACTGATCGCTTCATTGGCACCGGATAACGGCGCGCACTCAAGGATAAACCCTGCCGTTCTGGCATTAATGAACAGCTCGCTGTCCGGATCATACTGACGGTACGGCAGCAGGCTGGCGAAAGAGGGATAATCCATTTCATCCAGGATTTGCTGCGCCTGCTGACTGCCATCCGGCGTTTTCCAGCCACCCAGCAACTGTGACAGCAATACCTGCCAGCCTTTCACATCCTGCTGTTCAGGTTGTTTTTCCCTGCGCACCCTTTACCTCCCCTGCTGATGTAACCAGCGCGACGGCGTGACCTCAAAGGCAACCAGTGACGGCTGATGCCATACATCCTGTTCATCAGTCCAGGCCGCAATCCACATCCGGGCTGTTGTCGCCTGTAACCGGACGGGCTCCGGCGTTGCTCGCCGGAATTCAGGGCGCACACTGCCACGGTCAGGAATAATGCGACTCTCTGTTGCTGCTTTCCCTGATGCCGGGGATGATGCTGGCGAGATTACTGAATCAGGTATTTCTGCAGGCGTCTTTACGGCAAAAGGGAGGGGACTGGTTAATGGTTGTGAACCAGAACCGGCAAGACGGGGTAGCGATATTTGTTTTATTGCATCAGAACGTTCAGTAGTTGATCGGGCTTTATTATTTGCCTCATCCATTGTCATGCAACTATTACTGGCTGTGGCATTGCAGTCAAATTCACTTTTCATTCCGGCGCAACCGGATAACAGCAGGACACTTCCTGCCATTAATAGCATATATTTATTCATAACAAATCCATCTCAACAGGAAATGCAATTTCAATTATTATTTCGGAATGTCTACCATCACATCTTTATGATATTTCCTGTACTCTTTTTCCTGTTTTGTAAACCAATCTTTATCAACAATATTTCTTCAACACGTCTGCATCTCAAACTGTCAGCAAACACCTGACGAATCTTGCACAACAAATAACTTCATTTTATTCTCCGGAAGATCTCGGATATTGCCCTGTCAGAATCGCCAGTGAAATGGATGCAAAAACAATAATTGTCCATAGTGTTTTACCCATCCGAATCAGCAACAGGTCAACATTTCTGACATATTCATCTTTATCAGTATTACGGTAACGACAGATATTTTCACTTGCACCGGGAAGAGCTGAGGTTTCTCTGGTACACTCCCGAACAGGATACAATCCGACAGGTGCTTTCTCTCTCACAAGCTCAATTTCCTGAACTAACAACGTACCTGGAGTGATGTTATCTTTCCAGAAGAAAAACAAGACTATCAGAACCATTGCAGACAATGGCATGATCACTATATTTTTCACGCCCCAGAAAAACCAACGAACAATATATGCTGGATTCAAAATATATTTATATCTGTACATTATTATTCACCTTTATCAGAAATATTACCTGAAACAGCATCACCCAGATTGAGTTCCCGTAGCATCTGTTGTGATACCTGAATGCCGTTATCCACAACGACTTTCGCCTGGCGTGCCGGCGTGGATGGCTTGTCCTCATCCGTGTACTTCAGCTGGAAACCTTCCTGGAATACCACCGTCACTTCCGTTCCTGCCCCTACCGGGATGACCGGGTGATACTGCTCTGCCCGCTTGATGTAATAATCACTCAGCGTTTTACCGACCTGCGATGCCCCGCCACCCAGCGCGCTGTTCATCACTGAACTACCGGAAACTGATGCCACAGCTCCTGCCCCCGGTGTTTCCTGACCAATTTTGGCCACACCGCTGCCAATGCCATCCACGGCACCGGCCGCAAATGCCCAGCCAATAATTTTGCCGTTACGCATGACCGGCTCACCTTTGATGCCGTTCTTCCCTTTAAAAGAAACATGACCTTTAAAAGGCATATCAATCACATGCCCGTTTTTATGGCAGGAAAGACGATCAGTACGAATCAACGCCCGCTCACTGGAGATATCACCATAGGCCCCGGCAGTGACCATACAGCCCGTCAGATCATACGTTTTATCGTTGGGCATCCTGACCAGGCCGGTCAGGCGGAACTGCATCGGGGACGGATCGCTGTTACCGGTGACGGATGCATTGGCATCAGCCCCTTCAATAACAACCGCTGGCGCAAAGCTGGCTGACGGGATATAAGGCAGAGATGGTTTATTGCTGACAGCAGATTTTTCACCATAATCCACGGTCATTGAGGACAAGCCTTTCTCAGGCTTTGGTGTCACCTGATACTGCGTGACCGGTGCCAGATTTTCGCTCCCGCTGCCAGGCTGGTAAAATGCCGTTGGCGGCAGAACCGATGCTCCCTGCCCGAAAGCAGGTGCAGGTTGCCCGGCGGGTAATTCCGGTGCACTGTTTTCCTTCATCGCCTCCTGTTCGGCTCGCAGGATAGCCAGCTCATTCTCCTGCTCTTCAATTTTGGCCCGATAGTCCTGCTCCCGTTGTTCCATTTTCGCCAGACGGGATTCAAATGCCTTCAGCTTCTTTTCCGCCTCACTGGCGGTATGCTGGATATCTGCAACCGCCGCGTCAGACACCTTTTTATCAAAAGTCTGGGAGACCACACCCGTCATATTGGGCGGCGGTGCTTTTTGCTGCTGTACCTGCGCTGCTTTTCCTGCATGCTGCGCGGAAGACAGGTACCAGGCAGCCCCACCCACTGCACTGATCCCCAGACCAATAAGCGCCATTCTGAGGTTTTGTTTACGACGAACCAGCTGATTGATATTAGCCATCCAGCGCCTCCGTCTGTCCGACCATCACCCAGACATCGGTGGTCGCTCCGGGTAACAGGGTTTCTGCTCGGGGATAAATCACCACACTGCGCACACCCGGCGCACTGAACTGAGATTCAGATAACACTGCCGCATGTTGTTGCCTGTTACTTATCCGGTAGCGATATACCCGCAGAAGATCACCACTCCACATGCCGTCGGCCCGGGCAATCAACCCGGCAGGCAGTGAAAACACTGGCGCGGCCACGACCGGAGAAAAGACGTATCCCGGGGGAATATCGCCTTTCATCAGCGTCCTCTGTACATCAACCAGCAACGCCACATAATCATGGCTGCGCTCCCAGGCGGCAGCAGCCTGGTGGCGAACCGGCCGCTCACTTATCAGATGTACCACCCGCCCGTCCCGGGCCTGAGGCTGCCCGATAACGGAGACCACCAGGCCACCTTCGGTACGGATATAAAACGTGAAGGGCGCGGTTTTCTCCGTCATCAGGATCACCCCACCATTTGCAATACCTGTCTGTCCGTACTCTCCGGTATTCGTGAAGGTTCCCTGCGCACTGTCCACGCCCACAATACGATCACCGGGAACAACCAGCAGGTTAGGCTGTGTGTTGCTCAGCGCTATACGGGCCTGTGCATCAGGCGAAACAGGAACCTGTACGGGTTTCTGTACCACCGGTGCGGCCTGTACGTTACCGGCCAGACCGCACAGCAATGCGACCATACTCATAGGTGTCCGCCATTTATTTCGTTGGTTTTTCTTTCTCATTTACCAGTTCCTTAAATGACCGGATAGTTGTCATCCCGTCCCTGTAACCCAGTTCCAGCCGGTATGCTTTTTCTTCCGGCAATGCTTCACGCCGTCCAATCCACGTCTTCAGCGTTCCCCTGAAATCCACCACCCCGGCATTCGGATACACATCAATCCCGGTCATATAAAACGCAGAACTGGCATTGTTGGTAATGATCTGACTGGCTTCACCGTCCAGAATCTCTTTCATCTGAGGGCGGGTTGTTGTATCGAAATAACGCAACAGGGCCTGATGCTGGGCTTTTACAGATTCCGGCGTGACATTAAGTCGCAGAAACATCAATGATTCCGCCACCTGCTGCAGATAGCTGGCATCAGCCACATTACGGGACAGCGAAAACGGTTGATTAAAAAACATGGGGATGTAGGTTTCTTTCTGCCCCCGCTCCAGATCTTCAATTCGCAACCAGGCAAGGACATTAGCGGCCAGACTCAGACCAAGAAAAAACAACAGGATGACAAACGTCAGGGATGTGAACTTCAGGGCTGAGCGATGTGCGCTCAGATCCATAAACGTCTCCTTATTTTAACCACAGTCGCCGGCATGACTCCGGCAGCACCTTAAACTGACTGTTCAGCCCCGGCAGATACCAGTAACACATATTAAAAAGCCAGGATGTCCCCTTTCCCTTTTTGAAGTGGGTTAACGCTAACCAGAACAGAAGCCCGACAATCAAACCAGCCAGGCTCTGATTGAAGTAAATCCCGATACACGGTGGGGTTAGTCCAACAGCAGCCTCATCGAGAGGTATCCCGATGAGGCGTTTCTGTTCGGTCAGCGTCTGAGGGAAGATGTAGCGTTCTTCCACTTCACCGCTCATTGACCATCCTTCTTACTGTCAGGGGGCAATCATGCTGAACACAACTTTGGTCACCACAATAAATACCGGGATCAGAAGGAATGTGGCAGGATTATGGTTTCTGAAATACAGCAGAAAGACCAGAATCACCTCCGCCATCATTATGTAATACATCATGGTGGAGTCTTCGCCAAAAGTTGCCTCCACATCCGCTTTACCGGCGGCAGCCAGGTCAGTGGCCTGTGCCATACCTCGTGAAACCATCCAGAATGCCAGCGGTGCGGCCACATACTTCATCAGAGCTTTCGCAGTGGTTTTATTAACAACAGACAAACAACGTGACAACAAACCCGGTTTGCGTTTTTTCGCAGACGTTGCCATGACATTATTTAAAACAGCCATTTCAGCCATATAAATTCCTCTTTAACGGACAATAAAAAGTTATATGGGCGGAATTGCCCTCTGAATACCCGAAAATGGATATTCAGAACGTAACTCCGGACTATTTCAGGCACGCTACCGCCCTCGGGTGCAAATCCGATCGTGACCGGGAAATACGATCTGCGGGGTGCAAAAGCCCCTGCCCGTAAATAACAGGGCATGACAAATGCAAAAGAAACTCTTTCTCTGCAAAAGACAAAAGAGTATTGCTGATATTTAAACTCCCGCTACGGAGCTTCTTTACTGAACAAAGATTTAAAACAGCTAAATCAGTTTTCCTTCAATATCTCCCAATAAATTTCCTCAATATCCGGGACATGTTTAAGGCTATGAGCTAAACGCAACATAGCTTCATGACGGACTTTACGCCCTGAACGCTTAGCGGCCTCATGAAGACGTTGTGCTGTAACATCGCTCATTACTACCGATACTGATTTATGTCGTGGTCTACAGCTTTTCATAAACCCTACCCTTACAACTTCATGGATATATTGTTTCAGAAAAAAACAAATAGCGAAACGGGTACACCTGTACCCGTTCTTTTTACAAAAATGCTTTCTAGCATGTGAGCTTAATTATTTTTAATATTTTTGTAACACTTTTAGATTGGATCGTTTTGGGTATATATCTTTCCCATCCATACAACCCTGAAATATAGAGAAAGTTTTTTAAAGTATGTACATTCAATGTTCTAAATGAACGATTAAGCAGTTCCGCTGTATTTTTCAAATTTCTCTCTGTAATTTTCGATATACCCCGATAAGAATATCCCATCAAACATAGCCAAAGTGCACACCATTGTGAATCATTGAGAAAATCAAGAGGATTAAGTTCAGAAAATTCTCTGACAGGTTTTTCAAGAACACTATCTGTTGAAGTTTTTTTTGATAACATCTTATTATAAGATATAAAACTAAAACGCCTTAGTGAGCACACATCAATAACTCGCGTTATTGTGTATTTTTCATTATCAAAAAGGAAAGGTTCGGTGATATATACAAGTGGTGTGTAATATTTATCACAATAAAAAAGATGAATTTCAAGAGTAATGATGCGAAGTGATTTACTTATCACTATTGTACGTATCTTTTTATTTCTGCGACGATAATTTTTAGACAAAATGCCTAGTTCTTCATCAGACTTCCCGTACAGATTGGTATTATTGAGTTTGAAAAGTTCAGGAACAGTCCTAGAATGTATCAGATATTCTCCATTTGCGTTCATAATGAACCATGGAGCGGCATTATCTGTATAATGTTGCAAAAAAGCGGTTAAAAAGTCTTGAGATCCAACAGATAGATCAATAAAGTTGTGCTTAGCCATAACTAGTTCCTCCAAAGATGGCTAGATTGTGGTTAGCACTGGCAGTGGGATCGAGACTCCCCTGTCAGTGCGACTCAGTTAAATTTTAAAAAAAAATAGTTAAATATTTCCAACTATTTTTTCAGTGCAAATTTTATCAAACACCTTTCCTCAACTCAATATTCTTCATTCCTTTTCTGGAAAAAAATCCTGCAACGACTCTCTTATTTCCTGTTTAAACTTCGAAATCAGTTCATGGTAGTTATGGCGCGAGTCCGATTTTATTTCTGTTAAATCAAACATACAATTAAGAATAGCCTGAGTGGTAAGACGACTCTTCATGCACTCTTCCAGAAGTCGCTTACGAAACAATTCCTCATCAGTTAACCCGCCATTATTTTCCTCTTCCTGTTCGCGCTTTTTTAATTGCTGTACAACGCGTAATCCTGTCTCCAGCAATTCAGAACAGACACTTGACATATTAACATCAGCCGGAGTGGCTCCTTCAGCCAGTCTTTCATCAACAAGCTGACGAATACCATCAAGTGTTTTTTGTTTCATATATACGTTTTGTCTCGGCATTAAATATTTCCTGCTACAAAATTACAGTGGCTAATGCAGCACCGTTAAAAAAAACAGCAACAGTGCCTAATCCAGCACCGCAGCACCATAACAGGCACTATAGCACCAATATCAGGCACTGTAAGCAGCACCGTACAGGCAAAATCCAGCCACAATCCAGCACCGTAACAGGCACCGTTACAGTGCCTATCTTTCAGTAACATTATGATTAATAAGAATTAGCACTGTAACAGTGCTGCTTATGGTGCTTGATCCAGCCACAAACCAGCACTGTTACAGTGCTGCGTATGACTGAAAATCGTAAAATTTGCCACCTGAAATAATTTTAATTCACTGATTCTAAAGAGAAATCATGCAAAACACAGTTTTGCAACAGGTGTGAGGAAAATACTTTCAGAGGAGAGATGAGGCAAAAAGCATCCCGGGGTTGATTCGGAATTTCGGGGCATTGCCTGTAAAGCACAAAAATGGCATGCTCACGCCATAGTATTGACACTATAAATAGTAAATGCATGCATAAGATTATCGCCATTATCCTCATAATGTTTGCAGGAAATACATATTCCTCTGACTGTTTTGAACTTGCTGGCAGAGATTACAAAATAGATCCCGATTTACTGAGAGCGATTTCATGGCATGAATCCCGTAACAGGGTTAATGCTATCGGCATGAATCCTGTTACGGGATATGGCTCCGGCCTGATGCAAATCGACTCCCAGCATTTTAAGGAGTTGTCACGTTACGGAATAAAACCAGAACACCTGGTTACAGACCCGTGCATGAATATTTATACCGGTGCGTATTACCTGGCAATAGCGTTCAAAAAGTGGGGCGTAACGTGGCGGGCTGTCGGTGCTTACAATGCCGGTTTTAGCAACACAGAGGAACAGGAACGACGCAGAAAAATTTATGCTACAAAAATACAGAACATTTATCGCAATATAAAGAACAAACGAGGGTACTGAAAGATGTTATGCCGCGACAGCGGCATGGAAGGCCACACACAAAAATATCATATGAGTGATAATTCTGACTGGCCGAAGCCCCGCGAAGCGGGAACCCATCTTATATATACCCGGTAACTGCGCAGGCTCCTGCCAGACCATTTTTCGCGTGCACAATATTTACAGACGACCGGAAAGCCAGTTGATGAAATTGAGGCATATCAGACGACACAGCAATGCCTGTAATGGCTCTTGTCCTTGTATTTTTACCGGAGGCACTTTTTCCCGATAATCCACCTTTTATCATATTCTCCTGAACCCGCTGCCAGGTCGTCCAGAGATCGTTCTGTTTATCCTCCCGACGACGGGGAGTAATTATTTGTTCAGGCGTCACTGGCGTTTTATTTTCATCCTCATACCTAACCATCAGTGCAGCCCTGCCAAATAAATGTTGCTCGTCACTGTTAAGATGAATTTCTTTCATCGCCTCCATATTATCAGTGACCTTATCAAAGACATCGAGCACTTCATATACTCCCTCGATAACCTGCCCGACAATATCGCCTTTATGCGGAATGCGGATTTCACCAAAATTATTCCCGCACACCAGGCCATTTGTGCAGACAAAACGAAAAATTCCGGGAATCATCTGATAACAGGATGAACCATCATGTGAATTAAGCAGGATAATTTCAGGAACTTCCTGCCCGTTAATATGCCCTTCCCTGCGAAGACGTAACATATGTTTACTGTATTCGCGACGCCCCAAATCACGAACCCGACTCTGACAGACAAAGAACGGCTGGAAACCTTCATCACGTAACTTATTGATGATATTGATGGTTGGGATATATGTATAACGCTCACTCCGGGATTCATGTTTATCACCAGAAAAAACAGACGGCACAAACTGCATTAATTCGTCATCCGTAGCGTTTCCGCATCCTGGCTGCTCTGATATGCAAGATTTGCCTGAACAGCACGATTCTGCATGATGTCGATTTGTGTGATCGCGTCTTTTTGTTGATCGCCGGTTGGCTGATAAGTGGTGTTAAAAGAAAATGCGCTCATAATTCCTCTGTATCTGATGTTTTCAGCCCCCATCACCCGCTGAGTTTCGGGAGCCGCGGTTTTGACGTTTTGCGGGGACCTGCCGTTTGTTCCCTCCGGTATTAACTATCACCCGTTTGAGAACCTTCGCCGCAAGGGGCATCACTGCCACGACCGGAAACGACTGTCCGGGGGCAGACCGCAAAAGTTTTTGCCTGCTTCCGGGCAAAAACTTTTGTGGGATGTGCATTTCACCCCTGGACTGGCGGAGACGGTTGTGGCAGTGATGCCCCCGGCGACAGGGATGGAAGCCCGCCAGGGCGGAGACAGCTCCGCTGGCTCCGTTCACGACAGCCCGCCCCGCCAGGGGGACGCCCGGGAAAGGCACAGGCAGGAGAACAACAGAACTGACAGTAATCAGGGCAGGAGGAAAAAGAGAATAATCACAGGGAAGGTGATGTGATTTCTGACAGGCCATAAACAGAGAAGGCGGGGGAGAAGAACGGGCACCGCAGGCGCACGTTCATCCCCGTTCCCGGAGGGAAGCGGCCTTCCCGGCAGTCTGGTTGTTCATGCCCGTACAATGCCAGCAAGGAGAAAGGGGCCACCGGCGAACCAGCAGCCCCTTTATAAAGGCGCTTCAGTGCAGTCAGACCAGCATCAGCCCTGAAAAGGCGGGCCTGCGCCCGCCTCCAGGTTGCTACTTACCGGATTCGTAAGCCATGAAAGCCGCCACCTCCCTGTATCCGTCTCTGTAACGAATCTCGCACAGCGATTTTCGTGTCAGATAAGTGAATATCAACAGTGTGAGACACACGATCAACACACACCAGACAAGAGAGCTGCGTGGTAGTTTCATGGCCTTCTTCTCCTTGCGCAAAGCGCGGTAAGAGGCTATCCTGATGTTGTCAGACATATGGGATGCCTCGTGGGTTAATGAAAAAATTAACTACGGGGCTATCTTCTTTCTGCCACACAACACGGTAACAAACCACCTTCACGTCATGAGGCAGAAAGCCTCAAGCGCCGGGCACATCATAGCCCATATACCTGCACGCTGACCACACTCACTTTTCCTGAAAATAACCTGCTCATTCAGGCTGTTTACGGGTAATCTGTGTGATTGTTGCCGCATCACGCTGCCTCCAGAAGTTTGTTCGGCACCATCCACCGCTCCATCTCACGGACAGCGTGACCGGCCTCTCTGGCCGCCATACCAGCCTCTGCGATGATCTGCCAGAATGGCATATCCTGCCACTGCCAGCGTTCCATTCCGGCCAGTGACGGAAAACGCTCGCCCCACAGCCAGAACAGCGTTTCCAGGTCATGCTCCGCCACCCGGTCACTCCAGCGGGCATGCCAGCTTCCGACCGTCTCCGGCGAATGGAATGCCAGTTCGATTTCAGCCTGACCAACCAGCGCCTGGTATGCACGGGCTTTCTGCTCTGCTTCCCGTGCCTGCTGACGGCTGTACTTCTGCATGACCAGCGCGGATTTATGGCGACTGCGTTCCCTGACACGAAACCGCACCGACGGGAACAACCGCTCTGCTGCATCACCGGGAAGGGGAAGGAGGCAGACCCCGCCCTGTGTTTCAATCAGCACATCGACGGCATACAGCCACTGAAGACGGTTACCGCGCAGTTCTTCTGCAGTCAGAGATGGCATGAAAAATCGCAGGTCAGACAACGATATCCTGCGGCTTCCGTTCAGGCAGCGGAAAAACGCCCCCGCATACGGATATTCCGCCAGCGTGTTTCCCTGATGGCGGCGTTTTTCCGTCTCCGCCACCGCCCGCCATGCGGCCTGTTGCTCTGTGCTGAGGGGAACCAGTGCCTGTGAACGTGCGCTCATGCCTGACCTCCTTCCGCCATCAGGATATGGATGATGTCACTGACGCTGTATCCCTGTTCATCCAGTGACGCTGCCAGTGCCAGTGAATGGCTGACGGCTTCCGGTGCAAACCGCCGCTGCACCTGAACCACCGCAAACGGCTCACCACCGGCATTCACCAGAACCAGCACCCAGACCTGAGAGACATCACCCGGTGAACATAACGCCAGGTGAAAACGTTCGTGGGCAGGCGTGAAACGGACCTGGACGGGGAAAAAGCCGCCGAACTCGCTGCCATACTCGCCGTTCAGCGTCCAGTTGTCCGGCGCATCCAGCTCCCGCATCACGGCATGTGTCAGTTCACGGCGTTCATCGCTTCCGGCAGCCCGGATATCTTCATATTCCTGTGCATTCATGGTCTGTAATACATTCAGGGTCAGTTCAGTTTTCATCACGGTATCTCCCTTGCTGCCGCCCCGTCTCCGGCAGGGCGGTGTGGTAAATGGTTTATAACTGGCGGTCAGGCGGCATTGGCCTGGTTGTCGGTGCGTTCAGTGGTATCCGTCTGTGGACGTGGAGCACACATCCAGTCAGGCACCCAGCGGTTGTCTTTCATGTGGAACTCTGCATGTTCAGCCGCATCGTCTTTCTTCATTTTCTCCGCATCCCGGGCAGCACCGGACAGTCCGGCATCATTTGTTTCGCCAGCGCGTACGCAGACGCTTCGGCATACAGAAAATCCTGGCCAAACAGGTAAGGCAGAAAGGAAAGGCGGTCGCACTCTTCAACGCTCAGAGTGACAGATTTTGCATACTGCATGGGATTTCCTCCGTTGTTCACATATTCCGCGGCACCGCCCGCACACGGCTCGACGGCCACATAACTGAACCCCCGCAAGGCCATGCCCCGCATGGCCGGGTAAAGCGGAGCCGGCGGCGACTTCCTTCATGCGGCCTAGGTAACCAGGTATTTTGTCCACAGAACCGTGCGCATAATGCTGTGGATAAGCTGGACACAGCAGTCCACAGCAGGCATACAGGCACACACTCAGAGAGCTGAGCGTTTTTTAGTCACAATAAGGACATTTGACTGTGTGAATTCAGTTATTAGAATACTGTATATACACACAGCAAAAGAAAAGGGAGATGAGAACATGATCCGCATTGAAATTCTTTTCGACCGCCAGAGCACAAAAAACCTCAAATCAGGCACACTTCAGGCGCTACAGAATGAAATCGAACAACGTCTGAAACCACACTACCCGGAAATCTGGCTGCATATGTGGGAATCCCCGTCCTTCAGAGCGGGGAGCTGTCAACCAGCACTCCATTGACTCAAATGGCGGGAAACGCGGAAATCTAAAAATTAAGCCGCACACCCCGCGAAATTTTGCAGGTTTCATGGAGCGAGACTTTTTTAGATCAGGTTTTGCATCTTCACCCTGGCCGCTTTCAGACGGGCCTGTTCACCGTCATCCTGAGAGTATTCTGGTGAAACTGTACTCTGAAGCCCTCCCAACGCCTTCAGTACCTCTTTTAAATCACCGGAGGAGGGTTTCCAGCCTGTTATCCTGGCAATCTGACTAATGACCTCATCCGCATTCAGTTCTCTGGTGAATAGCGCGGTTAACACGGCGGGAATTCGCTCATCAAGCTGATGCATTATCAGGCCGGTTATCAAAGCCTGCCGATATAACTCCCCCCGTTTTTTCCGGGGAACAGTTTCGATTTCAGCCAGTGCAAGACAATCGGCAGAGTCCTCCGGGTGAAGGTAGAGTGAAAGTTTTTTCCTTTCTTCGCCGTCGTACATCGATTACTCTTCCGCTTCGAAGCGTGCAATAGCCTGGACCAGCGCTGTCTGAGGTTCATCCATAAGGACCACCTTTTCGCCAAGGTGGTTCCATGCCTTACGAACAGCATCAGCAATGAGTGCTGCCCCGCCACCGACAATATATACGCGGTTTACGTTTCGATACTGCAGCAAATCATCAACAACTAGCTCGCCCAGTTTATTTATCGCTGTATCAATGGTATCCAGCACCAGATTTAGTTTAGAGACCTCATTTACAACCTGCCCCACAAAATCCAGGTTCTTCCTGTTTTTGATCAACTCGTCAGCAATCATTGGACTGGTATCACTGCTGGCCATTTTCAGTGCAGTGAGCGTGGCTTTCGTGACCATTGATACACCAATATCAGGATTACCATGTACTGCCGAAACATCCTCAAACTGGCCAACAATAACCCCGACATCCAGAGTTGTACCACCGAGATCGATAACCAATGATTTTTCGTACTGACCAACATTGTCAGCAACTAGGCGAGTAAATACAGCCGGGAGTGATTCAGGCATCACTTCAACGCTTTTAATGGTAAATGGCGAGGAAGCGAAGAGGGATCGTTCCTGCAGATAGCTCTTACGCTCAACACAAGAATATTTTTCCATCCTCTGCGGGAAACAGGTCAACTTCGTGGACGGCCTGATCTGCGGGAAACACCACAAGTATAGGCACACACGGATAGCCTGTTCAGGGCAACAAGTGTGACAATCTGCCCTCATGTATTGTGACAAATTGCCCTCAAACTATTCTGTTGTCATCGAGGTAATATCACGGAAGGAAAATACGATATGAGTCGTCTGGCGGCCTTCATGACAGGCCCATGTGAAGTGTGACAGATTTTCAGATTGTCACACTTCATAAAACAGAATCAACAGGGATGGATAACTTTGTGAAAAGCAACGCCATCTGAGGGCAATTTGTCACAGGGTTAAGGGTGATTTGTCACAGAAAGGACTGCTATTTGAGGGGGATTTGTCACACTGAAAGGGCGATTTGTCACACTTCCCCCTCTGGAACCCGCATGGATAAAGGCCTGCGGGCATTCTAAAAATAAAGATCTAACAACTATAAAAAATAACTAGGTGGATAAGTGGATAACCCCTAGGTAAGGAGATTTTTCAGGCATAGAGCGTAAGCGAAATATATAAGTACTGTTCCCTGGTGCTTCCTCGCTCACTCGGGGCTTCGCCCTGCCGCTCGGCTGCGGCGAGCACTGCTGGCTCGATCATATCCGTAACCAAAAGTACGCCGCACTGGGTAAAATGCGGCATATCCAGACATTTCACTAAGCAATTTAAATTCAGCAGACCTCATCGGCGAGCTGGACGTTCGCCAGCATCATTCTCCTAATTACTTAAATATTCCCTTTCAGCATGGCTACCGCATCCACTTCAGGCATCGCAAACTGCACCCGGTGCCGTGCAGCCACATCCAGTGCAAACACCTTCGTGTAGACCTCCGTTGAGCTGATGGACTTATGCCCCATCAGGCTCTGCAGGACCTTCAGCGGTATACCGGCATACAGCATGTGCATCGCATAGGAATGGCGGAACGTATGTGGTGTGACCGGAACAGAGAACGTCACACCGTCAGCAGCAGCGGCGGCAACCGCCTCCCCAATCCAGGTCCTGACCGTTCTGTCCGTCACTTCCCAGATCCTCGCTTTCTCTGTCCTTCCTGTTCGTCTATTACGCCGTTCCATGGGGATTTTCAGTGTTGCCACCATCGTCTGCAGCTGGCTGACGTACCAGGAGTCGGAGAGCGGAACCAGCCGGTGAGTCTGCTGCCCGGCAGGCGTTCTTCCTGCCGTCCTGGCTGCTTTTTCTGTCCGCTGCTTCAGAGTGGCCAGCTGCACAAACGGATACGGAGGCGCGAGCGAAAAATCCCCCCGCGTCAGCGCCAGTGCTTCATTAATGCGCGCACCGGTGTTCCACAGTGTGGCCAGCAGCATCTTGCGGCGCAGATCCGGGACGTAATGGAGCAGGGCACTCACTTCAGGGGCGAGCAGGTATTTTGGCAGTTCATCATGAACCATCGACATCTGGCGGAGTGCCAGCGCAGCCGGATAATCAATGGCAACAGGTAGCGATGCAGGCTGTCCGGCAGAATACACTGCCGGTATCATGGCTGCAGACTGGCTGTGTATAACGGAGCCTGACATTTATATTCCCCAGAACATCAGGTTAATGGCGTTTTTGATGTCATTTTCGCGGTAGCTGAGATCGGCCACTTCTTCCCCGATAACGGAGACCGGCACACTGGCCATATCGGTGGTCATCATACGCCAGCTTTCATCCCCGACATGCACCACCGGGTAAAGCTCACGGGAGACTTTGTCTGACAGCAGGCGGGCGCTGGCCAGGGGGATCACCATCCGTCGCCCGGGCGTGTCAATAATGTCACTCTGGACATCCACAAACAGACGATAACGACTCTCTCTTTTATAGGTGTAAACCTTAAACTGCATTTCACCAGTCCCTGTTCTCATCGGCAAAAGAGCCGTTCATTTCAATAAACCGGGCGACCTCAGCCATCCCTTCCTGATTTTCTGCTTTCCAGCGTTCGGCACGCAGACGACGGGCTTCATTCTGCATGGTGGTGCTTACCAGACCGGAGATATTGACATCATATGCCTTGAGCAACTGATAGCTGTCACTGTCGACGGTGACTGTAATGCGCTGCTTCATAATGCACCTCATCTTACACACTCTCTGTACACAATTAAGTATACACCAGTATTACGCTATAGCATGCCTCCGGCAACGGAATATTGTTATCAGGCTATTATTAACACTCACATCAATAACCAACATAAAAAGTGATCATGGCAATAATAGCCGAAAATGTAGTAACCATGCTAAATTACAGGATGACTGTTTTTCCATGATCCGATTTTTATCGGATTCAGGATTTTCCGGAAATGAATCACGATCAGCGAATAAGCGAAGCGATCTTTTCTGTCGCTGATGACTGGCTCGGGAACACGGGAAGAAACACAACATACAGTGTCATGTCAGCAGAGCTGGACACCACATCATGTGAAAGCGGGCCGGCGGGCGGCAGCGAAGGATCCGCGGATCCGGAACAGCCGGAAACCGGATCTGCGCGGCGGGGAACGGGCATTTAATATGATAATCAAGCAACTTATATAAAATCATATCTGATATGATTTTCATTATTGTTGATGAAATAATATCTAATATTGTCAATAATCAATAACACACAAATCATACAGGATATGATTTTTACCTGTCAGAACATTATCAGATGGAGCGTGCAGGATGGATGAAGAAAGGGTGTTTTCACTCAGCTATGAACAACTGACCCGGTTTGCGGAAAAATGCATCCGGGAATGCAATCTGGACAGCCAGGGCGTAACTTATCTCTGCGAGTCAGCCAAAGCCGGAGCTGTGCTGATCTTCTGGCATGAACTGGCCATAAATGGCTATGCCTCAATGAATGCAATAAAGAGACAGGAGATCATTGACGCCGACCATCAGCGCCTCAGAAAGCTCATCTGGCCGGAGGATGACTGGAAATGACTCAGAGCCGCCGACCGTCGCCACTGCAGCGAAGAGTGCTGATTGTGCTGGCTGCCCTTGATGAAAAACGGCCGGGACCCGTGCTGACGCGGGACATAGAACGGATGCTGGAGCGAAGCGGGGAAGCCCCGGTCTACGGGCCAAACCTGCGCGCCTCCTGCCGTCGTCTGGAGGATGCCGGCTGGCTGCGTACCCTGCGCGCTCAGAACCTGCAGCTGGCAGTGGAGCTGACGGACGCCGGCCGGGCCGTGGCACAGCCTCTGCTGCTGGCAGAACAGGACCGCCTCCGGGCAGAACAGCGTGCGGCAGAAGTCGTCGTACTGCCGCTGGTCCCGGCAGCAGGTCTGCCCGCAGACGGCACTTCTGCCACTGATCTGGCGGTGGAGCTGAACGGCATAACGTATCAGGCCTGCCGTGGGGATTTTGTGGTGCGTCTCGACGGCAGCACCTGTCTGCAGTTATGGAATAAAGAAGGCAGGGTGGTACGCCGGGAAGGCGATCCGCTGGAAGTGGCGCAGTGGCTGCAGACCTGTCACGATGCAGGAATGGAGGTTCGCGTACAGATAAATGAAAGTGCCGCTCCGTAAGAACACGCCTGTGCACGGTTTACACATCATCCCATGGTGGCAGTCGGTTAACTTTCCTGCGCCACCAGTGGAAAGAGGCCATGCACAGTCCGGACAAAAAACCACCCGTGATACTTATAATAATGGCCTCACCTGCCACCATTCCTGACGGCCCCCAGTAGATAAACCACATTGCACATCCCCAGGAAATGCCCCATAAGCTCCCCATCAACAGCGTGACCTGCCAGAACGGCATAAAGGGTAATGGCGGAAGCCGGATACCCAGCCGCCAGAGAATACACAGAAGAGGAGGGGCATAATTGCTCCGCCACATCTTTTTGCTGTCCATCAGGGCAATGGCCCGTGCTTTTTTCTGCTCAAAGGTCACTGGAGCACCTCCGTTCCATGATGTAAACGTGACACAGCTTATTGTTATTGATTATTATTATCATGCTGTGGTTATGTTGTCATGCACCGGTACACTGACAAAAGAAAGGGAGAACAGGAGGCTGGCTGATGAACAGGAAATATTATCTTAATAATATGTGGTGGGGATGGTTTATGGGTGGGTATACTCTGTATATGTCATGGGATTATGATGTTAAATACAGATTGCTGTTCTGGTGTATTTCTCTCTGCGGAATGGTTTTGTATCCGGTTGCCAGATGGTGTATTGAAAATACTGCCCTGAAATTTACCCGGCCTCATTTCTGGAACAGCGGTTTTTTTGCTGATACTCCCGGAAAAATGGGATTACTTGCGGTTTATACGGGTACTGTATTCATATTATCTCTTCCGTTAACTCTGATATATATTCTTTCTGTTATCATAAAAAGGCTGTCTGTAAGATAGACAACCTGTCTTATATATTATTTAAATGCCCCTGAACTTATTCGCTTTTTCCACAAGCGTTTCATCAATCAGTGCACCGGTGACAGCCATCAGTAAACCATACCCGATAATGCCTAAAGCGCTTCCGGTAAGAATACTGAAGACCAGAGCAACAAGAGCCGTTGCGGCATTACCTGCTATGATGGTTTCTGTTTTAACAAAAAAAGGACGCCAGTTATCTGTCCGGATTGATAGGGGTTAACCTGCCAGATAAAAGGACTGATTTTACACAACGTCTCTTGTTGACGCGCAAAATTTCGGGTTCGGTCATGAAAAAGTAACATATTCTATGCTGGAACAGACCAATTTTGCATTCGCCGTCCAGGAGTTTGAGGGGAAAGTAGTCAGTGTTTTACGCTCAGTCAGGGAAAGTGTGCAATGATAAATAACACGAAAGGAATCGTAGTACATGGGCACCGCGATTCAATATTCAAGGAAAACACAATACAGCAATGTACTTGTACTATTTCTATTATTCTGGCGATTTCAATAAAGGCACTTGCTCGCGCTCTGTCATTTTCTGAAACTCTTCATGCTGCATTTCGATTTTCCTTCTAAGATCATAACTCGCATACCTGTTCTTTTTATGTATATCCATATCGATTTTTGTGACGAGTTCAAACCACAATGTTCGCACTCCCCATGCAGCGTTATGAAACATTTCCGCAACGGCTATAGAGTCTGTATTAACTGCTTCAGTCATGTAGTCGCTAATACGTTCAGCAGTAATTTTCGTTATTTCATCGTAATTCATTTTATCTCCTACAAGATTATTTAATGGAATGCAAAATATCAGGCCTGATAATAATGTTCCAGAATTAATACCTGCAGGCTATGTTAAAGTTGTCCCCACACACAATCTACCTGTTTTCTCGTGTGTGCCACAGGCGCAATACATAAATAGTCTGGCCATTAAGTTCGTAACGGATTTCGTACTCGCCAGCAAAAATCCGTCTGACCTCCCTGGGTTCAAACTGAAACAACTGTTCTCCCATACGTGGATGAGTTAACAGAATGACTGGTGCCTGTGCCAGGGACTGTACCATTCTGGCGGCAGCAGGTTTACTGGCCAGCACCAGAAAATCATATAACCGCGCCAAATCAGAAAGCGCCTTACTGGTCCACTTCAGTTCCATCAGCGTGGTACCGGTAACGGATTGTCAGTACTGAGGCTGTCCGCCCAGGCCTGTACAGCCTGATGGTCGATAACCTGTCCGGATGTCACATCGTCCAGGGCTTCCAGCGTCAGGCGATTACGCTCCTCCTCCTGGGCAAGCCATGCAGAAAGCGCCTGTTTGATAACCCAGCCCCGGGAGCGTTCCAGTCTGGCGGCCATCTGGTCGACTTTATCAGCCATAGGTAATGGCACATGCGCGGTAATGACTTTTGTTGCTTGTGCGGTATTGTTTTTCATTTGCATACCCGATTAGTTGTTAATCATATTTAATCATAGTGATTACTTTCAGACGGAACAAGGCAAATAATGCGCGTCAGCGCATGTAAGGCGGCATACGGAGGTTACATGTAGCACAGGTGTAAAGCCGCCGAAGCCCGGCGTAAGCCGGTACGGTCATCCGAATATCACCAGTCCCCCTCCTGCCCTGTGAGGCTATGTGGCCTGTCAGCGATGAAAATGCCTCTGTATGCGGTCGGAGTGGTCCCGGCAAGAGTTTACCCACTAACGGAGGCATCATTATGAAATTATGCCGGTTATTTTACCGCTGCTGGTCCCTCATTCAGTGACTGCACCAGGGTTTTTCATGCTCTACTTAAAGTCACGCCCAGCAGGTCACTAAATGGTTGCGTGCTGGCTGGCAGGTTGTTGACAACAACTTGTTATCCGTCAATTATGAATTACCGCCTGTTTCTGCAAAATATGAAAATACATTCCCTTACTATGCTGAATATCGGCGTCTTAGTGTTTGCAGGAACGCCTGAAATGCCGGTGAAAGTAAGCGACGATTCGGATAATAAATATGATAACCCGGGAAGGACTCACACCAGTCGTCCAGTACGCGGACCAATTTCCCTTCGGCAATTTGCCTCATAACTTGATCCTCCATCACAATTGCCAGTCCGAGTCCTTCCTCTGCTGCTTTCACGGCGGCAACAATATTATTTACAACAAACTGTCCATCAACCACATTAAGTATTGGTGGTTAACAGGATAAAAACCGAACTACTTTTATGAATCGTAACAACTGGCATTTAATCTCAGAACAAAAAAAGACAAATAAAGAAAATGATCAACAAAAATTCACCAGCAATGAATAAAACAATAAACACATTATAATTCAAACCTGGAGAAGTGATTAATTCATATAAATACATCAGACTTCTCATATTCAATCAACTCCTTCACAAAGAATAAACATTAATAGTCTGAAATAACACTTTCTAATTTTTCAATCAAGGATATAAATGTTTGTGGAGGAGCTGCTTGTTCAAAAATAGCAATAAATGCAACTGAAAGTGCTATTTCTGTTTTTATATCCACCTCTGAAAATATTTCATGTTTTTTCATGCTCTTTATGGCTTCACGGATCATGCTTTGAGTCAACCTCTCTGCTCTTGAAATAAGCATACCAAGAACGATACCATCAGTAAGAATATTATAATCAATGTTAGCTCCAGTACGGTTATGCTTTTTTGTTGATATCTGGTTAGCAAATTTATTCCTTCTTTTTTTCATATTTCTAAATTTTTCACATTCTAAGAGCTAAGTCTATATTTTCTTTTGCTGTACACAATATTTAATCTAAAAACATGCAAATTACGAACATCTCTTCTTTTTTGCGAAATTTATGAGATGTTTTTTTGAAATTTCATATTGCTTATATAACAGGTATTAGCATAGAATTTTTCTATGCTCAAAAATATGAAAATAGATGATTTCATCAATAGGAATTGATATAAGACATTCAGAATTAAAGCATACTTCTTTATCATGGGATACTTTATTAAATCTCATGCCTAACGCCCCCATACTTAAAAAAACAGCAATCCTTTTATCATCAATTCTTCAACAAGTTGATGAAGTTCATTCTGTCAGATGGAGAATAAAAAACCTGAACACCTTATGGCTAAAATAATAAGAAAAAGGAATAATGGCTGTGAAATACCTGAACATAACTATCAACAAATTATAACTGACTTAATAGGAGTAAGGGCTCTTTATCTTTTAAAAAACTGAAAAAAATTCATCATGTTACTTGCGCCATGCGGAAACAAGTTGAGCTACCGGTTGTTTATTTAAGAGCAGGAGATTCTGACTCAGAAATGGATGTTTATAATAATAGATGTCAAATAAAGCATCATGATGCCGGCTATAGATCGACTCATTATGTAATAAAAACGTCATCTGCAAGAGAAAAAATTGTAACTGAGCACCAAGTCCGGACAATTTTTGAAGAGGGATGGTGCGAAATAGATCTTCTTATAAGGTACTCTAGTATTTCAGATAATTATCTGATTCGATTTATTCAACAAAGCCTTTTCATCGATTGTTCTATTCACTATTGAACTTAGATAGCGAACGTTTTTGTTGTTCTAAGTATTGCCGTGGTGTTATATTATATTTTTTTTGAATGATCTGTTTGCTGTGCAAATTGAATTAAAGCCAGAGTCATAAATATGCACATTTACATTTATAAAGGGATTATCCTTTATCTTCCTCATCAAAATCTGACAACGTTCATTCGAGAGTATTTCGCCGAAATTACAACCAGACTCAGATAACACATACTGAACCATTCTTTCAGATACACCGAAATTATCCGCAACCAAAGATAAACGTAATTTATTGTTTTGTGCATTTTTTTTTATGAAATTTAGTATCTGTGCCAATTTGTTATTCTGAATAAACCATCCTCCATATCCGTGACGCTGAGATTCTATTTCCAATGACAACAGACCTATTAATGCCTGTGTGTTTTTCGCACAAAACAAATCATTATTGTTTGTGTGATAATTTAAAAGGATCTTATTCATTTCATTTCCATAGGCTAGATCTGATACTTTTCTCCATAAAATTGCACTTGTTTTTGATAATGGAGACTCTGATATGAGCGCTGAATCCATAATAATGGATACAGTATTTCTCATTGAAAAACTCTCAATAGTCAGCTCATCATAAGATGGGACAATCAAAGCATCACCGGCACATATAGCCACCCTGTTGTTTTTATTTCTTACCAGCAGACCTCCACATGAAGATATAATAAAAAGCTTATTTTCTTTAGGTGAAAACGTATCTTTATGTACTAACGAGGTAGAGATAGCAGAAGATCTCACAATAGTTTTCAAGACATCATGCTCCAACTCTTCAATATACATGCTACCAAAAAACAAATCCTTATCACCATTTTCTGGAATGCTAATTTCAACCTTAGAAAAATTCAATTTGTTTTTTATTGCACAACTCCATTCCTCATACCATCTGGAATTATCGCTATTTAATTCAAAACTACTCTTCATAGCAAAACTAAACAAGACAATGACAATACTTTATTTTCAGTATAAAAGAATTACATTTCAATAAGATACAACGTATTTTAAGAAAACTCTGAAAAGGTAGGAATGGTAATTTTAACTACATCCCCTTGTTGGAAGTTTACTTTTCTTTTTGATCGGTTTACAAAGGCGCACAATGCGATCGAGATAAACTAATTTCTTTGCAGTTATGGTTATACACTGTTGAAAACCACCTCCTAAGGCGGTGGTTTTCCCTTATAGGCTTAAGGATCCCCAGAAAATTTTCATCAGTAAACCAGCACCATACTTCGGTAAATGCTGGTCAACTGATACAATATCTTTTCAGGCTGTGCTCGTCGTAAAAGTCCAAGGTTAAACCTCAGGACGTTTTCACCCAACGTCAGAAAAGACAATACTGACCAGTGTAACTCTATGTCTGTCTTCTTTTCTGGAGATTCCTCAGCCTGAAAGGGGACGGCGATGGTCATATTACGCGTTCTACTCCAGCAACTTCATGTATTGTTCATATTTTTGTTCCATCTTTTCCTGATGTCTCACATATCTTCTGATAATTTCTTCGTTCACGCCTACCGTATCGGCAAATACCCCCGCGACCAAAAATGGTTTCCCCATAACTTCTTCCTGATATGCGGGAATTGATTGTAGAGCCTGATTGTACTGCGATCTTTCAGGTATCCCATCAGAGTAGATATTGATATTTTTGGTGGCACTATTACGACAAGATGCACATGATCTGGCTGTACATTTAACTCCAGAACCTTGCTATCTTTTATTCCGCAAAGAATATTGATGGTTCTGTACAGCTCCTTGCCCAATTTATCCCTCAGGCTCCTAAAACAGTACTTTGGCGTCCAGACTATGTGATATTTACAACGACAATATACATGTGATGAACTTCTGTAAAGCCCCATGTCAGTTTGTCTCCTTTTACTTGTGGTGAGTAAGCAGAGATATTCCGACAGGGGGGCAATCACCACCTCCCCAGGAGGTGGTTTAGGGATAACAACAGAATGTTTTCGCATTTTTATTGTATTTACTTCGTCTTTCTATATATTCAAGAAGCCACGAAGTAGCTAAACTCTTAACTTGAGAGGAGAAGGACAAATGAACAGATTTAAGTTAACATATTATATATGCTTAACAGTAGTTATATTCACACTATTAGTGCTTATCTTTTTGGGGTATATGTTTATCATAGTTTAATCAATTTTCAGCAACTATTAGACCAACTATCAATCATGATTAATACTCTCTAGGAATAAATATGTACAATTATTTTACCATAAACACCACCAGTCTCAGAAACGAAAAAAAATACCTGTTTTATTCCATGCTAATCTATAAGGTGCCCCAAAAATAGCGCTTCCTTTATCATTTATCATTACGATCAGGCTTAACCATATAAAGTCTGTTCAATTTCCGAAGATAATAAAGAGCCAGATAAACAGAAATACCACAGCTATCAGCTATCTCGCGTGTTTTTAGTGGCGATATATATTCATTACACTCCCTCGTAATGCAGAGCATCTTTTCACAAAGTTCGTTTTTAGCCCCCCCCTAAAGAAAGGCTATTATAAACGTATTTACCAGAAATCTTTACCAGAAATTAATTCATAAATGCATCACTGCATTAACACAGTTGCAATCGCACTACCAGAAAAAGAACCAACATCAATCTTATTTGCATTAATTGTTTTGTACAATGAATTTATATTAAATGTTTGGTTCCCATTTATCATGCCTGAATGGCTTGTCTTACCATTGATAGTTAAAGTACACATTCCATTATCACCACATTTAGTTACATTCCCCCCCACTCCAGAAACTAAACCATCTCCTTTCACATAAATTTTCACCTTAGTTGGTGAACTACAATTAATTGTTAAACGTGCACTTGCAGTATGACCATCGCGAGCCTGAGCGGATGTTATCGAACCGTGGTTTATTGATATTGTATTATTTCCTATTATTTTACATGATGCTAACACATTCACATAAACAGACGCAAATCGATTAGCCATATTGGCTACAGCTGGTTCCACCCCGGTTCCGCCTGAACATGCTTTTTCCCCAATATACCATTCTTCACTACCAACTTTAACAGGAAGTTGAACATGATACCTCCCAGCAAAAGCGCTCCCCCTTTCTATAACTACACGCAATTTTGTTGGTAAAAAATTATTTTCTATATGAGAATATTTATATCCAGGAACGACATTAGAAGGAAAATACATATCATGCCAGTCATAGTTTCTGTAAGTACCTGAATATGTCTGAAATCCATTATAAGAACCTCGCTTATCATATTCCCCAGAAATTATACTTATGCGCCCTCTCAATCCATCACCTAAGGATATGTCTTGATTCTCTAATGGCATTGCTATCCAGGTTGTCAGATGTTTTACGCCTTTACCAGAGGGAATTTTTTCATCTTCATCACTTCTTATATCTATCTGATAACATAAAGTTTATCTACTTGTCAGTTAGCAACATCACTGCTGCAACATAATTTTTCCGGAAAATTTCTACACTGTCTGCCTGAAATGCACTGTTCTCAATACGGTATCTGCCGTTGACATACACGGACGGGGTGCCGGTCACACCATACTCCCTGAACAGACGTTTCTGCTTCTCTGTCATCTCAGCCACTTCCTTACTGGCAAGCACCTGCATATATTCTCCCGGATAAACACCCGCACGGATAAAAATCCCCGGAATATCCTCTGCTGATTTCAGTCTCCGCGTTTTCTGCACGGCATCAAATAACAGCGGCTCCACCTTATCTTCCACACCCAGCACCATTGCCACTGACCACGCC
>OLIF01000088.1_pt1 | contig 53351 bp, 44 predicted proteins | sample 1609681 | NCBI WGS metagenome assembly OLIF01 (sample SAMEA4350143, study PRJEB24818) | metagenome | biome: human; feature: gut; material: faeces | place: Denmark | collected 2013-09 | reverse complement strand
GATAAAAAGCAGATACAGTGCGTGGTAAGACCGCTGCAAATTCTGCGTGCTGACGGGACGTGGGAAAATATTGGCGGGATGAAGTAACCCGACAGCTTCACAAAACCGGAGTCCGGCTCCGGTTTTTGTGTTGCCATATAAGGCAGATGTTTGTTACAGCTATTTAAGTCTGGAGTTCAAATAAAAATAGGGAGTTTTGTTATGCCATTAATCTCGGATATTGATTCATCTTCGTTCAGTCCTGGCGTGGAGGCTCTTCGTGCGCAAATTGTAGCCAATGGGCGCGGAGATATTACATTTGACGGTGAAACTGTCAGTATTGTGTATGATGCAACAGATGGGCGCTTTTCATCCAGCGGCGGCAGTGGAGGATTGTTTTCTGAGTTATTGCTTTTGGGGTTTAATAGTGGTCCTCAAGCTCTTAGCGAGAGACTGATAAGCATGATTATACAATCGCAAGAGAGTCTTCAGGAGAAAATATCTCAATGTAAGTTTTCTGTTTGTCCAGATAGCCTTCAGTGTCCGCCTGAGGCTGCTCAATGTCCAATTACACTGGAGCAACCAGAAGAAGGCGTATTGGTCAAAAATTCTGAGGATTCAGCAGTATGCTGCTTATTTGATGCTAATGCATTTGAACGTTTAGTTCGTGAAGACTTACCTCATCCATTGACACGAGAGGAAATAACGGAATCAATGATTGTAAAACCTGAAGAATGTACTTATGACCATGTCAGGAAAAATTTTATTATAAAAGATAACTAAAATATTTCAAATGAAATAATATTGACTTTCGATAGTTTATATAAAAACACCACAGGCATTCGGAGAGGGAACAGCCGCCTGTGGTGGTAAAAATATGATACGCGAGTTATTCTTCACAAACCAGAAAGAAAGCAATGAAGGTAAGTAGTATTATATCTCAAAATACAGGATACTCTTTAGTGCCTCATCGTTCAGAATTTCAGCACGTAATGACTGAAATACGTAATAACCCTGTAAAATTTCTGGAAGAGCATTTAATTCTTAATCCACAGTGCTATGCTCATCATAATGAGACACCTTTAATTACAGTTAATATTACAAGAAGGATGGCTTGTTAAGACTAAAAGAAACGGAAGATGATATGGCTGGTAGTGATTATATTCTGTTTACAGGTATGCGTGATACTGATAGTCCGGACCGCTTTGATGCACCTGCAGTTGTAAGCTTGAGTAATCAGTGTATAAGCCTCCGGCGAAATGATATTTCTCAAACTATCCAGCAAAGTTCACCGTTATGGCTAACCAATCAGCAAAGCGGTTGTAGTGTTCTTATTGTTCGCCATGGATTATCAGAATCTGGAGAACAGCAGTATTCAATGATACATATGCGCCCAAGGGATAGTAACGATTTCGTCGATGAGTTTACGCCAGCGCTTTACGCTAATACTCAGGAGATTTTGCTGGAGAGGGATATTCAGCGTACTCTTGCTAACACTTTTCCTAATGAACATCCGGAAGCCTTTATTTTGGTTCCGTCAGCGGAAATATTTATTGTAGATGGCAACTGCATTCAACTGATTGGTATTGGTAATGAGCAGGGAGAGTTTGATTTTTACAGGCAAATTTATCCTGTGACAGGTGGAGAGCACCAGGTTGAAGCCTTGATGTGGACGCATTTGCCTGCATGAAAACGTTTAGGAGCATTTTTTGTGGGTTATATCAGTCCATGACTTTTGCGACAGTTTCTTTAGATCGGGAATATCAAGTGGAACGGCACTGCTTGGGTGAAAGATGCAGAAGCAGAAAAACTGTTTCGGATACGGGAAGCGGACGAAACAAAAAATAGCCTCATGCAGGTAGCCAGTGAGCAGATAGCACCGCTTCAGGATGCGGTAGATCTTGAGATCGCAACGGAAGAAGAGGCGTCGTTGCTGGCAGCCTGGAAAAAGTATCGGGTATTGTTGAATCGTGTTGATACATCAACTGCACCTGATATTGAGTGGCCGACAATGCCGGCGTTATAGTCCGTAAATGCCAGTCTGAGGGAATGCTGAAAGGATAGAATGAGCAGCCTGACACACAAAAAAGGAGTACATCTCCGTTTTTTATGTTGCCATATCCGGGGGATATTTGTTAGATAAAAAGAGGAACTAATTCAACAGGGAGTTAAATTAATGCCGATAAATCTGACATCTTATTGGGGACCACAGGGACTGAAAGTTGTCCAGGCGGTTGTGTTTTCTATTCTGTTAGCGTTGATAATAATGTCTTTATATTGAACTAACTATTATTAAATGAAATATCTGACTGAATAAAATAAATTACTGAATGAGAATTCTATGCCATTTACAACTCTAAGTATACCAAGTATATCTCAATTATCTCCTGCAGGAGTACAGGCTTTGCAGTCTGTTGCCAGACACGAAAGAGTAATAAGAATATCCTCTGGTAGCGGGCGATACTCTGTTTCTTACGTTCAGATGGTCGATGGATTTTCAGTTGAGCCTGTGAGAGGGGGATTGCTGGATAGATTATTAAGACGTGAACACCGAATGGATGAGAGAGCCGCAGCTTTAGAAAGACGATTAAATGATGGTGCTACTTATTTAACTGTATTCCGTAGTTATTTTATGAGACAGGTGGCAGAATCCAGAGGAAATAAAACAAGAGATTTTATATTACAAGGAAAAATAAATTCTTGTGTGTTTCATCTAGACTCTAATCACTTTTCTTGCCCGGAGTCATTTTTGACATGTCCGATAACGCTGGACACACCTGAGACTGGTGTTTTTATGAGGAATTCCCGAAGTTCTGATATATGTAGCTTATATGATAAGGACGCGTTACTGCAACTTATTGAAACTGGAGGGGCTCACCCTCTGAGTCGAGAATCGATAACAGAATCAATGATTATGAGACAAGATGAATGTCACTTTGATTCAAAAAGAGAAGCTTTTGTTGTAAGTGATATTTAATGTCTTAAATAGAATTTTGTGAAAATTAATGCGCTACTAAAGCAAAATCAAGTTATTGAAATGGTGGTGAGGGGATGCCTGTAGATTTAACACATTATATTTTGCCTCAGGGTAATTTGATGTCTAATATTCCTCAGGAAACTTGGTCTGAGATACGTAGTCAGAGTGTTAGTGGGGAGTCTCTGATCAGGTTGGGGAATTTGATGGTATCAATACGTCCCATGCAAATAGATGGATATTTTATTGGGCGTATTAATAACAGTGCTTTGTCTGAGGGAGATACTCGGCTTGGACATCAGTATATAGATAATATTGAACGGACTCTTAATGTTGGTGGTTTGTCAAGCCGTGAGGTTGAAGTATTGCGAGAAATAGAGGTGCTCGAAAATATGACGTTATTATCTAATCATCAGTCAGACAATCTGTTGGGTAAAATTGAGTTATGCTCATTTAATGTGGAAAATGAAAAGCTGGAAGGATCAGTGATATCACGAACATGTCCCATTACATTATGTGAACCAGAAAAAGGGGTTTTCATGAGAAACTCTATGAGCTCAGATGTATGCACATTGTATGATAAAACAGCATTAATTAATCTTATTGATATGAAAGCTCCCCATCCTCTGAGTAGAGAGACTATAACAGCATCCATGATTATAGGAAAAGATGAGTGTTATTTTGTGCCAGACAGAGAGAGCTTTATTTTAAAAGAAAGTTAATAGCATAAAATGTTAATCTCAAAACAAAATTAGCCTATCGGTATTCTGTCAACAAATCACAGTTATACCATGTGTAAGAGTATAACTGTGGCCATCTGGTGTGTTCCTTGTAGGATAAATATTGAGTTGTTTTCTGGTATTATCAAATTTATGTGTTTGATTAATGAGCAGTTATCTCAACTTATCTATAACCTTTGCTTTTAGTGTATCTATTTTAGGGAGGAAGATGATGAAAATGTAATAATATTTATGAATAATAGCTGTCATCCATTTCAGCTATTATTTTTCAATGAGAAAAACTAAAAATTAGATTCTTGTTTCTTGGATGATATCAACGATATCAACATGATTTAATGGATTATGATGTTGTGAATTAATGCCCTCGACATTGATGGCCACATCTTCCGGTTTTGGATGTCGGTGCCCAACGGGTACACCTTCTTCCATTGCGCGTATATCGGCCCCTGTCGCATGTTCAATATCTGCTTTATTGGGGAAAATTGCGCCTTCTCTTGCATGCCACCAGATTCGAGGGTAGTCAGTGAACCGTGCTTTATCATACTCTGCTTTATTTAAATCGGCAGCCCCCAGTGTCGCACCAGCCCACCATAAAATAGTGTCTGGCTTTAATCCTGGGGTATTATACTGTATGGCATGTCCTGCTGCTTGCCCAACCATTGCACCGATATGAGGACTTAACATTGGATCTGTACCAGCAAATCTGGATACTGCAAATCCCCCTACAGCACCAAGCGCATTTGCGGCAGCATTGGTAAGAACGGCATATTTAGTATTAGGGTTATCTAAATCCCACTTGAAATGTGCGCCAAACTCCAGCCCTAGAGTTGCCTGTAATGGAGATGCACCATATTTAAAATCTGCTTCTCCCGGTCTGATAACCCACTCCTCCGTGTAATTTGCTTTCGGCCCATCAGGAGTAAGTGGTGTTTCTCCAACAAGCTTCCATCCATTTTCAGTTTTGACTATAGGAAGTTCTACACCATGATTACGAACCACTTGAGCTGTTAATCCAAACCATGGTATTGGGTCTTTTGGCTCGGTGGTTACCGTCGAAGTAGTGGCTGATGTTCCAGTCGATGCAATAGTCGACACTGCAGTGGTTGGTATACTGCCGTTGCTTAATGCATTTTTTAACGGACCAGGAAGGTCTTTAAAATTAAGGCCTATTTCATCATGTAGAGGGAATATCTGTAAAAAATAATTCCCTGATGTAGGATGAATATCTGGCTTTACAATGTTCATCTGAACACCATATTTACCAGATATACCCGGAATGGTGCTTGGTATCTCTAATGCCATTTGGGTAACATTGAATAAACCAAACATATCCAATGCCTTTTTTCCTGCGGAGCCTTCTTCAAGGTGAGGGGCAAGATATTCGTCTAGTCCTGAGAGCAAACCTTTATCTTTTATCAAGCTCAGTAGCGCTGTTGTTTCACCGCATTCCGGAGCATGTTGCTGTATATCATCTGGAATATTAACCACAAATCCAGTCTTACATCCAGGTGGCAATTCTGATTCCGGTATCTGATTTGGCGCAGGATGTGGTGGGTGTGCAAGATGTAAGGGGGGGATTAATCCAGTGTGCACATTTGGTTGAACATTCATAATAAATCCTTATTACATAGTTTATATCCATTAATAATATCAATCCATTGATACTATTAGTGTCACATATCCGATGTGGACAGCTTTAATATATAGCTGTTTGAATGCTTGATTGATGTGACTTAGATCTCAAAATTAAGTTGTTAAATTTACCAGTTTATCTCTTGAACACTTAAAATAAATTATAAATGTTTCTGTTATTGTTTTTTATAGTTTAAATTATTGTTGGTTGTATAAGTTGATTGCATTTTTACTCTAAGTGTTATAAATATTTTATACTGATATTAGTCTTATTATATATATTTTTAATGAAAATGAGCATAAAACTAAGACATATAATGCTTGGCAGCTTTATGCTCTTCTGATTGGCTGTATGTTTGATGACAAAAAATTAGCGCAAGAGGACAAAAAATCACCTTGCGCTAATGCTCTGTCTCAGGTCACTAATACTATCTAAATAGTTGATTCATAGTGACTGGGTATGTTGTGTTTTGTCGCATTTTGTAGTCTGTTATTTAACCGCAAATACGTATAACAATATGATTTTTAAATAATTTATATGATTTTGTCATCCTTTAATAAGGAAAGGGTCATGATGAAGCTACTCATCATCGTGGTGCTCTTAGTCGTTAGCTACCCAGCTTACTAAGACTACCAGGGCGGGGGAAACCCCGCTCAACCCTCACTCCTGAAATTATGTCACTCTCCCCTTACTGTCAATCTGCAATTCCTCGTTCTTGCGAGGCGAATAGCAAAATTATCTATGCTGCGGGGGGAATTCTGAAAGTTTCTTCGTTTGCCACCAGAGATTTTGCCAGTAACCCGGAGCCTCGCTGTCTTTGTATTGATATGGTTGATGGCGCTGTTACGACTGTCGGTCGAGAAAACAGCCCTGGTGCAGTCAGATTTAAGCTGCTGTTGAGCCACATCTCCTTTAGCGAAAGACCACATCTGCCCAACGCGCCAGACCGGCAGTAACGGAGCCAAAGTCGTCGCCGCCTTCAACCGGAATGCCCGGCAGTTGTTCTGCCAGCGCTTTTTTTATCAGCGGCGAACGGGCGCTACCTCCCGTCAGATAGATGACATCTGGTTTTTCCTGGGCGTTATCCAGCGCCAGTTGCACCTGTTCCAGAATGCGCGCCAGCGGTTGGTTGAGCGCGTTATCCAGATCTTGTTGGCTAATATGTGTTGTCAGTTCGTCGCTGATAAATGGCAGTGATGCACAGGTTTTTGTTTCGCTGGAAAGGGCGATTTTGCACTCTTCCGCGCTGCGCACCAGTCGATAACTTAACCGCTGGCGCCAGACTTTTTGCAACAGAGCGACTTTTTCCGGCTCGCGGGCGTCGCGCACCAGATCGTTAAGCAGGCGACCATTAGCACTACTGTAGAAATCACTCTGGGCGGGCACATCGTTAATCGCCACCGCATTCCACCACGGTAGAATCGGCAGAGCGATACCTTTTTCGGTTTCGCCGCCCATGCCGAGCAGCGGCATCAGGTTTTTAAATGCCAGCGCGATATCCAGATCGTTACCGCCAATACGGCAACCGCTGTGCCCAAGCAGACTGGCTTCACGATCGAGACGCGAACGCCACTGCGGCCCCATCAGCAGCAATGAACAGTCAGTTGTACCACCGCCGATATCCACCACCAGCACGCGTTTTTCTTCCTGCAACGTTGCTTCGTAATCCAGTCCAGCCGCCACCGGTTCATACTGGAAAACAACGTCGCGGAATCCGGCGCGTTTCGCTGCACGCTCCAGAATCCCCTGCGCCTGGGCGTTTGCTTCATCGCCGCCCAGTCCCTGGAAGTTGATCGGACGACCAATTACTGCCTGGGTAATCGCTTCCGGTAGTTGCGACTGCGCCTGCTGGCGAATATGCAACATCATTGCGCAGACTAAATCTTCAAATAGCGCCACTTGCTGTGGTTTTAATCCGCTGGCTCCGAGGAATGATTTCGGTGATTTTACAAACCATACTTCTTCTGGATCGTCAATATATTGCGCCAGTGAAGCGAGACCAAACTGCACGCTTTTCGCCGTGACATCGATATCTTCTTCGCGATTATAACGAATCGCCCGACGCAAGAGCGCCTGCGTTTCATCGTCGTTTGCCGGAACCTCATGATGGCGGTACAACCACTCGCTGACCGCTTCACGCGTTGGTGCACAAAGCATTGAAGGCAGCAGTGTGCTGTCGTTTTCCATTTTCAGCAACTGTGGTTTGCCATCGCGCATTACCGCCACTGAACAGTTTGCTGTACCGTAATCAAAACCAATAAACACGAAATAATCCCCATGCCGGTGAAGAAGGGGCGTGACTTTAGCGAAATGTTGCTGTCGCGACAACCGGAATATGAAAGCAAAGCGTAGCGTCTGGATAACGTTTATGCTGAAAGCGGATGAACAAGGAGATGCGATGTATACCCTGAACTGGCAACCGCCTTATGACTGGTCGTGGATGTTGGGATTTCTCGCTGCTCGTGCAGTGAGTGGTGTGGAAACGGTTGCTGACAATTATTATGCCCGCAGCTTGGCGGTGGGAGAACATCGAGGCGTGGTGACGGTTGTGCCAGATATCGACAGCCATTCACTACAGTTGAACTTGAGTACGGGATTAGAACCGGTTGCAACCGAGTGTCTGGTGAGAATCAGTCGTTTGTTTGACTTGCAATGTAATCCGCAGATGGTTAACGGCGCGTTGGGCGCGTTAGGTGCGGCGCGACCTGGTTTGCGTTTACCCGGAAGCGTTGATGCTTTTGAACAGGGCGTGCGCGCCATTTTAGGCCAGCTGGTGAGTGTGGCGATGGCGGCAAAACTGACCGCCAAAGTGGCGCAGTTATATGGCGAACGGCTGGATGATTTTCCTGATTATGTCTGCTTTCCGACACCACAACGGCTGGCGGCAGCCGATCCGCTGGCGCTGAAAGCGTCAGGGATGCCGTTAAAACGGGCAGAAGCATTGATTTATCTGGCCAGGGCGGCGCTGGAGGGTTCCTTACCGATAACGACGCCTGACGACATTGAGCAAGCGATGAAAAGGCTACAAACTTTTCCTGGTATCGGACGCTGGACGGCAAATTATTTCGCCTTACGCGGCTGGCAGGCGAAAGACGTTTTTTTGCCAGATGATTATTTGATTAAACAGCGATTTCCGGGAATGACGTCTGCACAAATCCGCCGTTATGCCGAACGCTGGAGACCCTGGCGTTCTTATGCGCTATTGCATATCTGGTATACGGAGGGCTGGCAACCAGACGAAGCATGACGCTGGTCGCCGGATGCGGCGCGAGCGCCTTATCCGTTCTGGGGAATGAGCAATTTGTAGGCCGGATAAGACGCGCAGCGTCGCATCCGGCAATGAGTATTGGCAATATTCAGTTAATTGCAAAATAACGGCTATCCACCAGTAAATCCAACGGTTGAACGTTGGCAATCACATCGCCGTAAATCAGATCGACACCAATAGCGGAAAGTGTATCCATCACCAGCGGCAACGCCACAGGCCCAGCGATGGTTTTTACGCCCAACCGCTGGGCGTGGCCCTGAATAATCGAAATCAACATTTCATCCATTAAATTCCCCTGTACGCTGGCGGATAACTCGCTGTCGAGTAACAGATAATCCGCCATGTTTGCTTTCAGCGTATTGAAAATTTGTAGATCACGTCCCACCTGACTGAGCACAATACGGCAGTCCGCCAGTCGCAGTTTTTGAATGGCCTGTGCGTGATCGATGATGGCTTCAGCAGGAATAATCAAATGCAACAACCGCGGCGGTAGCGGGCTTTTTTCCAGTTGCTCAAGCAATTCGTCTACCAATGTAACGCTGCTTAAGCCGGCAACGGAAAAGGGGAGGGCGATGCTTAATCCTTTATCGGCAGCCGATTTTGCCGTTTGCTGGAAAAATTCATGCAATATCCTGCGGTCAAGGGCGTGACTGAGCGCCGGATCGCTGAAGCCGTGACGAAAAACGTGTTCATCAATAACATTGCCTTCGTCGTTCTGGAGCTGAAGTGAAATTAACCACAAATTACATGTTTCCGGGATCCGTGGCGAAGCAACGCCGTGAGCGAACATCATGAGCTGATTTTCTTTAATCATCAGCCATTGTTCATCAGGCGGTATGACTGCCCGCTCGCTATGTGCCGTGGCTTGCTGTGGCTCGTAAACGGTTACCCGGCCCCGGCCGCCATTTTTTGAGGCGTAACAGGCGATATCTGCCTGCGACATCACTTCTGCGGCCTGATGATTACAGCCATCAATCAGCGTAATTCCGGCACTGGCGCCGACCCGGTGTACATGCCCTTCCCATATAAAGTGGTAGTCATTTACTGCACCAATAATGCGCGTGGCGATAAAACGGGCGCTTTCGACGTTGCAGTCTGGCAACAGTAAGCCAAATTCATCGCCGCCGAGTCGTGCCAGTAAGTCACTGGAGCGCAGCATGCTTAACATCAGCGATGCCAGTTCGCGCAGCAGGGCATCGCCTGCCGCGTGTCCGGCGCTGTCATTCACCGCTTTAAAGTGATCAAGGTCGATAAACACCAGTGCGTGCCGCTGATGAGTACTGTTTACCGTTTGCAGCAATGTTCGCAGTTGTTTCTCGAAACTGGTGCGGTTAGCCAGGTGAGTCAGAGCATCATGGGAGGCGCTATAACTCAGCTGGCGCAGCATTTTGCGTGATTCGGTCACATCCTGAATTACCAGTACCGAACCAATATTACTGCCATCAAGAGTGCTTAACGGCGTAATGCTGTAATGCACGTCATAGCTGCCGCCATTACGGCAGTGAAGCACGACATCTTGTTCAATAGCTGAACGCGAGGTATCTGCACTGTAGATATTCTCCATCAGTGGACCATTGTCGCCAAAGGTAATATGTAACACTGTCAGTAACGAAACCCCCAGCGCCTCTTCTTGCGCCCATCCACTCATCTTCTCGGCGATCGGATTCATAAAGGTGATCTTCATTGCCAGATCAATACAGACAACGGCTTCACCGATGGAATCCAGCGTAATGTGTAGCCGCTCTTTTTCCTGGAACAGTGCTTCATTCAGTTGTTTAACTTCGGTCATATCCATATTAATGCCGAGCAGACGTTCAACCTCGCCTTCTTTATTCAGTACCCGATTAGCGAGGGAGCGGATATGACGAATACCGTCTTTCACGGCGATGCGAAATTCCAGCTTAAAGGGCAAGCGCGCCTGCAATGAATCGCGAATCACTTTTTCGGCGTGTTCGCGATCTTCCGGCAACACGCAGTCGTACCACACCTGCCAGTTTGGTTTGATATGCGGCGGAATTTCATACAGTTCGAACATCCGTTTATCCCAACTAAATATATTGGGCTTGAGTTCCCACTCCCAAATCCCAATTCCGCCCGCCTCGTTAGCCAGCGTGATGCGCTCCATGAGTTGTTTATTGACCTGCTCGGTGCGTTTGAGATCGTTAATATCTTCAATCTGAGCGATAAAGTAGAGTGGCGTGCCATCGGCGTGGCGCACTAATGAGACCGCAAGCAGCGCCCAGACAACGTCGCCATTGCGGGTGTAATAGCGTTTCTCCATCGAGTAGGTGTTAATTTCACCATTAACCAACTGTTCAACGTGTTGTAGATCTTTATTCAGATCTTCCGGCCAGGTCAGTTGCTGAAAAGTGAGGGCGCGTAGCTCTTCCTGGCTGTAACCGAGAAACTGGCATAACGCTTTATTAGCTTGCAGCCATTGACCCTCGGTGCCGACTAACGCCATGCCAATGGCGGAATATTCCATGGCGTTGCGAAAACGCGTTTCGCTTTCTGAAATATGTTTGCGTTCAGCGCGAAAGGCGTACATCACCATAGTCATGATGTTGGCGGGTAAGAGGATCAGCAAAAATGGCAACCATGGCATATTGTTCATTACGTTGTTGCGCGGCGTGGTGAGCAGTAAAGGGTCTGCAGCCAGCATCAGCGATACCATCATCACCGTGGTGAGAAATATCAAAAAAGCTTCCATCCGCGGCAAACGCACAGCGCTCCACATCAGCAAGACAATGATGAAAGTAAAAGGCCACGGCAGGTACAGCATCGAAAGCCAGCTTAATGTCAGCGTGATGGCTAGCGTCAATAGCGTTTCAAACAACAGCCGGGGATTGCGATGGCGTAACAGGTAATGTGGTTTAAACAGCAGGCCCAGCGGCACTAACGCCAGTGCGCCGATGGATTCTGAAAGTACCCAGATTAAAAACGCTTTAAGCGGAGCATCGCCAGGCGTCAGTAAAACGACCAGCACACCGCCTAATACAGGCGGCACAACGGCGCTACCCAATGCGAGACGCAGCCAGTCAGCCAGATTTTGCAATGGGTTATGCCACGGTAACAATTTCCGCAGCAGCATTGCGCCAACCACGGCTTCAACAATGTTGATTACCGTCCAGGTCATGTTCAGTGAGCTGGTGGAAAAAAGCAGTACGGAGGCGGCGATGTTCCCCAGCGAGCAGCTCAGCGCGATCCCCGGCCACATGCGTCCGGCATGACGATAAAACGCCACCATCATAATGGACGTGGGAAACCACAATGGCGCAAGTTGCGTACCAAACTGCGACAGTTCGAGCGAGAAGAGAGTAAAAATAAACGAGACTAAACCTAAACTGACGAGGTGAAGCAGAGGATGGGGCAGGGCAATTAATACATGCTGTGATTGTTTGCTCATTACTGCTCTATCCGCATGGCCAGGTCATCAGTATTGTTCTCTGAGTTTATGCTAGTACAAAAGTTTTACATTTAATATGTTAATTGTTCATAAAGTTAGTGTGTGACGGATAATTTGCACAATACTGCATAACATTTTTTACTTTGCGTTAAAGACAAACAATTAAATTTGCGTCAGGGAATGGATTGCCAGCAATTGGGGGAAAATGGCGTCAGCGCTATTCGACTGGTATCACGCGGATGAAATCCCTATAATTGCCGCGTTTGGCGCTTAGGCGCCCCCTTCCTAACATCCAGGTTAATCAGGTCGCTAAATATATGACTGATCAGTCTCATCAGTGCGTCATTATCGGTATCGCTGGCGCATCGGCTTCCGGCAAGAGTCTTATTGCCAGTACCCTTTATCGTGAATTACGTGAACAAGTGGGCGATGAACACATCGGCGTAATTCCCGAAGACTGCTATTACAAAGATCAAAGCCATCTGTCGATGGAAGAACGTGTTAAGACTAACTACGACCATCCCAGCGCGATGGATCACAGCCTGCTGCTTGAGCATTTGCAGGCGCTGAAACGCGGCTCGGCTATTGACCTGCCGGTATACAGCTACGTTGAACATACGCGTATGAAAGAAACGGTGACGGTTGAACCGAAGAAAGTCATTATTCTCGAAGGCATTTTGTTGCTGACGGATGCGCGTTTGCGTGACGAACTGAACTTCTCAATTTTTGTTGATACGCCGCTGGATATCTGCCTGATGCGTCGTATTAAACGTGATGTTAACGAGCGCGGTCGTTCGATGGATTCCGTAATGGCGCAATATCAAAAAACCGTGCGTCCGATGTTCCTGCAATTCATTGAACCTTCCAAACAATATGCGGACATTATCGTACCGCGCGGTGGTAAAAACCGTATCGCCATCGATATATTGAAAGCGAAAATTAGTCAGTTCTTTGAATAAGTTTTGTGAATTATGTACCGTTCAGTGATAACCTGGTACACCCTTGACGTAACTGGCGTTGAGGGCGTGATGCGCGAAAGGAGAAAATGCCATGCGTCTGTGTGACCGAGATATTGAAGCCTGGCTTGATGAAGGCCGTTTGTCGATCAACCCACGTCCACCTGTGGAGCGTATTAATGGCGCAACGGTGGATGTCCGGTTGGGCAATAAATTTCGTACCTTCCGTGGTCATACGGCGGCATTTATTGATCTGAGCGGTCCAAAGGACGAAGTGAGTGCTGCGCTTGATCGCGTGATGAGCGATGAAATCGTGCTCAATGAGGATGAGGCATTTTTCCTGCATCCAGGTGAACTGGCATTGGCGGTTACGCTGGAGTCGGTAACATTGCCAGCCGATCTGGTTGGCTGGCTGGACGGGCGTTCTTCACTGGCGCGTCTGGGACTAATGGTTCACGTGACAGCGCACCGTATCGATCCCGGCTGGTCTGGCTGCATTGTGCTGGAGTTTTATAACTCCGGTAAATTGCCGCTGGCGCTACGCCCTGGCATGTTAATTGGCGCGCTGAGCTTTGAGCCGCTTTCCGGCCCGGCTGCGCGTCCTTACAACCGCCGTGAAGATGCGAAATATCGCAACCAGCAGGGCGCGGTCGCCAGCCGAATCGACAAAGACTAATTCAGGTCCACTGAGGATACCATGAGACGATTTCTGACGACGCTGATGATACTCCTGGTCGTACTGGTTGCCGGGTTATCTGCGCTGGTGTTGCTGGTGAATCCGAATGATTTCCGCGACTATATGGTGAAGCAGGTCGCTGCACGTAGCGGTTATCAATTGCAGTTGGACGGGCCGCTGCGTTGGCACGTCTGGCCGCAACTGAGTATCCTCTCTGGGCGAATGTCCCTCACCGCCCCTGGCGCCAGCCAGCCGCTGGTTCGTGCTGATAATATGCGCCTTGATGTGGCGCTTATGCCGCTGCTGAGTCATCAACTGAACGTTCAGCAGGTCATGCTGAAAGGGGCGGTGATCCAACTGACGCCGCAGACGAAAGAGGTGCGCGATGAAAACGCGCCCATTGCGCCGCGGGACAATACTTTGCCGGATCTGTCTGAAGATCGCGGTTGGTCGTTTGATATTTCCAGCCTGAAGGTTGCCGACAGCGTGCTGGTATTCCAGCATGAGGATGACGAACAGGTTACGATTCGTAATATCCATCTGCAAATGGAGCAGGATCCACAACATCGTGGTTCGTTTGAGTTCTCCGGGCGCGTTAATCGCGATCAGCGCGATCTTAGCCTGTCGCTTAAAGGTACGGTGGATGCTTCTGATTATCCGCATGATTTAACGGCGGCAGTGGAGCAAATCACCTGGCAAGTGCAGGGTGCGGACTTACCGAAACAGGGCATTCAGGGGCAGGGAAGTTTCCAGGCGCAATGGCTGGAAGCCTCTAAGCGCCTGTCGTTTAATCAGATTAATTTGACCGCCAACGACAGTACGTTTGGTGGGCAAGCACAGGTGACTCTGACAGAGCAACCTGAATGGCAGCTAAAACTGCAATTTCCGCAGTTGAATCTTGATAACCTCATTGCGCTTAATGAAACTGCGAACAATAACAATGGCGCTGTTCAGCAAGGGCAAAATCAGTCAATGTTGCCGCGTCCGGTCATTTCTTCGCGCATTCATGAACCGCCTTATCAGGGGTTAAAAGGGTTTAGCGCAGATATTTTGTTGCAGGCCGATAACGTGCGTTGGCGTGGGATGAATTTTGCCAATGTCGCCACGCAAATGACCAACAAATCGGGCTTGCTGGAAATTACCCAACTGCAAGGCAAACTCAACGGTGGATTCGTTTCGTTGCCGGGAACACTGGATGCGACGTCTGCGAATCCACAAATAACCTTTCAGCCACGACTGGAAAACGTTGAGATTGGCACTATCCTGAAGGCGTTCAACTATCCTATTCCGCTGACCGGAAAAATGTCGCTGGCGGGTGATTTCTCTGGCGCAGACATTGATGCCGAAGCGTTCCGCCATAAGTGGCAAGGGCAGGCGCGTATTGAAATGGCTGATACACGCATGGAAGGGATGAACTTCCAGCAAATGATCCAGCAGGCGGTAGAACGCAACGGCGGTGATGTGAAAGCGGCTGAAAACTTCGATAACGTGACACGCCTTGAGCGTTTTACTACCGATCTGACGCTTAATAATGGCATTGTGACGTTAAACGACATGCAGGGCCAATCGCCAATGCTGGCGCTGACAGGGGCGGGAACGTTGAATCTGACAGAGCAGACTTGCGATACCCAGTTTGATATTCGCGTCATTGGCGGCTGGAATGGCGAAAGTAAGCTGATTGATTTCCTGAAAGCCACGCCGGTTCCACTGCGGGTATACGGCAAATGGCAGCAACTTAACTACAGCCTGCAAGTGGATCAGCTGTTGCGCAAACACTTACAGGATGAGGCCAAACGCCGCCTGAATGATTGGGCTGAACGAAATAAAGATTCGCGCAATGGCAAAGATGTGAAGAAGTTGCTGGAAAAGCTGTAAGTTTCCAGGTGGCCTGTCCTGTAGGCCTGATAAGACGCGAAAAGCGTTGCATCAGGCGTTCGTGGCGGCACCATTATATTTTGAATATGTAAGATCGAAGGCTGTTCCGTTCACTTTATGTTCCTCGCTACTATGGAACGCTCAAGCCGGTGAACGTGCCAGGGGGGCTCAATCGCCACCACCCTGGCAACCCGGGCTCCCGGCAGTAAATCGCCGCTGGCGCGGTCCCCTCATTTTATTCCTTTCGGCTATCGGGTACGGGCGCGAGGTAACATCCCTGTAAAACGCGCCCTCAGCCCACATTCATGTGGGCTGCCCCGACCTACAGGAAACGATTCGGCGATTTACAGCCGGACAAACACCCTCGCTGTGATGTCCGTTTAATTGCTGAAGTTATAAGGCGTTACGCAGCATCGGGTAATATGACCGATACCATCACACCTCGTACTCCATCTCGGCATCCTTGCGCAGCGGAATAATCTGCACCTTCTGCACGCGATGACTTTCAACCTGCAATGTTTTGAGCAAATAATCCCCTACCTGAACTTCTTCGCCTGGTTGCGGAATACGCTGTAAATACTCCATCAATAGCCCGGCAATAGTGTGATATTCCCGTTTTTCATCCAACGGCAGCGGTACATATTGCACCAGATCTTCCAGCGGCATATGACCATTCACGGTCCAGGAACCGTCCGCGTTTTTCTGTATATCATGCCGCGCGTCAATTTCTTCTGCTTCGTTCGGTAAGTTCCCGGCGATGGTTTCGGTGACGTCACTGAGTGTCACAATCCCCTCCACCGAACCAAACTCATCCACCACAAAAGCAAAATGGGTACGGGCATTACGGAACTGCTCCAGGGCAGGCAACAACGGCAATGTTTCCGGGAACACCAGCGGTTGGCGAATCAGTACCCGCAGGTTGAGCGGTTCGCCGCGCAGCGACTGTTGCAGCAGGTCGATAACGTGAACAACACCCAGCAGATCTTCCGCGTCGTCACCGTCTGTAACCACCAGGCGCGTGTGCTGGTTCCGCTCCAGCAACTCGCGGATCTCTTTTTCCGGCGCATTGAGGTCAATATGCTCAATATCGTGGCGTGACGTCATAATGCTGCTGACGGTACGCTGGTTCAGATTGAGCACGCGCTCGATCATCCGCCGTTCCTGTGGATTAAAAATTTGCTGGTTGTCATGATCTACCAGCATTGAGGCGGTCTCTGCATCCAGTTCTGCATCCTCTTTTTGCCCGCTTAACAGACGCATCACCGCTTCAGTGGTTCGCTGGCGCAGGGTCTGGTTAGCAGAGAGAAAACGGCGTCGGTTAAAGATAGCTAACTGGTTGAGTGCTTCGATCGTCACCGAGAAACCAATTGCGGCATACAGATAACCTTTTGGAATGACGAAACCGAAACCTTCCGCCACCAGGCTAAAGCCGATCATCAACAGGAAGCTCAGGCAGAGAATAACGATGGTCGGATGGCTGTTAACAAATTGCGTTAACGGTTTGCTTGCCATCAGCATCAGGCTGATGGCGATAACAACGGCAGCCATCATTACCAATAAATGATCGACCATCCCGACAGCGGTAATCACCGAATCGAGTGAAAAAATGGCGTCCAGCACTACTATCTGCGTTACCACCCCCCAGAATTTCGCACCGCGTCGCTGAGTGGGGTTATTGCTGTCTTTTCCCTCCAGCCGTTCGTTTAGTTCCATAGTGGCTTTGAACAGCAGGAAGAAACCACCGAACAGCATAATCAAGTCGCGGGCGCTAAAGGTAAACGAGCGGAAGCTAAACAGCGGCTGGGTCAGGGTGACCAGCCAGGAAATTGACGCCAGCAATAACAGGCGCATTAACATCGCCAACAGTAACCCGGTTACTCGTGCGCGGTCGCGCTGTTTCGGCGGGAGTTTTTCGGCGAGGATGGCAATAAAAACCAGGTTATCAATGCCGAGGACCAGTTCGAGCACAATCAGCGTGATTAACCCAGCCCAGATAGACGGATCGGCAATCCATTCCATAGTAATTACAATACCTATTCGTTGGTTACTCTACATAATTCGAGTGGCAGGAAGGCGGTAAGAGAGAGAATTCCCTGGTGCTTACTGAAGTCAGTGACCGGGGAAAACGAACACAACCGCAGCACCTGCAACTTGAATTATGATGAGTAATGATAAATGTCACCCTTCGATCATGGATAAATCAGGGCCAAAATGCAATGTTACAGCACCATTTATCCGACATTATCCTGGAGCTTATCGGCACAATATCCATCATTTGTTGTACGTGAGAAAATTATAATTCTGGTTAACAAATATTGTACAAGGGGATGTTGTATTAAAAGCCACCAGCCTAAAGAATGTACTAAAAAGCGTCGTGAAATATGCTTCATATAATTCCTGAAAATCGATAATGGTTTTACCTGATAATCCATTAGTTGTAACACTGCCTCCTGCATTACTGGAGAGTCAATATTCAAATACCTTAATCACCACCCAGTGTTTCTTACGGACCGTATAACGGGATACATTCTGGCAGGATAAAACGCTGTTGTGACGAATATCACAAATCTGGCTGCTGACCGCTACGCTATGTTGAGGATGACTGGCATTCCACTATTTGCAATATCACGCCAGATTCCAGTAGGAAAATGGGGGGTGATAATACAATAGCTTGTATTTGCAATGGTGATAATTTTGTGGTTGATAATATTGATGTGATGAAAAGTGTGGAGATGTTAATCGGCTACGGTGCGATTAAAGGCAAATATCTCTCCATACTGCAAAACTTCGGACCAGATAATATTCATCTTGATAATATTAACCGTGTCTGGAAATTACGCAGAATCTAAATCTTCGCAGGAAATCTCCCCTTTATCGTGTTGACCTACATTGAAATGAAGCGTGCTTTGCTGGGGTAATATGACAGGTGGTGATTTATTTTTTATTAAATATCAATAATATATTTGTATTTATCGCTCGTCAGGATTGACCATGAGCTTAGCCCAGCGCGAAAACGTCTGTGACTGGTTTATGGCAAAGGCTGAAACACGATCGCTGCTGGAAAATGTTCATTTGGTGAATGAAAAGAACAAAGCGCCGTCGATATCGACAGAGGTAATCACCATATTATTAATGTGGAAAAGATTAACTTTCGACAGCCAGAAGAGGGGAGGAGATTTGCGACCATTCCTGGAAAAATGGAACCATACTTAAAAATATCGCTACTGCAATCCTGAACGAAGCGGCGTATCATCGGCAGTAAATCAGTATTCAGTTCAGGATAATTGATGCTGGCGAAAAAAATCGAACGAGCTATAATTCAGCAACCATTTTACAGGTGGATGAAATAATGACGAATTTAAAAGCAGTTATTCCTGTAGCGGGACTTGGGATGCATATGTTGCCTGCCACTAAGGCGATACCCAAAGAGATGCTACCGATCGTCGACAAACCCATGATTCAGTACATTGTTGATGAGATTGTGGCTGCAGGGATCAAAGAAATCCTCCTGGTGACTCATGCGTCCAAGAACGCAGTCGAAAACCACTTCGACACCTCATATGAATTAGAATCTCTCCTTGAACAGCGCGTAAAACGCCAGTTGCTGGCGGAAGTTCAGTCCATCTGCCCACCGGGCGTTACCATTATGAACGTGCGTCAGGGCGAACCTTTAGGTTTGGGCCACTCCATTTTGTGCGCCAGACCCGCCATTGGCGACAACCCATTTGTCTTGGTACTGCCTGATGTCATTATTGATGACGCCAGCGCCGATCCGCTGCGTTACAACCTTGCCGCCATGATTGCGCGATTCAACGAAACGGGTCGTAGCCAGGTTCTGGCAAAACGTATGCCGGGTGACCTTTCTGAATACTCCGTCATCCAGACTAAAGAACCGCTGGATCGTGAAGGCAAAGTCAGTCGCATTATTGAATTCATCGAAAAACCGGATCAGCCGCAGACACTGGATTCAGACATTATGGCGGTTGGTCGCTATGTGCTTTCTGCGGACATTTGGCCTGAACTGGAGCGGACTCAACCCGGAGCATGGGGACGTATTCAGCTAACTGACGCCATTGCCGAACTGGCGAAAAAACAGTCCGTTGACGCAATGTTAATGACGGGGGACAGCTACGACTGCGGTAAAAAAATGGGCTACATGCAGGCATTTGTGAAGTACGGACTACGAAACCTGAAAGAAGGAGCGAAGTTCCGCAAAGGGATCGATAAGCTGTTAAGCGAATAAAAATCTTACCTGATGTAACGGTCAACAAGAAAATCATAACGGCAGTGAAGATTTGTGGCGAAAGTAAATTGCAACGAATGTTCCTGCCGTTGTTTCTTTATAAAACACTATAATAACAATGAGTTAGCAATAAGATTTTAGTCAAAGTTTTCCAGGATTTTCCTTGTTTCCAGAGTGGATTGGTAAGACAATTAGCGCTTGAATTTTTCGGGTTTAGCGCGAGTGGGTAACGCTCGTCACATCGTAGGCATGCATGCAGTGCTCTGGTAGCTGTTAAGCCAGGGGCGGTAGCGTGCTGATAGACGCTCGTAATAGAAAAAAGAGCATAGAATCAGTCGTAAATATCGGTTGTTTTTTATGAATATCAGTATAAAAGATGCCTGCTTAGGTATTTCAGTCAGAGACAACAAGGTTATATTATTTTCATTGTTTTTGTGGGAAGCCAAAAGGGTATATTCTCCGAACTTTTTTTTACACAGTCATTTCTAGCCATTTTTGCCTAGAAAATATTAAGGAACGATATGGTATAATTTATTTTTATATTTAAGATATTATGTTTTGGTTTATAGCGTATAATAATTTGCGAGGTGAATAATGATTGGTGTAATTTTGGCTGCTGGCGTTGGTTCTCGTTTAAGGCCTATAACGAATGAGAAACCTAAATGCTTGGTTACTGTTGCTGGTAAATCGATACTCGATTATCAGCTAGATGCATATAGGAATGCAGGAATCAATAGGGTATATATAATAGTAGGTTATGAAGGGGATAAAATCAGAAATCACTGTAAGCATATTCGTGATATAAATATTACAATTATAGAAAATGATATATATGAGGATACAAATAATATGTATTCTTTATATCTTTTAAAAAAATATATATATGGTAAGCCTTTTATCTTGAATAATGCAGATCTAGTTGTTTGTAATAATTTAGTTAAAGGGTTGATTAGTGATTATCGCGATAATTTGATCGCAGTTGATGTTGGTTTATATAATGAAGAATCAATGAAAGTGTCTGTTAATGAAGAGAATAAAATCTGCGATATATCCAAAAAAATTGATAAAATTAATTCATATGGTTGCTCGATTGATTTCTATAAATTTTCATCAAAATCTTCTGAAATTTTCTTTGACGAAATGGAAAGAATTATCGTCTTAGAGGGAAACAGGAAAGATTGGACTGAAATTGCAATGCAGCGATTGTTAAAAAAGGGAGTATTGAACTTTGAAGTTTATAATATAGAAAAAATGCCATGGGTTGAAATAGATAATTATGATGATCTGGCAATGGCTGATGAGATTTTCTCTCAATTGAGTAGGAGTATAATGGATTATAAATGTTATTGTTTTGATCTCGATGGTACTGTCTATGTTGGTGATAATGTTTTTTCTAATGTTATTTCATCAATAAATATGCTCAGTGATGCTAATAAAACGATTTGTTTTTTATCTAATAACTCTTCAAAGAGCAAAAGAGATTATTTGCGAAAATTATCGAATATGGGGGTAAAATGTTCTCTAGATAATATTAATTTATCTACGGATAGCGTAATTAATTTCTTACATGATGTTTCTGCAAAAAAAATATATGTATTAGGGACTAAAAGTTTACAAAAAGATATTATCGATGCAGGGTTTGAGCTTTGTTCGTATAAGCCTGATTTTGTTATTGTCGGATATGACAGTGAATTAACTTATTCTAAATTAAAAGATGCATGTCGCCTTATTAATAGTGGTGTTGATTATATAGCCACTCACTGTGATATATTTTGTCCATCAGAATATGGACCTTTACCTGATGCGGGGGGGATTTTAGATATGTTAACTATTACAACTGGTGTAAAACCGTATAAAATATTTGGCAAACCAAATACGGATTTGATCGATAATATACATAAATCAACAAATATCGCGAAAAAAGATATGTTGATGATTGGTGATAGATTATATACTGATATAAAAATGGCGGTTGATGCAGGGGTTGATTCAGTACTGGTATTATCTGGAGATACTAAACGAGATCAGGTTGAGAATAGTGATATAAAGCCTACTTATATAATTAAAGAGTTTGCACTATGTTCTGGTGATATTAAGTAGTATTTCTACAGTTATCAGTATTGCTATTTCAACTGAAAGGTTGTCTTTATATTATGTTATACTGATAACTATTATTTTAAGTTAATTTTGTTCAATTCAAATGGCCACTTTAAAAAAAAATGTAATATCATTAGGAATGGTGCAAATATTTATTTATATAATCCCATTGTTACAGTTCCCATATCTGACGAGAACTTTAGGGGTGGATTGTTTTGGTGTTGTTGCATATTCCTTATCATTAGTTCAGTTAGCGAATATAATAACTGACTATGGATTTAATTTATATTTGCCTCAAAAAATATTAGATAAGAAAAATGATGAATCTAAAATATTTTCTGTCACTATTTATGCGAAACTTATACTTGTAATTATAACTATAACTTTATATGTGTTGTTTGTCTTTGTAAGTAAAAATTATGATTTATATTTCAAGTATTTTTTTATATTGCTAATAGCCATTATTTCTAATGGATTTATGCCTATATGGTTTTTTATTAGTAAAGAAGACTTGCATATATATAGCAGGATAATGATAATAACAAAATTAAGTTCTCTTTTTTTTATATATTTCTTAGTGGATTCTCCATCAGATATTTATACTCTCGCTTGGATTTATTCATTACAGGCATTAAGTGTGGCGTTTCTTCTATTATCAATTGTAGTCATTAAATACCGAATCAAAATTGTAGTTTGTTCTGTTGATGAAGTAAAAAAACTATTAATATCTTCTTTTCCCTTCTTTTTATCAAGAGTGTCAGCATCTTTGTACTCATCTGTTTGCTCTATTTTTTTAGGGTATTACTCTACTTCACAGGTTGCACTCTATAATGCAGCAGAACAATTATATAAAGCAGGACAACAAGTATTTTGGCCATTGAATCAAGCCTTATACCCATACATGATAAGAACTAAAGATTATTTTGTATTTATAAAAATTGTTTTTGCTGCGGTAATTGTTTCACTTTTTGGTGTTTTTGTCGGTATTGCTTATGGTGCTGATTTGTTAAGTATAATCTTTGGTGCTGAATTTAAAAATGCGTCCGATATACTATCTATATTTATGTTGGCTATATTAGTGAATACTATTGGCTCATTAATTGGTTATCCAGCATTAGCTCCTTTAGGACTATCTAATATAGCAAATAAAAGTGTCATATATGCTGGTTGTGTTCAGATATTGCTATTATTGTTTATTGGTAGATATGTGGATTATATTGATGGTGTTATAGTTGCGATAACAGTAGTTGTGTGCGAACTGGTTGTTGCCTTCTATAGAGGAAAGTATCTTTTTGAATATGGAAGAAAAAGGGGTATTTGATGTATCAATTGTTACAGATAGTTATAACGCTTATTTCATATATCATCCCAGTTGATAGAAATGTTCTTATTTTTGGCTCTTGGTTTGGTAGAAAATATAGTGATAATCCTAAGTACTTATATCAGTTTTTATTGGATAATAAAGATAAAAGAAAAATATATTGGTATACCAGAAATATTGATGTATATAAAAATCTAAAAGAAAATAAAATGCCAGTGATATATGGATATAGTCCAAAATCCGTGTTTTTACATTTGATTGCTGGAAGTATATATTGTTCATGCTCACCAAAACAGGATTTGCTTGGTATTTTTATAAATAAGAAGACAAAAATATTTAATTTATGGCATGGTACTCCCATTAAAAAAATTGGTTATGATTGTATCAAATCTGGTATTGGAGTGGAAAGAATGGGGGTGAAAGAAAAAAAAACAATTTTACATGAATGGGGAAAGAAATATTGCTATGACTGTTATAAAAATGTAATTAGTAGAGAACTGTATTATATTGCACCATCACAAGAAGTATGCAATAAATTTCATTCAGCCTTCAACGTTAGTAAAGAAAATATATTTGTTGTTGGCTATCCAAAACTAGATCGTTTAATTGAGAATGCGAATATAAAGAGAGAGAGAGGAGGGCATGTTAAAAAGATATTATATGTTCCTACATATAGAGGAGAATATGATAGTATCTATGACATCCTAAGTGAGTTTGGGTTTGAAATAAAAAATGTTGAGCAGTGGTTGTGTTTCTATAATCTGGAGTTAGATATACAATTACATCCTGCTAATGAATTACCAATTATGATGGTAGAAAGAATAAATACTTCCTCATATATTAATATTGTCAAATATGAGGATGTTTATGAAGTATTAAATGAATATTCGTATGTTATAACTGATTTTTCAAGTATTTATTTTGACGCTATTGCTATAGGTGTTAAAGCAATATTAGCTCCATTTGGCATAAAAGGATATTTATTAAATGATAGGGATTTATATTATCGAGTTGATGAGATCTTTAAAGAGAAACTATCATATAGTTGGAATGAGCTTATTGATAACTGGGAGTGTTATAGCATGGAAAATGATAGCTCAGTAGTTTCTAGATTTTATACATTTCTCGATTCAAAAAGCTGTTTTAGGTTGGTTAGGATAATTAATAGTAAACTTGGAGCTGAATGATGTTTATCGCTCTGATTGGAATTATTTTAATTATCTGTTTTTTTCTTATGATTTGGAGCATGACAGGGACACTTCTTAATCATAGCATTATTGTGCTATTATGGTGGATTCCTGTATATGTTAATGTGTTAACGTATGAATGGGATAATACTGATAAAATAATTTCTAATTCATTAACCTTAAGTTTATTTATGTTTATTCTAGGGGTGGGGGGAGGGTATTTTTCCTGTAGGCGAAATCGAAACAATTCTTTTATTCTTGATGATAGCTATGCTGTAATTGAAATAGAAAAGAAATTGAATGTTAGCACTCTTATTCTTGTTGCGTTATTTGTAGGTTTTTTCTATTCATATTATGGAAGTCCTCTTTTTTCATCTAATGTTGACTTAGCAAAAATAGAGTTTGCTAAAGAACACGGCATATATTTAAGATTTGTTAAATATATGCTGCCTTTATTGGTATTTCCCTATTTGATTCTCTCTGAATATAAATACAAAAAATATTTCGTGTTGTTTATGTGGGGGGGATTTGTTGCGTTGATTGGTCATAAAGGATTGGTTATGACTTCTTTTATAAACTTGATGATATTTTCTCGTATTAATCGTATTAATCTTCATATTAATTATAAGTTTTTGTTTTTAATTTCGGTAGTTTGGTTGTTTTTTTTAATAAAGACAATAGTGGGTGATCAGTTCGGTAGTTTGGGAAGTTATTTACTCTTCCGATTAGCTCATATCGATGGACTGCAAATTATTTATGAAAATTTAGTTCCGGTTCATGGTATATATTATGGATTAACTATTTTGAACGAAATGGCTAGCTTTCTTAATCTTATGGGACTCTATAATGGTACATCAGAAACAACAGGCATGTTTATTGCGAGAGAATATAATAATAATGCAAATTATGAGTTTGAAATCATCTCTCCCGGAGCGGCCCATTTATATTTAAATTTCGGTAATGTTGGAGTGGCTATTGGTAGTTTTATACTCGGAAGAATGTTTTCATATTTTCTGTCACAAATGTATAAAAGCAAAAAACCGACAAAAAGAACTTTTTTTTATTTAGTATCATTACTTCCTGTTTTTGCATTCTCATTAGGGAAAATTGGTAGCTTAATCGTATCCGATTTATTTAGTTATATGCTATTTTTTGCTTTTATTGTTTTCTTGCAAATATTCATTCAGCTGTTAGTTTTACCTAAGCGGAGAGATATATGAAATTTTCATTGATAATGTGTACATTAGGTCGACATAAAGAAGTCGAGCTTTTTTTGTGTTCACTGATAGAACAGACATATAAGTATTATGAGATCATTGTTGTAGACCAGAATGATGATGATAAAGTAACGTTAATTTGTGATAAATACAAAGAAAGACTTACGGAGCTTAAATATTTTAAAGTTGAGTTCAAAGGGCTTTCTAGAGCCAGAAATTTTGCATTAGTACACCATACTGGAGATATTATTGCCTTTCCTGATGATGACTGTATTTATCCTAAAAATATTTTAGAAAAAGTGAAAAATTTTTTCGAGATGAATCCTATAGGGATTGTTACAGGTAAAAGTAGTAATAAAATAACATGCTATACTGAAAAAAAAACTGAGATTCTAAAGGAGGTAAGACCATATAATATGTTTGGAATATTGATTTCGTATACAGTTTTTTTTAATAAAAATGAAGTATGCAAATCAAATCTAACTTTTGATGAAAATCTTGGAGTCGGCACATTATTTGGTTCAACTGAGGAAAGTGATTTCGTATTACATCAATTATTGAGAGGGGTAAAATGTTATGTACTATCTAATCTTGAGATCTATCACCCGAATAAAGATGCGAATATTAGTTTTGAAAGACTATCATATTATAATTTAGGTGTGGGGGCCTTTATAAGGAAAAATATATCATGTCATCCAGAACTTATATATCTTTTATTGAAAGTAATGTTTTTTGCGCCGTTATTAAAGTCTATATATGGCTTTTTTTGTTGTGATCGAAAGAAAATTAAAATAGCGTTCTTAATATTTAAATCTCGATGGGAGGGTTTTTTTCAATATGGGAAAAAATAACATAGGAATAGATGGCTACTGGATGACTGGACAATTCAGAGGAATGGGGCGATTTGCGTGGCAACTTGTTGCTTCTTTGAGAAAGGAATGTATAGCATTTTATCCTAAAAAACGAACTGATTCAGGTGATTTAAAATGTATTGAACTTATTTATTCTCCTTTTCCTATTTGGGAGCAAATACAGCTACCTTTTGCTATAAAAAAAAATAAAATTGATGTAATGATATATCCATATAATACAGGGCCATTAATTAAATTTGAAAAAAAAAGAGTTATTGTTATTCATGATCTTATTTTTTTTAAGAATAATAAAGAATTACCACATTCTGCATCGATATATCAAAATATAGGCCGTTATTATAGAAGGCTCATGACAGGATTGAACATAAAAAAAGCAGATGTTATTATAACTGTATCTGAGTTTACAAAGTTAGAAATTTGTAGTACTTTTAATATAAACCCTAATAATATAATTGTTATTCCCAATGCTTTGTCTGACCATTGGTATGGTATAGAAGAAAATTCAAGTGTATGCAATGAAAATTATATCTTTACAGTTGCTGGAGACGCTCCTAGTAAAAATTTGAAAAGATTGTTATCGGCATTCTCTAAATTAGTAAAAGATAATACGACTCTACGGTTAAAAATAGCAGGAGTGAAGCGCTCCAAACATAAATATTATTCAGATATATGTCAAGAGCTAGATATAATAAATAATGTGGATTTTCTAGGTTATATCTCTATAGATGAATTAAAAGGTTTATATAAAAATGCAAAAGGATTTATATTCGCCTCTTTATTTGAAGGTTTTGGTATTCCTCTAATAGAAGCCATGGCATCAAGGATACCAATAGCCTACAGCAAGTCGACTTCGTTACCAGAAATTGCCAATGGTTATGGAATTTGTTTTGATCCTTATAGTATTCAAGAAATTTATGAAGCTTTGCTTATTCTTACCACAAAAGATGCTTATCCTATGAATGATATACAAAGAGCTTATGAACATTCACTTCAATACAAGAGGAACGTTGTAGATAGTAAAGTAATACAAACTTTTGCCAAATTTTATCAATTTGATGATGGTATAAAATGAAAAAAATTCTTATTATAACTCCAAGATTCCCTTTTCCTGTTATAGGCGGCGATCGCTTAAGAATATATAAACTTTGCGAAGCACTTTATAAATCGGGAAAATATGAGTTGACACTTCTTTCGTTGTGTGAAACTAAGGCAGAACTTACATATGACGTAGATGAAAGAATATTTAATAAAATTTATCGAATTTATCTCCCTAAACATCAATCATATATTCAGACTTTAGGAGGAATATGTACCTCACAGCCTCTCCAAATTTTTTATTATAGGTCAAGAAAATTATCTAAAAAATTAGAGGAGTTGTTACCACATTTTGATGCAACTTTATCTCATTTAATCAGGGTTGGGGATTATTTAAAAGATAATGATACATGTGTTAACTTTTTGGAGATGACTGATTCAATATCTATGAACTATAGAAGGGTACGTGATGTTAATGAATATATTGGGATTCGGGGGCTCATATATAAATTAGAACAAAAGCGGCTTGAGAAATATGAGAGAGCTATTGTTGAAAAATTCGCTTTGGTTTCTTTTGTTTCGGATATTGATGTAAATTACTTATTCAACAATACAAAACATAATATACGAGTTTATGCTAATGGGGTAGATACACATGCACTTCCATTTATGAAGAGAAGAATAAAAAAAAATGAACTGATTGAATTTGTATTTATAGGAAACATGCTATCACTTCAAAACATAGATGCGGTAAAATGGTTTATATTTAATGTTTTAGTTAAGCTTAATGTTGATAAGGCAATATATAGGTTAAAAATTGTTGGGAAGATTAAAGATTCTGATAGGCGTTATTTTAATTCGATATCTAATGTAAGTGCTACGGGGGCTGTTGAATCTATATCCGAACAAGTAAAGTCTGGACATATTGGAATTTGTCCAATTCGCCTAGGGGCTGGTTTACAAAATAAAATATTAGAGTATATGTCTTTGGGACTACCTTGTATATCATCCTCAATTGGCCTCGAGGGCATCGGTGCAATCGAAAATCAACATATACTTGTTGCTGATAATTATGAAGAATATGTCACTAGCCTAAATAATCTATTTGATGATCATTTTTATGACTTTCTTGCATATAATGCAAGGGAATTCGTACATAAAAACTACTCATGGGATTTTAGACTTTCTTGTTTTGTTAATGATGTTGATAATATTTTAGGAGTTTAATAATGGTCCTTCTTGTTATTTTGGGGGAGATGGGACTCACTTGTAGCCTCTTTTAAGAGAGGAGTAGCTTTGTTGAATAAATAAGATTGTGTGTGTCTCTGCAATCTGACCATCGTAGTCACGCGAGGCCAGAGAACTACCGAATAGCTTTTTATTCTGTGTATGACCGTTTCCGCTATTGAGTGACGGTTATAGCCTGTTGTCCATTTCCATCTGCATTGCTTCCAGTCAGTCGCTGGTTCAAAGCCGTGCGACTGCGATCTGTTTACTCATTACTCAGCGACTAGTAACCAACTTCCTTTCACAGATATATGAGGACAGGGAAAGATCTTGTAACGCTGATTTTTTTGTACTAAGCAATTTGCACTATATGTTCAATAATTGAGATATTTCTTGTCGTCTAAAACTGTTTTTCACAGCTTACATATGATAAACAAGGGCTCTGATTAAAAACAAGCATGGATAATAGAGCATAAATTATCGGATATTTTGCTTCTGACTATTTATACTGTCATCTCTAGCTCAGAAGGTTAGGAAGATATTCAGAATTTTGGTGAAATCATTCTTAATTTTTTGAAACTGTATGGCAATTTTGAACATAGTATTCCAGTATATGATACGATAGCTCGTGTAGTTTCCTAATAAATCCTAAAAAACACCATGAGTGTTTTATTGTTATCCTAAACCACCTCCTGGGGAGGTGGTGATTGATCCTGTAAGGCTATAGCCTGAAGAATGCCCATGTCGGAATATCTCTGCTTACTCACCACAAGTAAAAGGAGACAAACTGACATGGGGCTTTACAGAAGTTCATCACATGTATATTGGCGTTGCAAATATCACATAGTCTGGACGCCAAAGTACCGCTTTAGGATCCTGAGGGATAAATTGGACAAGGAGCTGTACAGAACCATCTATATTCTTTGCGGAATAAAAGATTGCGAGGTTCTGGAGTTAAATGTACAGCCAGATCATGTGCATCTTGTCGTAATAGTGCCACCAAAAATCTCAATATCTACTCTGATGGGGCACCTGAAAGGTCGCAGTGCAATCAAGCTCTACAATCGATTCCCGCATATCAGGAAGAAGTTATGGGGAAACTATTTTTGGTCGCGGGGTTACTTTGTCGATACAGTAGGCGTGAACGAAGAAATTATCAGACGATATGTGAGGCATCAGGAAAAGAAGGAACAAACACATGAACAGCAGATGGAGTTGCTAGAGTAGAAAACGGAATATGACATTCGCCCTCCTTATAGGGGGCATTCTGAAAAGCCACCTCCTCAGGAGGTGGTCTTTTACTAACTGGAGGATATAGATTTGTTATACTTCAGAAGATGGAAGTGTTATTGCTATTGATGGTAAAATATTTCGTGGATCTTATAATAAAAGTCGCAGACGTGGTGCAATCTATGTTATCAGCACATTTTGTGTTATGGATGGTGTCGTTCTTGGCTAACTAAAGACTGATGAGAACAGTAATGAAATTACTGTCATCCCTGAACTACTGAATATTAAAGGAAAAATAATTACAACTGATGCGATGGGGGGCGAGAAAAATATAGCTGAAAAATTATATCTCAGGATGGTGATTATCTGTTTTCAGTTAAGGGAAATCAGAGAAGGTTACAGAAAACGGTTGAAGAAAAACTCCCGCTGAAAGAACTGAATAATGCAAAATATGATAGTTATTCAATACTTGATAAAGTACATGCTTGGAAAGAAACACGCTTACAACTTACATATTGTAAGTAACATTTCTGACGATTTGATCGATTTTATCTTTGAATTCAAGGGGCTGAGGAATTTATACTTGGCAGTGCCATTTCGGTCAATAATAGCTGAACGAAATAAAGAGCCAGAAATGATGCCCAGATATTATAATTCATTCTGCTGATTTAACCTCTGAGAGGTTAAATCAGCGATTCAAAATCATAGGTACGTAGAGAGTAAGTTGCACTGGCGCCTGGACGTGGTAATGAATGAAGATGATTGTAAAACAAGAAGGGGAAACGCAGCAGAATTATTTTCAAGGATAAGGTATATCGCTATTAATATCTTGGCGAAAGATAAAGTGTTCAAGGTTGGGGTAAGCCGTAAGATGAGAGAAGCAGCTATGGATAGAGATTATCTCGCGTCAGTCTTTGCGGAGAGCAGAGTTTCGTAATTTTGTGAGAGTGTTCAGAATTCTGTGTCACGGTAAAATATTACAGCGTAATCATGTTATTCAGTCGTCCGTCAAAATAAATGGCTAACTGCGACAATGTCAAATTCCAGTTATGGATCGGCATTGTCCATTTTTCCTGTGCATTCAGCAGCCCCAGATAAAGTAGTTTCAACAGACTGTTTTCATTCGGGAAAGCACCTTTGGTTTTCGTCAGTTTGCGGAACTGACGATGAACCGACTCGATGACGTTGGTCGTGTAGATGACTTTCCGGATATCAGGAGCATAGCGGAAGTATGCCGACAGATTTTCCCATTTCCTGCGCCATGACTGGATACCCATCGGGTACTGCTGGCCCCAGCGGGCTTCCAGCTCATCCAGTGCGGTTTCCGCCGCAGCTTTCGATACTGCCCGATAAACCGGCTTCAGATCAGCCATGAAGGCTTTATGGTGCTTCGACGCCACGTATTTGATGGAATTACGTATCTGATGAATGATGCACAACTGGACTTCGGTCTGCGGGTAGATGCTGTTTATCGCCTCTGGGAAGCCGGTCAGCCCGTCCACGCAGGCAATCAGGATGTCCCTGCCCCCCGGTTTTGCAGGTCGCTTAACACCGACTGCCAGAAGTTAGCCCCTTCACTTTCAGACAGATACAGACCCAGTACCTCTTTTTTACCGGAAAGATTCAACGCCAGCACGGTGTGGACAGCCTTGCTGACATAGCGGCCTTCCTCGCGGATCTTATAGTGAATGGCATCCAGCCAGACAAAAGGGTAAACCGGCTCCAGTGGGCGCTGCTGCCATTGCCTGAGTTCAGGGATAACCTTGTCAGTAACGGCGCTAATCGTCGCGGTAGAGACGCTGAAAGCATATAAATCTTCGATTTCCCGGCTGATATCGGCGTAACTCATGCCATGAGCAAACAGCCGGATAATCTTCTGTTCAATCTCGTCCGACAGCGTGGTCTGGTGCTTTTTCACCAGTTGGGGTTCGAAAGTACCGTTGCGATCGCGTGGTGTGGCGAGTTCGAAACTGCCGGTCGTCGCTTTAATGGTCTTTTTGCCGAAGCCGTTTTTACGGTTTGCTTCCACATCAGCAGCGAGATGAGAGTCAAGTTCAGCGGCCAGAGCAGCTTCAGTTAACTGTTTGATTAATGGCGTTAAGATACCATCTTTACCGGTTAATGCCTGACCGGACTGGAGGGCTTTAAGAGCTTTGTCGAAATCGAAGGGCTGGGACATGTGTCATTCCTTTTTGATTGTATATTACTGGAATGACACAGAATTTCTAACACTCCCAATTTTGTCCAGAAATAATATGTTGCGGAAGTGTTTGGAAACATTACCTCTTTAATTTCTTGAGTTATAAATTTAACTCCTGCATATACATATAAATTTTATTACAAGTGGATGTCTGTATAAAAGAAGATGAACGGCATTCGTTGTATTAATGAAATCTATCACTACACACATTCGTGCAATTTGAGATAACATCTCAATCATATTCAAATCGCGCATACATCGCGCTGAACCCCCTGACAGGAGTAAACAATGTCAAAGCAACAGATCGGCGTCGTCGGTATGGCAGTGATGGGGCGCAACCTTGCGCTCAATATCGAAAGCCGTGGTTATACCGTCTCTATTTTCAACCGTTCCCGTGAAAAAACGGAAGAAGTGATTGCCGAAAATCCTGACAAAAAACTGGTTCCTTACTATACAGTGAAAGAGTTTGTTGAATCTCTTGAAACGCCTCGTCGCATCTTGTTAATGGTGAAAGCAGGCGCAGGCACGGATGCTGCTATTGATTCTCTCAAGGCATACCTTGAAAAAGGCGACATCATCATTGATGGTGGTAACACCTTCTTCCAGGACACCATTCGTCGTAACCGTGAGCTTTCTGCAGAAGGTTTTAACTTCATTGGTACAGGGGTTTCCGGTGGTGAAGAAGGTGCGCTAAAAGGTCCTTCTATCATGCCTGGTGGTCAGAAAGAAGCCTATGAATTGGTTGCGCCGATCCTGACCAAAATCGCTGCCGTAGCTGAAGATGGCGAACCGTGCGTTACCTATATTGGCGCAGACGGTGCAGGTCACTATGTGAAGATGGTTCACAACGGTATTGAATACGGCGATATGCAGTTGATTGCTGAAGCTTATTCACTGCTGAAAGGTGGCCTGAATCTCTCCAACGAAGAACTGGCGCAGACCTTTACCGAGTGGAATAACGGTGAACTGAGCAGTTATCTGATCGACATCACCAAAGATATCTTCACCAAAAAAGATGAAGACGGTAACTACCTGGTTGATGTTATTCTGGATGAAGCAGCTAACAAAGGCACGGGTAAATGGACCAGTCAGAGTGCGCTGGATCTCGGTGAGCCGTTGTCGTTGATTACCGAGTCTGTGTTTGCTCGCTATATCTCTTCTCTGAAAGAGCAGCGCGTTGCCGCCTCTAAAGTTCTGTCTGGTCCTCAGGCACAGCCAGCAGGCGACAAAGCGGAGTTCATTGAGAAAGTTCGCCGTGCACTGTATCTTGGCAAAATCGTTTCCTATGCACAGGGCTTCTCTCAACTGCGTGCCGCGTCTGAAGAGTACAACTGGGATCTGAACTACGGTGAAATCGCGAAGATTTTCCGTGCTGGCTGCATCATTCGTGCGCATTTTCTGCAGAAAATAACCGATGCCTATACCGAAAACCCAAAAATCGCTAATCTACTGTTGGCTCCGTACTTCAAGCAAATCGCCGACGACTACCAACAGGCACTGCGTGATGTCGTCGCTTATGCAGTGCAAAACGGTATTCCGGTTCCAACCTTCTCTGCGGCGGTTGCTTATTACGATAGCTATCGTGCCGCGGTGCTGCCTGCGAACCTGATCCAGGCTCAGCGTGACTATTTCGGTGCGCATACTTATAAGCGCATTGATAAAGAAGGTGTGTTCCATACTGAATGGCTGGATTAATCTGATTTAATCAGCAATAAATTGAGGCCCGGCATATATTGCTGGGTTTTTTTGTCAATAATTTTATAGATTAAACTTTATTGCTTAATATTAACTTAATAAATATCAGCTATTCTTATAAGTAAAGCCTGATTTTGTTGTTACGTTGGTGCTGGGAGCAGCGTTGCGCTAAAAATTTTAACTCTTATCAGGATGCTAAAACATCATGATTCACAGTTAAGTTAATTCTGAGAGTATGAAATGAAAATTACCATTTCCGGTACCGGCTATGTGGGCCTGTCGAATGGGCTTCTAATCGCACAAAACCATGAGGTTGTTGCATTAGATATTTTGCCGTCACGTGTTGCAATGTTGAATGATCGGATATCTCCTGTCGTTGATAAAGAGATTCAAAATTTTTTGCAGTCAGATGAAATTCGGTTTAACGCCACGTTAGATAAAAAAGAAGCCTATCGGAATGCAGATTACGTGATCATCGCAACGCCTACAGATTACGATCCAAAAACGAACTATTTTAATACGTCTAGCGTGGAATCTGTCCTTCAGGATGTCATTGAAATAAATCCACTTGCAGTTATGGTTATCAAGTCCACTGTCCCGGTTGGTTTTACCGCGGCAATGCAGACGAAATATCATACTGAAAACATTATATTTTCCCCCGAATTCCTCCGTGAAGGTAAAGCTCTTTACGATAACCTTCATCCGTCACGTATTGTCATCGGCGAGCGTTCAGAACGTGCAGAACGTTTTGCTGCGTTGTTACAGGAAGGCGCGATTAAGCAAAATATTCCCACTCTGTTTACCGACTCCACTGAAGCAGAAGCGATTAAACTGTTTGCTAATACCTATCTGGCGATGCGCGTAGCATACTTTAACGAACTGGATAGCTATGCAGAAAGTTTAGGTCTGAGTACTCGCCAGATTATCGAAGGCGTTTGTCTCGACCCACGTATTGGCAACCATTACAACAATCCGTCGTTTGGTTATGGTGGTTATTGTCTACCGAAAGATACCAAGCAATTACTGGCGAACTACCAGTCTGTGCCGAATAACCTGATCTCGGCAATTGTTGATGCAAACCGCACGCGTAAAGATTTTATTGCCGATGCCATTTTGTCACGCAAGCCGCAAGTGGTGGGTATTTATCGTCTGATTATGAAGAGCGGTTCAGATAACTTCCGCGCGTCTTCCATTCAGGGAATTATGAAGCGTATCAAGGCGAAAGGCGTTGAAGTGATCATCTACGAGCCGGTGATAAAAGAAGACTCATTCTTCAACTCTCGCCTGGAACGTGATCTCGCCACCTTCAAACAACAAGCCGACGTCATTATCTCCAACCGTATGGCAGAAGAGCTTAAGGATGTAGCAGACAAAGTTTACACACGAGATCTCTTTGGCAGCGACTAATCTTCTCTGGTCAGGGCGCTTTCGCCCTGATTGTCTTTTGTAATCTGTGCAATAATTCGTTGTTTTTATCATTTATCCTATAGTATTCGCTAAGATTATCACTACACTATGCAGAACTAAAATTATATCGTCCGTTAGGGTAATGATGAGAGTAGAAAATAATAATGTTTCTGGGCAAAACCTTGACCCAGAACAGATTGATTTGATTGAGCTACTGGTGCAACTATGGCGTGGCAAGATGACAATCATCATTTCTGTCATTGTCGCTATTGCCCTGGGAATAGGATATCTGGTCGTTGCCAAAGAAAAATGGACTTCCACAGCTATCGTTACTCAACCTGATGTGGGGCAAATCGCTGGTTATAACAACGCCATAAATGTGATTTATGCTTCAGCTGCGCCGAAAGTGTCTGAGATCCAGTCGATGTTAATTGGTCGCTTCAGCACGACATTTTCTGTATTAGCAGAAATGCTGGATAATCAGGAAGAACCTGAAAAACTGATCATTGAACCTACTGTTAAAAATCAGTCATTACCTTTAACGGTGTCTTATGTTGGGCAATCGCCTGAAGCTGCACAGAAACAGCTGGCTCAATATATCCAGCAAGTTGACGACCAGGTAAATGAAGAACTGGAGCAAGATTTGAAAGACAACATCGCGATGCGTATGAAAACTTTGCAGGATTCTCTGAAGACCCAGGAAGTGGTCGCCCAGGAGCAGAAAGAGCTGCGTATAAGTCAAATTCAGGAAGCGTTGCAGTATGCAAATCAGGCGCAGGTGACAAAGCCGCAGATTCAGCAGACACAGGACGTGACTCAGGATACCATGTTTCTTTTGGGGAGTGATGCACTGGAGTCGATGGTTAAGCACGAATCTAGCCGTCCGTTGGTGTTCTCGTCAACCTACTATCAGACTCGTCAAAACCTGCTGGATATCGAAAGCTTAAAGGTTGATGATCTTGACATTCACGCTTACCGCTATGTTATGAAACCTACGTTACCCATTCGTCGTGATAGCCCGAAGAAGGCAATCACCTTGATTCTGGCGGTGCTGCTGGGGAGCATGGTTGGGGCGGGTATTGTACTGGGGCGTAACGCGCTGCGCAATTACAACGCGAAGTGATTTTTTGAGCTTAAAGAAAGCGGGCAGAGTGGTCACAGCGTGCCCGTTTTTTTGTCGGATGCGATGCTGGCGTATCTTATCCAGCTTACATATGTTGAGAGAATTTGTAGGCACGATAAACCTGCACACCGGGCAATGACGGATGAGTTGTTGCCGGAAGTGACAGCAACATCACATCCGCCTCCCTCGCAACTACTGTTGTTAAATCCAGATTTTGAACCTGCAACAGCACCAGCAGGTGATACATCAAATCAGACACCTCATTGATTAGTTCGAAGCGGTTATGTACCGTCGCAAAACGGGGTTACTCACAGCGAGTATGGCGTAATTTTGTACAAATCTGTTTTTTTCAGCAGATTATTTAGCAACCAGGCAAAAAAATGTCATGATTCTCTTTATTATTACTTTTATATCAATGGATTAGCATTAATTGATTTGGTAAATGTTTAAGATGTGTATTATTTGAGTAATCCATTAATTAGTTGGCTTTTATATTTTTTTTCCCAGCATGCAACGCTATAATCTACGAAGATTTTTTTTGTGGAATGTGCAGTGTAGAGGCATGAGTCGTTTATCCCACCAGTCGAAATATAACGCCGTTGTCGTGTGCAAAGAGCTGTCAAGCCCGCACGTGCGCTGCTTCTTTGGTGGCGAATACGATGTTTCTTCTTATCTTTCCCCGTATCGTAAATGCCCCTTTCTGATGATTGCTGGCATCGGTAAATCACTTGATTCGTTTTTTTGATGGCGGTGAGAGCATGTGTTTTGCCCCGCGTAAATGAGAAGGTCCTGATGGTTAATCTGGCGGCAAATGTGGAAATTGTGGGGCGTTTCGTGGCTTGGTGAGGAACAGATACATATTAAAAGCAGATATATGCCCTGAGACATATCTCTGCTTTTAGGTTTTCAGGATGCCCGTTCCGTAAGGATGGTTTTTGAGACCGCTGAGTGAAGGGGCTGTCGACATTCTGAAGCGAAAGAGGGGGGCGTTTAGCCTGGAGCACGGGAGCACTACGCATTTTGGTTGCGATAGCCAATGGGCGGTAGCGTACCTGAAAAAGGCCATTCACCCCGTTGGTCGATTGATTGATAGTAAAATAAAACAGTTATTTAAGGATTTCATTATGTTACTTCCTGTAATTATGGCTGGTGGTACCGGCAGTCGTCTCTGGCCGATGTCACGCGAGCTCTATCCGAAACAGTTCCTCCGCCTGTTTGGGCAGAACTCCATGCTGCAGGAAACCATCACCCGACTCTCGGGTCTTGAAATCCATGAACCGATGGTCATCTGTAACGAAGAGCATCGCTTCCTGGTGGCTGAACAGCTGCGCCAGCTCAATAAGCTGTCGAATAACATTATACTTGAGCCGGCCGGGCGCAATACCGCGCCGGCCATCGCCCTGGCGGCCCTTCAGGCCACCCGCTACGGTGACGATCCGCTGATGCTGGTCCTCGCCGCCGACCATATCATCAATAACCAGTCGGCCTTCCACGACGCTATCCGGATCGCCGAGCAGTATGCTGATGAAGGTCATCTGGTCACCTTCGGTATCGTGCCGAATGCCCCGGAAACTGGCTACGGTTACATTCAGCGCGGCGTGGCGCTCACCGATAGTGCCCATTCCGCGTACCAGGTGGCCCGCTTTGTGGAGAAGCCGGATCGCGAGCGCGCCGAGGCTTACCTTGCCTCCGGGGAGTATTACTGGAACAGCGGCATGTTTATGTTCCGCGCCAAGAAATACCTTATCGAGTTGTCCAAATACCGTCCAGATATCCTGGAAGCCTGCCAGGCTGCGGTGAATGCCGCCGATAATGGCAGCGATTTCATCAATATCCCACATGATATTTTCTGCGAGTGCCCGGATGAGTCCGTGGACTACGCCGTTATGGAGAAAACCGCTGATGCGGTGGTGGTTGGCCTCGATGCTGACTGGAGCGACGTTGGCTCCTGGTCCGCACTGTGGGAGGTCAGCCCGAAAGACGAGCAGGGCAACGTCCTTAGTGGCGACGCGTGGGTACACAACAGCGAAAACTGCTATATCAACAGCGACGAGAAGCTGGTTGCGGCCATTGGCGTAGAGAATTTGGTGATTGTCAGCACTAAGGACGCTGTGCTGGTGATGAATCGCGAGCGTTCCCAGGATGTGAAGAAGGCGGTCGAGTTCCTCAAGCAGAACCAGCGCAGTGAGTATAAGCGCCACCGTGAGATTTACCGCCCCTGGGGCCGTTGCGATGTAGTGGTCCAGACCCCGCGCTTCAACGTCAACCGCATCACGGTGAAACCAGGCGGTGCCTTCTCGATGCAGATGCACCACCATCGCGCCGAGCATTGGGTTATTCTCGCCGGCACCGGTCAGGTGACAGTAAACGGTAAGCAGTTCCTGCTGTCCGAGAACCAGTCCACCTTTATTCCGATTGGCGCCGAGCACTGTCTGGAAAACCCAGGCTGTATTCCGCTGGAAGTGCTGGAGATCCAGTCGGGGGCGTACCTTGGCGAGGACGACATTATTCGTATTAAAGACCAGTATGGTCGTTGCTAATTATTTTCGGGACAAGACGCAGAATGACACAGTTAACTTGTTTTAAGGCTTATGACATCCGTGGTGTACTAGGTGAGGAACTGAACGAGGACATCGCCTACCGAATCGGTCGCGCCTACGGCGAATTTCTGAAGCCTGGGAAGATAGTGGTGGGGGGCGATGTGCGCCTCACAAGCGAGTCGCTGAAGCTGGCGCTGGCCCGCGGGCTAATGGACGCCGGTACCGACGTGCTGGACATCGGCCTGAGTGGTACCGAAGAGATTTACTTTGCCACCTTCCACCTCGGGGTAGATGGTGGCATCGAGGTGACAGCGAGCCACAATCCTATGAACTACAACGGCATGAAGCTGGTGCGCGAGAATGCGAAGCCCATCAGCGGCGACACCGGCCTGCGGGATATCCAGCGCCTGGCGGAGGAAAACCAGTTCCCGCCAGTGAACCCGGCGCGTCGCGGGACCCTGAGCAAGATATCGGTACTGAAGGAGTATGTTGACCATCTGATGAGCTACGTGGACTTCGCGAACTTCACTCGTCCACTGAAGTTGGTGGTGAACTCTGGAAATGGGGCTGCGGGGCACGTGATTGATGAGGTGGAGAAACGCTTCGCGGCGGCTGGGGTGGCGGTAACCTTTATCAAGGTGCATCACCAGCCGGATGGCCATTTCCCTAACGGTATCCCGAATCCGCTGCTGCCGGAGTGCCGCCAGGATACCGCCGACGCGGTGCGCGAGCATCAGGCCGACATGGGGATTGCCTTTGACGGCGACTTCGATCGCTGCTTCCTGTTCGATGATGAGGCGTCGTTTATCGAGGGGTATTATATTGTCGGCCTGCTGGCTGAGGCGTTTCTGCAGAAACAGCCGGGAGCGAAAATCATTCACGACCCGCGCTTGACGTGGAACACGGTAGACATCGTGACCCGCAACGGCGGCCAGCCGGTGATGTCGAAGACGGGGCATGCGTTCATCAAGGAGCGGATGCGTCAGGAAGACGCTATCTACGGCGGGGAGATGAGTGCGCACCATTACTTCCGCGATTTCGCCTACTGCGATAGCGGGATGATCCCGTGGCTGCTGGTGGCGGAGCTGCTGTGTCTGAAGAACAGCTCGCTGAAATCGCTGGTGGCGGACCGCCAGAAGGCGTTTCCTGCGTCGGGAGAGATCAACCGCAAGCTAGGGAATGCGGCTGAGGCGATCGCCCGCATCCGGGCGCAGTATGAGCCGGCGGCTGCATACATCGATACAACGGACGGGATCAGTATTGAATACCCTGAATGGCGCTTTAACCTGCGCACATCTAACACCGAGCCGGTGGTGCGTCTGAACGTTGAGTCCAGAGCTGATGTGGCGCTTATGAATGAAAGAACGACCGAGCTGTTACACCTGTTAAGCGGGGAATAAGGTGAGAGATTTACTAACGACGATTTATCGTTATCGGGGATTTATCTGGAGCAGTGTTAAACGTGATTTTCAGACGCGCTATCAAACTAGTATGCTGGGCGCACTATGGCTCGTTTTACAACCGCTCTCTATGATTCTGGTCTATACCCTGGTTTTTTCCGAGGTGATGAAGGCAAGAATGCCCGATAATACCGGGTCGTTTGCTTATAGTATTTATCTCTGTTCCGGGGTACTGACCTGGGGATTATTTACTGAGATGCTGGATAAAGGTCAGAGCGTATTTATTAACAATGCTAATCTGATCAAGAAACTCAGTTTTCCGAAAATCTGTCTGCCGATCATCGTGACGTTATCGGCGGTGCTAAATTTCGCGATTATTTTCAGTCTGTTTCTAATTTTTATCATTGTCACCAGTAACTTCCCCGGCTGGCTCTTTCTCTCGGTGATACCGGTCCTGCTTTTGCAGATCCTGTTTGCCGGTGGGCTGGGGATGATCCTTGGTGTGATGAACGTCTTTTTCAGGGATGTGGGGCAACTGGTTGGCGTTGCACTGCAATTCTGGTTTTGGTTCACACCCATTGTTTATGTACTGAATTCATTACCTGCATGGGCAAAAAATCTGATGATGTATAATCCGATGACTCGGATCATGCAATCTTATCAGTCCATCTTCGCCTATCATCTGGCCCCCAACTGGTATTCGCTATGGCCAGTATTGGCTCTCGCCATTATTTTCTGCGTCATCGGTTTCAGGATGTTCCGCAAGCATGCGGCTGATATGGTGGATGAATTATAATGAGTTATATCAGAGTAAATAATGTCGGTAAGGCGTATCGCCAGTATCACTCAAAGACCGGGAGACTGATCGAATGGTTATCCCCTCTGAATACCAAACGCCATAATTTGAAATGGATTCTTAGCGACATTAATTTCGAAGTCGCTCCGGGCGAGGCTGTCGGTATTATCGGTATCAACGGTGCAGGCAAGAGTACCCTGCTTAAACTCATAACCGGGACGTCCAGGCCGACGACTGGAGAAATTGAAATCTCCGGACGTGTCGCTGCATTACTCGAATTGGGGATGGGGTTTCATTCTGATTTCACTGGTAGGCAGAATGTTTATATGTCTGGGCAACTGTTGGGGTTATCGTCAGAGAAAATAACTGAGCTGATGCCGCAAATTGAAGAGTTTGCTGAGATTGGGGACTATATCGATCAGCCTGTGCGTGTCTACTCCAGTGGGATGCAAATTCGATTAGCTTTTAGTGTAGCGACGGCTATCCGTCCTGATGTGCTAATTATCGATGAGGCATTATCTGTTGGGGATGCATATTTCCAGCATAAAAGCTTTGAGCGTATTCGAAAATTTCGTCAGGAAGGGACCACGCTGTTGCTGGTATCCCATGATAAACAAGCGATCCAAAGTATTTGCGACCGGGCCATTTTATTGAATAAAGGCCACATTGAAATGGAAGGTGAACCTGAAGCAGTGATGGATTATTACAATGCGCTTCTGGCCGATAAACAAAATCAGTCCATTAAACAAGTTGAGCATAATGGTAAAACGCAAACTGTTTCAGGCACTGGTGAGGTGACTATCTCTGAGGTTCATCTTCTCGATGAACAGGGCAATGTGGCTGAATTTGTTTCGGTAGGGCATCGTGTCAACTTGCAGGTCAATGTTGAGGTCAAGGACGATATTCCTGAGCTTGTTGTCGGATATATGATTAAGGATCGACTTGGGCAGCCGATTTTCGGGACCAATACGTACCATCTCAATCAGACACTTACCTCCCTGAAAAAAGGAGAAAAGCGTTCGTTCTTATTTTCTTTCGATGCGAGATTGGGGGTTGGCTCCTATTCTGTCGCCGTCGCGTTACATACTTCCAGTACGCACCTCGGCAAAAACTATGAATGGCGCGATCTGGCCGTGGTATTCAACGTCGTTAACACGGAACAACAAGAGTTTGTCGGCGTGTCCTGGTTGCCGCCTGAACTGGAGATTTCTTAATGGGGTCGTCGTTTTATCGTTCATTTGAAGAACGACATAGAGGTTCGGTTGAAGAAATCAAGCGTCGCTTGAGTTTTTATTTACCTTTCCTGGCAGGTCTGAAGGACATTTATCCTGATGGCGTGATTGCGGATATTGGTTGCGGACGTGGCGAATGGTTGGAGATCTTGACTGAAAATGGCATTGCGAACATCGGCGTCGATCTCGATGATGGCATGCTGGCGCGCGCCAGGGAGGCCGGACTGAATGTGCAGAAAATGGATTGTCTGCAGTTTTTGCAAAGTCAGGCGGATCAGAGCCTGATAGCGTTGACCGGTTTTCATATTGCTGAGCATTTGCCTTTTGAGGTCCTGCAGCAGCTCGTTATGCATACCCTACGGGTGCTGAAACCAGGTGGTTTGCTGATCCTCGAAACGCCGAACCCGGAGAATGTAAGCGTCGGCACCTGTTCATTTTATATGGATCCAACGCATAATCACCCTCTGCCGCCACCACTGCTTGAGTTTTTACCTATTCATTATGGTTTTAACCGAGCAATTACCTTTCGTCTGCAGGAAAAAGAGGTTCTTAAATCTCCGGATGCAGCCGTTAATTTGGTCGATGTACTCAAAGGGGTGAGCCCCGACTACAGCATCATTGCTCAGAAAGCAGCGCCAACAGATATTCTTGAACACTTTGACACCCTGTTTACCCAGCAGTACGGTCTGACGCTGGATGCTCTGAGCAACCGTTACGATGCGATTTTGCGCCAACAGTTTTCGTCCGTTGCCTCACGGCTGGAGACGTTGAACCAAACCTATATGCAACAGATAAGCCAAATGTCAGAGTCTATTCAGACGTTGCAAGGTGAGGTTGACGAACTGAGTCATGTCATCGATCAGAATCATCAGCTTCATCAGCAAATGGCGGATTTACATAACAGTCGTTCATGGCGTATTACTCAACCACTACGCTGGTTGTCTTTGCAACGTCAATTATTACGTCAGGAAGGGGCTAAAGTGCGAGCCCGTAGGACTGCGAAAAAAATATTGCGCAAAGGGATGGCGCTCTCGCTGGTCTTTTTCCATCGTTACCCTAAGTCTAAGGTTTATCTGTTTAAGGTTCTGAGAAAAACTGGCTGCCATACATTGCTACAACGTTTGTTCCAACGCGTAATGCTGGTGCAATCTGACACGATGATGATGCAGTCCAGAAGATATGATGTGGGTACTGAAGAAATGACAAGTCGCGCGATGAGCATTTATAACGAATTAAAAAATAAAAATACGGAGAAATAACGATGCGTATTGTCATAGATTTACAAGGTGCACAGACGGAAAGCCGCTTTCGTGGCATCGGTCGTTATAGTATCGCTATCGCCAGAGGCATAATCAGAAATAACAGCCGGCATGAGATTTTCATTGCGCTATCCGCCATGCTGGATGAGTCGATTGCGGATGTTAAGGCACAACTTGCCGATCTCCTGCCGGCAGAAAATATAGTCGTATGGCATGCCGTAGGCCCTGTTCGTGCGATGGACCAAGGTAATGAATGGCGTCGGGAGAGCGCAGAACTGATTCGGGAAGCGTTTCTTGAATCATTGTGTCCAGATGTCGTTTTCATTACGAGCTTGTTTGAAGGTCATGTCGACGATGCGGCTACATCGGTACACAAATTTAGTCGTCAGTATAAAGTTGCCGTACTGCACCACGATCTTATCCCCCTAGTGCAGGCGGAAACCTATCTGCAGGACGATGTATACAAACTCTACTACTTACAGAAAGTTGAGTGGTTAAAAAACGCTGACCTTTTGTTGACTAACTCTGCTTATACCGCTCAGGAAGCGATCGAGCATCTGCATTTACAGGGCGACCATGTGCAGAATATTGCAGCCGCAGTCGATTCTCAGTTTTGTATGGCGGAGGTGACAGCGAGCGAAAAAGAGACCGTCCTTGGCCATTACGGTATTCAGCGCGAGTTCATGTTGTATGCGCCCGGAGGATTTGACTCAAGGAAAAACTTTAAACGGTTGATTGAGGCCTATGCCGGGCTCAGTGATGCCTTACGTCGTAGTCATCAACTGGTTATCATCAGTAAACTTTCCATCGGTGATCGTCAGTATCTGGAATCCCTTGCGTCAGGTAATGGTTTACAGCAGGGCGAACTGGTACTCACTGGTTATGTGCCGGAAGATGAGCTGATCCAGCTCTATCGCCTATGTAAGCTGTTCATCTTTGCTTCACTACATGAAGGTTTTGGGTTGCCTGTTCTGGAAGCAATGTCGTGCGGTGCGCCGGTGATTGGCTCAAATGTCACCAGTATTCCTGAAGTCATCGGTAATCCTGAGGCATTATTCGACCCGTATTCTGTCTCTTCCATGAGGGATAAGATCGCGCAATGTTTGACTGATGATACCTTCCTCGTGCGCCTGAAAGAAATGGCGCAGCAGCAAGCGCGCAATTTCTCTTGGGATAAAGCTGCGGTGACTGCTCTGGAAGCTTTCGAAAAAATCGCGGCAGAAGACACCGATACTGCGCAGGTTTTGCCTGAAGCTTTGATTCAGAAGATCCTTGCTATCTCACAAGGGCAGCCAGATGACCGCGATCTGCGCTTGTGCGCAACGGCCATTGATTACAACCTGAAAACGGCAGAACTTTATCAAATCGACGATAAATCGCTGAACTGGCGTGTGGAAGGCCCATTCGATAGCTCATATAGTCTGGCGTTGGTCAACCGCGAATTTGCCCGGGCACTCTCAGCCGATGGTGTAGAGGTCTTATTGCATTCCACTGAAGGACCAGGTGATTTTGCCCCAGATGCCTCGTTTATGGCACAGTCGGAAAATAGTGATCTTCTGGCATTTTATAATCAATGTCAGACCCGCAAGAGTAACGAAAAGATAGATATTCTTAGCAGAAATATCTATCCACCGCGGGTTACCAAAATGGATGCCAAAGTAAAATTCCTTCATTGTTATGCTTGGGAAGAAACGGGCTTTCCGCAACTGTGGATCAATGAATTTAATCGGGAACTTGACGGAGTGCTGTGTACTTCGGAACATGTTCGTAAGATATTGATTGATAACGGACTGAATGTGCCCGCATTTGTTGTTGGCAATGGCTGTGACCATTGGCTCAATATCCCTGCCGAGATGGCAAAAGATGTGGATCACGGAACATTCCGTTTCCTGCATGTCTCTTCTTGTTTCCCACGCAAAGGGATACAGGCAATGCTTCAGGCTTGGGGGAGGGCGTTCACTCGTCGTGACAATGTTATCTTAATCATTAAGACTTTTAACAATCCGCACAATGAAATTGACGCATGGCTGGCTCAGGCCCAGGCTCAATTCATAGACTATCCCAAAGTTGAAGTGATCAAAGAGGATATGTCAGCCACCGAGCTTAAAGGGCTTTATGAAAGCTGTGATGTTTTGGTTGCTCCAGGTTGCGCCGAAGGCTTTGGTTTACCTATTGCTGAAGCAATGCTGAGTGGGCTACCGGCTATCGTCACCAACTGGAGTGGGCAACTTGATTTTGTTAATTCACAAAATTCATGGCTGGTTGACTATCAGTTCACTCGGGTAAAAACGCACTTTGGTCTGTTTTCCTCAGCCTGGGCCAGTGTGGATATTGACAACTTAACAGATGCATTAAAAGCGGCAGCCTCAACCGATAAATCAGTGCTGCGTGACATGGCCGATGCTGGTCGCGAGCTTCTTCTGCAGCAGTTTACCTGGAAAACGGTGGCTGATCGTTCTTGCCAGGCGGTCAAGACTCTGCGTGCGCATATTGATATTGCTCAGCATCGGGCGCGCATTGGCTGGTTGACGACCTGGAACACGAAATGTGGGATCGCAACCTATTCCCAGCATCTGGTGGAGAGCGCACCTCATGGCGCGAATGTTGTTTTTGCTCCCCAAGTCAGCGCTGGAGAGCTTGTGTGTGCAGACGAAGAGTTTGTACTTCGCAACTGGATTGTAGGTAAAGAGAGCAACTATCTGGAAAACCTCCAGCCACACATTGATGCTCTGAGACTCGATGTCATCGTGATCCAATTCAACTATGGATTCTTTAATCATCGAGAACTGTCGGCGTTTATTCGTCGCCAGCATGACGCCGGTCGTTCAATTGTTATGACGATGCACTCAACTGTGGATCCGCTGGAAAAAGAGCCGAGCTGGAATTTCCGTCTTGCTGAAATGAAAGAGGCGCTGGCACTTTGCGATCGGTTGTTGGTGCATTCGATTGCCGATATGAACCGCCTTAAAGATTTAGGCTTAACTGCGAATGTTGCTTTATTCCCGCACGGCGTTATCAACTACTCCGCAGCGAGCGTCACGCGTCAACAGCAGTCTTTACCGCTAATTGCGAGCTATGGCTTCTGCTTACCGCATAAGGGCCTGATGGAACTAGTAGAATCCGTCCATAGACTCAAGCAAGCCGGTAAACCGGTTCGTTTACGACTGGTGAACGCAGAGTATCCTGTTGGGGAGTCACGCGATCTGGTGGCAGAGCTTAAAGCGGCAGCTCAGCGGTTAGGTGTTACCGATCTGATTGAGATGCATAATGATTTCCTACCTGATGCGGAGAGTCTGCTGTTGCTTTCAGAAGCCGATCTTCTGATTTTTGCTTATCAGAATACTGGGGAGTCTGCTAGCGGGGCGGTACGTTATGGTATGGCGACTCAAAAACCTGTTGCGGTAACGCCCTTGGCGATATTTGATGATTTGGACGATGCCGTCTTTAAATTTGATGGATGCAGCGTCGATAATATCAGCCAGGGGATTGATCGGATCCTGAATTCCATCCGTGAACAGGACGCTTGGGCAACTAGGACTAAACAACGTGCCGATGCATGGCGGGAACAACATGATTATCAAGCTGTTTCACGCCGTCTGGTTAATATGTGTCAAGGCTTAGCTAAAGCTAAATATTTTAAATAAAAATATCGCTCTTGTATTTTTGGCCTTTGAATACAAGAGGGGGTAGATAATGTGTCATTTATTATGAAAATTATTTTTGCTACTGAGCCAATTAAATACCCATTAACGGGCATCGGTCGGTATTCCTTGGAGCTGGTTAAGCGGCTGGCGGTCGCCCGCGAAATTGAAGAGTTAAAGCTATTTCACGGCGCGTCGTTTATCGAACAGATCCCTTTGGTGGAGAATAAAAGTGATACCAAAGCCAGCAATCATGGTCGTCTGTCGGCGTTTCTACGCCGACAGACGCTGTTGATTGAGGCTTATCGCTTGCTGCATCCGCGGCGCCAGGCGTGGGCATTGCGCGACTATAAAGATTATATCTACCATGGCCCCAATTTTTATCTGCCGCATAAACTGGAACGCGCCGTGACCACGTTTCATGACATATCCATTTTTACCTGCCCGGAATATCATCCAAAAGATCGGGTTCGCTATATGGAGAAGTCCCTGCATGAGAGTCTGGATTCGGCAAAGCTGATCCTGACCGTTTCTGATTTCTCGCGCAGTGAAATTATCCGCTTGTTCAACTATCCGGCGGAGCGGATCGTAACTACCAAGCTAGCCTGCAGCAGTGACTATATTCCACGCAGCCCGGCAGAGTGTCTGCCGGTACTGCATAAATATCAGCTGGCGTGGCAGGCCTACGCGCTATATATCGGCACCATGGAGCCGCGTAAAAATATCCGTGGTCTGCTGCATGCCTATCAGCTGCTACCGATGGAGATCCGCATGCGCTATCCGCTAATCCTTAGCGGCTATCGCGGCTGGGAAGACGATGTGCTGTGGCAGTTAGTCGAGCGCGGTACTCGGGAAGGCTGGATCCGTTACCTCGGATATGTTCCGGATGAAGACCTGCCGTATCTGTACGCAGCGGCCAGAGTCTTTGTTTATTTCTCCTTCTATGAGGGATTCGGTTTACCTATTCTTGAAGCGATGTCTTGCGGTGTGCCGGTAGTATGCTCCAATGTCACCTCTTTGCCTGAGGTTGTTGGCGATGCCGGCCTCGTTGCCGATCCTAATGATATAGACGCGATTAGCGCGCAAATTTTGCAGAGCCTGCAGGATGATAGCTGGCGGGAAATCGCCACCGCGCGCGGTCTTGCTCAGGCGAAACAGTTTTCGTGGGAGAACTGTGCGACCCAGACCATTAACGCCTATAAATTACTCTAAAGGTGTCAGTTGAGAGTTCTACACGTCTATAAGACTTACTATCCCGATACCTACGGCGGTATTGAGCAGGTCATTTATCAGCTAAGTCAGGGCTGCGCCCGCCGGGGAATCGCAGCCGATGTTTTCACTTTTAGCCCGGACAAAGATACAGGTCCTGTCGCTTACGAAGATCATCGGATCATTTATAATAAACAGCTTTTTGAAATTGCCTCCACGCCGTTTTCGCTGAAAGCGTTAAAGCGTTTTAAGCTGATTAAGGATGACTACGATATCATCAACTACCATTTTCCGTTTCCCTTTATGGATATGTTGCATCTTTCGGTGCGGCCTGACGCCAGGACTGTGGTGACCTATCACTCTGATATAGTGAAACAAAAACGGTTAATGAAGCTGTACCAGCCGCTGCAGGAGCGATTTCTCAGCGGCGTAGATTGCATCATTGCCTCGTCGCCCAATTACGTGGCTTCTAGCCAGACCCTGAAAAAATATCTGGATAAAACGGTGGTGATCCCGTTTGGTCTGGAGCAGCAGGACGTGCAGCACGATCCGCAGAGGGTTGCGCACTGGCGGGAAACTGTCGGCGATAAGTTCTTTCTCTTCGTCGGCACTTTCCGCTACTACAAAGGGCTACATATTCTGATTGATGCCGCTGAACGTAGCCGACTGCCAGTGGTGGTTGTAGGAGGCGGGCCGCTGGAATCGGAAGTGCGGCGTGAAGCGCAGCAGCGCGGGCTGAGCAATGTGATGTTTACCGGCATGCTCAACGACGAAGATAAATACATTCTCTTCCAGCTCTGCCGGGGCGTGGTATTCCCCTCACATCTGCGCTCTGAGGCGTTTGGCATTACGTTATTGGAAGGCGCACGCTTCGCAAGGCCGCTGATCTCTTGCGAGATCGGTACAGGTACCTCTTTCATTAACCAGGACAAAGTGAGTGGTTGCGTGATTCCACCGAATGATAGCCAGGCGCTGGTGGAGGCGATGAATGAGCTCTGGAATAACGAGGAAACCTCCAACCGCTATGGCGAAAACTCGCGCCGTCGTTTTGAAGAGATGTTTACTGCCGACCATATGATTGACGCCTATGTCAATCTCTACACTACATTGCTGGAAAGCAAATCCTGAGAGCTGCTACCCCGCCATTGCTGCGGGGGCCAACGCGTTAATGCCGATTCTTCAGATTATCAATCACTTCTCCGAGATCCAGCCCTTGATCCTGCAACAACACTAACAGGTGATACATCAAATCAGACGCCTCGTTGGTCAGCTCAAAGCGGTCATGTGCCGTTGCCGCCAGCGCAGTTTCCACGCCTTCTTCGCCCACTTTCTGCGCGATGCGCTTGGTTCCGCTGGCATACAATTTGGCGGTGTAGGAGGTTTCCGGGTCGGCAGATTTGCGTTCGGCGAGCAACTGCTCCAGTTGATACAGGAACAGCCACTGGTGAGCAGTATTGCCGAAGCAGCTGCTGGTGCCTTTGTGGCAGGTTGGGCCGATAGGATTCGCCAGCACCAGCAGGGTGTCGTTGTCGCAGTCCGGCGCAATGCTCACCACGTTGAGGAAATTGCCCGACGTTTCGCCTTTGGTCCACAGTCGCTGTTTAGTACGCGAGAAGAAAGTGACTTTGCCGCTTTCGATGGTTTTGTCTAAGGCTTCCGGGTTCATGTAGCCCAGCATTAATACTTCGCCGGATACCGCGTGTTGCACAATCACCGGCATCAGTCCGTCGGTTTTTTCCCAGTCCAGTTCGCGGCGTTGTTGTTCTGTTAACATATCCTGATCTCCACGCCCTGTGTTGCCAGGTACGCTTTTAATTCACCAATATTGATTATTTGTTTGTGGAATACGGAAGCCGCCAGCGCGCCGTCAACGTCGGCATCACGGAAGGCTTTGAGGAAGTGTTCCATGGTACCCGCGCCACCGGAGGCGATCAGCGGGATGTGGCAAACTTCACGCACTTTTTTCAGTTGTTCGAGGTCGTAACCGTTACGTACGCCGTCCTGATTCATCATGTTGAGGACGATTTCTCCGGCACCGCGTTTTTGCACTTCCTGTACCCAGTCGAGTGTTTCCCATTGCGTGACGCGGGTGCGGCTTTCATCGCCAGTGTATTGATTCACATGATATTTACCGGTTTCAGCGTCGTACCAGGTATCAATGCCGACCACAATACACTGCACGCCAAAGCGATCCGCCAGACGGGTAATTAACGTCGGGTCTGCCAGCGCAGGGGAGTTGATGGATATTTTATCCGCGCCAAAGGAAAGAATTTTGGCGGCGTCATCCAGCGACTTAATCCCACCCGCCACGCAGAACGGAATGTCGATTACTTCCGCCACGCGTGATACCCAGCTTTTATCTACCACACGTCCATCGCTGGAAGCGGTGATATCGTAGAACACCAGTTCGTCTGCACCTTCTTCGGCGTAGCGTTTTGCCAGCGGCACGATATTGCCAATGATTTCATGGTTGCGAAACTGTACGCCTTTTACCACCTGACCATCACGAACGTCGAGACACGGAATTATGCGTTTTGCCAGCATGCGATGGCCTCCTTCAAGGTGAATTTACCTTCCAGTAATGCACGACCAACTATTACGCCGCGCACGCCAGTACCACGCAGGGCAGCGACATCATCAATGTCGCCAATACCGCCGGAGGACTGAAATGCCACTTGCGGATATCTGGCGCACACCTCTTCATATAAAGAAACGTTAGAACCTGCCAGCGTGCCGTCGCGCGAGATATCGGTACACAGCACATGTTTCAGGCCGACGGGCAGATAGGTTTCCACCAGTTGTTCCAGCGAAACGCCCGAGTTCTCTTGCCAGCCGCTCACTGCCACCTGTTTATTGCCTTGCTCGTCAATGCGGACATCCAGCGCCAGCACTAAGGCATCGGCACCGAAACGTTCAAACCAACCTTTCACCATTTCTGGGGATTTCACCGCGGTGGAGCCAACCACCACGCGCGCAACGCCTGCTTCCAGTAACGCTGCCACGTCATCTTCGCTACGCACGCCGCCGCCAACCTGCACCGGAACGTTAACGCCCGCCACCAGAGTTTTAATCAGCGGAATTTGACGTTTAGCCGGATCTTTTGCCCCGGTCAGATCCACCAGATGCAGCACTTCGGCGCCTTGTACGGCGTAATCCTGTAAGCGCGACAGCGGGTCGTTACCGTAATCACGCTGTTTGTCGTAATCGCCCTGATGGAGACGCACCACGGTGCCGTCGATTAAATCTAATGCCGGAATAATCATCACATCTCCAGGAAATTTTTCAGCAACTTAGCGCCAGCGGCACCAGAACGCTCCGGGTGGAACTGCACGCCATAGAAGTTATCTTTTTGTACCGCCGCGCTGAACGGTTCACCGTAGTTACACTGGGCGATGGTCCACGGATTGACCGGCATGGCGTAGCTGTGAACAAAGTAAAAGTACGCACCGTCTTCAATCCCCTGAAACAGGCGGTTGCCTGCCTGCGGGTAAACGCGGTTCCAGCCCATATGTGGCAGCGGCAGACCAAAGTCGGTCATTTTCGGCACATCTTCATCGATGATGCCCAGCAAATCGACGCCGTTGCTCTCTTCGCTGCGTCGTCCCAGCAGTTGCATCCCCAGGCAGATGCCCAGCACCGGTTGGGTACAGGCTTTGATGAGATCAAACAGCTCACGCTCACGCACCTGGTCCATTGCCGCTTGTGCGGTGCCGACGCCGGGTAAAAACAGTTTATCGGCCAGCAACACCACGTCCGGGTCACGGCTGACTTTGGGTTCATAACCGTGACGCATAATGGCAGACTTCACCGAATTCAGATTGGCGCAACCGGTATCAAGGATCACCACGTTCATTACAGCACTCCTTTCGACGAGGGCAGGGTGTCGCCTTCCACGCGGATGGCCTGGCGCAGGGTCCGACCAAAGGCTTTGAACAGGCTCTCTACACGGTGGTGATCGTTTTTACCTTTGGTTTTCAGGTGCAGCGTCACGCCCATGGTGTAGGAGAGCGAACGGAAGAAGTGCTCGATCATTTCGGTGCTGAGATCGCCCACGCGTTGGTAGGTAAACTCGGCTTTATATTCCAGGTGCGGGCGACCAGAGATATCCAGCGCGCAGCGGGCAAGGCATTCGTCCATCGGCAACACAAAACCGAAGCGGCAAATACCGCGTTTGTCGCCGAGAGCAATTTTTAACGCTTCGCCCAGCGCCAGTCCGGTATCTTCGACGGTGTGGTGATCGTCGATATAGAGATCGCCTTTAACGTTGATTTCCATACGGAAACCGCCGTGAGTCGCGATCTGATCCAGCATATGATCAAAAAAGCCAACGCCAGTGTTAATTTTGCTGTCGCCTTCGCGATCTAGCCACACCTGAACGTCAATCTGCGTCTCTTTGGTGTTGCGCACTACGTGGGCGTAACGATCACGTCTGGTGAGTTGCTCGCCAATCATCGGCCAGTTCAGGGTTTCGCGGTCGTAGCGTAAACCAGTAATGCCCATGTTTTCCGCCAGTTGAATATCGGTCGCGCGATCGCCAATCACATAACTGTTGGCACGGTCCATCGCTTGTTCAGCGAGATAACGCTCTACCAGTTTTACTTTCGGCTTACGGCAGTCGCATTCATCGGCGGGCAGGTGCGGACAAATCAGCACTTCATCAAACTGCACGCCTTGCGAGGTGAAGATCTGCATCATCAGGTTGTGCGGGCCATCGAAATCCGCCTGCGGGAAACTTTGTGTTCCCAGACCATCCTGATTGGTGATCATCACCAGCTTGTAGCCCGCTTTTTGCAGCTTTAGCAGTTCCGGGATCACGCCTGGTTCAAAGGCGAGTTTGTCAAAACGGTCCACCTGAAAATCACTCGGCGGTTCGCTAATCAGGGTTCCATCGCGATCGATAAAAAGATACTTCT
>OLIF01000087.1_pt1 | contig 54037 bp, 46 predicted proteins | sample 1609681 | NCBI WGS metagenome assembly OLIF01 (sample SAMEA4350143, study PRJEB24818) | metagenome | biome: human; feature: gut; material: faeces | place: Denmark | collected 2013-09 | reverse complement strand
GAATACATAAAGGATATTCAGGTGACTATTGCACGAAGGTTCCACCTCTTCCCATTCCGAACAGAGAAGTTAAGCTTCGTCACGCCGATGGTACTGCGCAAGTGGGAGAGTAGGTAGTCGCCGTCTTGAAGAGGTCCTGCAGCAACGACGCTGCGGGACCTTTTTTTATGCCCGGACACGACGGGGAACTCCAATTTGTATTAGAGGCATAGTTGTACTTGATGGGTAAACAGCTGAATATTGTAGTCACAATTTGTTTGTTCAATGGAGTATCCATTGAAATCTTTTCAAGTAGGTGTATAACCCATCTGGCAATACAGATTTTGAGAATACTCACATCGTGGACCCTCACCGCAAGAGGGCATCAAATTCATGGCATTTTGATGAGTATAGTTAGTTATTCTATCCCCGTTTAGATGCGGACATTGAAAGTCCGTAGAGTAGTGCCAATTATATCTCTATTTTTATACAAAATTGCCCCTCTCTGTTTCACCCTGCAATAGAGGGTGAAGTAGATAAGGGGCAAACCTTGCTGATATTTTAAGTCTATTTAATCAATATGTCCATTAGTGCTTGGTTGGTTATTTTTCCCTTATTCCAGCGGTCAGCAAATCCGAACTGCGCACTATATTCCCACAACGCATACGGGATATTGTTCTGCCGTGCCAAATCGACCACGTCTTTTAGCCATGCCAATCTGATATTTTCTCCACAGTTCACCAAACAGCCAAATTCACCCAAATAGAGCATCAATCCTTTGGACTTGGCGTAAGCTATAGCTTCCGACCAAGTCTGCCGCATCCATTCCTGATCATAAGAATGGTGATAAGGTTCTACTACGGTTTTCTCCTCGTCAGATAATTTATTATAAACGTCGTCCGGAATTAATTGTCCGGGATATTTCATAGGGCCATCGAAGTTCAAAATACGCAAAGGAGTCCAAGAAGCCTGGTAATGGGTAATTAATAATGGTTCATAGAAGTGGAAAGAAAGTATGATATTCTTATCCCCTTCCGGGACTTTAATGTTTTTTACGTGAGCTACGTTGTTTTGCATATTGGCTCCCAATACTATGACACGATCTTTTTCTGTCTGACGTATCATTTTCACAATCCGTAGCATCAAATTCGCCCATTGCTCATCGGTAGGAGCTACTGCTTCATTCAGTAGTTCATAGGCCACGTCTGTTACCGGATATTGGCGTAACAGATTCTGAATTACTTTCCACATCTCTACTAACTTGTCTTGCTCAGCAGGGTTGCTCCATAAAGCAGCATGTGTATCCAGAAAATGGTGGGCACGGATGATATGCAAATCGAAAATCACTTTTAGATTATACTTTAGGCAAGTCTTGATTGTGTTATGCAGAATTTTGACTGTGCTTTCATTTAATGTCATGTCTTCATTAAAAAGTTGTACCTCGTCAACAGGCAGACGTATATGGTCAAAACCATTGTTTACCAACAACTTGATATCATCCTCAGTAAATATTTTCTCACGACGCTCATCCATGATAGTTGACTGCGAGAGCCAAATACCGATATTCACGCCTTTTTGGATTTTAAATTCCGTCTGTTTCTTGGCATGTGTACACGGTGTACACAGCATCAAAAAACAGACAATGAACATTAAAAATTTAGCTAAAGATTTCATGTTTATTCTTGTATAATTAGTTATAAATCAAATAAAATCACATGAATGAAGGAAATATCCATACTATTACTTATACTTACCCTATTGAAAACTAGATATTGCCCCCATTCATGTATTTTTTAGTTAAAACAAGACTCTATATCAATAACCTGGATTCTGGTCTTCCGGGCCAATTTCTGAATTCGTTAGAATTTCAAGTGCAGGAATTGGATATAATTCTCTGTTTGAGTCATAATCAAACGTACGGGGGGTACGGGGCAGACCATCTTTCGTATAGTACGATCCGTCATTCTTCGGATATTCCGCATCTAGAAAGTCTTTTACCATGTTTGTGCGGCATAGGTCGTACCAGAATTCATACTCCAGCAAGAACTCATGACGGCGTTCAATGGTTAATGCCACTTTCCACACATCGGAGGTATAACCTTTCTCTGTTTTATACTGTGTATAATAAGTCTGTGCATCTGGTACGTCTACAAGTTCCGTATTATATTTCAAAGTAGAACTTGCATACTGTTCTGATGGGCTTTTCCCAACTTCTAGATTACCCCACGCACGGTTACGGATCATGCCGATGTACTTCCAGCCTGTTACAGGATCATTCGTCTCAAAACAACATTCCGCATAATTCAACAACACAGATGCATAACGCATGTGAATGGCAGAAATTGGCGTATATACCGGATTATCTGCCGTGTGTTTCCATAACTTCAAGCAATAATTGTTCGGCAAGTGATTGGAAGACTCCCAATCTCCGGCATAATCAGGATTTGCTCCTACCGTCTGCCCCGTATAGGGGTTGGTTTCACCGACTGACACCACTGAATATTGTCGGCGTTTGTCTCCCGGTTCAAAAGAGCGGCAGAATTCATGGGAAACAAAAGTTCCGCCCCAACCGCCATATTCCGCTGGAGCTGTCAGGTAAAAGCCCCACCATACATCTTCTGTAGAACTGGTAGCACCCCAACCCAAATCAGCCCAATGGTAGAAGGAAACTTCCCATATACTTTCTTTCTCCCAATAGTGATCCATCTGGTATAATTCTCCAAAACTAGGAAGAAGTTCGTACGTACCGCTCTCAATAATCTGTTTATATAAGCTCTTGGCTGTTTCAAAATCTTTCATGTACATGTATGTCCATGCTGCGTATGCCAAAGCAGCTCCTTTAGTGAATCGTCCATATTCTCCGTTCTCAGGAGCCCAGTCCAGATACGTTGCGGCAAAATCAAAGTCGTCAAGAATCAATTGATAAGTTTCGTCCATCGTTTTGGGTCTTGGTTTTGACGGAGTGGTAGAATAAGTTTCACCTGTTTCCAACATGGGTACGCGGCCAAAATTCTGTGATAAATATAAGTAATAATACCCACGGATGGCATGTGCCTGTGCCAAAATTTTATTCTTGGCTGTTTCACCATCTTTGAAAATGGAAGGGTCGGCCTTTTCTACTTCCGACAAAAAAGTATTGCAACGGCTGATGGCGCGGTAACAAATCTTCCAAGCAACTTGGAACATGTCCTTTCCGGCCACCCAGGAGTGAGCCCAGAATTCCTTGTCCCAGCCACCGCCACCTACATCCATGGCTGGGAAATTGGCCAATGCATGCTGGGGTTTCATGTTCCAGCTTTGTGCAATATCTAGGTCGAATGCATCAGCATGCTTATCCGGTAGGAACGTATCATACAACGCATTTAATCCCTGATTTACATATTCCTCAGAGGAGATCAGTAATTCGGGTTCCAAAATCTCATAACGGGGAACCTCCAAAAAATCTTCACCACAAGATGTTGTCATTAGCAATGCTGCAGCAAATACGGTTGTCAAATATATCTTTTTCATAAGTATAATTTTTTATTACGTTACTTAAAATTGAACACTCAAGCCAATATTGTAAGTTCGCGGGAAAGGATAACGGCCATAGTCAAAACCAGTTTGTAATACACTTGAATTACCGATTTCAGGATTACCGTATTTATTGTATCCGGAAATTGTTGCTAAATTGTCTATACCTAAATAAACGCGTACATTTTCCATACGTGCAGCTTTCACCCAATTTTTCGGCAAAGTGTATCCTAATTGCACGTTACCAATCTTCACAAAGTTGCCATTCTTCACGTAAATATTAGATACACGTACGTTATGATTCTGGTCGTCGCGAGTAAGGCGGGAATAGATACCTGTAGGATTCTGTTCGCTCCAAGCATTCTCCATATAGTCTACTAAGCAGTTCTGATAACCGGAACGAGCATTGTAGATAGTATTCAGGCGAGCTGCGGAATAAGACAAGATGTCTTGTCCGAATACACCGTAAATGTTGGCAGAGAAATCAAAAGCTTTGTAGTTTACTCCAAGGGTCAGACCGAAGTTGAAGGTCGGATAGCCATTGCCTAGAATTGTACGGTCATCATCATTTACATAACCGTCGCCATTTATGTCTTTGTATTTGTAATCTCCCGGTTTGACAGCATTATTGCCAAACTGATAATATTGGGTACTACCATTTGTAGCAGCGGCCGCAGCGGCATTGGCTGCATCAATTTCTGCTTGGTTCTGGAAGATGCCTTCTACTACCCAACCATAGAAAGAGCCTACTGGATATCCGTTGCGGGTAATGCTGTAATTGTCCCAATAGTAACCAGTATCGACGTTACTTGATTCAAAGATATCGTCACCAACATTTACAGCTTCGTTCTTTAAAGTTGAGCCAGTTAATGTAGCGTTAATGCTCCAGTCTTTTCCAATTTGCGTATTGTAGTTAATTGAAAATTCAAAGCCTCTGTTACGGATTTCTCCGGCATTAGTATATACGCTCTCAAATCCGGTAGAAGGACGGACAGCCTTGTAAAGTAACAGGTCTTTGGCTGAACGAATAAAGTAATCCATCGTAATATTCAGCTTATTGTTGAAGAAACCTAAATCTAGACCAACATTGAATTGCTCATTGGTTTCCCATTTCAGGTTCGTATCGACTTCTACTTCCTTGGCAAGTCCCGGAGCTGTAACGGTTGCCCCGTTCTTCCACCAATAATACATCATGTATTGGGAAGTTATTTGTTCAACCGACAAATTGGTTGCATTACCTGCATTACCAGTTTGTCCCCAGCCGAAACGGAGTTTCAAATTATTGAATAGTCCAAGGTTTTTGATGAATTCTTCTTCAGACAAGCGCCATGCCAATGATGCCGAAGGAAATGTACCCCATCGGTTTCCGGCTCCGAAGTTTGACGAACCGTCCCGACGTACTGTTGCCGTAAGCAGATAACGGTCTTTCAACGTATAGTTTAACCTACCATACCAAGACACAAACCGTACCGGTAATCCGTAACCGCCCGTCACATTCTTGGAAGAAGGTTCGGTAGTCAACTCAATCCGACGAATGTTAGGAGCTGGCATATTGTAACCGATGCCATATAAATCCTTGCTACGAGTACTATTGGCAGAATAACCAGCCATTAAGCCTAAACGATGGATATTCTTGGTCAAATCATACGTGAAATAAGATTCGATACCCACTGTATTGTAACTGTTATGACTCATAGAAAAGTTATCTGGAAGATTTTCCGCATAAGCAGTTCTCGGATTTACTGGTGAATATGTATCAGATTCTCGCTCATTATTATTATAACTGAATACCGTATGAAATTTCAGACCGTCTATAATATCGATATCCAAGTTTGCATTAGTCAGCACTTGGTGGTAGCGGTTCCGACTATCACGTTCCATTGCTGCGGCATACAGATTATCTGTGTTTTTTTCGATATCACCGGCGGTTTCTTTCTTATAGTGTCCCCATGTACCGTCCGGCCATTGGATAGGCACATTAATTAAAGTTCCGGTTTCATCAACCGTATCCATCGATGGGATAGCCGCCGCAAAATCGTAAGCATTACCACTGCCTTGATAATGGCCATACACAAAAGCTACACTTGCACCCAAATGGATGAAGTCCTTCACTGTATGTGTCACATTTAATCGTGTGGTGAAACGTTGGAATTGTGACTGAACGACAATTCCTTCATTATCAAGGTAACCGAAAGATATACGTGCTTGTGTATTCTCCGTACCGCCCGAAACAGACAAGTTATAATTTTGCTGCAAAGCTGCACGTGTCATTACATCCTGCCAATCGATGTTATGCAAGCGGCTGTCCAATGATGGGTTTGCCCAAGCCTGTTCGGTAAAAGGTGTTCCATCGTGCTGCTTGGCTATGCGGACAGCCTTCACAAAGTCTTGGATGGTTCCTACATTCAAGCTGTTGGTGCTTTGACTAATACCCCAGTTGGCTGTAATGTCCAGACGCGCTTTTCCTTTTTGACCCTGCTTCGTGGTAATCATAATTACACCGTTGGCACCCTGAGAACCATAAATGGCGGTAGCCGAGGCATCTTTTAAAATTTCAATGCTCTCAATATCGCTGGGATTCAGAAAATCGATGCTTGTCCCCGCTTGTACACCATCTACTACATACAGAGGATCAGCCGAACCGTTTACCGTAGCTACACCACGGATTCTGATGGTTGTTCCACCACGTGGATCACCTGAGTTACGTAATACCTGTACACCAGCTGCCGCACCTTGAAGACCTTGGCCGACGTCGATAGGATTACGTTTCATTAAGTCCTCAGATTTCACAGAGGTTACGGAACCCGTAAGGTCTGATTTCTTTACAACACCGTAACCAATGACTACCACATCATCTAACATTTCAGTATCATCCTTCAGGACAATACGGAGAGCAGGAGTGGTCGCAGTAACCGCGATTTCCTGAGTTTTATAACCCATATACGAAATCTCCAAAGTTCCAGGTTTCGGTATATTTAAGCTAAAGTTACCATCAAAATCGGAAACAACACCAATCGTTGTACCTTTCAAAAGAATACTCGCTCCAATAATAGCTTCTCCCGCAGAATCTACAATTGTACCCGTAACCGTAAACGACTGCTGAGTTGTTTGTAGATGTGGTTTTTCCGTCCTAAAGGTAGCATTTGCACTTGCCATTTGTCCTGTTCCCAAGAGGGATAACAAGGTCAAACATACCAGTTTTTGGCTCAAATAGTTTTTCATAATTTTACTTGATTTAAATTAACAATTATAGGTTAAGAATGTTATTCACTGATCCATTCATCTGCCATAAATCCCATCCGACTGTTGTGATACGGACAATTCCACAGGCTGGCTTTAGGCTCATTGTAACGGGGAATTCCATCAGCAGAAACCGTGCGGAACCATTCACCGCATTCTCGGTCTATCATCTTTTCTTTGATGAAGTTCCACGTATGTATGGCACTGTTCAGGTAAGATATATTACCTGTTAGTTGCCAGGCATTGATGCAGCCTACCACAGTCTCCGCTTGACACCACCATGAAAAATAGTTTCTGATACTGTTGCCACGTCTTTCATACATCATAGCTCCTGTTGCCGTGTCAATGCCTTCTTTCAAGGAAGTATCCACAAGTTCCAAAGCTATTTCTTTGGATTTGTCAAAAACTTGCGGATCACCTAATGTCTTTGCGGCCTCTATTAGCAGCCAGGAGGCTTCAATATCATGACCGTAAGAATCTATGTCATCCAGATTATTCCAGTTTGAATCGCAAGATGGAATTAGGTGGTGTGTATGGGAATCATACAAATAGGTAGTCAATATGTCAATCAATTTACTTAATCGTCTGCGTAAGCCATTGTCTCTCCATACCTTATATAAAGAAGTATAAGCCTCCAATACATGGATATGGGTCAATGTCTTGGTTGCATTGGGGTTGCCGTCGAAACCTTGTCTCTTAGGAATTCCCCACTTACGGGTGAACGATTCTATGTACCCGTCCTTTGTGGGGTCTTTTATTTTTTCTTCCATGATTCTATAAATATCAATGGATTTTTGCAGACTTTCCAGATTACCGGTTGCCCTGAAATGTTCAGACAAGCCATAAATGGCATACGCGCATGCGCAGGTTTGTTTATCCGTTTCTAACGGTGTGCAATCAGCTTTAACAGACCAATATACACCGCCATAATGAGGATCAATGAATTGATTAATGAAATAATGTTGCGCGCGGTCTGCCAACTTTTTATAAGCTTCATTGCCATACAGGCGGTAGGCCGTTGAAAAAGTCCATAGGATACGAGCATTCAGTACGCTACCTTTTGGAGCATCCATTACAGGAGTTCCATCTCTCCCTACCATTCCATAGAAACCTCCCGCAGGGTCAACGATATGTTTCTCCCAGAAGGGAAGAATGTTGTTTTTTAGGTCCGATACGATTTCACTGCGTAAAACATCAATAGGTATGGATTGTGCTTTAGCAGAAAAATCTGTTGTCCACAATAATGTTGCGGTGCAAATGAAAATGAGAAATCTGTTTTTCATAGTGGTAATAGCTATACTTCTCAACTTTGTATGTGACAAATTTATGTTTTTTATTATCCTATTATGTTAAGCCTGCTTCAATTTTAATGGCATAAATGTTTCCAAAGAAGTATATATTTGAATCCATGCCTCGGTTATGATACAAATAAGTACGTTATACTATAAATATGGCACCTATTGTCTCTTTTATAGCTTACTTTTTTTGAATAGATTTGTAATCTGTTTAAACGAAATACATTATGAATAAACCAACTTTTCTTTCCATTTGTATTCTGGTACTATGCATAAATCCTATATTTATATCTACTCGTTTACAAGCCAATGTTATCGAACAGGTTATGTTTAGGCAAATCACCACCTCGGAAGGTCTTTCCAATAACAATATCAACTGTCTGTACCGAGATAGCCGAGGATTCTTGTGGATCGGTACTAATTCTGGCTTAAACCGTTATGATTCCTATAATTTCCAGCAATATTACCAGGATACAGACAATTTACCCGATAACCGCATCAACAACATCTTTGAGGATTGGGACGGTAATATTTGGATTGGTACTGAACAAGGTTATGCCATTTACGACTACCAAACAGGCAAATTCGATCCTAACTGTAAAGACCGGATTCATAATTTCAACATATTTTGCGATACTATCTTCATGGCAGGAATGAACCGTGAAATGAAATACCTATGGGTGTATGACGATCATAAAATCTACTTGTATTATCCACAGCAGAAAATGACAAAAATATACCCACTGATGGATAGTACTATTTCCGACCTTTTTGTCACAGGCAAATATCTTTATTCTATTTACAATGATGGAAAACTATATCTTACTGATATAAACTCGTCACTCAATCAGGAAATCCATATTCCGTACGAATATGTGAGCCTGCTGAGAAAGCACTATCCCAAAATTTATGTAGACCGTAACGACGGCATCTGGGTACACACTTTTCAGAATAGCCTGCTCTTATATAAAAAAAATCTTCAGACGGAATGGCAAGAGATTAAATTGCCCACCCACAACGAACAGTTCAACCGGATTCGTACCATTGCGGAAGATACCAATGGAAATATGTGGCTCATCACTAGCCACCTTGGTGCATTTATTTACCAATTGCAATCGGGTGACCTTACTCAATTTACACATAATTCGTTAAAATCTCATACTCTTGCCAGTAATAATCTCAGTGCCATACACATAGATAGGGAAGGTATTGTTTGGATAGGTAATTTCAGGCATGGAGTATCTTACTATGTACCCCAGTCTCAAGTATTCTTGAACCAGAAACTATATCAGTATAATGAAATCATTTCATTTTGTGAAGACTCTGTTTCCATTTGGTATGGAACGGATGGCGGAGGACTGATGCGCCAAATGCATAACGATCCGATGCCCCGGCAAATAACCACACCTGCAAACGTCATTATTACCATCAAGAAAGATAGTCGGGACAGACTATGGTTAGGCAGTTTTCAAAACGGGCTACTTTGCTACGATCGCGGTAAAATAACCCAGTACACCAGTCGGAATAGCGGACTGCTGGGCAATGATATCTACGGCATACAGGAGGACAAGGAAGGAAACATATTGATAGGACTCCTGAACGGTAATATTCAAAAACTGGACATCCGGACACAAAAAATAGAAACCCTTTTCAGCAAGCAAGGCAAATATGGCATTGGGGAACTACTATACATCGGCAACGACACCTTGTTTGCTGCCACTTCGGTAGGACTCATGTATCTTAATACAAATACCAAGCAGTTCCATTTTATAAACAAAAACAAAAGGAACAACCAGATATTGGAAAAACAGTCTCTTTGTACCATTTATAAAGATAGTCGAGGTATCCTTTGGATGGGTGGAAGTCAAGGTCTTGCCTGGTGGAATCTCCATACTGATAGCATAGGATATATAAATCATAACAACGGTTTGTCTGCCAACATGGTAACTGCCATTGTCGAAGACAATAATCGGCAGATATGGGTAGGGACCTGCAATGGAATTGCCCGCATTAACCTGTCACAAGGAACGTTCAATATCACCAACTATGACGTGGAGGACGGAATTATCTCAAACGATGTCAGCGAACGAGCTTTATATAAACTGCGTAATGGTAACATTCTTGTGGGCACCCCTAATGGTTATACTACCATCATTCCACAAGAGATAGTTCACGATACCTATAAAGCGAAAGTCTACCTTACAGATATCGAACCACAGTATTACTCTTTGTCGCAAATGCTTAACGGCAAATTTCCCGAATGTGCCTCCGAAATCATTTTAGAGAGAGAAATCCCTTCTTTACGGCTCTATTTTTCGACCCTAAACTTTATTGAATCGCGCAAAACACGCTATGCCTATCGTTTTAAGGGACAATCAAGCCAATGGAACTACACCGCTGACAATCAGATAGAACTTTCCTTGCTCCCACCGGGTAAATATGAACTACAAGTCAGAGCATGTAATTCCGAATGCATGTGGTCACCTGATGTTAAGACCCTCACAATACACATCTTGCCACCTTGGTATCGGACATGGTGGGCTTATTGTCTCTTCACGGTCGCCATTCTGGCGGTTGTATGGGGATTCATCGTCCATTTTCATGTCAAACGCAAAAGAATTGAAGCTCTGAAAGCTATTGAACAGGAAAACGAACGCCAACAGAGACTGACAGATTTGAAAATGCAATTCTTTGCTAATGTCAGCCATGAATTGCGGACTCCCCTTTCGCTCATCATCAATCCGCTTGAGGAGTTTTTAAACAAATACCCACAGTACAAAAACAGCTTGCTTTACACAGTGCAGAATAACGCTCGTTATCTGTTAGAACTGATAAACCAATTGCTTAATTTCCGTAAGCTAGACGCTCACGGAGAGACCATCCAATATATTCATAGTGATATCGTTCGTTTGGTAAAAGACCAGTTCCAGTCGTTCGAAAGCATAGCCCAAAAGAGGGGGATCAGTTATAAGTTTACCAGTCAGCAACCTAGTATTCCTATGGATTTTGACTATGATAAAGTACGAAAAATAGTCATGAATCTGTTGTCTAATGCCTTTAAATTTATCGAAGATGGTGGCAGCATTGAAATCAGAATTAATATTGTGGCAGGTAATGTTGTGATGCAATTCTGCGATACCGGATGTGGTATCGATACCGGTCAACAGGAAAAAATTTTCCAATGTTTTTATCAGGCAGAACGTCGGGAAAACCATTTAGGTGGAAGCGGAATAGGATTATACCTCGTAGCCGAATACGTAAAAATGCACAAGGGAAACATTCAGGTTTCCACCAACATTCCCAAAGGAAGCATCTTTACTGTCACCCTACCTATGCATGCCGGGACACAATCCATGCCACAAGAGATCACTAGCAATGAAAATAAAAATCTTCAGACGCCATCTACGGGGGAAACTGAATACAACTATACTATTCTGTTGGTAGATGACAATAGTGATTTTCTTGACTTCCTGAGTGCTTGCCTTTCTACTAGCTATAATGTACTGAAAGCAACTAACGGAAAAGATGCGTTGGAAATACTGAAAACGGAAAACGTAGACATTGTTGTCAGTGATATCATGATGCCGGACATGAACGGATTGGAATTGTGTTCCACTATCAAAAACGATATCCTTACTTCGCACATTCCTGTCATCTTACTCACAGCCCGAGCCAGTGAAGAATACCAGCTGGAAGGGCTGAATAACGGTGCAGACGACTACATTACTAAACCTTTCAATATGGAGATATTGAAACTGCGCATCAGCAAGCTCATTGAAAGAAGTTTAAAAAAGCATGAACTGTTTGACGAACAACTGAAAATAGAACCAAGTCATATTGCCATCACACCTCTTGACCGCCAGTTTGTAGAGAAAGCCATCCAAATTGTTGAAGACAATATCAATAACGCCGATTTTTCCGTAGAAGAATTAGCTGAGAAATTAAATATTTCGCGGGGATACCTTTACAAGAAGATCGTCAAGATCACAGGTAAAAACGCTCTCGAATTCATTCGGCTCATCCGCATGAAACGTGCTCAGCAATTTTTGACAGAAAGTCAGCTCCAAATAGCAGAGATTGCCTATAAATTGGGGTACAACTCACCCAAGGTTTTCACCAAACATTTTAAGGAAAAGTTTGGTATGACTCCATCTGAATTTATTCGCCAACAAATCGGAGAGAAGGCAGGTAAAGCCATACAATAAATCTTAAATGGGTAAAAGAAGTAGATAAGAATTGAAGTGGTGGTATATTATTAGGAGAAATAGATTACCAAATATTCGTCTGGAAAAGGAAAACGAATGGGAATACACATACAATGACGTTAATGGATACAAAAGAGGGCTGTCTGTATATATTTAAATCTGTATTTTAGGGCAGAAATTAACAACCCCAATTTAATATGTCATGAAAAAGAAACTTTTCTCCATTGCAGCAGCTTTTGCCTTAGCTTCCTTTGGTTGCCTGGTACAAGCGCAAGAGTTTAAGCTAACGCCTTCAGGTTATTTTAAAAATTACGGAGTGGATATTATGGCTTTCGACGATATCTATCCCGAAGGGCATCAAGGAGGTGTGTGTATCATTATGAATGGTAATCGCGTGGCAACCAACGGTGACATCCGTTTTGAAGCCACACCGGGGCAGTGGCAGCCCGTACCCAAGCAGCTGAACCGCAAGTTGGGAGAAAACAGTATTACCGCTACATTGTGTTATCCTGACTCGTCGCGTCATCTGACGGGATTCAATCCGATGATTTACCCGGACTTCCAATTCAACTATACAGTGAAAGTAGAAGGGAAAGGAGATCATGTGGAAGTTACTGTAGATTTGGACCGTCCCGTACCACAAGAATTTCTGGGTAAGGTGGGCTTCAACATGGAGTTTTTTCCCGGAGCGCTGTTTGGCAAACCGTGGATTATGGACAACCAGACTGGTATTTTCCCACAACAGCCTAACTCACCGCTGGTTACTACCAGTCCTAATTACTTGCACACGGGTAATTACCACCCAGAAGGTCAGCCGTTGGCAGACATGGCTAACTTGATTGGTAAAGGCTATAGCCCTATTGTTGCAGATGACATCATTAGTAAGCCGTATGCTATGGGTAAGAAGTTCACTTCTCGTCCCGATGATCCCTATAATAAGGTTACTATTGAGTCCTTGTCCGGAGATTTAAAACTATATGATGGTCGCATGAACCATAATAACGGCTGGTTTGTACTGCGTAGCGAGATTGCACCGGGTGTTACCAAAAATGCCGTAAAGTGGATTATTACTCCCGCCGTGATGCCAGACTGGATATATCGGCCTGTCATTCAGACTTCACAAATAGGTTATCATCCCAACCAGCCTAAAGAAGCCATCGTTGAAATGGATACTCGTGATAACCGTCAGGCTATGGCACAGGTGGTACACATCGGATCGGATAAGGAAGAGATAGTGAAAACCGTGGTTCCTGCCAATTGGGGAAAATTCCTACGTTACAATTACTTGAAAGTAGACTTTAGTGAGGTAAAGGAGCCGGGATTATACCAGATAAAATATGGTGATTCTGTATCACCTATTTTCCGTATAGATGAAAATGTGTACGATCGTGGTGTTTGGCAACCTGTATTAGAATACTTCTTGCCCGTACAGATGTGTCATATGCGGGTAAATGAGAAATACCGTGTATGGCATGGCACTTGTCATATGGACGATGCGCGCATGGCACCTGCCCATAATCATATTGACGGCTATGACCAAAAACCGGGATTGTCAAAGTATAGCGCAGGTGATTTAGTGCCGGGCGTGAATATCGGTGGGTGGCATGATGCAGGCGACTTTGACTTACGTGTAGAATCGCAGGCAGGCGAAGCATACATCCTTTCGTTAGCTTACGAGGCCTTCCATCCGGAAATAGATGTAACGTCCATTGATTATATTAACCGGGTAACGGAAATTCATCAAGCTGATGGAAAGAATGATCTTTTGCAACAAGTGGAAAATGGAGCTTTATCTGTAGTTAACTCTTATCTGGCATTGGGACGGCTGTATCGTGGTATCATCTGCGGAGGACTTCGCCAATACGTACTGCTGGGTGATGCTGCGGCTATGACTGATGGTAAACTTGGTAACGAGGATGACCGCTGGATTTTCACTGAGGAGAACCCGAACCGTGAACTCTCCACCGCTGCTAATCTTGCTGCTGCTTCGCGAGTGTTGAAAGGTTTCAATGATACATTAAGCGTACATTGTCTGAACATTGCCCGTGAGATATTCCAACGTACCGAAGGCGATAACTCGCGCATAGCATCATCCAAGATACAAGCAGCCGTAGAGCTTTATCTGGCTACCAATGAAGACTTATATAAGGATTTTCTACTTGATAACAAGGAACTTATCGTGAAACAAATCGGACAAACTGGTTGGTATACCGCCCGCGTGGAGCAACGTTTTGCCCAAATGAAGAATGTGAAGGCACAAGCTTTTTCTAAGGACTTTCGTAAGGCTTTGGTGGCTTACAAGGAACAGTTGGACAAGGAAGTCGTTTCCACTCCTTATGGCGTACCCTATCGTCCACACATCTGGGGAGCAGGCTGGGATATCCAAGGCTTCGGTTTCCGTCATTATTTTCTGGCATCAGCCTATCCAAATATCTTCGATAAAGAGCCTATCTTCAATGCACTTAATTTTGTGTTAGGATGCCATCCGGGCAGCAATCAGGAATCTTTTGCCTCGGGTGTGGGGGCAGCTTCTGCCACTATTGGCTACGGGTTGAATCGTGCTGACTGGTCGTACATTCCTGGCGGCGTGATTTCTGGTACAGCATTGATACGTCCCGATTTTCCTGAGCTGCTTCATTTCCCCTTCTTGTGGCAACAGAAAGAGTACGTTTTGGGAGGTGGTTCTTCACATTATATGTTCTTAGTATTGGCCGTACAACAGATGTTAAAGGAATAATGACTCTATTCGCAAAGTGAAAACTGCAGTATGTTATTATTCCACATCCTAAAAACATTTATTGATAAGGTGAGGAGATGGTTGTTGAGTCTTACCTCATGGTAAAGATAGGATTCTGGATTTGCCTTAACATCCAATGCCTTTGACTAGAGGACATACTTGCGAATATCTTAATGAAAACCTACTATTAAACAGTGTACTAGTCATGGATTACACTTTGGAGGTGGAAGGTTGCCGGAAACAGAACCAGCCGTGGTATATGTAGGTAATTTGTCTGATAACCTATTCCTAAAACAGAAAATCACGCTGGTACGATAAGAGTCTAGTTGGCTTTCTCACAAATTGAAATTTGAGTATTCTTTTAAAAACTAAAGAAGGTCGTATCACTACTCAATACAGAGTTTGATACGACCCTTTTTTAATATTATAGTTGCAATCTGTAACTTTGGGAGATGGCTATTTAAACTTTAAACACTCCTAATTTGTTAATCTGTTTGTTACGTTGTGATTAATGAATCAGCGTATTTATGCCTTCTACAATATTCCCATTGGAGAATACACATCTTACATTGATATCTTTATCCATGATAACAATGTCTGCATCTTTTCCTTTCTGAAGAGTACCTTTATGGTCATCAATACCAATAAGTCTTGCCGGAGTTTCTGAAGCCATACGAACAGCATCTGCCAACGGTATAGCAGCTTTCTTTACCATTTCTATGATGTTCTGGGAGACGGTCTTAAAACCTAGCAATTAAACAATGGATTGGGGATTTGCTTTTCAAGTGATTTTCTTGTATTTTTGTTTTAAACCTGATTCTTATGGATACGATTGTTATCAATGATTTATTCTCGGCAATATTCAATGTGTTGTATTTCGCTGTAATATTAGCAACGATTTTTATTGTTATTTTGGATAATCGTAATCCTGTTAAGACCATGGCGTGGATTTTAGTCCTTTTTTTTCTTCCAATAGTAGGACTTGTTTTCTATTTCTTTTTCGGGCAAAATACGCGTAAAGAAAGGCTGATTAGCCGTAAGGGATACTCTAGGTTGAATAAGCGTCCTTTAGCCGAATATCAGGCTCAGGAATCGTTGAAGGAGCAGACTGGTAAAAGTCATTTAATGTCCTTCTTCACTCGTGTCAATAATGCATGGGCATTTGGTGGAAATACAGTAAGTATTTATACAGATGGCTATTCCATGCTACAGGCTTTAATGCATGAAATCAGTTTGGCACGGCATCATATTCATTTACAGTTTTACATATTTGAGGATGATGCTATTGGACGTTTATTGCGTGATCTGTTAATTGATAAAGCAAGACAAGGGGTGAAAATCCGTTTGTTATATGATGATGTGGGATGTTGGCGGGTAGACTCTATGTTTTATGACCAGATGCTGTGTGAAGGCATCGAAGTGCAAAGCTTTTTAAAGGTCCGTTTCCCTCGATTCACCAGTAAAGTAAATTATCGAAATCATCGCAAAATAGCCATTATTGATGGTCGTATCGGATTTATCGGAGGAATGAATATTGCAGAGCGATATATAAAAGGCTTCTCTTGGGGCATATGGAGAGATACACATGTACGTATGGAGGGGAAAGGGGTATATGGCTTGCAAAGCGCTTTTTTGACAGACTGGTTTGCTATTGACCGAACTCTGTTGACGTCTGCTGAGTATTTCCCTAAGATGAAAGATAATGGAAGTGCCATTGCACAAGTAGTAACGTCCGATCCTGTAGGAGAGTGGCATGAGATTATGCAAGGGCTGATGAAAGCAGTATGTAGTGCTCGGCATTATTTTTATGTTGAAACTCCCTATTTCCTTCCAACGGAAGAGGTTATGACTGCTCTTCAAATAGCAGCTTTAGGAGGTGTAGATGTACGTATTATGCTGCCTAAGCGTGCCGATACGTTTATAACGCATAAAGGTTCTCTATCATATCTGGATGAGCTTATGAAGGCTGGAGTGAAGGTCTATTTATATAAGAAAGGTTTCTTGCATTCTAAGCTGTGGGTTTCTGATGACGAATTTGCTTCGGTTGGGTCGACGAATATGGATTTTCGCAGTTTTGAGCATAACTTTGAAGCCAATGTCTTTTTTTATGATAAGGACACTGTAAAAACGCTGAAAAATGTCTTTTTAGACGATCAAAAACATTGTCTGTTGTTATCACGTAAAATATGGGAACAGCGTTCGTGGAAAAATAAAGTAATGGAATCGGTTGTACGTTTATTAGCACCTTTATTGTAGAAGGGTAAGATGAATGCAGGATATTAAAAACTATCACAGCTCTTTTGTATGATTAAAGTTGGATATTCATTAAATAATATGAGTTTCCTTAGTTTAACCACACATTAAGTGTTGTGAATTTATCTCTTTTTATCCCTATGTATTTCGCACAGCAAGAAGTTGTACAAATGGTTTAACATTGCTTTTAAATTCTTGCTCTGTCAATAATAGCTCGAAAAATTGTGCTTTATGGATAATGTTTTGAAGCTCTCTTCACAACAATTCCCTTTACAGAACTATTTAATAGCCTGTTAGGTTAACTATATAAGTAACATATGTGAATCATTACACTATCGATAAAGAAATACCTTGTGGATATTTATAAGAAGATGCTTTTGGGAGATGTAAGATAATACGGAGTTCGTTTTACTTATATTGAGGAAACAATTAGCTTGTCTGTTATTTATGAGTGATGATTTGATTGGCTTTTTGTGACCTAGTCCAAAGTTTTGTGTAAGTAGAAATAGGATTTAGTTGTAAGTTTGTTCTTATATCTGGATTCTGCTTTCAAACATAAGCATAAATTGGTTCATAATCAAACCTCAGTCTGAAATAGGCATTGTCCATTTCTTCTCAATCTCCATAAGTGAAAGATACATGTTTTTTACGGCATCATCCGAAGGAAATGAAAGCTTTGATTTTGTGTACTTTCTGATTTTCACATTCAGGTTTTCAATAAGATTTGTGGTATAGATAATTTTTCTGATTTCCAGTGGAAACTGGAAGAAAACAGTCAGGTCATCCCAGTTGTTTCTCTATGAAAGTATAGCATAAGGATACTTTCTTCCCCATTTCTTTTCAAAATTGTCAAATTCCGCGGCAGTAACCTCTTTGTTGGGGGAATATAAATATTCTTTATATCTGCCCTAAATTCTTTCTTATCCTTATAAACGACATATTTACAGAAGTTTCTGATCTGATGTATCACACAGGTCTGAGTGAATAATTGAGGGAATATAGTACGGATGGTATCCGTAAATACATTCAGATTATCTGTGTAGGTAATCAGTATATTCTGTACTCCACGTACCTTTAAATCTATCAGGATCCTACCTAGAAAGAAGAGCTTTTCGATTTGCCGACCCACATGCCAAGCACTTCTTTTAGACCGTTCTGTCTCAGTCCGACGCAAAGATAAACGGTCTTGTTTATGATCTTGCCGTTATCCCGTACCTTGAAGGCGATGCCGTCCATTCAGACAATGAGATAAACGGGATCTAAAGGTCAGTTCAGTCATTCCTGGATAGCTTTATTTGCCTTGTGTGTAATGATAGAAATAGCTGACATAGAGAGCTCTATTTCAAGAATCTTACACTCATTTTTTCTTCTATGTCAGAGTGTTCATCCCTTTGGTATATAGAGAGATAATAGGCTATCTATAGAAAGTCCACGGCTTCATGTTTGGGTACTGCTATCGGTTCAAACTGGCTGTTACGATTACATGGAATGGAAATGACAGATTCTCCGTGTTTGGCCTAGATTTTCTTCGGATAACTGCCATTTGAGAATTACCAGTGTTATTTCCTGTCATAGATTTTTTTCATAGCCTAAATGGGCATCCATTTCGCCTTCAAGCATCTTCTCCAGCACCTAGGCATGCAACTGTTTCAGAAACTTGCTCACATTGACTTCTAAGGATATCCTTGCTGAATACCTTATTGGGTACTACTTGATTCTTTTTTTACAATCTTTTTCACTCAGTAAATGTATAAAATAGAAAAATACGAAACTCACTTTAGTCTTATCTCTAGCTTTTTTAGGGGGAACCTCACTTTGAATCTCGTATTTTTCATTTATACAAAATATTTTATAGTTCCAAAAACTAATTAATACTCTATCGTTATATGCTATCTTATTTTATTATAATTCGATATCTTTACCAGATTCTTTCCAGTTATCAAACCCTTTATCCAGGTTGTAAACTTTAAATCCTTTTTGAGTCAGTAGACGTGCTGCATTGCGGCTTCTTCTTCCACTTTTACAATATACGGCAACCGGACGCTCTTTGTCGAGAAGCTCATCTGCTTCTGCTGAAAATTTATCATCCAATACATTAATGTTCAGACTTCCGGGAATATGGCCCTGACTGTATTCGGCTACGGTACGTACGTCTACTCTCTGTATGTTTTCATCTTGTATAAGTTTTTCGAAATCATCAGAAGACAGATTCTTGAATTTGTCTTGCGCCTTTGCACTGCATGCAAATAATCCGAACAGGCAGGCACATACAAAAAACATAAAGTAAATACTCTTTATCATAGTGCTTATTGTTTGTTCTTATTGATAATCAAATTCTCGATAAGTTTCTCCTTCTTTGTATGTATTGAGGTTGAAACGGATTTTATCTCCTTTCCGCAGTAACTGGAGATAATTTTTTAGTGGAACTGACAGATATACTTGTTTGGTAAAAGCTTCGTAATCATTGTTTCTATCGTGAAATAGACGTAGATTCAGTGTTTGTGTTCCACTTTGGTCTGAGGTAATTCCTTCATCAACGAAATGGTATAAATGACTTAGCTCCTTATATTGTACAAGCAGTATCATATTCAGATATTCTCCTGATAACCATATGCTTTGTATATCTACAGGATCTGTTTTTATATTACCTTTAAAATCGGATGCTGGAAGTGGATTTACCGACAGTACAAGTTGGCATGAATATAATTGGGCAACATTTCCCTTGCCATTTTCTTGTGTGATAGGTTCGTAAATAGATATAGTACGGTAAAGCGTATCGGCAACTAACCCTCCAAGGTCGTCGCGTTGCAATACTGAGTATATAGTCCCGTCGTCGGCTACTAGTTGTGAAATTGTTCCATCATTGTTTGTCTGTGCACCGATAAATTCAGTTACCACACTGGGATATACATAGTCTTCTTCCTTGCATCCTTCACAAAGAAAGATGCAAAAAAGAAGAGCCATTACTATCACTTGTTTCATACTTTCAGAGCTTTCTGATGGTTGAGTGCCGGATTGGCATACATAGTCAGCATGCAACGGCGCAGGAAGGCTTCATCCTTGTCAGGTAACTGAATCATATCCAATTTTTTCTGCAAGTAAGTTTCGAAGCGGACCTTATCCTCTTCCGTATATTGACCGGCAAAAGTATCTTTTCCTTCCAGCAAATCACAGGCCACATAATTTCCCGGGTATATCCGGTAATTACGGTGAATATGCAGGTCGATTAGTTCAGATATTTTTGAGAAGACTTCTGTTTTAGGCAATCCGCGTAAAGCTTCCAGCTCATCGTTGATACAAGGACCTGTCTGGAAGTGTACTTTACCTTTATAGCCGAATATACCAGTCTGCATATTGTTCAAGTCGTCTTGCTGACTTTTCTTGAAGCCTTCAATGTCTCGTTTCTGCTGCATTTCCTGGGCTTTCAGATAGTCACATGGATCGTATTCATAAGATAGACTGGTAGGAACGATATTCAGTTCTTTCAGTCTGTCTATGATATTCCCCTCACCTGCCATGGCAAGCATTTTCAGTACGCTGTCTTGTGTGCGGTCGTTGGAATCTTTAGCTCTTCCTTCTCGCTGTGCAATCCATACGTTCTCCTTTTTTTCAGTCACAGCAAAATGAATATAGCGTGACATTCGGGCCGATGATTCCAGCATCTGACGCATCGATAAGGCACGTTGCACAATGAATGACTTATTTACGCGCACCAGCTTCTTGATCCATGGATAAATCAGCAGGTTGTCTCCGATAGCAATTTCCACTGTTGTAGGGAAATTATTATCTATTAGCCCGACAGACAAGAAACCAGGATCGAGTACGATATCACGATGGTTTGAAATGAACGTATAATTTCTGTTCTTGTCATCCAATGATGATGTATCCATGTCAAATCCGTCGCTGTGCTTATCTATGATTCCGTGAAGCAAGCTGTAGAAAAATGTCTTCTGTACATCCAGGTTAGTCTTGCACTGGTGCAGCTGTGCGGCAAGCATCTCGATAGGAATACCGGGAATGACATTGGTGAGCACTGCCTGGAACGAAGGGTCGGCTAGCAATTCCTCGAATACTTGTGGAAGTTCTTCGGGTGAATAGGGACGAATGTCGTCAAATTCGGCAGGTATGTTCATGTTTTCTTATTTTTTCAGTCACAATTCAAATATACGTAATTTCTCGTTATTTCTGAAACGAATCTTCGATAATATCTGTCATAACCTCTTTGATATCGATACCTGCTGCACGAACCTGCTGAGGGATGAAGCTGGTTGCTGTCATTCCAGGAGTTGTATTGATTTCCAGCATGTTGATTTTTTCTCCTTCCGTGATAATGTAATCCACGCGTACGATACCTTTGCAACCCAGAATATCGTAGACTGCCGAAGTCAGTTTTTGTACACGGTCAGTCAGTTCAGGACTAAGACGTGCTGGAGTTATTTCTGTAACTTCACCGTTGTATTTGGCATTGTAATCGAAAAACTCATTTTTGCTTACCACTTCAGTAATAGGGAATACTACCGATTTATCTTTTGTCTTATAACATCCGTTGGCAAGTTCGATACCATCCATGAAAGCCTCTATCATGACATCGTCCGATTCGGCAAAGGCCTTTTCCAAAGCAGGCTGTATCTGTTCGGCAGTTTTTACTTTGGTTACTCCAAAGCTGGATCCGCTTGCGTTAGGTTTGATGAAGCAAGGTAAACCAATTTTTTCGATAACATCTTCATTACTTATTCCATGATGTTTATTTACCAGCATAGATTCTGCTACGCGTACACCAAATCCTTTCAGATACTGATTGAGGGTAAATTTACTGAATGTCATGGCCGATACCAGTACGTCGCACGTAGAGTAGGGGATGCCTAGCAGTTCGAAATAACCTTGAAGGATACCGTTCTCTCCCGGAGTACCGTGGATAGTAATGTATGCAAAGTCAGGTTTTACCTTCTGATCGTCGTGACTGAAGCTGAAATCATTCTTGTCAATCTGTGCACGGCTTCCGTCGGGCAACAGTGCTTCCCATTTCTCTTTGGTAAGTTCTACTATATATAAAGTGTACTTATCTTTGTCGATAAAAGAGTATATGCCTTCTGCACTGCGCATGGAGACATCATGTTCCGAAGAGTCACCTCCGGCTACAATAGCGATAATGCGTTTCATAATTTGTTTGTTATTCTTCTCTGTTACTTATATAAGTTCTCCATTTATCCAGCAGACGAGTCATGTCTTCAGGAAGTTCGGAGGTGAAAAACATCTCTTTGCCTGTGCGTGGGTGAACAAATCCCAGTGTCTTGGCATGAAGTGCCTGACGAGGACAAATGTCGAAGCAGTTGTTTACGAATTGTTTGTATTTGCTGAAATGAGTGCCTTTCAGAATCTCATGGCCACCGTAACGTTCGTCGTTGAACAATACATGTCCGATGTGCTTCATGTGTACACGGATCTGGTGGGTACGTCCGGTTTCGAGTACACATTTCACAAGTGTGACATATCCCAGACGTTCCAGTACCTGATAGTGCGTAACTGCATGTTTTCCCTGAGTCGGATCGCTCATGACAGCCATTTGCATACGGTCTTTGGGGTTACGTCCGATGTTTCCGGTAATTGTACCTTCATCTTCTTCTACGATTCCCCATACCAGAGCATTATATTCACGTTTGGTCGTTTTATTGTAGAACTGCATGCCCAGACTGGTTTTGGCATCCGGAGTTTTGGCTACTACCAGAAGGCCGGAAGTATCTTTGTCAATACGGTGAACCAGTCCTACCTGCGGGTCGTTGGGGTCATAAGAGGGGACATCACGCAAATGCCAGGCAATGGCATTAACCAATGTACCGTGATAGTTTCCACACCCCGGATGAACAACCAGACCGGCAGGTTTATTGATAACCATCAGGTCATTGTCTTCGTATACAATGTCCAGCGGGATATCTTCCGGGATAATGTCGTTCTCGTAGCGCGGACGATCCATCATGACAGTCAGCACATCAAGCGGTTTTACCTTATAGCTGCTTTTTACCGGTTTCCCGTTTGCCATCACAAAGCCTGCATCTGCAGCTGTCTGAATGCGGTTGCGGGATGCATTGACAATGCGTTCGAACAAATATTTATCGATACGTACCGGTGTCTGTCCTTTATCTACTACAACTCGGAAATGTTCGTATAATTCGGAGGTACGTTCTACCGGCTCTATATCGTCCAGTGAGTCGTCCAGTTCGTTTATATAGTCTTCTGCCATTTATTTCTTGAGCTTTTAAATCTTTACTTAGAACCAAGAATCATCTACGGTAGGAGCTTCGTCTTCAGAAGAGTTCATTTCTATTTGCATGTTCAGCGAATCCATACTTAATGAATCACGCATCTGAGTACTTCCGATACATAGTGTAAGCAGAGCTTCACTTGGCACTTTGTCGCCAGCTTTCAAGGCTCTTCCTCTATACTTGATACCATACACCCAGTCCTGCTCACCGGCAACCATTTCTGGTTCGGTCAGCTTGAAACCCATTGCTTTCAGCTTGGCAGCTGCCTGGCGCATGGAGCTGTTGTCTATTACGTCTGGTATCTTAATTTTGGGAACTTCGTTTGTGTTAATTGTCAGATAGATGGTTCTTCCTTTCTTGACTCTCAGGCCACCGGCCGGAGCCTGGTCGAGTACAATTCCGGCAGGCAGTTCTTTTACATAATTGGAGTCGATAACGATTCCCCGCATGAACTGTTGGTTCAACAACAGCTGTGCCTGATCTAAATTCTTATTCTTTACATTAGGCACTACATACGATTCTCCGTGGTGTGTATAAAGATCAAGTCCCCAGAGAGTTCCAAATACGGCAACTACAATGACGATAATCATTGCAATGATATTGAGCCAGAAAAAACGGTTATTTTTGAATGAAAAGAAGTTTTTCAGTGTTACCATAACTTTTTATCTATATAATTTCTGCAAAGATACAATTTTTTCTTTTCCTAGTTGCGTTGAGAAAAGAAAAGCCGCAAAACGCTATCTCAGCATTTTGCGGCCTTCTTAATTCTTTCTGTCTAACGTACTTATGCTTTAACGCCGTTGTATTCGTCTGATACAGTCAATTTTTTACGACCTTTAGCACGACGTGCAGCCAATACTCGGCGACCGTTTGCAGTAGCCATTCTTTCGCGGAAACCGTGTTTGTTTCTTCTCTTTCTGTTAGAGGGTTGGTAAGTTCTTTTCATTTTCGTATATACTATTTATGTTATTATTCTATGCGTTCGGGCTGCAAAATTAGTGACTTTTTTTAAATAAACCAATAGCTAAGTCATTTTTAGACAAATCTTTTTGTGTTTTTTCATGATTTAGATTAATTTTGTGGCGGATTTATTACGCAACAATCAATAATAACATATAATAAAAGGATTTAGTTATGATTAATGCTCAAGACATTAAGATCGGAACAGCTATCCGTATGGATGGAAAGTTGTATTTCTGTATCGACTTTTTGCATGTAAAACCGGGTAAAGGAAACACTTTCATGCGTACAAAACTGAAAGATGTTGTAGACGGTTATGTATTGGAACGTCGTTTCAACATCGGTGAAAAACTGGAAGATGTACGTGTAGAACGTCGTCCGTACCAGTTCTTGTATAAAGAAGGTGAAGATTATATCTTCATGAATCAGGAAACTTACGAACAAGTGCCTATCGCTCACGATTTGATTGAAGGTGTTGACTTCTTGAAAGAAGAAATGGTTGTAGACGTTGTTTCTGATGCTTCTACTGAAACTATCTTGTTCGCTGAATTGCCGGTTAAGGTTCAGTTGAAGGTTACTTATACAGAACCGGGACTGAAAGGTGATACTGCTACAAATGCTACTAAACCTGCAACTGTTGAAACTGGTGCTACTGTACGTGTGCCTTTGTTCATCAATCAGGACGAAATCATCGAAGTTGATACTCGCGATGGTTCTTACGTAGGTCGTGTAAAAGCATAATCTATCGGAGTTATATATAATAATGTATATAAACTCAAAAGCCATTCCTGCATGTTGCGGGAATGGCTTTTCGTTTGTCATTAATTGTCAGAACAGAACAAGCCCTACAGATAGTGCTGTAAACTCGGGACTGTATGCCGTATCGAGTACCTTGCATGGGCTGTATTTTACATAGAATCCTACACTCTTGTAGCCGATAGAGGCTTGAAGATCAACGGTTACCGGAGTCTGATGGATATTGTTGTCTGTCAGTTTGTATTCTTGACCGTCCAGTTTGTACCGTGTTTTTAGACTGGCATGCGTATTGAAATTGACGATTGCGCCCAGGCTGAAACTGAACTTGTTTCTTGTTTCATGAGTAAACATGATTGGTACTGCCCAGCTGAATACCTTAATACGTGAAAATTGAATATCAGCTCCCTCGGGATAGCTGTCGATATACATATCTGTTCCAGCATCTTTTACGAAGCGATGTTTGCCGGTCATCCGGTAATTGTGCCAGCTGCATGCCAGTCCGATGGAAAGAGAGGTTTCCGTATTCCAGGGATAATAAGCCCAGCCGAATGTTGGAGTTGTAATTTCCCACGATGAGCCCATGCTTACATCCATGTTGTCGGGGGCTCCTTGCACGGTAGAAAGTCCTATCTTGAAGTCTTTGACTACAAATTCGTTTCTTTTATGTCTTTGTTCCGGTGTCCGTTTCCTGAATGGAATATTAAAATCCCAGTTGCCACTGCGTTCTTTAGTGACCGAAACATCCGAAGGCGATATTTCTACTTCGCGGACATAACGAAAACTTGGATTGTCTTTCTTTCCGTCGATTTCTACCATAAGACGGTTGTCCGATTCTGTAATTGTTACCCGTTCTGGATTTTCTACACTCATTACATTCTCAACCTTTAATGAATCTTTACTTTCGGCGTATCCGCTTGCTGCAACCAGCAGTGTCGCTACAAGCAAAATCATTTTTTTCATATCTTTATAGTGTTTTGTTTTTATCTTATTTGAACATCTGTTTCAACTCTTCCAGTGTTACCTGTCCTTCCATATATACAACAGTTACTTCCGGCTTCTTGTTGCTGTTAGGAACTACCGAAGTGTTCCGGTAAAACAAGTAGCGGTAACTTTCGTTTTTGGGTGGAAAGCAGAAAAAACCGTAATATAGCCGTGTGCCTACTTTTCCTACCTCCTTATCGACAGCTGTTTCTGCATCCTGACTGACGAGTGCTTCTATTTCTTTGAATAGTGTCGGAGCGTCGGTTACTGTCAGGCTGCGGAAAAGGGTCAGATGATATTTTTTCAGTTCCTTCCCTTTGATAAGAACTTCTACCGCCCGCTTATCCTGCTTGAAACGGCCGTCGAACAAGGCTTCCACATGCATGCCTTTCTGTGCCCACAGAGGTAGCACAGCCAGCATGGTTATTCCTAGTATAATCCATCGTCTTATCATATATTTCATTCTTTTTGATTGTCAACTGATACGGATTCGCCTGCCTCGAGTGTCTGGAATATATCAGACAGTTGCTCTTGTACTGTTTCCTGCGGTGAAGCATGCTTTACTTTTTCTATTGATTTCATTGCTTCCGAAAGAACGATTTCCTTGTCTGTGCAACGTTCGCCATTGATATAAGCTACACATACGTTCGTTCTTTCCGACAGTTGCCAGGCAGCTGTCAGTGCGATAATGCCGGTTATTGCTGCGGCTGCTGCATAATACCTCAGTCGCACGCTATGTGTACGATGCTTGTGGTATATGGCACGTCCGGTAGCGGTGTATCCCATTACGGCACGAAGTTCGTCGAACTCCTTGCCTTGTGCGGCAGGAGTGGTCAGAAAGCGTGCCAGCGCTTCTTCTTCGGCCTCGGTAGTTTCTGCTTCGAAGTAGCGTTCTGCCAACTCTTTCCACTGTTGAAAAGTCCGTTCGTATTCTTTCATCGTTCCATTTGTTTTAGGTAACATTCTCTGATTTCTTTTCTTGCTCTCGAAAGTTGCATGCGTACTGCCGGTTCCTGCATGCCCAGTATATCGGCTATTTCATTGTATTTTTTCCCTTCGTATTCTTTCATGTGCAGAATCTGTTGCTGAAGTGGAGTCAGTCTGAGTTCGATAATGCGTTCCACCATACGGAAACGCTCTTCTTTCTCCATACTCTCAGCCGTAGAATCGGAAATAGATTCATCCCGGTTCTCGTCCAGCTCTACGGTAGGCAGGTGATTCCGTTTGCGTAATGTGTCGATGCACAGGTTTTTTACCGTTACTACCGTAAGTGCTTCAGCTTCTTCTCGTGAACCGATCTGGTCAGCATGTTTCCACAGGCGGAAGAAAGCCTCCTGAAGAGCATCGTCAGCATCTTCCTTATTCGGCAGGAAGCGCATGGCTAGCCTGAGAAAACCTTTTCTCAGTTCAGTGAAAGTCGATGTCAGTGTTTCTTTACTCATGCTTTTATATCGGGTCGTACGAATTGTTTTCAAAAAGGTAAACGTAAAGCTATATCTTTTGTAACAGAAAGAATGAAAAAAAATCTTTTTTTGTGTATTCGAGTTAGGAAAATCCTTATCGTAAAGCGAGATATTTGTTACAAAAAAAACTCATGACGAGGCTTTGTCGATTATTTGCTGAATTTATCGGGAAAATATCTCGATGTTTTTTTATTTTTTGTACAAAAGATAAATGAAATATGCTGATGTTTTTTGGGGATGTTCTTGTAATGAATGGGAAATGTTGAATAAACTTCTATAAATTAAAATATACTTTAAAGAAAGACGTATATTTGTAACAGAAACCGAAAATACAGATTATGAGATATTCTTTTATCGTTCCCGTTTACAACCGTCCGGATGAGGTGGATGAATTGCTGCAAAGTCTTACGAAGCAAACCCTTGGTGATTTTGAAGTATTGGTTATAGAAGATGGTTCGTCTGTACCCTGTGAAGATGTGGTAGAGAAATACCGTACACTGCTGGATGTACATTATTATAATAAGCCGAATTCAGGACCGGGGCAGACGCGTAACTTTGGAGCAGAACGCAGTCGGGGAGAATATCTGTTGATCTTGGATTCGGATTGTGTATTACCTCCGGGGTATCTTGCTGCTGTCGATGAAGAGTTGAAACGTGAGCCTGCCGACGCTTTTGGAGGACCAGACCGTGCACACGATTCTTTCTCGGCTACACAGAAAGCGATAAATTATGCCATGACCTCTTTCTTTACTACAGGAGGTATTCGTGGCGGGAAAAAGAAAATGGATAAGTTTTATCCCAGAAGTTTCAATATGGGAGTACGTGCCGATGTATATCGCAAGTTGGGAGGTTTCTCGAAAATGCGTTTCGGCGAAGACATTGATTTCAGTATCCGGATATTCAAGGCCGGATGCCGTTGCCGCTTGTTTCCAGAAGCATGGGTGTGGCATAAACGCCGCACTGATCTGAAGAAGTTCTTCAAGCAGGTACATAATTCGGGTATCGCACGTATCAATTTATATAAAAAATATCCAGAATCGCTGAAACTGGTGCACATGCTTCCTGCTGCATTTACGGTAGGGGTAGTGCTGGTGCTGCTTGCTTCGCTGATATGTTCGTGGGCACTCTTGTTGCTTGCGCTGTTCGCTCTGATTATATTTGTTGATTCTTCCATACAAAATAAAAGTTTGTATATCGGTATATTATCTGTCGTTGCTGCGTTTATACAGTTGACAGGTTATGGAACCGGTTTCTTGTCGGCATGGTGGAAACGCTGTGTGCGGGGTAAAGGAGCCTTTTCCGCCTTCGAGAAGAACTTTTATGAGTAAATGGGTAATAATAAACTGACAATCAACCAATGGGCGGAGGAGGACCGCCCGCGTGAAAAAATGATGCAGCACGGCGCTGCTGCTTTGTCGAATGCCGAACTGCTGGCTATTCTGATAGGTTCAGGAAATACGGAAGATTCTGCGGTGGAGCTGATGCGAAAGGTGCTCGGCGACTATCGTAACAGTCTGAGTGAACTGGGGAAGACAACTATCGATGAACTTTGCCGCTATAAGGGAATAGGTCCGGCAAAGGCAATTACTATTCTAGCTGCTTCGGAAATAGGCAGACGGCGGCTGGAGGAGGAGCCGCTGGAAAGAAAACAAATCAGATGCTCCAAAGATATATATGAGGTGTTTTATCCGTTGATGTGCGACCTTCCGGTGGAGGAGTGCTGGGTGCTGTTGCTCAATCAGTCATCGAAAATCATAGACCGTATTTGTATCAGTCGTGGCGGACTTGCTTCCACACAGGTGGATGTCCGTTGTATTTTGCGTGAGGCTCTGCTCAAACGGGCGGTATCCATGGTACTTTGCCATAATCACCCTTCTGGAAACACATCGCCCAGCCGCGATGACGACCGTCTGACAGAAGCGTTGAGGCGGGCAGCCGAGGTGATGAATATCCGCTTGCTCGATCATCTAGTAATAACCGATGGCGGCTATTATAGCTATTGCGATGAGGGAAGGATATGAGTGTATTTTCGTTATTCCATTTTTTTATTACATTTGCACATGTAACTAAAAGCGTGCTTTATGGATAACGAAACTAAACTGAAAGTAGAAGAAAGTATTGTAGAAATGCTGAAAACCGTATACGATCCGGAGATTCCAGTCAACGTATACGATTTGGGACTGATATATAAAATAGACTTGCAGGATGATGGTGAGGTTGTGATTGACATGACACTGACTGCTCCCAACTGTCCGGCTGCCGACTTTATAATGGAGGATATCCGTCAGAAAATAGAATCGGTAGAAGGGGTGAAAGCTGCTCAAATTAATCTGGTGTTCGAACCTGAATGGGATAAGGACATGATGACCGAGGAGGCAAAACTGGAACTGGGTTTTCTTTGATCAACATAAACTGAGTCTATGAATACGAAACGTATGCTTCTGATTGCGGGAGCGGCCGGGTTGTTTGCCGGAAGTTTGTCTGCTCAGGTAGCAACAGTCGAGGGCAGGCTGTCGGGAATAGACAGTGATACATTGCTTGTAGATTATTTTCCCATATCCGATTTGAAGCGTGAGAACCTGAAAACGGATGCAGTAGCCATACGACAGGGACACTTTACGTATAAAGTGGAGACAGGTAATATGCCTGCTGAAATGTATTTTTACGCCGAGCCTAAAAGTGGTGAGGCTTCTTCGTTGCGCAAAACGGTCAGCGTAGTCGCTTTTCCGGGTGAAACCGTTCGGCTGACAGGTTCCATAGACGATTATCAGGCAGAAGGGAATGTATTCCATAAGAATTATGCCGAAGCTGCAGAAGGGTGGAAGTCTGCTCAAAAGCGGATGGAAGCTACGACGGAAGTTATCATGAAGATGCAGCAGGAAGGCCAGTTGAATCCTCAGCGTATTGACTCGCTGCGTCAGATTTATCAACCGATAGCCGATGAAATAAGCAATTGTAAGGAACAGTACATCCGTAAGTATCCCGATAGTGATGTTTCCGTGTATCTGCTTGCTGATCTGGGTGGTGCTCGCGCCAAGGTTTTGCTGCCTCTTGTGGGCGAAAAGGCAAAGACGGGGCCGATGTCTTCGCTTTATCTTGCCATGCAGGATGCTTTGAAGGAGGCAGAAGCACGTAAGGCTGCTTCTCAAAATATCAAAGAAGGAAAAGAAGCTCCCGAGTTTGTGCTGAAAGATATCAATGGGAAGGATTTTGCTCTTTCGTCGCTGCGAGGCAAATATGTGGTACTGGACTTTTGGGGAAGCTGGTGCGGCTGGTGCATTAAGGGGCTGCCTGATATGAAGAAGGCTTACGAAAAGTATAAAGACCGGATGGAGATTGTAGGCATAGACTGTGGTGATACGGAAAAGAAATGGAAGGCTGCTGTTGCCGAGCATGAAATTCCCTGGCTGCATGTACGCAATGTGGGACAGGAAGATTTGACCGTAGTGTACGCCGTTAAAGGGTTTCCTACAAAAATTGTGATAGATCCTCAGGGTAAAATAGCCTGGGTTGTAGTAGGTGAAGATCCTGCTTTCTATACGTATCTGGATTCATTGTTCAAACTCTAAATATAGCAAAATGAAGAATGTGTATTTCCTTTCCGATGCCCATCTGGGCTCACGTGCGATAGCGCATAGTCGTACGCAGGAACGTCGGCTGGTTAACTTTCTCGACAGTATCAAGAACCGGGCGGCTGCTGTTTATCTGCTGGGCGATATGTTTGACTTCTGGTACGAATTCAAGCTTGTTGTTCCGAAAGGATATACCCGTTTTCTGGGAAAAATATCCGAGTTGACCGATATGGGAGTAGAGGTGCATTTCTTTATCGGTAATCATGATATCTGGTGTGGTGACTATCTGGAAAAGGAGTGTGGCGTTACGATTCATCGTGAACCGCTGACTTGCGAGATTTATGGCAAGGAATTTTTCCTGGCTCATGGCGACGGTCTGGGTGATGGTGACCGTAAGTTTAAACTACTTCGTACAATGTTTCATAGTAAAACGTTGCAACGTATGTTTTCAATGCTGCATCCTCGCTGGAGTATTGAGTTTGGTCTGGAGTGGGCAAAACATAGTCGCCTGAAACGAAAAGATGGAAAAGAACCGGAATATATGGGTGAAGATAAAGAACCTTTAGTGTTATTTACCAAGGAGTATCTGAAGACACATCCGGATATTAATTACTTTATCTACGGACATCGTCATATCGTACTCGACCTGATGCTGAGCCGTTCATCACGAATGATGATTCTTGGTGACTGGATTAATGAATTTTCGTATGCTGTATTCGATGGCGAGTCAATGTTCTTGGAACAGTATATCGAGGGAGAAACTTCTGTACGATAAAAGAGTGTATTTATACATAACAAAAGCCTGCCAGACATTGTCCGGCAGGCTTCTATTTTTATATAGGGTAAGGTTGCTTTATCGAGCTACCTCTCCGCTTTCATGTTTAGCCAGCAAGCCTTCTACTTCAGATACTTTTACGATGTTATAGTCGCCGGCAATTGTATTTTTCAGAACAGAAGCTGCGGTTGAGAAATCTACACGTTTCTGTTCATCCTCGTAAGCATGTTGTGCATACAGCATAGCACCGCAGAATGCATCACCTACACCAACGCAGTCGATAACGTTGTCGATATCGAATACTCGTGTATATTTCATGCTGCCATTAGAGTAAAGCACTCCGGCAAAGGTATGATGTTCCGAGCTCATCACGTTACGCAGGGCAATATATATGTATTTGCAATTTGGAATTTGCTGGCTGATCGCCTTACAAAATTCTTCGTAAGCTTTTACATCGTATGTTTCGCCACTTTTTGTTGCCTTAAATCCTGGGGCAGGAATTCCAGTCAGCAAAGCATATTCTCCTTCACTACCAAACATGATATCACTGCTTACCATCAGTGGACGAAGTACTTCTTGTGCACTCTTACCATAATTCCAAAGGTTCTTTCGGTAGTTTATGTCGTATGAAATGGTCAGTCCCATTTCCTTGGCAACGGTAATAGCTTCTTTGCATACCTCTGCAAGTCCCGGAGTCAGTGCTGCATCTATGCCCGACCAGTGGAAAATTGCAGCGTCGGCAAATGCTGCATGCCAGTCTATCATTCCAGGTTTCAGTTCGGAGAAAGCAGAACCCTCACGGTCGTAAATGACTTTTGAGTTACGCATGGCAGCGGCTTTTTCCATGTAATAAGTTCCCAGACGGTGTCCGCCGATTAGGATATGTCGTGTTCCGATATTGTGTGAACGCAATTCGGCCAGACATGTTTCTCCTAGAGCGTTATCTGGAAGGCGGGTAATATATTCTACATCTCCTCCAAAGTTGGCGATGGAGATGGCTACATTGGCTTCGCTACCGCCGTAGTTGACCAGGAACTCACGGCTTTGTTGCATACGTAAGTTATCCGGGGTAGTAAGGCGAAGCATGATTTCACCAAAGGTTACGATTTTCTTTTTCATAATAGAGGCGTGTTTCTTGTTGTTTTGATGGCATAAAAAAAGAAGACATTCCATATAAGTCTTTCTTTTTTGCTCGCTGCAAAGATAAGAAAACTTATGAGGAATATCCTCTTTTTTAAGCTATTTAAGGTATGCTGTTCCTTATTTGTTCATGCTGTTCAGTATGTCCATAGTGTCTGTTGCAATCATCAGCTCTTCGTCTGTCGGGATAACTACAACTTTTACCTTAGAATCGTCGGTAGAAATGATCGCTTCTTTGCTGCGAACTTTGTTCTTTTCCGGATCGATCTTGACGCCCAGGTAGCCCAGTGTCTTACAAACACCGGCACGAGCTGTAGCCTGATTTTCACCAACGCCACCAGTAAACAAGATTACATCTACACCGTCCATTGCAGCTGCGTATGCACCGATGTATTTAGTGATGCGGTAGAAATACATGTTTTCTGTAAGGATGGCACGTTCTTCTCCTCTGGCTACTGCATCTTCCAGTTCACGCATATCACTTGATTTTTCGAACATTCCCAATACACCGCTCTTCTTGTTCAGCAGAGTAGACATTTCATCAGGTGTAAGGCCTTCTTTTTTCATGATATAAGTGATAGCACCACCGTCGATATCACCGCAACGTGTACCCATCATCAGGCCTTCCAGCGGAGTCAGTCCCATAGTAGTATCGATACATTTACCGTCTTTTACCGCAGCGATAGAACCACCGTTTCCGATGTGGCAAGTGATGATCTTAGAACCTTCTTGTGGAATACCCAGATATTCGCATACACGTTTTGATACATAGCGATGAGATGTTCCGTGGAAACCATAACGGCGGATACCATATTTTTCGAAATATTTGTAAGGTAGCGGATACAGATATGCATAGTCGGGCATAGTCTGGTGGAAAGCAGTATCGAATACAGCTACCTGTGGTACTTCAGGCAACAGTTTCTGTACAGCATAGATACCTTTCAGGTTTGCTGGGTTGTGCAACGGGCCCAGGTCGCAGCATTCTTCTACAGCTGCAATAACAGCGTCGTCAATCAATACAGAACCGCTGAATTTTGTTCCTCCGTGCAATACACGATGACCTACTGCTTTGATTTCGTGTAAGTTATTTACTGCACCGTATTCTGCGTTAGTCAGTGTGTCGAAAATAAACTGTACACCAGTAGTATGTTCAGGTACGTCCTTTTCAAGGATTTTCTTTTCTCCGTTAGGCAAAGTCAACTTCAGGAAAGAACCTGGCAGACCGATTTTTTCGATACCTCCTTGTGCGAGGACTTCTTTGGTAGTCATTTCGAACAATTTGTACTTGATTGATGAACTACCGCAGTTGAGTACTAATACTTTCATATATGAATTTTATTGTTTTATTAATGTGAAATAAAAACAGTTGTCATTCAGAACGAGATTGCATTGAATGACGTCTGAATGACAATGCTGTATAAATTAAGTTCCTAATTATTGGGCTTTTGCTGCAATAGCCTGGTTGGCTGTGATAGCGATCATCTTGTAAACGTCGTCGATAGAGCATCCGCGTGACAAATCGTTTACAGGGCGTGCGATACCTTGCAGGATAGGTCCTACGGCAGTAGCGTGTCCTAAACGTTCAACCAGCTTATAAGAAATGTTACCTACTTCCAGACATGGAACAACCAATACGTTAGCTTTTCCTGCGATTTCAGAACCTGGAGCTTTGCTTGCACCTACTCTTGGAACCAAGGCAGCATCTGCTTGCAGTTCACCGTCGATCTTCAATGCTGGATCCATTTCTTTAGCAATCTTCAATGCTTCTACTACTTTGTCTACAACTTCATGTTTAGCAGAACCTTTAGTTGAGAAGCTCAGCATAGCTACACGTGGATCAAGTCCGGCAACTGCTTTAGCTGTCTGTGCTGTACAGATTGCGATTTGAGCCAATTGGTTTGCATCTGGAACAGGAGTTACGGCTACGTCACCCATTACCAATACACCATTGTCACCACATTCTGGAGCATGAGTCAAAAGCAGCATGGCACCAGATACGCAAGTAATGCCCGGAGCTGTTTTGATAATTTGCAATGCAGGGCGCAGAACGTCGCCGGTAGTATTGCGTGCACCAGCCAACTGACCGTCAGCATCGCCCGCTTTGATAATCAAACAGCCCAAGTATAATGGATTGAGAACCAGTTTACGGGCTTCTTCGATAGTCATTCCTTTTTTCTTGCGAAGTTCGCATAACAATTGTGCGTATTCTTCTTGTTTCGGATGGTTTTCCGGATCGATGATTGTTGCTTTATGGATATTTCCTAAGCCCCATTCTTTTGCCAGACCCATGATTTCATCGGGATTTCCCAACAGAATCAGCTCAGCTACACCATCTGTCAATATCTGATTGGCAGCTTTTAAAGTACGTTCTTCAGTTCCTTCCGGAAGCACAATGCGCTGTTTGTTTGCTTTAGCGCGTTCAACGATTTGACTAATTAAATCCATGACTTAATGAATATATTTATTATATGTGATTCTTTTATCGTGCGCGATAACAAGAAGTATATATCGCACTGCAAAAATACGCATTTTTGTAATATCTAGTTTGCAAAAGCGAGTTTTTTTTCTCCTAAAGTATGCAAAAAACTTATGTTTAATAGCAGAAGAAATAAAAAAGGCCACTTTCGATACAGCGTTTTCTCCTATTGTATAACTTTACGTCCGTTTTCAAGATATTAATAGGTATGATTCGTCAATGTTCTATCCTTTTTGGATGTTTGGCGTTAGGTGAACTGATAGTTTATCTGACGGGAATTAAGCTGCCGTCGAGTATTATTGGCATGCTTTTACTTACGTTATTTTTACAGTTAGGTTGGATAAAACTGCACTGGGTGCAGGGGTTGTCCGATTTCTTAGTAGCTAATCTGGGCTTTTTCTTCGTTCCTTCGGGGGTGGCGCTGATGTTATATTTTGACATTATTGCTGCCGAGTTCTGGCCTATTGTCATTGCTACTTTAGTAAGTACGGTATTAGTGTTAGTTGTTACAGGTTGGGTTCATCAATTGGTTCGTAAGTATGGAATATTTAGAAAGTAAATTCTTTTTGCTCGCCATTACGTTTGGATTCTTTTTTCTTTCCAAACAGTTGCAGAAAAAAACAGGTTTGATTATTCTTAATCCGATATTGATAGCGATTGCCTTGCTGATTTGTTTTCTGAAACTGACAAATGTTTCGTATGAAAAATATTATGAAGCAGGTTCCTTGATTGAGTTCTGGTTGAAGCCGGCAGTTGTAGCGCTGGGAGTTCCCTTGTATCTACAATTACGCATGATAAAAAAACAATTAATGCCGATAATTGTTTCTCAATTAGCAGGCTGTCTTGTCGGACTAGTATCGGTTACTATTATAGCAAAACTGCTGGGAGCTTCTCCAGAGGTTATCATGTCGTTAGCTCCAAAGTCGGTGACGACTCCGATTGCGATGGAAGTTTCGGGTGCAGTAGGCGGAATACCTTCTCTTACTGCAGCGGTAGTGATTGTTGTAGGACTATTTGGTGCTATTTGTGGTTTTAAGGTACTTCAGGTAGGACATGTTGGAAGTCCTATAGCGCAAGGGCTTTCGATGGGGACAGCTTCGCATGCGGTAGGAACATCGCGTGCTATGGAGGTCAGTGGAAAGTATGGAGCTTATGCCAGTCTGGGATTGACTCTGAACGGTATTTTGACTGCTTTGCTTACTCCGACTATCCTTCATCTGCTGGGGCTCTATTAAATTATAAAATCCAATGCGAGCATGTTTCGTGGAAGCGTGCCGATGTTTTTTAATATCGGTGCGTTTCTTTTTAAGCATGATTACGCCTGAAAAATAAAAGAAATATAATATGATACCATTTAGACCCATAGAACTGGAAGATAAGGAAACTGTGCAGCGCTATACTTTAACAAGCAAGCGCCGTAACTGCGATTTGTCGTTTTCTAATCTGTATAGCTGGAGGTTTTTGTACCAGACGGAAATTGCTGAAATGGACGGCTTTCTGTTGTTCCGTTTTTATGCAGATAATGAACTGGCATATATGATGCCGGTGGGTGAAGGCGATGTACATCGAATTGTTGACGTGCTGATAGAGGATGCGCGCAGCAAAGGTGTTCCTTTCCGTTTGTTGGGTGTATGTAGCTATATGCGTGCAGAACTGGAAGCTGCTTTTCCGGGGCGTTTTACGTTTACAGCCGATCGTGATTATTTCGATTATGTATATCTTCGTTCTGATCTGGCAACGCTTCGTGGAAAAAAGTACCAGCCTAAACGGAATCATATCAATCGGTTTAAAGCAGCTTATCCTAATTATGAATATAAGGAGTTGACAGCCGAACTCGTCCCTGAGTGTCTGCGTCTGGAAAGCATGTGGTGTAAAGCAAACGACTGTGCAGAGAATGAAGCTCTGATGGCAGAACGGCGTTCGATGACTGATGCGTTGAAGCATATTAACGAACTGGATTTGCGAGGAGGAGTATTGCATGTTAACGGAGAGATTGTAGCATTTACTTTCGGAGCTCCTATAAACAATGAAACTTTCGATACTTGTGTAGAGAAAGCAAATACAGATATAGAAGGAGCCTATGCTATGATTAACAATGAGTTTGCTAATCGTATTCCGGAACAGTACATTTATATCAACCGTGAGGAAGACCTGGGGCTGGAAGGACTGCGTAAGGCTAAATTGTCTTATTATCCAGAAACTCTTCTTGAAAAATATATCGTGGAATTACAATGAGCGTAAAAGAACAAGTCAGGCAACTTTGGGAAACTTGTTTCAATGATGATGAAGCATTTGTAGATCTTTATTTTCGTTTACGTTATACCGATCAGATTAATAAAGCAATAATAGAAGATGGTAAGGTGATTTCTGCGCTTCAGATGATACCTTATCCGATGACATTTTGTGGCCGGACGGTAGCTACTTCATATATATCGGGTGCTTGTACTCATCCTGATTATCGGGCAAGAGGGGCTATGCGTCGCCTGCTTGAGGAAACACATCGTTCCATGTTCGATGAGGGAATCATGTTCTCAACACTAATTCCTGCCGAAGATTGGTTGAAAGGATATTATGCTCGTTCAGGCTATGCGACTTGTTTCCGTTATGGTGTGCTGAAAAAAGTTATCAACAGTTATGAACAACCTGTTAATAACTCTGTATCATATCTGAAAATGAGTAAGATAGATCTGTTGAAAAACCCTGAAGAAACAATTTATCCATACTTTAATGAACAAATGAACAGGCGGTCGTGCTGCATACAGCACACCTTTGATGATTTCCATGTTGTACTGTCTGATCTGGCTTTGAGCAAAGGTGATGTATGGACAATTTATAAAGGTGGTGTCTTGTCCGGACTTATCTTTTGCCTGATGCAGGAAAAGACACTTTCTGTCAAAGAAATACTTCTGTCTGACGAGGCGGACCTGACAGTTGCATTACATCAACTCGCTGTTTTTTATCAAGCTGAAAACATGACATGCATACTTCCTTTTGCTGCCGAAATGCATGAATTAGGCATGGCACGCATAATAAATGTTCCTGCTTGCCTTGAGTTGTATGCTGCTGTTTATCAAGGGGAGGAACTCTGTATTCATCTGCAAGGAGATGAGGTTATCGGAGAAAACAATGGATATTACTCGGTTTCTTCAGGGAAGATGATACAAGGTTATCAGATGGGAAAAGAGTATGTTTGTGTCACAATAAGCGAGCTGACTGCTCTTGTACTGAAAGACCTTCATCCCTATATGAGCCTGATGTTGGATTAATCCTTAAAGCTCATCTTCACTCGTAAGCATTCTTTCCAGTTCCTCAGCCGTCAGTTTTAAGTAGAACTCACCCTGATAGGCTATGGAAATACCTCCGGTTTCCTCGGAAACGATAATTGCCATGGCATCTGTTTCCTGAGAAACTCCCAGTGCTGCACGGTGTCTTAGTCCCAACTCTTTCGGAATGTTCAGGTTATGTGATACCGGAAGAATACATCCGGCAGCCTTTATACGTTTGTTGCTGATAATCATTGCTCCATCGTGTAGCGGACTGTTTTTGAAGAAAATATTTTCTATCAGTCGCTGATTGATGTTCGCATCGATGATATCTCCTGTACGTGCGATGTCATCCAGTGGAAAATTCTTTTCGATGACAATCAGTGCGCCCACTTTTCCTTTACTCATGTTGAGGCAAGCCATGACAATAGGCATGATGGCCTCTTTGCTGTTGTCATTCTTCTGACTTCCCTTAAAAAAACGAAGCAGACTGCTTGTGCGGTGGCGTGAACCAAGCGAGAGCAGGAAGTGACGTATTTCATCCTGAAAGATTACAATCAGTGCAATGACTCCCACGCTTACCAGCTTATCGAATATCGAACCGAGCAGACGCATTTGCAGCACTTGCGATACGATAACCCAAATGACGATAAACACGAGAATTCCCGTAAATACATTGATTGATCCCGACGATTTCATCAACTTGTAGGTTTTGTATAACAGAAACGCTACCAGCAGAATGTCGATAATATCTTTGACGCTAAGTATGGAAATATCGAAAGGCATAATTTTATATTTACAAACTTACAGGAGTTAACTTTTTCATGGCGGCAACTATTTTGACTGCTTCGGATGCGGCACGCACATCGTGTACACGCAAGATGTCGGCTCCTTTCATCAGGGCAATCGTGTTGACAACGCTTGTTCCGTTCAAGGCATCTTCCGGTCCTCCTCCCAGCAGGCGGTAAATCATCGACTTGCGTGAAACTCCTACCAGTACAGGCAGTTCGAATATCTGGAATTCTTCCATTTTGTCCAGTAGCTCGTAGTTGTGTTCCAGCGTCTTTCCGAATCCGAATCCCGGATCGATGATGATATCCTTGGCTCCCAGGTCACGCAGCTTCTGTACCTTTTCAGAGAAGTAATATAATACTTCTTTCAGTACGTTGTCATAGTGTGGAGCCTGCTGCATGCTTTGCGGAGTTCCCTGCATGTGCATCATGATGTAGGGGACACTGAGCCGGGCTACGGTTGCAAACATGTTTTCATCCATATTGCCCGCTGCTATATCGTTGATGATAGCTGCGCCGTACTCTTCTACACACATACGTGCAACATCTGCCCGGAACGTATCTACCGAAACAATGGCATCGGGACATTCGCGGAATACAATCTCCAGTCCGTGACGCAGACGCGACATTTCCTCCTCCGCACTGATATGTTCTGCGTTGGGGCGTGATGAATAAGCTCCTACATCGATAATGCTTCCCCCTTCCGACACGATTTGAAGTGTACGTTCTGCAATTTCCGTTTCTGTCTGTTTCCGGCTTCCGGCATAAAAAGAATCGGGAGTAACATTCAGGATACCCATTACCTGCGGGTAGGATAAGTCCATTAACTGTCCCTTTACATTGATAAGTTTCGTGATACTGTTTTCCATGTCCGATGAATACGTCTTTAAGCGCTGCAAATGTACACACAATAATTTGTTTTTTCGCAGTCGCGGGAAATTAAATTACGTTATCTTTGTGCCGGAATATTTTGTTACAGAAAATATGGAAATAGCAGAATTATATAAATGTTTTATGGAATGCGGTAAGGTGACCACCGATAGCCGCAACTGTCCTGAGGGTTCTATGTTCATCGCCCTGAAAGGAGAAACTTTTAATGGCAATGCTTTTGCCGCACAGGCTTTGAAGCAGGGTTGCCGCTATGCTGTAATCGACGAACCTGAATATGCGGGTGAGGGTACAATTCTCGTAGACAACTGTTTGCAGGCTTTGCAACAACTGGCTAATTATCACCGCCGGCAGCTGAAAACGCCGGTTATCGGCATTACAGGTACGAATGGAAAGACCACAACCAAAGAACTCATTTCTACGGTGCTGAGCCGGAAATTTAATACATTATATACAGAAGGTAATTTCAATAATCACATCGGTGTACCGCTCACGTTGCTTCGTCTGACAAAAGAACACGAAATGGCGGTTGTCGAAATGGGGGCGAACCATCCGGGAGAAATAAAGACACTGGTACATATTGCCGAACCGGATTATGGAATTATAACCAATGTAGGCAAGGCTCACCTGCAAGGTTTCGGATCTTTCGAGGGAGTTATCCGCACGAAAGGAGAGTTGTACGATTTTCTGCGGGCTAAAGGTGGAGCTACTATCTTTATCCAGAATGAAAATCCTTACCTGAATGGCATTGCCGAAGGGTTGACTTGTGTGCGTTACGGGCAGACTGCCGGTTTGTATGTCAGTGGAAAACTGATCAGCTGTTCACCTTTCCTGTCTTTCCGATGGACAGCAGAAGGGGTATCGCACGAGGTGAATACACATCTTGTCGGCTCGTATAATTTGGATAATATGCTGGCAGCAGCAGCTATCGGACGTTACTTTGGAGTGTCCGATGATGATATCAGCAGTGCGCTGGCGTCGTATCTGCCTCACAATAACCGGTCGCAACTGAAAGAAACAGCCGATAATAAACTGATTGTGGATGCATATAATGCCAACCCGACCAGTATGATGGCTGCCTTGAAGAATTTCCGTCAGGTAGAAGCTCCGCATAAGATGGTGATTCTTGGCGATATGAAGGAATTGGGTGAAGCAAGTCGGGAAGAACATCAGAAGGTGGTAGATTATCTGAAGGAATGTGGTTTTGACCGTGTTGTACTGGTTGGTCCCGAATTTGCAGCAGCTACTCATTCCTATCAGACTTTTCAGCATGTAGATGAAGTGCTGGCTGATATCCGGATACATAAGCCTCAGGGATATTATATCCTGATAAAAGGTTCAAACAGCATGAAGTTGAGTCAGCTGCCTGAGTATTTGTAATGCACTGTTAATCAATTGATAAATTCTTCTTTTTGATAAAAGAATGATATTCTCGTAAGAAACGTATTATATTCTTGCTGACGTTTTTAAAAAATATCCTGATGTTTTCGGAAAAACATCAGGATATTTTTTTTAAATCTGTACAAACTTCGACAATCTTTGTACGAAAAAATAGGGCTTTTTCCGCTAGTTTGTGAAGCCTTTTTCTGAAGCTCTCAGTATGTATTCCTGAACTATAAACGGCTGTCTGCTCCCCACATCATTTTTTCCCGAAGGGTATTGAAGAAAGAGTGATGACAGCGTTTTACGATGCGTACGAAATAATCGGCACGGCGTACCGTCAGGCGGATTCCTTCGCGGCATGTTTCACTGCGTCCGTCCACGGCTACCAGAAAGTTGTGGCTTCGGCTTTCTACGTCGAGTGTGATTTCCCAGTCGTCGCGAATGACAATCGGGCGTACGTTCAGACTGTGTGGAGCCACGGGAGTCAGACTGATAGTTCCGCTTTGCGGCACAAGAATCGGACCTCCTACACTGAGTGAATAACCTGTCGAGCCGGTGGGGGTTGCGATAATCAGGCCGTCTGCCTGATACGAACAGAGTGGCTCACTGTTTATGTAAGCCCGTATGGTAATCATCGACGAACTGTCACGTTTCAGAATAGCTATTTCGTTCAGTCCGTAGGGATAGCCTTTCAGCACGTATCCTTCGGATGTCAGATGCAATACCCTGCGAGGTTCGGCAAGGTATTTCCCTTCGTAGATTTCATCGAAAGCCTCCTCCATCTGGTCGGGTGATATATCGGCAAGGAATCCCAGACGTCCGGTATTGATGCCCAGGATAGGAATTTCTTTCTTTCCTACACGGCTTGCTGCACGCAGAAAGGTTCCGTCGCCACCGATACTGAGTGCCATGTCTGCATTAAAGTCGTAACCTTTGAATATCTCCAGTCCGTCGAGGTTTGCTTTTGTATGCTGTTTCAAAAAGTCGTAAAACTCGTTGCTGATACAGATTTCGGCTCCTTTGCCACGCAATATCTCCAGCAAATGGGTGACATGTGCCGACTTATGTTCCTGATAAGTATTTCCAAAAAGGGCGAATCTGAGGTTGCGTTGCATATCTTGTAGCTTTTTTTATCAATCTTTTGTCACGTAAAGTTAACAGGTTTCTCGCAAAACCTGTTAACTTTGCAGGTTGTAGACGCAAAGATATAAAATAAATTCAATATGACTAAGCTAAGTGTGAATATAAACAAGGTAGCAACCTTGCGTAATGCTCGCGGGGGAAATAACCCGGATGTAGAAAAAGTGGCGTTGGATTGCGAGGCTTTCGGGGCCGAAGGGATTACGGTTCATCCTCGTCCCGATGAACGGCATATCCGCTATGCGGACGTGTTGGCTCTTCGTCCCATACTTCGTACAGAGTTTAATATCGAAGGATATCCTTCGAAAGAATTTATTGACCTGGTATTGAAGGTAAAACCGCATCAGGTAACGCTTGTTCCCGACGCTCCCGACCAGATTACTTCTAATTCGGGATGGGATACTAAAAATAATCTTTCCTTCCTGACCGAACTGATGGATACTTTCGGAGAAGCAGGTATACGTACTTCTATTTTCGTAGGAACTGATACGGAAATGATAGAGTATGCGGCAAAAGCCGGAGCCGACCGTGTGGAACTTTATACAGAACCTTATGCTTCACAGTATGGAAAGAATCGCGAAGCTGCCATTGCTCCTTTCGTTGAGGCTGCAAAGGTAACCCGCAAGTTGGGAATGGGACTGAATGCCGGTCATGATCTCAGTCTTGAGAATCTTGCTTACTTTCATGAAAATATTCCATGGGTGGACGAAGTTTCCATCGGTCACGCATTGATTTGTGACGCACTCTATCTAGGACTTAAGAAAACTATTGAAGAATATAAAAATTGCCTTCGTTAAATTATGATTACAATGACACTGCTGGCAGCTGCACAGACGGTTGCCGACACCATGACGGGAAATAACCCTGTATTGACTCCTGTTGTATCGGGAGAACCGGAAATGAACCTTTGGGACATGGCTTGCAAAGGTGGTTGGATTATGATTGTACTGGCTCTGATGTCTGTCATAGCCTTTTATATCTTTTTTGAACGTGCGGTGGCTATCCGCAAGGCGGGTAAAGAAGACCCGTTGTTTATGGATCGTATCCGCGACTATATCAAGACTGGAGAAATCAAATCGGCAATCAATTACTGCCGTATAACCAATACTCCTTCTTCGCGTATGATTGAAAAAGGTATCATGCGTATGGGACGTCCGGTTGCCGATGTACAGGCTGCTATCGAGAATACCGGAAACATTGAAGTTGCAAAACTGGAAAACGGACTTTCTATTATGGCTACTGTTTCCAGCGGTGCGCCGATGCTTGGTTTCCTGGGTACGGTAACTGGTATGGTTCGTGCTTTCTGGAATATGGCTAATGCCGGAAACAATATTGATATTACTCTGCTTTCGAGCGGTATCTATGAAGCGATGATTACCACTGTAGGCGGTCTGGTTGTGGGTATTGCTACCATGTTTGCTTACAATCATCTGGTATATCGCGTAGACAAGGTTGTAAGTCAGATGGAAGCTCGTACCATTGCTTTCATGGACTTGATGAACGAACCAAACGAAAAATAAGAAGCCTATGTCACTGAAAAGAAGACAGAAAATATCTCCGGCCTTCAGTATGTCGTCGATGACCGACCTCATCTTTTTGCTGCTGATATTTTTTATGATTACCTCTACGATGGTATCGCCGAATGCAATCAAGGTCTTGCTTCCGCAGGGTTCTGAGCAGACTTCGGCCAAACCTATGGCGCGGGTAATTATCGATAAGGATTTGAATTATTACGGGGCGTTTGGTAATGAGGATGAAATGCCGCTTGCACTCGACGAAGTTCCTTCGTTCTTGCAAGAGTGTGCTGCGAAGGAACCGGAAATGTATGTGGCGCTTTACGCTGACGAGTCGATTCCGTATCGCGAAATTGTCCGTATCCTGAATATTGCCAACGAAAATCATTTTAAAATGGTTCTGGCTACTCGCCGCCCTGACAAACAGAATTAAAAAAGAATACAGTGAAGAAAAGTAAAGTAACCGGAATAATAGGAACGGTAGTGCTGCATATCTTTGTGGTACTATTGCTGCTCTTTTGCTCACTTACTCGTCCTGAGATACAAGAAGAAGGAGGTGTGCCGGTTATGCTTGGTAATACACAAATGGCTCAGGGAGATGCCGATCCGTATACAATGACGGAGGTTGATGTATTGCCGCAGCCGGAAACTTCTGTACCCGAACCGGAAGTAACTCCGGAACCGGAGGTGAAACAGCCTATGATTACGCAGGATGATGAACCTTCTATTCAGGTAAAAAAGGAAAAACCGAAAGAAGAAAAACCTAAAAAAGAAGTTACTCCTAAAAAGAAGCAGGAAACAAAACCTGTTGTAACTAAACCCAAGGAAAAAACTGAAGCCGAAAAGCGTGCTGAAGAAGAACGTGCTGCTGCTCAGACTGCTGCCAACAAGATTGCCGGGGCATTTGGTAAAGGATCTAAAATGGGTAGTAAAGGTTCGGCTACTTCCGGACAAGGCATAGAAGGCAGTCCGGATGGAAATGGAAATACAGGAAAAACCTCAGGAGTAGGAGGATATGGAACATTCGACTTGAACGGACGTTCTTTGGGACCTGGAGGATTGCCTGTTCCTGTATACAATGTACAGGATGAAGGAAGAGTTGTGGTTACTATCGTTGTAAATCCTGCCGGAAGAGTTATCAGCACGAGTATAAACAAACGGACCAATACGGTAAATCCTGCTTTGCGTCGTGCAGCAGAAGAGGCAGCTCGTCGAGCTCGGTTCAATTCGGTAGACGGTGTAAACAATCAGAGTGGTACGATAACCTATTACTTTAAGTTGAAATAAGACTATAAGCATATTTAAATTCATCATATTATGAAAACTATTTGTATCTTTTTGGCAGAAGGTTTCGAAGAAATGGAAGCCATGTTTCCACTCGATGTAATGCGTCGTGGGGGACTGAATGTAAAAACTGTGTCGGTAACAGGTGAAAAGACCGTTGTCAGCTCACATCAGGCTCCTATCGTTGCAGATATGCTGTTCGAGGATTTGAAGGAAGAAGATGTGGAAATGGTTGTTCTTCCGGGTGGACTTCCGGGAGCGACAAATCTGGATGCTCATGCAGGACTCGACAAACTGATTATGAGTTTTGCTGCGGCAGGTAAACCTCTTGCTGCTATTTGTGCAGCTCCTATGGTATATGGCAAGCGTGGTTTGCTGAAAGGTAAGAAGGCTACTTGCTATCCGGGCTTTGACAAATATCTGGAAGGTGCAGAATATACAGGCAATATGGTTGAAGTTGTCGATAACTTTATCTTGGGTAAAGGTCCGGGTGCTGCTCCGGCTTTTGCTTTTGCTATTCTGGAAAAATATGCAGGAGCAGAAAAAGCTTTGGAAGTTAAAAAAGGAATGTTGCTTGCCTGATGAAGAAATATGTCATTGTCGTAGCAGGAGGTAAAGGTTTACGCATGGGGGGAGATATACCCAAGCAGTTTATCCCGGTAAAGGGAAAGCCTGTACTGATGCGTACGCTGGAGGCTTTTTATGCTTACGATAAATGTATAAATATCATATTGGTACTTCCGGTAGACCAGCAGGACTACTGGAAGCGCCTTTGTGCGGAATATGGATTTACGCTGCCCCATCGTATCGCCAACGGTGGAGAAACTCGTTTTCATTCTGTAAAAAACGGACTGGCCTTGGTGGATGATAGGAATAGTGTGGTAGGAGTGCACGATGGTGTACGTCCTTTTGTTTCTCAGGAAGTGATAGCCGCCTGTTATGCCGCTGCTGAAGAAAAGCAAGCTGTAATTCCGGTTATTGATGTAGTGGAAACAGTCCGTCGGATAGAGGCAGACGAAAAGAGTGTGACTGTACCCCGCGACCGTTATAAACTGGTGCAGACTCCTCAGGTCTTTACTGCATCGTTACTGAAACAGGCTTACGGACAAACATATACTTCCGCTTTTACAGATGATGCTTCGGTAGTGGAGGCTTTGGGGCATCCTGTCTTCTTAATACCGGGAAATCGTGAAAATATAAAGCTTACTACTCCATTCGACTTGAAAGTTGCAGAAGTTCTGGTTTAAATAAATGTTCGATTTATCTACGCGTGACATAAAATATTTGCAAGGGGTGGGCCCGCAGCGTGCGGCCATACTGAACAAGGAACTGAATATCTATTCCTTTCGGGACTTGTTGTATTATTTCCCTTATAAGTATGTCGACCGTAGTCGTCTGTATTATATCCATGAAATAGATGGAAATATGCCTTACATACAGTTGAAAGGTAAGGTACTCAGCTTTGAAACAATGGGTGAAGGTCGCCAGCGGCGTCTGGTCGGGCATTTTTCCGACGGAACGGGTATTGTCGATCTGGTATGGTTTCAGGGACTGAAATTCATCATGGGGAAATATAAGGCAAATGAAGAATATATTGTCTTTGGCAAGCCGACCGTATTCAATGGACGAATAAATATAGCTCATCCGGATATTGATCCGGCACAGGAGCTTACTCTTTCTACAATGGGGCTTCAGCCTTATTATAATACGACCGAAAAGATGAAGCGCAGCAATCTCAATTCGCATGCGCTGGAAAAACTGATGAAAAATCTTTTCGGGGCGCTTCAGAAGGAGATTATTGAAGAAACCTTGAGTCCGCAACTAGTGGATCATTATCGGCTGATGCCGCTTACTGATGCGCTGTATAACATTCATTTCCCTCAGAACCCTGATTTGCTCCGCAGAGCACAATACCGTTTGAAGTTCGAGGAACTGTTTTATGTCCAGCTTAATATTCTTCGTTATACCAAAGAACGGAGAAATAAGTTCCGCGGACTGGTATTTGGCAAAGTAGGAGAGATATTCAATACTTTCTATTCGCAGAATCTTCCTTTTCAGCTTACTGGAGCACAGAAGCGGGTGATAAAGGAGATGCGCCGTGACATGGGAAGCGGAAGACAAATGAACCGTCTGCTACAAGGAGATGTGGGTAGCGGAAAAACACTTGTTGCCCTGATGACTATGCTGATTGCGCTGGACAACGGCTATCAGGCTTGCATGATGGCTCCTACAGAAATTTTGGCTACTCAGCATTATGAAACGATATGTCGTTTTCTGGCGGGTATGAATGTACGGGTGGAGCTGCTTACCGGAACAGTAAAAGGAAAGCGCCGGGAAACAATTCTGAAAGATCTGGTGACGGGAGATGTACATATCCTTATCGGTACTCATGCGGTAATAGAAGATACTGTCAACTTTTCGTCTTTGGGATTGGTGGTGATAGACGAACAACATCGTTTCGGAGTAGCCCAGCGTGCCAAGCTGTGGGCAAAAAATACCTGTCCGCCTCATGTCTTGGTTATGACGGCAACTCCTATCCCGCGTACACTTGCCATGACATTGTATGGCGATCTTGATGTTTCGGTTATCGACGAACTTCCTCCGGGGCGAAAACCCATTCAGACTGTTCATCAGTTTGACAATCGTCGTGCTTCGATGTATGCTTTCATACGGAAGCAGATACAGGAAGGCCGGCAGGCATATATTGTTTATCCGCTGATTCAGGAAAGCGAGAAGATGGATATCAAGAACCTGGAAGACGGGTATATGCATATCTGTGAAGAGTTTCCGGAGTATAAGGTGAGCAAGGTACATGGTAAAATGAAACCTGCAGAGAAAGATGAGGAGATGCAGCGTTTCTTGGCCAATGAAACTCAGATAATGGTAGCTACTACGGTGATTGAGGTGGGGGTGAACGTGCCCAATGCCTCGGTTATGGTGATAGAGAATGCAGAGCGTTTCGGCTTGTCGCAGTTGCATCAGTTGCGCGGACGTGTAGGACGAGGAGCGGACCAGTCATATTGTATTCTGGTTACCGGATATAAGCTGACGGAAGAAACGCGTAAACGTATCGAAATCATGGTGCAAACGAATGATGGATTTGAGATTGCAGAGGCCGATTTGAAGTTGCGCGGTCCGGGTGATTTGGAAGGAACGCAACAGAGTGGTGTAGCCTTCGATTTGAAAATTGCCGATATTGCCCGCGACGGACAGCTCTTACAATTTGTACGTGAGATAGCCGAGCATCTGCTTGATGCCGATCCGAATGGAGAACGTCCGGAAAATGCGATTATATGGCAGCAGTTGAAGGAGCTTCGGAAAAAGAATGTAAACTGGTCGGTTATTTCGTAATCCTGTAAAAAAGGAAACAGTTAAGTACATGGTCCTTTAATTTTTTGTAAGTTTGTTATCGTCTGATAATCAGATTTAGGATAACTCAAAGAAATCTAAGATCATGGTACTGGAAGAAGAGAAAGAATACAAGGTGGAGTGCTGGTTGAAACGCAAGCACGTTAATGTGGAAGAGATTGCAGGTTTCACGTTTATGCAATACTATAAGCCTCGTCCCAGCAAGTGCAAACCTTATTGGCGTTGTCTGGATGGATTGGGTGTGTTTATCTTTACTTTGAAGTCGGGTTTTGTACGTGGAGCACAATTGCAAGGTATGTGGTTGAATAGGGGATCTCGCCTGAACCCGGCCTGGATTGTGCAATATCTGCTGGCACGGCAAATTCCTTTTACCAATTATGAAACTCCCCTCAAGCAGGTGGATAGCTTGGCCGTAGTTCATGTTTATAATGAGTTTCCGAAGTGTATGCGTTCGCGTCGTAGGTGGGGAATTTTTGAGTTGTTGTTTGGGGCGTTTGTTTTCTTCTGGTCATGTTTGGTGATTTTTGGAACTCCTCATGTGTAGCTGGCGGGACTTTTAGTGTTATTGATTGGAATAGGGCATGTAGGACTTTCATTATTTACACTTTATCAGGGTATTTCTTGTCAGTATGCATTGACGCTGGAACCGCGAGAAATGGTCTTGCAGCGGCCGGATGAAGATGAACCTGTAAAATTTGCTTATTCGGACCTTCGGAAGGTTAATTTCACGTCAGCACCTTTTGTGAGTCATGAATTTATCTCCTTCATAGAGTTTCTAGATACCGATTTTGCTTATCACTGCTATCCGATAGAAAGGGTTCCAGTGAAAAAGTTCGATGAGATCGTTTCTATATTGAGACAACTGGGAATTGATGCGACCAACTCTTTTAAGTGATTCCGGCAGACGGCAGAGAGGATTATAATTTCAGCACCACCCGGTCGCCGGCACGCTGAGCCATGATACTTTGTGTTTCGTGCAGCTCCTTATAACGCTGCATGATTTCCATATAGCGTTGCGGATCATTGGCTATTTCCGGATTGGCAAGTGCTTGAAGCGTATGTTTCATTTCCTCGTCTACAATGGATAGCTTAAAATCGAGCAGCAAACGTGGAACCAGTTCATGCAAGCGTTCTTCATCGCTGATGATTTTTTGTCCTTTTGAGTGATACTTGCTCAGTTGATAGCGGTCGCTGGCAAGATCGACAGCTACTTTACTTATTTCTGGAACCGGATGTGCGATAAAGTAACGTTCTGCGGTAAAGTTCTCGTCATGAATGTGCATTTCCGCTTCTTTCAACATTTGGCGGTGAAGTGCGACATGAAATTGCAATTCATCTTCTTTCAGCCCTTCGGATATATATTCGGTCACGGTGAGAGGCAGTTGTTCTCCATTTTCATTTTCCATGTAACACATTACTTTCTCTCCGTACCGTACAATCATACGCATTAAATCTTCTTCCTTGGCATAGAACACTTTCTGCTCATTGCCTTCTGTCGGAATGTATGACGTATATGTATCAACTGGAATTTCATTCCCCAGCGATGTAGGTACGACAGCCCCTTCTCCTGTTTCAACAGGAGGAAAATCGGGTATGATTCCATTATTTCCGGAATCTTCAACGGGAGGAGGGGGGAGTGGAATATCATTCGATGCTGTGAATGGTATATCATTACCAGCTGTTGCATTGCCTTCAGAAACAGCAGGAGTGGAAGAAGCCGGTGTACCAGTATTCGGAGTAGTGGCAGCCAACTGACGTTCCCGGTATTGTCTGCGTTGTTCTTCCTTAAATTTATTTTCTCTGGCCTGCTCTATCAGTTTGGCAGTAGCTTCTACCAGTATCTTTTCTTCCATTTGCAGTAACTGACTGCACTCACGAATGTACACTGAGCGTACAATGGCGTCAGGAATAACCGAAATACTTTTTACGATACTGGAAATCAGTGAAGCACGCTTGATGGGATCTTTACCCGCTTCTTCCATAAGGAGATTGGTCTTAAAGCGGATAAAATCAACTTCATGGTCATTGATATATGCCTGATAGTCGGTGGCATTATGTTTGCGGGCAAAACTATCTGGATCATCACCGTCGGGCAGGAGGCAGACCTTGATGTTCATTCCTTCTTCCAACAGCATGTCGATACCGCGGATACTAGCCTTAATACCCGCTCCGTCACCGTCGTAAAGTACGGTGATGTTATTTGTAAAACGATGAATAAGCCGGATTTGCTCGGAGGTTAATGCTGTTCCCGATGAGGCTACTACATTTTCTATACCACTTTGATGCATAGAAATCACATCGGTATATCCCTCTACCAGAAAACAACGGTCTTGCCGCACAATAGCTTGTTTGGCAAAGTAAATACCATACAGCTCACGGCTCTTGTGATAGATTTCCGATTCGGGAGAATTGACGTACTTCATTTGTACGTTCTTGGTGGCAGAACTTAATACACGTCCGCCAAAAGCCACAACTTTTCCCGACAAGGTATGAACAGGAAAAATGACACGCCCCCAGAACCGGTCGTGCAAAGAACCGTTGTCTTTACGGTAACAGAGTCCCGTTTTTACCAGAAATTCTTCCTTATATCCTTTCTGGATGGCAGCCTTTGCCAGTGCATCGGGGCTGTCGGTACTATATCCTAGCTGAAACTTCTTGATAATATCGTCACGGAATCCGCGTCCGCGCAAATAGGTCATACCGATACGCTGTCCGTCGATGTGATTATAAAGAACATCCTGGAAATATTCCGAAGCAAACTGGTTGACAACAAACAGACTTTCGCGCAAGCTTTGTGCCTGCTTTTCTTCATTAGTCAGTTCGCGTTCCTTGACTTCGATGTTGTATTTTCGGGCAAGCCACTTCAGTGCTTCGTAATAAGAAAGCTGTTCGTGTTCCATAATGAAATGAACAACATTTCCTCCTTTCCCACAGCTGAAGCATTTGCAGAGTCCCTTACTGGGAGAAACACTGAAAGACGGAGTCTTTTCGTTGTGGAAAGGGCACAGTCCGATATAGTTTACTCCCCTGCGTCGGAGAGTAACAAATTCGGATACTACGTCTACAATCTGTGCAGCATCGAGGATACGGTCTATGGTGGCTTGGTCTATCATTTCGAGAGGCGAAAATAATAAAAATAAGTAGAATGTGCAACGACTTTCTTTCTGCTGCTTTTCAGGATGGAAGTTACATCAGAACATAAATGCAATGGAAGCACCGAATGTCAGGTTGTGCATGGGTGTTCTTTTAGTATATGAGTGGGCATTCCGATTGCCTTCTTCATCTGTCCAGGAGTTCTTTAAATCGTATGTCAGACGGGGAGAGGCAAAGTCGTAGTCACAATATAGACGGAGAGCTGCATCTTCCTTGTACCGGTAGGTAAACGAAACTCCCGTACCGACTTTATATGTAGCACTCTTACGTATGTTCAGAAAATCGTCATCTACAAAAGAACTGTTCAGCAATTCATCGCGGCTGATTCCGTCTTGGTTCATGTAATAGTCGATGTCTTCTTTATAAAATTGGTTGTAAACTTCTTCACTAACAATCCCACGGTCGAATATTTGTGGATTGATGCGACAGATTGAATTCAACTTGAAATTAGCATTTATTCTGCGTCCTACCAGCAGCTTGCTTCCTATCTGAAAATGCCGGCTGAAAGGATATGAAAAATAAAGTCCCAAGTCGACATCGAACATACCCAGATGATCCGATTCCAGACCATCGAGCAGAAACATATTGACTGGAGTACCTTCTTTTAAATCGCTGTCCATATCGAAATTTCTCATATTCTCTGCCGGGATATCAGCAATGACAGGTAGAGTTGCCACCTTCAAACGTCCTCCTGCTCCGATAAAAGCATTGAAAAAATAAGCTCCCTCTACGCTGACAACTGTTGCGGTTCCTACCTTTAAGTGCATACCCAGTGGAGAACCACCTTCAGAATCATATATTTCTGCTGTTCGTAAAACTGAAGGACCGGATGCTATTCCCATGTTAAAGCTTAGAAACGAGGGCGTATCATACCGGTCGTAAGCAGTATTTGTTTTCCATGTATCTGTATTATCACGTCTGAAAATCAGATCAGAGAAAAAATATCCCAAGTCTGTAGAAATCATGCCTATTCCGGCTCCTACAAGTACATCGCCGATCCAGTGCCGGTTATTAAGCTGACGTGTAACTCCCGTAATTCCGGCCAGTGTATATCCTCCGATGCTGTACCAGGGACTTTTCATGCCATATTCCTTGTGAAGAATGGTGGCACACATGAAAGCTGTAGCCGTATGTCCTGAAGGAAATGAGTTGTTGGATGTATTGTCCGGACGGGTTTCTCGGGTAGTGTATTTTAAAGAGTTGACAAATCCTGCCATCAATGCAGCCGAAAAGACATTGCTCACTGCCAGTTCTTTCCATGAACTGCGACTTTGAACACCAGCCAGTTTCATTCCCCAAGTAGCAGCCAGAGGAACATATTGTGTATAGTCGTCATATCGATGATGAAAAGCTGGCTTAAACCGGTTGCGGAGCGTCCGGAAATCAGTATTGCGTTCTTTTACGATCAGCCCGGCTGTGATAAAGGGGATTCCCATATATGAAAAATTCCTTTTAAAACTTTCTTTGGCGGTCGGATGCTTTGTTTCTTGCGAACCGGTTATTTGTGAAATAGAGTCAGGCATTGCTGTCCCGTTAAAATCGAAAGAAGTTCTTTGAAATTATTGAAACATAGTTGATTACAGAGGTTTTTCAAGTAAACGGACTTGAAATTGTAAATTTGTGCAGTACCAATATCTGCACTTATGT
>OLIF01000081.1_pt1 | contig 71017 bp, 54 predicted proteins | sample 1609681 | NCBI WGS metagenome assembly OLIF01 (sample SAMEA4350143, study PRJEB24818) | metagenome | biome: human; feature: gut; material: faeces | place: Denmark | collected 2013-09 | reverse complement strand
GAATTAAACTTCGTAATGAATTACGTGTTCACTCTTGAGACTTGGTATTCATTTTCGTCCGAGGACGTTAAGAATCCGTATCTTCGAGTGCCCACACAGATTGTCTGATAAATTGTTAAAGAGCAGTGCCGCTTCGCTTTTTCTCAGCGGCGCGGGGTGTGCATAATACGCTTTCCCGCTACAGAGTCAAGCATTTTTTGCTTTTCTCTGTCAGAATTCTCAGGAGAATCCTGCTGACCCGGCGGCGTGTTTGCCGTTGTTCCGTGTCAGTGGTGGCGCATTATAGGGAGTTATTCCGGCCTGACAAGAGGAAATTTAAAATAATTTTCCGACCGCACGTTTTTTCATCAAAACACTCGTTAATGTGCCATAAAACAAGCAATTTGCCGTTTTTGCAACCGCAATCACAATTCCTGATGGCATACTAAGGAGGAATAAAAAGAAAAAGGAAGATAAGTAATGCCTTTAAGCGCACAACAGTTAGCTGCACAGAAAAACCTTTCGTATGTTCTGGCTGAGAAGCTGGCGCAACGGATCTTAAAAGGTGAATATGCACCCGGCACTATTCTGCCTGGTGAAATAGAGCTGGGTGAGCAATTTGGAGTGAGCCGTACCGCAGTGCGGGAAGCGGTCAAGACGTTGACAGCAAAAGGAATGGTTTTGCCACGTCCACGAATTGGCACCCGCGTAATGCCTCAATCCAACTGGAACTTTCTTGATCAGGAATTGCTCACCTGGTGGATGACGGAAGATAACTTTCATCAGGTCATTGATCACTTTCTGGTTATGCGTATCTGTCTGGAGCCGCAAGCCTGTTTACTGGCTGCAACGATTGGCACCGCAGAACAGAAGGCGCATCTCAATACGTTAATGGCCGAGATGGCGGCGTTAAAAGAACATTTCCGCCGGGAACGTTGGATTGAGATCGATATGGCCTGGCATGAACACATTTATAAAATGAGCGCCAATCCATTTTTGACTTCTTTCGCCTCGCTATTTCATTCGGTTTATCACACTTACTTTACGTCGATAACCAGCAACACCGTGATAAAACTGGATCAGCATCAGGCGATTGTCGATGCAATAATCCAAAGTGACGGCGACGCGGCTTTCAAAGCGTGTCAGAGGCTTTTACTCACCTCCGAGAAGTAATACAACCTAACGGAACATTGAATGAGCGAGAGAAAAAAGCGCAGTATGGCGGGATTACCGTGGATTGCGGCAATGGCCTTCTTTATGCAGGCTCTTGATGCCACCATTCTGAATACCGCCTTACCTGCTATCGCTCATAGTCTCAATCGTTCACCTCTTGCCATGCAATCGGCCATCATCAGTTATACGCTGACTGTAGCAATGCTTATTCCGGTAAGTGGATGGTTGGCCGATCGCTTTGGCACGCGCCGCGTTTTCACCATTGCCGTGAGTCTGTTCACCGTAGGTTCTCTGGCCTGCGCACTTTCTAACTCGCTGCCACAATTGGTTGTCTTTCGTGTTATTCAAGGAATAGGCGGCGCAATGATGATGCCAGTCGCTCGCCTGGCGCTACTGCGTGCTTATCCTCGCAATGAACTTCTCCCTGTATTGAATTTTGTCGCTATGCCCGGTCTGGTTGGGCCTATTTTAGGGCCAGTTCTTGGCGGGGTACTGGTTACCTGGGCGACATGGCACTGGATCTTCTTAATCAATATCCCCATTGGTATTGCGGGTCTTCTCTATGCCCGCAAACATATGCCCAACTTCACCACCGCACGACGTAAGTTTGATATCAGCGGTTTCTTACTCTTTGGTTTTAGCCTTGTTCTCTTCTCAAGCGGAATAGAGCTGTTCGGGGAAAAGATTGTCGCCAGTTGGATTGCCTTGACAGTGATTGTCGTCAGCATAGGGTTACTGCTTCTTTATATTCTTCATGCTCGCCGAACGCCAACCCCATTAATTTCATTAGAACTGTTTAAAACTCGTACTTTCTCAATTGGTATCGTAGGTAATATCGCAACCCGTCTGGGGACTGGCTGTGTTCCGTTTCTGATGCCATTGATGTTGCAGGTTGGATTTGGCTATCAGGCGTTTATTGCCGGCTGTATGATGGCGCCAACGGCGTTAGGTTCCATTATTGCGAAATCGATGGTTACACAGATTTTACGGCGTCTGGGTTATCGCCATACGCTAGTGGGGATCACGGTGATTATTGGACTGATGATAGCCCAGTTCTCTTTGCAATCTCCGTCGATGGCAATATGGATGTTGATTCTGCCGTTGTTCATTTTAGGGATGGCCATGTCGACGCAATTCACCGCCATGAACACCATTACGCTTGCCGATTTGACGGATGATAATGCCAGCAGTGGTAACAGCGTTCTGGCGGTCACACAACAACTGTCGATCAGTTTAGGCGTTGCTGTTAGTGCGGCCGTTCTGCGCGTTTATGAAGGGATGGAAAGCACAACGACTGTTGAACAATTCCACTATACGTTCATCACGATGGGGATTATTACTGTTGCTTCCGCAGCAATATTCATGCTTCTGAAAGCAACGGATGGTAATAATTTAATTAAAAGACAGCGCAAATCTAAGCCGAGCCACGCACCATCAGAACCGGAGTAAGTTGTAACCGTTGCTGCTGCAATGTCGGCTGAGCCATCCGATGGATTAATACATCAATCGCCAGCTCCCCCAGTTCATCTTTGGGTTGATGGATAGTCGTGAGCGGCGGCGTCATAAAACTTGCCAGTTCAATATCGTCATAACCAATCACCGCAATATCCTGTGGGATACGTAACCCTGACTGATATAACGCCTGATACACGCCAACGGCCATAGCATCGTTTCCGGTAAAAATCGCCTGTGGACGCTGCGAGTGCGATAGCAACGCTTGCATTGCTTCAAATCCACCATTGAACTCGAAATCGCCAGTGACTTCATAGCCGACTGGAATCTCCAGTCCGGCGCGTTTCATTGCCGTACGATAACCTTCTAACCGTAAACGCGCAGGTGTTTTATCCAGCGGCCCCGTAATGCAGGCGATGCGAGTATAGCCTCTGTCAATAAGATGTTGAGTTGCTAAGTCTCCGCCCAGCAAGGAATTATCCTGAATGAGATCGCTATCGCCATCAAAGGGCGCCCAGTCCATCATCACAGTAGGGACTGTCGGATAACGTTGCATGATTTCGCGCGAAGGCTGGTGTGTTTCGGTGCAGAGTAACAGCAAGCCATCAACACGCTTTTGCATCAACGTTTCCAGATTGCGATTCATTCGCTGCTCATCGCCCTCAGTATTACAAAGGACAAGACTGTAGCCACGTTCAAAGCAACTGCGTTCAACGCCACGGACCAGTTCAGAGTAGAAAGGATTGGTACTGGCAGTAATCAACATGCCAATAGTTCGTGTCTGATTAAGTTTGAGGCTACGCGCCAGTGCTGAAGGCGCGTAATTGAGTTCTTTAATCGCCATTTCCACTTTGGCGGTAATCGCTTCACTGACGAAGCGATCTTTATTGATGACGTGAGAAACCGTTGAAGTGGAAACACCCGCCAGGCGGGCAACATCCTTCATCGTAGCCAATCGTCACCTCTGCCTGTCTAAAAACGCATCGATCTCTTCCCGCCATGGTACAGAAGGTTGTGCGCCTGTCCGCGTCACGGCAATCGCAGCAGCAGCATGAGCAAAACGAATCGCCTCTGCCAGAGTTTTTCCTTCCAGCAATGCCGTGATTAACGCACCATTAAAAGTATCTCCGGCAGCAATGGTATCGACAGCCTGAACCCGGAATCCGGGAACACGTTGACCTTCGCCATTCACGCTAGCCCACACGCCACGACTTCCTAAGGTAATCAGTACGGTATGGATACCTTTATCATGCAGAGCCTGTGCCGCCTTCGCCGCATCTTCATCATTTTCAACACGAATCCCGGTGAGTTTTTCGGCTTCCGTTTCGTTTGGCGTAATAATGTCCACCAGCGTCAACAGTTCGTCAGGAAGTTCACGAGCCGGAGCGGGGTTAAGCGCAACGATAGTCTTATTTTGATGGGCGATTTTCGCCGCTGCCATCACACTTTCGAGTGGTGATTCCAGCTGCATTAATAATGCCGACGCGTTGGCAATGCGTTCACGTTGCGCTTCCACCAGCGTCGGGGAAAGAGCCGCGTTAGCGCCGGCATGAATACCAATGACATTCTCTCCTTCGCCATTAACAAAAATCAGCGCCACGCCCGTTGATTCACCTTTGATCACACTTATCGGAGAAATATCGATGTTATCAGTAGCGAGTTGCTGACGTACGCTCTCGCCGATGCTGTCATCGCCCGTGCAGGCGATAAACGCGATATTCGCGCCGCTACGCCCTGCAGCCACAGCCTGGTTCGCGCCTTTGCCGCCAAATGCGACTTGATAGTGGCGACCGGTTACGGTTTCGCCAGGAGTAGGAAAAGATTGAAGATTAAGGATATGGTCAGCATTAATGCTGCCAAGAACGACGAGGCTGCCTGCGTTTTGCATATTTGGAATGTCCATAAAATGCGCCACCGGATTAGGGTGGCGCGTGCCCTGCTTTTCTTTATATTACACGTTCATCTATCGATGACGTATTGGTGTCACCATCAGTTCATAACGCCTGATTCAAGACTACTGCTTAACAACCAGTTTCAGCTCAACCGGATATTTAGCCTGAACTTTCTCGCCTTTCAGCACTTTATCGGCGGTTTCGACGCCTTTCGCGCCAATCTGATCGGGTAGCTGAGCGATAGTCGCTGCCAGTTTGCCATCATTCACCGCTTTTTCGCCATCGGGTGTACCGTCAAATCCGACAACCATCACATCCGATTTACCGGCAGTTTGCAGTGCGCGCAGTGCGCCCAGCGCCATTTCATCGTTCTGTGCAAATACAGCCTGCACATCTGGATGAGCGGTCAGCAAATTCTGCATCACGTTCAAACCTTTGGTGCGGTCGAAATCTGCCGGCTGGCTGGCAAGGACGTTAAATTTGTGAGCAGCAACGGCCTGCTGGAAGCCTTCGCCGCGTTCACGAGCCGCGGATGTTCCGGCAATACCTTGCAGTTCGATAACTTTGGCACCTTCACCTGCTTTTTTCGCGATGTAATCGCCCGCAATTTTACCGCCCAGTACGTTATCGGAAGCAATGTGGCTCACGACTTCACCTTTCGTGGCCTGGCGGTCAAGAGTGATAACCGGGATGTTCGCCTGGTTAGCCATCTTCACAGCATTACCCACTGCGTCAGAGTCCGTCGGGTTAATCAACAGAATTTTGGTACCGCGAACGGTTAAATCCTGCACGTTCGCCAGTTCTTTTGCCGGGTTATTCTGGGAGTCCAACACCACCAGGTTATAGCCGAGTTTATCCGCCTCTTTCTGCGCGCCATCTTTCAAGGAAACAAAGAACGGATTGTTAAGCGTGGAAACCACCAGCGCGATGGTGTCTTTTGCCATCGCATTCGCACTGACGGTGGCGCTTAGCGCAACAGCGGAAACCAGGGTAGCCAGTTTTTTCATGTTCATATTCAAGATGTCCTGTAGTCGTTATTACTGTTTTTTGTTGTCTACCAGCACCGCCAGCAAAATCACCACCGCTTTGACGATCATCTGGTAATAGGAGGAAACACCTAACAAATTCAAACCATTATTAAGGAAGCCAAGAATTAATGCGCCGATCAACGTCCCAACAATGCGACCTTTACCGCCCGCCAGACTTGTACCGCCCAGAACCACCGCCGCAATGGCATCCAGTTCATAGCCCGTCCCCGCCGTCGGTTGCGCAGAGGAAAGACGCGCCACTTCAATGATCCCGGCCAGTGACGCCAGCAGACCACAAAGAGAATAGACGATGATTTTGATTTTATTGGCGTTGATACCAGAAAGGCGCGTTGCGGCTTCGTTACCGCCCAACGCGTAGATGTAACGCCCCAGACGCGTGTGATGCAGCATGTACCAGGCTGCGAGGAAGACAATCCCCATAATCCACACTGGCGTCGGTACGCCCAGCGGACGACCAATACCAAACCAGCCAAACAGGTCGGCATTCTCGGTAAAGCCGGTGTTTACCGGGCTACCGTTGGTGTAAACCATCGTTACGCCGCGCAGTAACAACATCATCACGAGGGTAGCGATAAACGCCTGGACGCGACCTTTCGCTACAATCACCCCAGTTACCGCACCAATTGCGGCACCTAACGCGAGAGCGGCAGCGACAGCCACCAGCGCGTTGACTTCAATGCCGACGATAGATGCAGCCACTGCGCCGGTCAGCGCCAACAGAGAACCGACGGACAAGTCTATTCCTGACGTCAGGATCACCAGCGTCATCCCGACCGCCATAATGGCGTTCACCGAGGTTTGCTGGAGAATATTGAATAAGTTATTGATGGTGAAAAAGTTTGGGCTTAACGTCGAGACAATCGCGATCAGCACCAGCAGAGCGATAAGCGATTTCTGCTCCATCAGCCACGCTTTCGTGAAATAACGGCGACCAGAGGCAGTCTGGGTTGTCATTTTTTTACTCCTGATTCACGCGATTTAGCTTGCCCACAGCGGCAGCCATTAACACTTCCTGGGTGGCCTGCTCACGAGTAAATTCCCCGCTGAGATGCCCTTCATGCATAACGATGATGCGATCACTCATGCCTAATACTTCAGGCATCTCCGATGACACCAGAATGATGCTCAAACCATCGGCTTTGAACTGGTTAATCAGTTGATAAATTTCTTTTTTCGCGCCGACATCCACGCCGCGGGTAGGCTCATCAAGGATCAATACTTTTGGGCGTGTCATCAGACCGCGGGCAATTGCCACTTTTTGCTGATTACCGCCAGAGAGCAGACCAATCGCCTGTTCTATCGACGGTGTTTTTACATTGAACAGGCGAATAAAATCACTCACCGCCTGCTGTTCATCAGTATGCTTCAGACTGCCGCCAGTACGGCTGAAGTAACGCAGCGCAGTCAGCGACATGTTCTCTTTTACTGACATGCCCAGCACTAAACCATCACGTTTACGGTCTTCGGAGATATACACAATGCCATTCGCCAGGCCATCCTGCGGTGAACGGGTAACGACTTCATGCCCATCCAGGGTGACGTAACCGCTGGTGCGCGGCAGTGCGCCGTAGAGCACTTTCATCAGTTCGGTACGCCCAGCGCCCATCAAACCAGAGACGCCAAGAATTTCGCCTTTGCGTAAGGTAAAAGAGACATCGTTAACGCCAGGTCCGCAGAGATTATCGACTTTCAGGCGGATATCTCCCGGCGCTTTGTCCAGATGTGGATACTGATCTTCCAGCTTGCGACCCACCATCATCTCAATCAGCGAATCTTCGGTCAGTGATGCCACTTCGCGCTCAGCAATAAATTGCCCGTCACGGAAAACGGTAACGTCATCGCAAATCTCGAAAATTTCTTTCATGCGGTGGGAGATATAGACAATACCGCGGCCTTGCGATTTCAACTCGCGGATGACGCGGAACAAGGATTCAGTTTCGGTATCGGTCAGCGCATCAGTCGGTTCATCCATAATGATGACTTTCGACTCAAAGCTCAGCACTTTGGCGATTTCAACCATCTGCTGATCACCGATGGAAAGATCGCCCACCAGCTTGTCGCTTTTAAAGCGCAGGTTAAGTTTGGCTAACAGTTTATCCGCTTCGGCATACATGGTTTTCCAGTCAATTTTGCCAAAGCGATTGACAAACTCACGACCAAGAAAAATGTTTTCCGCAATGGTCAACTGTGGGATTAAGTTCAGTTCCTGGTGGATAATGCCGATCCCAGCTTCCTGAGAGGATTTAGGTCCATTAAAGGTGGTCTCTTTACCCAACCATAAAAGCGTACCGGCATCGCGAGTATAGATACCCGTAAGCACTTTCATCATGGTGGATTTACCCGCGCCGTTTTCGCCCACCAGCGCCATTACACGCCCCGGATAGACATTTAACGCGGCCCCCGAGAGGGCTTTTACGCCCGGGAACGCTTTATCGATACCTATAAGCTGTAGTAACGCTTCCATGACGACCTCAGAACGTCACGCCAGCGCAGAGAATGATATTCGCATACGGAGAACATTCTCCGCTGCGAATTACCGCCTGACTTTCTGCGGTTTGTTGTTTGAATTGTTCATGCGTGGTGTAACGAATTTCAATGGTGTTTCCCTGGTGTTTTTGCAGCTGCTCAAGGTGAGTGAGCAACGTTTCGTGGAGTTGCGGATTATGTTGTTTGATCTCTTCCGCGATAATGGCTGCCTCGACCTGCATTTCGCTTGTCACAACGCCCAGCACCTGCATAAAAGAAGGTACGCCCTGGGTTAATGCCATATCGATACGTGTTGTATTTTTAGGGATGGGTAAACCCGCATCACACACAACCAGCGTATCGGTATGCCCCAGACGGGAGATCGCCGACGAAATGTCAGAATTAAGAACGACGCCTTTTTTCATTTTTTTCTCCATCAGCGAAACGTTTCGCTGACCCGCAGTTTAATCCTGACTGAACAGGAAAAACTATCGCGACGTTACAGAAATGTGATCAACATCGAAACGTTTTACATCGTGAGTAAACATGAAAATAAAAACGCCTCCTTTATGAAAAAAGGAGGCGTTTGGGGTTAAATCTCTACTTGAGTACCCAGTTCAATAACCCGGTTTGGTGGAATTTCAAACTGATCCGGCGCGCGCAGTGCATTACGTTGCAGCAGCAGATACAGTTTGCCGCGCAGACGTAAGTACCACGGTCGTTTACCGAGGATGAGAGATTCATGTGACATAAAGAAGGAAGTTTCCATCATTCGGCAACTTAACCCTTCCAGGCCACAGCGATGGAAGACTTCTTCCACATTTGGCGTCTCTCGCCAACCGTAACTTGCCACCACACGCCAGAAGGTCGGCGAAAGCTGTTCAATCTGTACCCGACGGACGTTATGGACATATGGCGCGTCTTCGGTGCGCAGAGTTAACAGAATAACCCGCTCATGCAATACCTTGTTATGTTTCAGGTTATGCATCAGCGCAAAGGGAATAACGTTGATTGCACGCGACATATACACCGCGGTCCCGGGCACGCGAACGGGCGGTGATTTCTCCAGCGAAGCAATCATCGCTTCCAGAGAGTTGCCATGTTCGTGCATCCGTCGCAGCAGGCGGAAACGCTCACTCTTCCAGGTGGTCATCACGATAAACATCACCGTCCCGAGACTCAGAGGCAACCAGCCACCGGAGAGCAGTTTATCGAGGTTAGCGGTAAACAGTGGAATATCCACACACAGGAAGGCAATCAGGATCAGCGCGACAAAGTACTTATTCCAGTGCCAATTGTGGCGCGCCACGGTGGTCGAAAGAATAGAGGTCAGAACCATCGTTCCGGTCACCGCAATCCCGTACGCCGCCGCCAGGTTACTGGAGTGTTTAAAGCTGACAATCACAATAACGACAGCGGCATAAAGCAACCAGTTAATAAACGGAATATAGATTTGCCCGGACTCTCTCTCTGAAGTGTGAATAATGCGCATGGGCGACAAATATCCCAGACGTACCGCCTGACGCGTGAGCGAAAAAACACCAGAAATCACCGCCTGCGAGGCAATTACTGTCGCCAGTGCGGCGATAATCAGCAGCGGGATCAGCGCCCAGTCCGGTGCCAGCAGGAAGAAGGGATTCTTAATTGCTTCTGGATTCTTTAACAGCAGCGCCCCCTGCCCGAAGTAGTTGAGCGTTAAAGACGGTAATACAACGGTGAACCACGCCAGGCGAATCGGAAACTTGCCAAAGTGCCCCATATCCGCATACAACGCCTCAACGCCGGTGATTGACAGCACTACCGCACCTAATGCAATGAAAGAGACGGTTTTATACTCAAGGAAGAAATGAACCGCCCACATTGGGTTTAAGGCATGCAGCACTTCTGGATTGGCAATAATACCGCGCAAGCCCAGCCCTGCCAGAATCAAAAACCAGGTCAGCATGATCGGCGCAAACAGCTTACCAACCATGGCGGTGCCATGTTTTTGAATCATAAACAGTAAAGTGAGAACGATAATTGAGAGGGGAACTATCCAGGTATCCAGTTGCGGGGCGATGATTTCCAGACCTTCGATAGCGGACATCACCGAAATAGCGGGTGTTATGACGACTTCACCGTAGAAAAAACTGCCGCCAATTAACCCCATAATCACCAACAATGAGGTCGTTCGCGCCGATGTATTACGCCCGGCAAGCGACATCAACGTCAGAATTCCCCCTTCTCCGGCATTATCCGCACGCATGACGAAGGTGAGATATTTAATGGAAACTACAAAGATTAGCAGCCAGAAGATCAGCGATAAAAAGCCAAACACGGCATCGCGTTCAACGCCAAAACCAAACTGACCGGACAAACATTCACGAAGCGTATATAGAGGGCTGGTACCAATATCGCCGTAGACAACTCCAATCGCCGCGAGGGTTATCGCGGGCAACGATTGCTTATTATCAGTGCTCATAGACTAGTCTTTCGTTGAAATATGAAATGTGTGCGTAGTCCCTTGGCCCACAAAAAAGCGCACAGTATGCACGATTAATAGCAAAATCGTACACCTAAATGCGGGCACATTAACCTGGCTCAAAGAAAAATAGCCCTCCTTTGAGACTCTTTTAGCCACCAACAAGAAACGTCTATACTCGCAGTTTACACAGAACTTTTGGCGAAAGGACACAACTTCATTATGGCTCACCCTCATTTATTAGCGGAAAGAATTTCCCGTCTAAGCAGTGCGCTGGAAAAGGGACTTTATGAACGTAGCCACGCCATCCGCCTGTGTTTATTAGCGGCATTAAGCGGCGAAAGCGTGTTCCTGCTCGGCCCGCCAGGTATTGCAAAAAGTCTGATTGCCCGGCGTTTAAAATTCGCTTTCCAGAATGCGCGCGCTTTTGAATATCTGATGACCCGTTTCTCCACCCCGGAAGAAGTTTTTGGTCCGCTTTCTATTCAGGCATTAAAAGATGAAGGTCGCTATGAGCGTTTAACCTGCGGATACCTGCCGGAAGCGGAAATCGTCTTTCTTGATGAGATCTGGAAAGCGGGTCCGGCGATACTTAACACCCTTCTGACAGCCATTAATGAACGTCACTTCCGCAATGGCGCCCATGTTGAAAAAATTCCTATGCGCCTGCTGATGGCTGCTTCCAACGAACTGCCAGAAGCAGACAGCAGCCTGGAAGCATTGTATGACCGTATGCTGATTCGTCTGTGGTTAGATAAAGTGCAGGATAAAGCGAATTTCCGCTCCATGCTGACTGGCCAACAGGATGAAAACGACAATCCGGTTCCACCTGCATTGCAAGTTACGGACGAAGAGTATGAACGCTGGCAAAAAGAGATTAGTGAAATTACGCTGCCCGATCATGTATTTGAGCTGATTTTTATGCTGCGCCAGCAACTGGATAAATTGCCGGATGCCCCTTACATTTCCGATCGTCGCTGGAAAAAAGCGATCCGTTTACTACAAGCCAGCGCCTTTTTTAGCGATCGTAATGCGGTTGCCCCGGTTGATCTCATCTTGCTGAAAGATTGCCTGTGGTATGACGCCCAAAGCCTGAATTTGATTCAACAACAAATTGACGTATTGATGACCGGTCACGCATGGCAGCAACAAGGCATGTTGACGCGGCTGGGTGCGATTGTACAGCGCCACCTGCAACTCCAGCAGCAACAAAGAGATAAAACAGCCTTTACGGTAATTCGTCTGGGCGGCATATTCAGTCGTCGTCCGCAGTATCAACTTCCTGTCGACGTTACGGCGCCCACTCTGACCCTGCTACTGCAAAAACCGCTAAAACTGCACGATATGGAAGTTGTACATATCGCTTTTGAGCGCAGCGCGCTGGAACAGTGGCTGAACAAAGGCGGCGAGATTCGCGGAAAATTAAATGGTATCGGATTTGCCCAGAAGTTGAATATGGAAGTAGATAGCGCCCAGCATCTTGTTGTACGTGATGTGAGTTTACAGGGGAGTACGCTGGCGCTACCCGGTACATCCGCGGAAGGTCTACCGGACGAAATCAAACAACAACTGGAAGAACTTGAAAGCGACTGGCATAAGCAACGCGCCCTGTTCAACGATCAACAAAAATGTCTGTTTATCCATAATGACTGGTTAGGCCGTATCGAAGCCAGTCTACAGGATGTCGGCACCCAGATTCGCCAGGCGCTACAATAATGCTGAACCTGGATACACTCAATGTAATGCTGGCCGTCAGCGAAGAAGGATTGCTCGAAGATATGATCATCGCGCTGCTGGCCTCACCACAGCTAGTGGTCTTTTTCGAAAAATTCCCGCGGCTGAAAGCGGCAATTACGGATGATATTCCCCGCTGGCGTGAGACGTTGCGTCGTCGTCTGAAGGACGCAACCGTCCCAGCAGAGCTCACCGAAGAGGTGATGTGCTATCAACAAAGCCAGCTTCTTTCCACACCGCAGTTTATTGTGCAACTACCGCAGATTCTGGGCTTACTGCATCGCCTGCACTCTCCCTGGGCCGGGCAAGCCCAGCAGTTGGTTGATACTAACAGCACTATCACTCCAGCATTACACACACTTTTTCTCCAGCGTTGGCGCTTAAACCTGATCGTGCAAGCAACGGCCTTAAATCAGCAGTTGTTAGAAGAAGAGCGCGAACAACTGTTGAGCGAAGTTCAGGAACGAATGACGCTAAGCGGCCAGCTTGAACCGGTTCTGGCAGAAAACAACACCGCAGCCGGTCGCCTGTGGGATATGAGTGCCGGACAACTCAAACGCGGCGACTATCAGTTGATTGTGAAATATGGTGAATTTCTTAACGAACAGCCGGAACTAAAACGTCTGGCAGAACAACTCGGTCGCTCGCGGGAGGCAAAATCGATACCGCGTAATGACGCACAAATGGAAACCTTCCGTACAATGGTGCGCGAACCGGCAACCGTCCCTGAACAGGTTGATGGCCTGCAACAAAGCGATGATATTTTACGGTTACTTCCGCCAGAACTGGCGACGCTGGGGATTACCGAACTGGAATATGAATTTTACCGTCGGCTGGTGGAAAAGCAGTTGCTCACCTATCGCCTGCATGGTGAATCATGGCGCGAGAAAGTTATTGAACGTCCGGTGGTTCATAAAGATTACGACGAACAGCCGCGCGGGCCGTTTATCGTCTGTGTCGATACATCCGGCTCAATGGGCGGCTTTAACGAACAATGTGCGAAGGCGTTTTGTCTGGCGCTAATGCGCATTGCCCTCGCTGAAAATCGTCGCTGCTTTATTATGTTATTTTCAACCGAAATAGTCCGTTATGAACTATCAGGCCCGCAAGGCATCGAACAAGCGATCCGTTTTTTAAGTCAGCAGTTTCGTGGCGGCACCGATCTTGCCAGTTGTTTTCGCGCCATAATGGAACGCTTACAAAGTCGGGAATGGTTTGACGCCGATGCGGTAGTGATTTCTGATTTTATCGCCCAGCGGTTGCCTGACGACGTGATGAGTAAAGTGAAAGAGTTGCAGCGGGTACATCAGCATCGCTTTCATGCTGTAGCTATGTCGGCGCACGGCAAACCCGGCATCATGCGCATTTTCGATCATATCTGGCGCTTTGATACCGGGATACGTAGCCGCCTGCTCAGACGCTGGCGGCGATAAAATTACAGCAGGGAAGGAACGCTTTCACGGACCTGCGTTGGCCAGACACCGCACTGAACCTGGCCGATATGCGGCAGTTGCAGCAATAGCATGGTTAAACGAGACTGGCCGATCCCACCGCCGATAGTCTGCGGCATTTCACCGCGCAGCAGCGCCTGATGCCACTCCAGTTGTAGACGATCTTCATCACCAGTCAGCGCCAGTTGATGTCTCAGCGTGTCGGCATCCACGCGAATCCCCATTGAAGAAAGCTCAAACGCATCTTCCAGTACCGGGTTCCAGACCAGAATATCGCCGTTCAGACCCGCATACCCCAGCTCAGAAGGGGTGCTCCAGTCATCATAATCCGGTGCGCGCACATCGTGACGGTGACCATCACTCAACTTGCCGCCAATCCCGACAAGGAATACCGCGCCAAGATCTTTTGCAATTGCACGTTCACGCCCTTTGGCATCAAGACCCGGGTAACGAGACAGTAACTCCTGGCTGTGTACGAAGTGGATCTGATCCGGCAAGAACGGCGCCAGACCAAACTCTTCGCTAACAGCAGCTTCGGTTGCTTTAATTCCCGCCCAGATCGCCTCTACCGTGCTTTTCAAGGTGGAAAATTGACGCTCATCGTCGCCCATTACGCGTTCCCAGTCCCACTGGTCAACATAGACCGAGTGCAGCGGGGAAAGACGGTCTTCATCGGGGCGAAGGGCTTTCATGTGCGTGTACAGCCCTTCGCCCGCGCTGAAGTCGTGTTGCCCTAAGGTCTGACGTTTCCACTTAGCCAGTGAATGAACCACTTCGAACTGGGCATCAGGCAGCGCTTTCACTTTTACCTGCACCGCTTTTTCACAGCCTGACAAGTTATCCTGCGTGCCATCTCCTACACGACTAAGGATTGGCGCCTGGACTTCAATCAGCCCTAAGCGTTCTTCCAGTTGGCGAGAAAAGTGAGATTTCACGAAGCTAATTTGACGTTGTTTGGCAATGTAAGCGGTTTTCATTTTTTATACTCCTGCGTCCTGTTGCTTATGATTAAGCAACAAAAAATGGCTCACACGCAATAACCATTCAATAAAAAGCTTTACTTACTTTTGATTCATCAAAAAACAAAGCTAAAATAGAAAGAATCATCAATATACATAAGAAAATCCTATGGAAAATTATCAAATCGACAATCTGGATCGCGGTATCCTGGAAGCATTGATGGGCAATGCGCGTACTGCTTACGCTGAACTGGCGAAACAATTCGGTGTTAGCCCTGGAACCATTCACGTTCGTGTAGAGAAAATGAAGCAGGCGGGGATCATTACCGGCGCGCGTATTGATGTTAGCCCTAAACAACTCGGTTACGACGTAGGTTGCTTTATCGGCATTATATTAAAGAGCGCCAAAGACTATCCTTCCGCACTGGCAAAACTGGAAAGCCTCGATGAAGTTACCGAAGCCTATTACACCACCGGTCACTACAGCATCTTTATTAAAGTAATGTGCCGCTCAATCGACGCCCTTCAGCATGTACTTATCAACAAGATCCAAACAATTGATGAAATTCAATCCACCGAGACTCTGATCGTTCTGCAGAACCCAATAATGCGTACTATCAAGCCATGATCGGCTTTTTTAATCCCATACTTTTCCACAGGTAGATCCCAGCGCGTTCACAGCGTACAATACGCCACTCTTAACATAAGGTGGCGGTTTATGGCGGATATCACTCTTATCAGCGGCAGCACCCTCGGCGGTGCCGAATATGTAGCAGAACACCTGGCTGAAAAGCTGGAAGAGGCAGGTTTTACCACCGAAACGCTACATGGCCCGCTACTAGAAGAGTTATCTGCCGCCGGGATCTGGTTGGTTATCAGTTCTACCCACGGTGCCGGAGATATTCCAGACAACCTTTCTCCTTTCTATAAAGCGTTGCAGGAACAGAATCCCGATCTTTCTGCAGTACGCTTTGGCGCAATCGGCATTGGCAGTCGCGAATACGACACTTTTTGTGGAGCGATCGATAAACTTGACGCTGAACTCAAAAATGCAGGTGCGAAACAGATAGGTGAAACACTGAAGATCAACATCCTTGATCATGACATCCCGGAAGATCCGGCAGAAGAATGGCTGGGATCGTGGATTAATTTACTCAAATAAGTATACAGATCGTGCGATCGCATGTGGATAACTCTGGTAGGAAGCTTGGATCAACCGGTAGTTATCCAAAGAACAACGTCTGTTCAGTTTTTGAGTTGTGCATAACCCCTCATTCTGATCCCAGCTTATACGGACCAGGATCACCGATCATTCACAGCTAATGATCCTTACCAGGTTGTTGATCTTAAAAGCCAGATCCTTGTTATCCACAGGGTACTGCGATCCTAATAAGAGATCACAATAGAACAGATCTCTAAATAAAAAGATCTTCTTTTTAATACCCAGGATCCCGGGTCTTTCTCAAGCCGACAAAGTTGAGTAGAATCCACGGCCCGGGCTTCAATCCATTTTCATACCGCGTTATGCGAGGCAATCACCATGTTTTATCCGGATCCTTTTGACGTCATCATCATTGGCGGGGGTCATGCAGGCACCGAGGCCGCGATGGCTGCGGCGCGTATGGGTCAACAGACTCTGCTTTTGACACACAATATCGACACTCTGGGGCAGATGAGCTGCAACCCGGCGATCGGCGGTATTGGGAAGGGACATCTGGTAAAAGAAGTGGATGCGCTCGGCGGTTTGATGGCGAAAGCAATCGATCAGGCAGGTATCCAGTTTAGGATACTAAACGCCAGCAAAGGCCCGGCGGTTCGCGCCACCCGGGCACAAGCAGATCGTGTACTGTATCGCCAGGCAGTACGCACAGCACTGGAGAACCAGCCGAACCTGATGATCTTCCAACAGGCGGTCGAAGATCTGATTGTCGAAAATGATCGTGTGGTTGGCGCTGTTACCCAGATGGGGCTGAAATTCCGAGCCAAAGCGGTTGTGCTTACTGTCGGGACTTTCCTTGACGGTAAAATTCATATCGGTCTGGATAACTACAGCGGAGGCCGTGCTGGCGATCCGCCGTCCATTCCGCTCTCTCGTCGTTTACGCGAACTGCCGCTGCGCGTTGGTCGTCTGAAAACCGGTACACCACCGCGCATTGATGCTCGTACTATCGACTTTAGCGTGCTTGCGCAACAGCATGGCGATAATCCAATGCCAGTGTTTTCGTTCATGGGCAATGTAGCGCAACATCCGCAACAGGTACCGTGCTATATCACTTATACCAACGAGAAAACCCATGACGTGATCCGCAGTAACCTCGATCGTAGCCCGATGTATGCTGGTGTGATCGAAGGGGTTGGCCCTCGTTACTGTCCATCGATCGAAGATAAAGTCATGCGTTTCGCTGACAGAAATCAACATCAAATCTTCCTCGAGCCGGAAGGGTTGACCTCTAACGAAATATATCCAAATGGTATCTCCACCAGCCTGCCGTTCGATGTGCAGATGCAAATCGTCCGTTCCATGAAGGGAATGGAAAACGCGAAGATTGTGCGTCCGGGTTATGCCATTGAGTATGATTTCTTCGACCCGCGTGATCTGAAACCGACGCTGGAGAGTAAGTTTATCGAAGGCTTGTTCTTTGCAGGTCAGATTAACGGCACTACCGGTTATGAAGAAGCTGCTGCACAAGGTTTGCTGGCTGGCCTGAACGCCGCCCGCTTGTCTGCTGATAAAGAAGGTTGGGCGCCGGCGCGTTCCCAGGCTTACCTCGGCGTACTGGTGGACGACCTTTGTACTCTTGGGACGAAAGAACCGTATCGTATGTTTACCTCGCGTGCGGAATATCGCCTGATGCTACGCGAAGATAACGCCGACCTGCGTCTGACTGAAATGGGTCGCGAGCTGGGTCTGGTTGATGACGAACGTTGGGCGCGATTTAATGAGAAACTTGAGAACATTGAGCGTGAGCGTCAGCGTCTGAAGTCAACCTGGGTGACGCCATCAGCAGAAGCCGCAGCCGAAGTGAATGCTCACCTGACGACACCGCTTTCCCGTGAAGCCAGCGGTGAAGATCTGCTGCGCCGCCCGGAAATGACCTATGAAAAATTAACCAGCCTGGTACCGTTTGCTCCTGCGTTAAGAGATGAGCAGGCGGCGGAGCAGGTTGAGATTCAGGTGAAATACGAAGGTTATATCGCTCGTCAGCAAGATGAGATCGAAAAGCAGCAGCGAAACGAGAACACGCTACTGCCTGCGACGCTGGATTATCGTCAGGTTTCCGGTTTGTCTAACGAAGTGATCGCCAAACTCAATGATCACAAACCTGCTTCTATCGGCCAGGCTTCGCGTATTTCCGGCGTCACGCCTGCTGCTATCTCCATTCTGCTGGTATGGCTGAAAAAACAAGGTATGCTGCGTCGTAGCGCATAACGCATTAAAAAATGCCTGATAAGTAAGTGCTTATCAGGCAACGCATCAAGAACAGGTAATCACCGTGCTCAATAAACTCTCATCTCTGCTAAAAGACGCAGGAATTTCGCTTACCGATCACCAGAAAAACCAGCTTATTGCCTATGTGAATATGCTGCATAAATGGAATAAGGCGTACAACCTGACCTCGGTACGCGATCCTAACGAGATGCTGGTACGCCATATTCTCGACAGCATTGTCGTGGCGCCGTATCTACAAGGTGAACGTTTTATCGATGTCGGTACCGGACCGGGGTTGCCTGGTATACCGCTTTCCATTGTGTGTCCTGAAGCCCATTTCACGCTACTGGATAGTCTCGGTAAACGCGTGCGTTTCCTTCGTCAGGTTCAACATGAACTTAAGCTGGAGAATATTGAGCCGGTACAAAGCCGGGTTGAAGAGTTCCCATCAGAGCCGCCGTTTGATGGCGTAATTAGCCGGGCTTTTGCTTCATTGAACGATATGGTGAGTTGGTGTCACCATCTTCCGGGCGAGAAGGGTCGTTTCTATGCGCTGAAAGGCCAAATGCCGGAAGATGAAATTGCGCTGTTGCCAGCAGAATATCAGGTCGAATCAGTGATTAAACTTCAGGTTCCCGCTCTGGACGGTGAACGCCACCTGGTGGTGATTAAACCAAATAAAATTTAATTTTTATCAAAAAAATCATAAAAATTTTGCTGGTTAGTCTGTTAACAACAGACAGGTTTTTTACTGATATAACTGGTAACATTTAACGCCACGTTCACTTTTTTACATCAACGAAGTAACGTGGCTTTTTTGGGTAAACAGGAAATGAGTTTCCGGTGAAAATATCAGTCTGCTAAAAATTGGCGCTAAGAACCATAATTGACTGTTAAGGTACTATTAAGAATGTCAATGGGTGGTTTTTGTTGTGTAAATGTCATTTATAAAAACAGTGTCTATTTTTAGACTGAAATATCAGAAACTTGCAATGGCACCATTTGCCAAGTAAATAAATATGCTACGCGCGAACATGCTCGATATGTGATCTGAAGCACGCTTTATTGCCAGTGTTTCCACGTTATTTACAGTTTTCTATGATCCATCACGGTTAGCCGAAAAGTCGCAATTGTATACACTGGAAAAATATTTAAACATTTATTCACCTTTTGGCTACTTATTGTTTGAAATCACCGGGGCGCACCGTATAATTTGACCGCTTTTTGATGCTTGACTCTAAGCCTTAAAGAAAGTTTTATACGACACGCGGCATACCTCGAAGGGAGCAGGAGTGAAAAACGTGATGCCTGTGTCGCTCTTGAGTCGAAACGTTGCTCGGAAGCTTCTGCTCGTTCAGTTACTGGCGGCGATAGCAAGTGGATTGCTGTTCAGCCTCAAAGACCCCTTCTGGGGCGTCTCTGCGTTAAGCGGAGGCCTGGCAGTCTTTCTGCCTAATGTTTTGTTTATGATATTTGCCTGGCGTCACCAGGCGCATACACCAGCGAAAGGTCGGGTGGCCTGGACATTCGCTTTCGGCGAAGCTTGCAAAGTTTTGGCGATGTTGGTTTTACTTGTGGTGGCGTTGGCTGTTTTGAAGGCGGTATTCTTGCCGCTGATCGTTACGTGGGTTTTGGTGCTGGTGGTTCAGATACTGGCGCCGGCTGTAATTAACAACAAAGGGTAAAAGGCATCATGGCTTCAGAAAATATGACGCCGCAGGATTACATAGGACACCACCTGAACAACCTTCAGCTGGACCTGCGTACATTCTCGCTGGTGGATCCGCATAACCCCCCAGCCACCTTCTGGACAATTAATATTGACTCCATGTTCTTCTCGGTGGTGCTGGGTCTGTTGTTCCTGGTTTTATTCCGTAGCGTAGCCAGAAAGGCGACCAGCGGCGTACCGGGTAAGTTTCAGACCGCGATTGAGCTGGTAATCGGCTTTGTTAATGGTAGCGTGAAAGATATGTACCATGGCAAAAGCAAGCTGATTGCTCCGCTGGCCCTGACAATTTTCGTCTGGGTATTCCTGATGAACCTGATGGATTTACTGCCTATCGATCTGCTGCCGTACATTGCTGAGCATGTACTGGGGCTGCCGGCACTGCGTGTGGTTCCGTCTGCTGACGTGAACGTAACGCTGTCTATGGCACTGGGCGTATTTATCCTGATTCTGTTCTACAGCATCAAAATGAAAGGCATCGGCGGCTTCACGAAAGAGTTGACGCTGCAGCCGTTCAATCACTGGGCGTTCATCCCTGTCAACTTAATCCTTGAAGGGGTAAGCCTGCTGTCCAAACCTGTTTCACTCGGTTTGCGACTGTTCGGTAACATGTACGCGGGTGAGCTGATTTTCATTCTGATTGCTGGTCTGTTGCCGTGGTGGTCACAGTGGGTTCTGAATGTGCCGTGGGCCATTTTCCACATCCTGATTATTACGCTGCAAGCCTTCATCTTCATGGTTCTGACGATTGTCTATCTGTCGATGGCGTCTGAAGAGCATTAATTTACCAACACTACTACGTTTTAACTGAAACAAACTGGAGACTGTCATGGAAAACCTGAATATGGATCTGCTGTACATGGCTGCCGCTGTGATGATGGGTCTGGCGGCAATCGGTGCTGCGATCGGTATCGGCATCCTCGGGGGTAAATTCCTGGAAGGCGCAGCGCGTCAACCTGATCTGATTCCTCTGCTGCGTACTCAGTTCTTTATCGTTATGGGTCTGGTGGATGCTATCCCGATGATCGCTGTAGGTCTGGGTCTGTACGTGATGTTCGCTGTCGCGTAGTAAGCGTTGCTTTTATTTAAAGAGCAATATCAGAACGTTAACTAAATAGAGGCATTGTGCTGTGAATCTTAACGCAACAATCCTCGGCCAGGCCATCGCGTTTGTCCTGTTCGTTCTGTTCTGCATGAAGTATGTATGGCCGCCATTAATGGCTGCCATCGAAAAACGTCAAAAAGAAATTGCTGACGGTCTTGCTTCTGCTGAACGAGCTAAAAAGGATTTGGACCTTGCACAGGCCAACGCGACCGACCAGCTGAAAAAAGCGAAAGCTGAAGCCCAGGTAATCATTGAGCAGGCGAACAAACGTCGCTCTCAGATTCTGGACGAAGCAAAAGCTGAAGCAGAACAGGAACGTACTAAAATCGTGGCCCAGGCGCAGGCGGAAATTGAAGCCGAGCGTAAACGTGCCCGTGAAGAGCTGCGTAAGCAAGTTGCTATCCTGGCTGTTGCTGGCGCCGAGAAGATCATCGAACGTTCCGTGGATGAAGCTGCTAACAGCGACATCGTGGATAAACTTGTCGCTGAACTGTAAGGAGGGAGGGGCTGATGTCTGAATTTATTACGGTAGCTCGCCCCTACGCCAAAGCAGCTTTTGACTTTGCCGTCGAACACCAAAGTGTAGAGCGCTGGCAGGACATGCTGGCGTTTGCCGCCGAGGTAACCAAAAACGAACAAATGGCAGAGCTTCTCTCTGGCGCACTGGCGCCAGAAACGCTCGCCGAGTCGTTTATCGCAGTCTGTGGTGAGCAACTGGACGAACACGGTCAGAACCTGATTCGGGTGATGGCTGAAAATGGTCGTCTGAAAGTGCTTCCGGAAGTTCTGGAACAGTTTATTCACCTACGCGCCGCGAGTGAGGCTACCGCCGAGGTAGACGTCATTTCTGCTACCGCGCTAAGTGAACAACAGCTCGCGAAAATTTCTGCTGCGATGGAAAAACGTCTGTCACGCAAAGTTAAGCTGAATTGCAAAATCGATAAGTCTGTAATGGCAGGCGTTATCATCCGGGCGGGTGATATGGTCATTGATGGCAGCGTACGCGGTCGTCTTGAGCGCCTTGCAGACGTCTTGCAGTCTTAAGGGGACTGGAGCATGCAACTGAATTCCACCGAAATCAGCGAACTGATCAAGCAGCGCATTGCTCAGTTCAATGTTGTGAGTGAAGCTCACAACGAAGGTACTATTGTTTCTGTAAGTGACGGTGTTATCCGCATCCACGGCCTGGCCGATTGTATGCAGGGTGAAATGATCTCCCTGCCGGGTAACCGTTATGCTATCGCACTGAACCTTGAGCGCGACTCTGTAGGTGCGGTCGTTATGGGTCCGTACGCTGACCTTGCCGAAGGCATGAAAGTTAAGTGTACTGGCCGTATCCTGGAAGTTCCGGTTGGTCGTGGACTGCTGGGCCGTGTGGTTAACACGCTGGGTGCGCCAATCGACGGTAAAGGTCCGCTGGATCACGACGGCTTCTCTGCTGTAGAAGCTATCGCTCCGGGCGTTATCGAACGTCAGTCCGTAGATCAGCCGGTACAGACCGGTTATAAAGCCGTTGACTCCATGATCCCAATCGGTCGTGGTCAGCGTGAATTGATCATCGGTGACCGTCAGACCGGTAAAACTGCACTGGCTATTGATGCCATCATCAACCAGCGCGATTCCGGTATCAAATGTATCTATGTCGCTATCGGCCAGAAAGCGTCCACCATTTCTAACGTAGTACGTAAACTGGAAGAGCACGGCGCACTGGCTAACACTATCGTTGTGGTAGCAACCGCGTCTGAATCCGCTGCACTGCAATACCTGGCACCGTACGCTGGTTGCGCAATGGGCGAATACTTCCGTGACCGCGGTGAAGATGCGCTGATCATTTACGATGACCTGTCTAAACAGGCTGTTGCTTACCGTCAGATCTCGCTGCTGCTCCGTCGTCCGCCAGGACGTGAAGCATTCCCGGGCGACGTATTCTACCTCCACTCTCGTCTGCTGGAGCGTGCTGCGCGTGTTAACGCCGAATACGTTGAAGCCTTCACCAAAGGTGAAGTGAAAGGGAAAACCGGTTCTCTGACCGCGCTGCCGATTATCGAAACTCAGGCGGGTGACGTTTCTGCGTTCGTTCCGACCAACGTAATCTCCATTACCGATGGTCAGATCTTCCTTGAAACCAACCTGTTCAACGCCGGTATTCGTCCTGCGGTTAACCCGGGTATTTCCGTATCCCGTGTTGGTGGTGCAGCACAGACCAAGATCATGAAAAAACTGTCCGGTGGTATCCGTACCGCGCTGGCGCAGTATCGTGAACTGGCAGCGTTCTCTCAGTTTGCATCCGACCTTGACGATGCAACGCGTAAGCAGCTTGACCACGGTCAGAAAGTGACCGAACTGCTGAAACAGAAACAGTATGCGCCGATGTCCGTTGCGCAGCAGTCTCTGGTTCTGTTCGCAGCAGAACGTGGTTACCTGGCGGATGTTGAACTGTCGAAAATCGGCAGCTTCGAAGCCGCTCTGCTGGCTTACGTCGACCGTGATCACGCTCCGTTGATGCAAGAGATCAACCAGACCGGTGGCTACAACGACGAAATCGAAGGCAAGCTGAAAGGCATCCTCGATTCCTTCAAAGCAACCCAATCCTGGTAACGTCTGGCGGCTTGCCTTAGGGCAGGCCGCAAGGCATTGAGGAGAAGCTCATGGCCGGCGCAAAAGAGATACGTAGTAAGATCGCAAGCGTCCAGAACACGCAAAAGATCACTAAAGCGATGGAGATGGTCGCCGCTTCCAAAATGCGTAAATCGCAGGATCGCATGGCGGCCAGCCGTCCTTATGCAGAGACCATGCGCAAAGTGATTGGTCACCTTGCACACGGTAATCTGGAATATAAGCACCCTTACCTGGAAGAACGCGACGTTAAACGCGTGGGCTACCTGGTAGTGTCGACCGACCGTGGTTTGTGCGGTGGTTTGAACATTAACCTGTTCAAAAAACTGTTGGCGGAAATGAAGACCTGGACCGACAAAGGCGTTCAATGCGACCTCGCAATGATCGGCTCGAAAGGCGTGTCGTTCTTCAACTCCGTGGGCGGCAATGTTGTTGCCCAGGTCACCGGCATGGGGGATAACCCTTCCCTGTCCGAACTGATCGGTCCGGTAAAAGTGATGTTGCAGGCCTACGACGAAGGCCGTCTGGACAAGCTTTACATTGTCAGCAACAAATTTATTAACACCATGTCTCAGGTTCCGACCATCAGCCAGCTGCTGCCGTTACCGGCGTCAGATGATGATGATCTGAAGCATAAATCCTGGGATTACCTGTACGAACCCGATCCGAAGGCGTTGCTGGATACCCTGCTGCGTCGTTATGTCGAATCTCAGGTTTATCAGGGCGTGGTTGAAAACCTGGCCAGCGAGCAGGCCGCCCGTATGGTGGCGATGAAAGCCGCGACCGACAATGGCGGCAGCCTGATTAAAGAGCTGCAGTTGGTATACAACAAAGCTCGTCAGGCCAGCATTACTCAGGAACTCACCGAGATCGTCTCGGGGGCCGCCGCGGTTTAAACAGGTTATTTCGTAGAGGATTTAAGATGGCTACTGGAAAGATTGTCCAGGTAATCGGCGCCGTAGTTGACGTCGAATTCCCTCAGGATGCCGTACCGCGCGTGTACGATGCTCTTGAGGTGCAAAATGGTAATGAGCGTCTGGTGCTGGAAGTTCAGCAGCAGCTCGGCGGCGGTATCGTGCGTACCATCGCAATGGGTTCCTCCGACGGTCTGCGTCGCGGTCTGGATGTAAAAGACCTCGAACACCCGATCGAAGTCCCGGTAGGTAAAGCGACTCTGGGCCGTATCATGAACGTACTGGGCGAACCGGTCGACATGAAAGGCGAAATCGGTGAAGAAGAGCGTTGGGCGATTCACCGCGCAGCACCTTCCTACGAAGAGCTGTCAAACTCTCAGGAACTGCTGGAAACCGGTATCAAAGTTATCGACCTGATGTGTCCGTTCGCTAAGGGCGGTAAAGTCGGTCTGTTCGGTGGTGCGGGTGTAGGTAAAACCGTAAACATGATGGAGCTTATTCGTAACATCGCGATCGAGCACTCCGGTTATTCAGTGTTTGCGGGCGTAGGTGAACGTACTCGTGAGGGTAACGACTTCTACCACGAAATGACCGACTCCAACGTTATCGACAAAGTATCCCTGGTGTATGGCCAGATGAACGAGCCGCCGGGAAACCGTCTGCGCGTTGCTCTGACCGGCCTGACCATGGCTGAGAAATTCCGTGACGAAGGTCGTGACGTTCTGCTGTTCGTTGACAACATCTATCGTTACACCCTGGCCGGTACGGAAGTATCCGCGCTGCTGGGTCGTATGCCTTCAGCGGTAGGTTATCAGCCGACCCTGGCGGAAGAGATGGGCGTTCTGCAGGAACGTATCACCTCCACCAAAACCGGTTCTATCACCTCCGTACAGGCGGTATACGTACCTGCGGATGACTTGACTGACCCGTCTCCGGCAACCACCTTTGCGCACCTTGACGCAACCGTGGTACTGAGCCGTCAGATCGCGTCTCTGGGTATCTACCCGGCCGTTGACCCGCTGGACTCCACCAGCCGTCAGCTGGACCCGCTGGTGGTTGGTCAGGAACACTACGACACCGCGCGTGGTGTACAGTCCATCCTGCAACGTTATCAGGAACTGAAAGATATCATCGCCATCCTGGGTATGGATGAACTGTCTGAAGAAGACAAACTGGTGGTAGCACGCGCTCGTAAGATCCAGCGCTTCCTGTCCCAGCCGTTCTTCGTGGCAGAAGTATTCACCGGTTCTCCGGGTAAATACGTCTCCCTGAAAGACACCATCCGTGGCTTTAAAGGCATCATGGAAGGCGAATACGATCACCTGCCGGAGCAGGCGTTCTACATGGTCGGTTCCATCGAAGAAGCTGTGGAAAAAGCCAAAAAACTTTAACGCCTTAATCGGAGGGTGATATGGCAATGACTTACCACCTGGACGTCGTCAGCGCAGAGCAACAAATGTTCTCTGGTCTGGTCGAGAAAATCCAGGTAACGGGTAGCGAAGGTGAACTGGGAATTTACCCGGGCCACGCGCCGCTGCTCACCGCCATTAAGCCTGGTATGATTCGCATCGTGAAACAGCACGGTCACGAAGAGTTTATCTATCTGTCTGGCGGCATTCTTGAAGTGCAGCCCGGCAACGTGACCGTTCTGGCCGACACCGCAATTCGCGGCCAGGATCTCGACGAAGCGCGAGCCATGGAAGCGAAACGCAAAGCGGAAGAGCACATTAACAGCTCTCACGGCGACGTAGATTACGCTCAGGCGTCTGCGGAACTGGCCAAAGCGATCGCGCAGTTGCGCGTTATCGAGTTGACTAAAAAAGCGATGTAACACCGGCTTGAAAAACATAAAAGCCAGTCTGGAAACAGGCTGGCTTTTTTAATGATGAATCACGCAAAAATATATAAAATTTTTATCAATTTTCAAAAGATTAGCGTTTTTTCTGGTCGTTAATTGTCTCCCTTTCTGCATAGTGATATTGTCCCCCTTGTTACTATTTTTTGTTGTAATTATATGAGGGATCATAAACATGTCTTTTAAACCATCTTTTGAATGGATCCAACCGGTTGGGATAACCGATCGCGCCACCTTTATCCGCCGGGCCTATCTGCATCTTGCTGGCGCGGTAGTGGGATTCATCTTCCTGAGTGCATTATTCCTGTTTAGCGGTATCAGCAAAATGCTGCTCAGGATCTTGATGAATGGAGGTCAGTTTGGCTGGCTGGTGGTACTTGGCGCTTTCATTGTGGTCAGCATGCTGGCGACTCGTCTGGCGGATAATGTGGAGTCGAATCGGACGCAGTTACTTGGTCTGGGGATTTACGTTTTAGCGGAAGCGTTAATATTTGCTCCCTTGTTGAGACTGGCTGTATATATTGACCCGGCAATTATTGGTGCGGCGAGCATTACCACAGGGCTGCTGGTGGGCGGCTTGACATTTACAGCCTTTACGACCAAAAAAGATTTCTCTTTCATGCGCTCTTTTTTAACTATGGCGGGCTTTATCGCTTTCGGGGCTATTATTGCCAGCATCATTTGTGGTTTCTCACTGGGCGTCTGGTTCTCTGCGGCAATGGTGCTGTTGTGTGCCGGGTTCGTGCTGTATGACACATCCAACATTATTCATCATTACCCCACCGATCGTCCGGCAGGCGCGGCGCTACATCTCTTTGCTTCTATCGCTACCATGTTCTGGTATGTCCTGCGTATTTTCATGTCTCGCAATTAAACCTGTCTGTATAAACCAGCGAAATCATTCGCTGGTTTTCCCGTTTATTCATTGATCGAAATAAGAGCAAAAACATCAGCCTGACGCTTAAATGAAGGCCGTGCCTTATTTTTCTGAAGACAAAAGGCGTGGCGATAGCCGAAAATGGCTCTTTTGCAGGCGGGGATAATCCAGTATTGAACAATTTATCCCCTGTCCATTTCACGATGAAAAAAATGTAGTTTTTTCAATGTGAAGCGGTTTAAATTCGTTCTCAAATTACAGTCAGGACGCGTATGTTGAATAATGCTATGAGCGTAGTGATCCTTGCCGCGGGCAAAGGCACTCGCATGTATTCCGATCTTCCGAAAGTGCTGCACACCCTTGCCGGGAAAGCAATGGTGCAGCATGTCATTGATGCTGCGAATGAATTAGGTGCAGCGCATGTTCACCTGGTGTACGGCCACGGCGGCGATCTGCTTAAACAGACGCTAAAAGATGACAACCTGAACTGGGTGCTTCAGGCAGAACAATTGGGTACTGGCCATGCAATGCAGCAAGCCGCGCCTTTCTTTGCCGATGATGAAGACATTTTAATGCTCTATGGCGATGTGCCGCTGATCTCTGTCGAAACACTCCAGCGCCTGCGTGACGCTAAACCACAGGGCGGTATTGGTCTTCTGACGGTGAAACTCGACGCTCCGACCGGCTATGGTCGCATCACGCGTGAAAACGGCAAAGTTACCGGCATTGTTGAGCATAAAGATGCCACCGACGAGCAGCGTCAGATTCAGGAGATCAACACCGGTATTCTGATCGCCAACGGTGCGGATATGAAACGCTGGCTGGCGAAGTTGACCAACAATAACGCGCAGGGCGAATACTACATCACCGACATTATTGCGTTGGCGTATCAGGAAGGGCGTGAAATTGTTGCTGTTCATCCGCAACGTTTAAGCGAAGTTGAAGGCGTGAATAACCGCCTGCAGCTCTCTCGTCTGGAGCGCGTTTACCAGTCTGAGCAGGCTGAAAAACTGCTACTGGCTGGTGTTATGCTGCGCGATCCGGCGCGTTTTGATCTGCGTGGTTCGCTTACTCACGGGCGTGATGTTGAAATTGATACTAACGTTATCATCGAAGGCAATGTCACTCTCGGCAATCGTGTGAAAATCGGCACCGGTTGCGTGATTAAAAACAGCGTGATTGGCGATGATTGCGAAATTAGCCCATATACCGTCGTGGAAGATGCGAATCTGGCGGCGGCCTGTACTATTGGCCCGTTTACCCGTCTGCGTCCTGGCGCTGAGTTACTGGAGGGCGCACACGTCGGTAACTTCGTTGAGATGAAAAAAGCGCGTTTGGGTAAAGGCTCTAAAGCCGGTCATCTGACTTACCTGGGCGATGCTGAAATTGGCGATAACGTTAACATTGGCGCGGGTACCATTACCTGCAACTACGACGGCGCGAACAAATTTAAGACCATTATCGGCGACGATGTGTTTGTCGGTTCTGATACACAACTGGTTGCTCCGGTAACGGTGGGTAAAGGCGCAACGATTGCCGCTGGCACCACCGTCACGCGCAATGTCGGTGAAAATGCCCTGGCAATCAGCCGTGTGCCGCAGGCACAAAAAGAAGGCTGGCGTCGTCCGGTTAAGAAAAAGTAATTGAGATCGGGTAATCCGATCTTTTCGGGATGAGGAGATAACATAATCTCCCACCCACAGGCAGTAACGATAAAAATAACCCCACTCTCTACAAGGCTCGGGGCGCCCGAAAAAACGGGCATACAGGTTGACCGACAACGATATCAATCGGAATCAAAAAATATGTGTGGAATTGTTGGCGCGATAGCGCAACGTGATGTAGCTGAAATCCTTCTTGAAGGTTTACGTCGTCTGGAATACCGCGGTTATGACTCTGCTGGTCTGGCAGTGGTTGATGCAGAAGGTCATATGACCCGTTTGCGTCGCCTCGGTAAAGTACAGATGCTGGCCCAGGCCGCGGAAGAACATCCTTTGCATGGCGGCACCGGTATTGCTCACACTCGCTGGGCGACCCACGGCGAACCTTCAGAAGCGAATGCGCATCCGCATGTTTCTGAACACATTGTGGTGGTGCATAACGGCATCATCGAAAACCATGAACCACTGCGTGAAGAGTTAAAAACGCGTGGTTATACCTTCGTTTCTGAAACCGACACCGAAGTAATTGCACACCTGGTGAACTGGGAACTGAAACAGGGCGGCACTCTACGTGAAGCTGTTCTGCGCGCCATCCCGCAACTGCGTGGCGCGTACGGTACGGTAATCATGGACTCCCGCCACCCGGATACCCTGCTGGCGGCACGTTCTGGTAGCCCGCTGGTGATTGGTCTCGGTATGGGCGAAAACTTTATCGCTTCTGACCAGCTGGCGCTGTTGCCCGTGACCCGCCGCTTTATCTTCCTTGAAGAGGGCGATATTGCGGAAATTACTCGTCGTTCGGTAAACATCTTCGATAAATCTGGCGCGGAAGTGAAACGTCAGGATGTCGAATCTAATCTGCAATATGACGCAGGTGATAAAGGTATCTATCGCCACTATATGCAGAAAGAGATCTATGAACAGCCGAACGCGATCAAAAATACCCTTACCGGGCGCATCAGCCACGGTCATGTTGATTTGAGCGAGCTGGGACCGAACGCCGACGAACTGCTGTCGAAGGTTGAGCATATTCAGATCCTCGCCTGTGGTACTTCTTATAACTCCGGTATGGTTTCCCGCTACTGGTTTGAATCGCTGGCGGGCATTCCATGCGATGTTGAAATCGCTTCTGAATTCCGCTATCGCAAATCCGCTGTACGCCGCAATAGCCTGATGATCACTCTGTCACAGTCTGGCGAAACGGCGGATACCCTGGCAGGTCTGCGTCTGTCGAAAGAGCTGGGTTACCTTGGTTCGCTGGCAATCTGTAACGTGCCTGGTTCCTCTCTGGTACGTGAATCCGATCTGGCGCTGATGACCAATGCTGGCACGGAAATCGGTGTGGCATCGACCAAAGCGTTCACTACCCAGCTCACCGTACTGTTGATGCTGGTGGCGAAACTGTCTCGTCTGAAAGGCCTTGATGCCTCTATTGAGCACGATATTGTTCACGGTCTGCAGGCGCTGCCAAACCGTATTGAGCAGATGCTGTCTCAGGACAAACGTATCGAAGCCCTGGCGGAAGATTTCTCTGACAAACATCACGCGCTGTTCCTGGGCCGTGGCGATCAGTACCCCATCGCGCTGGAAGGCGCATTGAAGCTGAAAGAGATCTCTTACATTCATGCTGAAGCCTACGCTGCGGGTGAACTGAAACACGGTCCGCTGGCGCTGATTGATGCCGATATGCCGGTTATCGTTGTTGCACCGAATAACGAACTGTTGGAAAAACTGAAATCCAACATTGAAGAAGTTCGTGCGCGTGGCGGTCAGTTGTATGTCTTCGCCGATCAGGACGCTGGTTTTGTCAGCAGCGATAACATGCACATCATCGAGATGCCGCATGTGGAAGAGGTGATTGCACCGATCTTCTACACCGTTCCGCTGCAGCTACTGGCTTACCACGTCGCGCTGATCAAAGGCACCGACGTTGACCAACCGCGTAACCTGGCGAAATCGGTTACGGTTGAGTAATTAACAGATGCCCTGCGTAAGCGGGGCATGTGACTGCTGACAAACGCAAAACTGTCTGATGTGCTACGCTTATCAGGCCTACGAGGTTACTGCAATATATTGAATTTGCACGATTTTATAGGCAGGATAAGGCGTTCACGCCGCATCCGGCATGAACAACGCGCGCTTTGTCAACAATCTGATGCCCTCTCTCATCTTCAGCTATTTTTAAACTGTCACAGAAAGAAAATTTTTCTGCCAGACTATTGTCACTTTCACTTCTAACTCATTGATTTTTAATCAGGCAAAAAGAGTTTTTTCTGGTGTCATAAAACTGTCATAAACCTTACATATAACTGTCACCTGTTTGTCCTATTTTGCTTCTCGTAGCCAACAAACAATGCTTTATGAATCCTCCCAGGAGACATTATGAAAGTTATGCGTACCACCGTCGCAACTGTTGTCGCCGCGACCTTATCGATGAGCGCTTTCTCTGTTTTTGCAGAAGCAAGCCTGACAGGCGCAGGTGCAACATTCCCTGCGCCGGTGTATGCCAAATGGGCTGACACTTACCAGAAAGAAACCGGTAATAAAGTTAACTACCAGGGTATCGGTTCTTCCGGTGGCGTAAAACAGATTATCGCTAACACCGTAGATTTTGGGGCGTCTGATGCGCCGCTGTCTGACGAAAAACTGGCCCAGGAAGGTCTGTTCCAGTTCCCGACCGTGATTGGCGGCGTGGTGCTGGCGGTTAACCTGCCGGGTCTGAAATCTGGTGAACTGGTGCTGGATGGTAAAACCCTCGGCGATATCTATCTGGGTAAAATCAAAAAGTGGGATGATGAAGCTATCGTCAAATTGAACCCGGGTCTGAAACTGCCTTCACAGAACATTGCTGTGGTGCGCCGCGCTGATGGCTCCGGTACATCCTTCGTCTTCACCAGCTATCTGGCAAAAGTGAACGAAGAGTGGAAAAACAAAGTCGGTTCTGGCTCTACCGTAAACTGGCCGACGGGACTGGGTGGTAAAGGTAACGATGGTATCGCTGCGTTTGTTCAGCGTCTGCCTGGGGCGATTGGTTACGTTGAATATGCTTACGCCAAGCAGAACAATCTCGCCTACACCAAACTGATCTCCGCTGATGGTAAACCTGTCGCCCCGACTGAAGAAAACTTCGCGAATGCGGCAAAAGGCGCAGACTGGAGCAAAACATTTGCTCAGGATCTGACTAACCAGAAAGGCGAAGATGCGTGGCCTATCACCTCTACCACGTTCATTCTGGTCCACAAAGATCAGAAGAAACCAGAGCAGGGCGTAGAAGTGCTGAAGTTCTTCGACTGGGCGTACAAAACCGGGGCTAAACAGGCGAACGACCTGGATTATGCCAGCCTGCCGGAGAGCGTCGTTGAACAGGTTCGCGCTGCGTGGAAGACCAATATTAAAGACAGTAGCGGTAAGCCGCTGTACTAATAAAACTCCTGGCCGGATAAGGCGTTAACGCCGCATCCGGCATTACAAAATGACTTTGTAAACGCGTTTAACTGAAGAGTAACTTATGGCTGCAACCAAGCCTGCTTTTAACCCACCGGGTAAAAAGGGCGACATAATTTTCAGCGTGCTGGTAAAACTGGCGGCGCTGATTGTGCTATTGATGTTGGGTGGCATTATTGTCTCTCTGATCATCTCCTCCTGGCCGAGCATTCAGAAATTTGGTCTGGCTTTCCTGTGGACCAAAGAGTGGGATGCGCCGAACGATATTTACGGGGCGCTGGTGCCAATCTACGGTACGCTGGTGACCTCGTTTATTGCGCTGTTGATTGCCGTTCCGGTGAGTTTCGGCATCGCCCTGTTCCTGACTGAGCTTGCGCCTGGCTGGCTGAAGCGCCCGCTGGGTATCGCCATTGAGTTGCTGGCAGCTATTCCAAGTATCGTTTACGGCATGTGGGGCCTGTTTATCTTTGCGCCGCTGTTCGCCGTTTACTTCCAGGAGCCGGTCGGCAATATCATGTCGAATATCCCGATTGTCGGCGCGCTGTTCTCCGGCCCGGCCTTTGGCATCGGTATCCTCGCGGCAGGCGTGATCCTCGCCATCATGATCATTCCGTACATTGCGGCGGTAATGCGCGATGTGTTTGAACAAACCCCGGTGATGATGAAAGAGTCGGCCTACGGTATCGGCTGCACCACCTGGGAAGTTATCTGGCGTATCGTTCTTCCGTTCACCAAAAATGGCGTTATCGGCGGCATTATGCTGGGTCTGGGGCGCGCGCTCGGTGAAACCATGGCGGTGACCTTTATCATTGGTAACACCTACCAGCTCGACAGCGCCTCGCTGTATATGCCGGGCAACAGTATCACCTCTGCGCTGGCCAACGAATTTGCGGAAGCGGAATCCGGTCTGCACGTTGCTGCTCTGATGGAACTGGGTCTGATCCTGTTTGTGATTACCTTCATCGTCCTCGCCGCATCGAAGTTGATGATTATGCGCCTGGCTAAGAATGAGGGGGCACGCTAATGGCTATGGTTGAAATGCAAACCACTGCGGCGCTGGCGGAATCCCGCCGCAAAATGCAGGCGCGTCGCCGCCTCAAAAACCGTATTGCGTTGACGCTCTCAATGGCGACGATGGCCTTCGGTCTGTTCTGGCTGATCTGGATTTTAATGTCCACCATCACTCGCGGTATCGACGGTATGTCGCTGGCGCTGTTCACCGAAATGACGCCACCACCCAATACGGAAGGCGGTGGTCTGGCGAACGCCCTGGCGGGTAGCGGCCTGTTAATTTTGTGGGCTACCGTATTCGGTACGCCGCTGGGCATTATGGCGGGGATTTACCTGGCTGAATATGGTCGTAAATCCTGGCTGGCAGAAGTGATTCGCTTCATTAACGACATTCTGCTCTCCGCGCCGTCGATTGTGGTTGGTCTGTTTGTTTACACCATCGTGGTGGCGCAGATGGAGCACTTCTCCGGTTGGGCGGGCGTGATTGCGCTGGCGTTGTTGCAAGTGCCGATTGTTATCCGCACCACCGAGAACATGCTGAAACTGGTGCCGGACAGCCTGCGTGAAGCGGCTTACGCGCTGGGTACGCCGAAGTGGAAGATGATCTCCGCGATTACACTGAAAGCGTCGGTGTCCGGGATTATGACCGGTATCCTGCTGGCGATTGCCCGTATTGCTGGTGAAACCGCGCCGCTGCTGTTTACCGCGCTCTCCAACCAGTTCTGGAGCACGGACATGATGCAGCCGATCGCCAACCTGCCGGTGACTATCTTTAAGTTTGCGATGAGCCCGTTTGCGGAATGGCAGCAACTGGCCTGGGCCGGGGTGTTGATTATTACCCTGTGCGTCCTGCTGCTGAACATTCTGGCGCGCGTTGTTTTTGCCAAGAAGAAACACGGTTAACACTTTGCCGGATGTGGCGTGAACGTCTTATCCGGCCTACGGTAAGCCTGATTCGCGAAGTGCATCAGGCACGATGAGGAAAAGATTGCAATGAGTATGGTTGAAACTGCCCCGAGTAAAATTCAGGTTCGTAATTTGAACTTCTACTACGGCAAATTCCATGCCCTGAAAAACATCAACCTGGATATCGCTAAAAACCAGGTTACGGCGTTTATCGGGCCGTCCGGCTGCGGTAAATCGACGCTGCTGCGTACTTTCAACAAAATGTTTGAACTGTATCCAGAGCAGCGTGCGGAAGGTGAAATTTTGCTCGATGGCGACAATATTCTGACCAACACTCAGGATATCGCCCTGCTGCGTGCGAAAGTAGGCATGGTGTTCCAGAAACCGACGCCGTTCCCGATGTCCATCTATGACAACATCGCTTTTGGCGTGCGTCTGTTTGAGAAACTCTCCCGTGCCGATATGGACGAGCGCGTGCAGTGGGCATTGACCAAAGCCGCATTGTGGAACGAAACCAAAGATAAATTGCACCAGAGCGGTTACTCTCTCTCTGGGGGGCAGCAACAGCGTCTGTGTATTGCGCGTGGTATCGCCATTCGCCCGGAAGTGTTGCTGCTTGACGAACCGTGTTCGGCGCTCGACCCTATATCTACCGGGCGTATTGAAGAGCTGATTACCGAACTGAAGCAGGATTACACCGTGGTGATCGTCACCCACAACATGCAGCAAGCTGCGCGTTGTTCCGACCACACGGCGTTTATGTACCTGGGCGAGTTGATTGAGTTCAGCAACACGGACGATCTGTTCACCAAGCCCGCGAAGAAACAAACAGAAGACTACATCACCGGTCGTTACGGTTGATTCAGGAGTGCGTTATGGACAGTCTCAATCTTAATAAACATATTTCCGGCCAGTTCAACGCCGAACTGGAAAGCATCCGCACGCAGGTGATGACCATGGGCGGCATGGTGGAGCAGCAGCTTACTGATGCCATCACCGCGATGCATAACCAGGACAGTGAGCTGGCGAAGCGAGTCATCGAAGGCGACAAAAACGTCAACATGATGGAAGTGGCGATCGATGAAGCCTGCGTGCGCATTATCGCTAAACGTCAGCCGACGGCGAGCGACCTGCGTCTGGTGATGGTAATCAGTAAAACCATTGCCGAGCTGGAGCGTATTGGTGACGTGGCGGACAAAATCTGCCGCACTGCGCTGGAGAAATTCTCCCAGCAGCATCAGCCATTGCTGGTAAGTCTGGAATCGCTGGGCCGTCATACTATTCAGATGCTGCACGACGTGCTGGATGCGTTCGCGCGCATGGACATTGACGAAGCCGTACGAATCTATCGTGAAGATAAAAAAGTCGATCAGGAGTACGAAGGGATTGTTCGTCAGTTGATGACCTACATGATGGAAGATTCACGGACCATTCCGAGCGTACTTACCGCGCTGTTCTGTGCGCGCTCTATCGAACGTATCGGCGACCGCTGCCAGAATATTTGTGAGTTTATCTTCTACTACGTGAAGGGGCAGGATTTCCGTCACGTAGGCGGTGATGAGCTGGATAAACTGCTGGCCGGAAAAGACCCGAAAGAGTAACGCTAACTGTAGGTCAGATAAGGCTTTTACGCCGTATCTGGCAATCAGCCCGGTCATACATAGTTACCGGGCTGATAAACTTTCTCCCTGAAATATTGCCACACAAACTCACCTCGAAACTCTCCCAGTACATTGCATATACATTATTTTATTTGAATTATTTTACTTTTAATGTAGTGCCCCGCTATAAAAACATTTTTATTATTCCTTTCATTTATATCGCTGCCTGCACAGAGAATGGAAAAGAAAACAAAAACCAAGGTAAAAGCCCTATATCGAAACATAAAAAATGAGCGATTTTTTACAGTATTCATAGGTGGTTTAGTCATAATCGTAGCAAACCAACACCCAAGTATGCTTTTTTAAGACAAATCGGCAATGTGTTGTGCTCGGGCGAATAAATATTGTGTTCAGGAGAAATGATTATGGCTATATCATCATATAATACAGTTACAGATAATTTTTCTACGCTGACTAAAATGACAGGTGAAAATAATAGATTACAAAAAAGTCAGGAAAAATTTATTTGTCTGTTGCGAATGTGGATAAGTATTCAGTAACCCATAAAGATATAACAAACATTATAGCTGGTGATAGTCAATCTTTCCTTAAACTCACTCTTTGGGAATTTATACTCAATCTCTTTCCCATGTGTCATATTAAGGAGGCTAAAGAAACAATTGTGGATTTTGTGACGAAAACTGAGGACAAAGTTAAGAGGTTTGAGAGAATTAAATATCTCGCCATTCCAGAAGAAAAATGGCGTTTTAATGTGACTACAGAATTTACTGTAGATGAAAATAAAGATGTTATTGTTAGTAGAGTATTTAAAATAAATATTAACTCGAAAGATAATCATAATGATGCTGAAGAAAATACAATGCGTTCTGTATTTTCAGAAGAACTCAGTTTGGATATTTATAAGCATGATATTAATTTTGATGAGAAGGCTTTACAATCAGGGATATTGAAAATGCAGTTCCCTAATGATAATGAAAAGCTAAGCGTATATTTAAAAAATCAAATCCCCCTTGAAAATATGACAATCGATTTATCTGCACTGGAAAAAGATGCTCTGTCATCGCTAAAACAATGTTACTTTAAAAAAGTGACATTCACTGGTGATATATCTTACGAAAATCTTAATGGCCCAGTATTCGAAAATTGTTTTTTTGAGGGTTGTAATTTCGAGAATGTGTCCCTTGTTGGCTTTGATAAAGTGACCTGTAAAGACTATGCCTTTGTGTGTAGAGTAAAACCAAATAATAAAATACCGATTTACGGTATGTTTAAAGGGTGTTTTTTGTATCAATGCGAAATGAAAAATTTCAAGATAGAGACATCACAAATATACTCTGTAAATCAAGATCCCAAAGAGGGTAAGAAAGTCGGTGCATATCTGTTTATGCAGTCATTTGTATATGAAAGTAATCTTCAAGATGGAGACTGTAAAGAAGCAAGTGTTATTGCAAGTGGTTTATTATCTTGCAAGATAGCAAAGCTTAATGGTGTTGGAATGGATTTCATAGAAACTTCGTTTTATAGAAAAACTAGAGATCGTTTTAGAAATAGTAATAATTTTTATGATTGTGATTTTCGTTATGTTAATATGACATGCAAACGAGATGGAATTCGTGAAGATTTACGAGATTATGATCCCAGAAAATATTTCGGAAAAACTGAAAATAAACTTAATCTGGATAAACTAACTAGCAGTACAGTTAATTAACAACATAGAAGTTATTGTTTTTCAAACAACTCAATATTGCACGCCGGAGGATTTATGGTCGCTAAATTAAAACCAGATGTTTTTGTTAATACTAATCCTTTTTTAGAAGCAATGAATAAGGAGAGACTTAATCATAAAGGATATTGTGATAAAATTGCTGTAAGTATTAATAATAAGAAATATAATGTAAACTCTAAGGATATTGAAAATATTCTTAATGGCAAAGGGGATTTATTTAAAAAACGTACGCTGTGGGAGTTTGTCCGCGATCTTTTTCCCGGCTCTCATATTAAAGAAGTTAAAGGCTTAATTTACGAATTTGTCACGAAAGTTGATAATAAAGCTGAGGTGTTCGATAAGATTAAATCTCTGGCAAAAATAGAACAACAATGGCGATTTAGTACTAAGACAGACTTCACCACAAATGAAAATAATGAAGTTATTGTGAGTAGATCCTTTAATCTCTACACGGGGGCTACTCCGAATGATGACGAAAAGAAACAGGTTTCTTCAGAGAGATTAACGCTTGATAATTATCTTTATGATTCACATTTTGATAATTCTCCCTTGAAGAGATTAACGTTTGATGATTATTCTGTAAAACTTAAGACGCTGATTAAAAATAGAATCCCTATTATTAATACAACAATCAATTTATCATCGTTGTCTAAGGATGTTTTAAATTCATTAAAATATTGTAGTTTTAAAAATGTAATTTTTTCAGGAGATATAAAAAGTGTAGATCTTAACGGTCCTGTTTTTGAAAATTGCTATTTTGAGGATTGTAAATTCAAGAATATACAGCTTTATGAGCCTGTTAATAATACTGTGGGGTCCGAAAACAATAAACCAATAATAGGTATGTTTAAAGGTTGTTTTATTTCTAAATGCGAAATTGAAAATTATAGATGTGAGACGTCTAAAGTCTACAACGTTACACAACCTGTAAGTATTAATGAAAAATTAGGTTCTTATCTTTTTATGCAGTCTTTTGTTCATGATTGCATAATTCAGGGTGGATATTGTCCAGATTCGAGTATACTTTTAAGTCATTTTTATAACTGTAATATAGCAGGACTTGATGCTCATAGAATGGATTTTTTAGCAAATTCGTTCAACAAGTCTAACTATGATGATACCAGGGAGCAGGATACCGGAACTGTCTTTTATAATTGTAATTTGAACCATGTTAAAATAAACAGTGGTCTTAGTGAAGATGGTTCAGATAAATATATGTTTAACCCCGATGAGTATTTTTCTGATTATATTGAAAGAAGATCGAGAAATCTTAGGTTAGATGATAATTTTTCGAAATGTATAGATAATATAAAGAAAGGAATTAACTCTTCATTTAGCAAGAACAATACAGAGAACAATAATGTTTTCTTTAAAAATAGTAATTTGATTGGGGCAAGTTTAGGCTGTTATTACAGTGGAGATAGGTGCAAAGACTGTGCTATTGATCCAAATACAAATTATTCAATAAATGGTCTTACAGCGCGAAAATACACTTATATGGATCTGGACGGAGCTATAAGTAAAGAACAGATACCTGATTTCTTAAAAAAGGTAAGTGCTATCAATATCGATATAATAAACTTTTACAACTCCGAGTCAAAGGCTAATAAAAAATATAGAAACGCATTTTTAGAGTTAGAGTTGTTTTTGTCTACACTTTATGGTGAAAATAAATCGTACGAGGGAAAATATCATTTTGATAATAGTAGGGTTGATTTTTTTATTTTTAAAGATATGCAGGAAAATGCACAAAATATCATTAACAATATGATAGAAAGTGACCGGATTAAGTTTGTTGAATCTATAATAAATAAAATGATTCTGCCGCCAGATGGAACAATACTTACTGAGAATCTAAAAGAATATGTCCAAAAGCAAATAAAGGCGTCTCATAAAGAATCTGCTACAAATGTAATATTTGATTATAAGGAACTTGCATCCATTTTTGGAGGTGTTGAAGAAAAACAAATTGAAGCGCTATCAAACCAACTGGAACATATAAAATCTTTTAAGACAGATTACGACTCAAGGCTAAATAAGTTTGCTCGCGATTTTCAATATTTATCCAGTGCATTTGCAATTAACAGGCAGGATTTACTAAAAAACTATCAGGAAATAAAAGCTTCCATTAAAGATTACGATGACTTATTGCGAGAAATTAAAGATTTAACCATAAGGCGTGATAAATCAGTAGATGATAAAAGGACTTTATTTGATAACAAAAGGGACAATTGGAATACTAAAGAAGTACAGGATGAAGTAGAGGCGTTAAATAAGAAGATTGCTGACTGTGACAATGAGATACGTTCTAAGCTTACTATTGTTCGAAATAATAGACTTGAGAATCAATATAAAGATGATAAAAACATCAGTGACGCGATGCGTAATATTCTGGATTGGTTCGAACGGTATCCCGATATTGTGAAAAATATAACCCAGGCTTAACCATACAGAGGGTGAGCGACTGGACGATTAACGACATAAATTATTTATAGGGAATAGACGCTTACTCATCAGACACCTGGTATTTTTTATCTCAAACCAGCGTGACTGATGTGTAAGCGTTGAATTAAGGAGGCGATTATCGCGTTATATTCCAGCCGCGTGCCTTCCAGAGTGCAGGCAGCTGCGCCAGCTCGGTAAAGGTGGTGACTTTCGGGTGAACGATCGGTTTATTGTGCGGGTCAGCGCAGAAGTAAAACACTTCCATTCCGGCATCTATCCCTGATTGCGCACCGGCGCTGGAGTCATCGACCAGAATGCAGTTTTCAACGTTCACATTCATCGCTTTTGCCGCATGGAACATTAATGCCGGATCGGGCTTCCAACGCTGGATATCATAGCCGCTGAACAGTTTTTCCGGGAAGTAGTGCAGCATGTTGAGCTTACCAAGCGAATGCTGCATTTTGCTGACCGGACCGTTAGAGACGACGCACATCGGCACGTTAATGCTCGCCAGCAATTCGTTCGCTCCTGCGATGTCCTCAAGTTCGGTATCAAACAGACGCGCCACTTCTGCGCGGTAAACGTGCTCGGCATCGGCATGGATCATCGTCACGCCCTGTTCTTTACTGATGATTTCAATAATTTCGTAGAGCTTTACGCCTTTAAAGCGGGTGAAAATCTCTTCAAAGGAGACGCTAATACCGAATTCTTTGAACATCGTGACATAGGCGCGAGAGCAAATGATCTCGCTATCGACCAGCGTACCGTCGCAGTCGAAAAATACTGCTTCTATCTGTGACATGTCTTTCCTTTATCGTTAGTTTAACGTTTTCGTCATGCTGATTTGCGTGACGCAATCGTTGCCGTGTAAGCAAATACAATGAAAAAAGTTATCTTCAAACGTCCCTATTGTCTCATTTTGGTATACGATAGCGACGGATTTTCCCTCCTTGTTCGGAAATAGATAATGAGTCAACAACACACTACCCAGACTTCTGGTCAGGGGATGCTGGAACGCGTGTTTAAACTACGCGAACATGGCACGACGGCACGGACCGAAGTGATCGCTGGTTTTACCACCTTCCTGACGATGGTTTACATCGTTTTTGTTAACCCGCAAATTCTGGGCGTCGCTGGCATGGACACCAGCGCCGTCTTCGTCACGACCTGTCTGATTGCTGCATTTGGCAGCATCCTGATGGGGGTGTTTGCAAACCTGCCCGTTGCACTTGCCCCGGCAATGGGCCTCAATGCGTTCTTCGCTTTCGTTGTCGTGCAGGCTATGGGGCTGCCGTGGCAAGTCGGGATGGGCGCAATCTTCTGGGGCGCGATGGGGCTACTGCTGCTGACGATTTTCCGCGTTCGCTACTGGATGATTGCCAACATTCCGGTGAGTCTGCGTGTGGGCATCACCAGCGGTATCGGCCTGTTCATTGGCATGATGGGGTTGAAAAACGCGGGCGTGATTGTCGCTAACCCGGAAACGCTGGTGAGTATCGGTAACCTGACTTCCCACAGCGTGCTGCTGGGGATCCTCGGTTTCTTCATCATTGCGATTCTGGCCTCGCGAAATATCCACGCGGCAGTGCTGGTTTCCATTGTGGTGACGACGCTGCTGGGCTGGATGTTGGGAGACGTGCACTACAACGGCATTGTCTCTGCGCCGCCGAGCGTGATGACAGTAGTGGGTCATGTAGATTTAGCCGGGTCATTCAACCTGGGCCTGGCAGGAGTGATTTTCTCTTTCATGCTGGTCAACTTGTTTGACTCTTCGGGGACGTTGATTGGTGTAACCGATAAAGCCGGGCTGGCGGATGAGAAAGGTAAATTCCCGCGCATGAAGCAGGCGCTGTATGTTGACAGTATCTCCTCGGTAACAGGTTCGTTTATCGGTACTTCTTCCGTTACTGCGTATATTGAGTCCTCTTCCGGCGTTTCCGTTGGCGGACGTACCGGTCTGACGGCAGTGGTTGTCGGCCTGCTGTTCCTGCTGGTTATTTTCTTATCTCCGCTGGCGGGGATGGTGCCTGGCTACGCCGCGGCGGGGGCGTTGATTTACGTTGGCGTACTGATGACTTCAAGTCTTGCTCGCGTGAAATGGCAGGATCTCACTGAATCTGTTCCGGCGTTTATTACTGCGGTGATGATGCCGTTCAGCTTCTCGATTACCGAAGGTATCGCGCTGGGCTTTATCTCCTACTGCGTAATGAAAATCGGCACCGGGCGTCTGCGTGACCTTAGTCCGTGCGTCGTCGTAGTTGCGCTGCTGTTTGTGCTGAAGATTGTGTTTATTGACGCACATTAATGCTCAGACCCAGACTCTTCAGCCTCGTCATCTGGGGCTGAAGAGCTTCTCTTCGCAGTGTTTCCTGCTGTATGTTGAAATAATTGACATTTCTGTTAATAAATTGAAACACACCCACCCCGTATATTTTTGATATATCAAAAATAGCTAAGGTAAATGCCGGAGATATTTCAATTTTCATCTACTCCTTTTTGGTTACTGTTTTTAGTAACTGGAAAAAGGAGTTTTGAAAATGAAGAAGACGGTTATTGCTACACTTTGCCTCTCCCTGTTTTGCCCTGCTGTAGCCTGGTCGGCTGACAATATTATCCTTGATGGACATTCACTCACCCTCGATGATGCGTGGGCGATTGCGCAAGGTCAAAAGCAGGTAGATATATCGCCAGCGGCGATGGAGCGCGTGGAGAAAGCGAATAAATTATTGATGATTGCCGCCGGTAAAGGGGTACCGGTTTATGGTCTGACAGTGGGCGTAGGCCTTAATAAAGATAAATCGTTATTTGATGCTCACGGCAAACTTACGCCTGAAGTCATTCAGGCATCTCGCGAATTTAATATTAATGCCTTGCATGCGCACGCCGCAGGTGTTGGGCCGGACATGCCTGATGAGCTGGTACGTATGGCGATGGTTATTCGTCTGAATACCATGCTGACAGGCAATACAGGGGCGCAGCCTCAAGTCGCTAAAATCTATCAGCAATTACTGAACAAAAATATTACGCCGGTGGTACCTTCCCGCGGTTCTGTGGGGGAGGCGGATATCACACTCGCCTCCCATATTGGTGATGTGATGCTTGGGGAATGGCGAGTACGTATAAATGGCAAAGTCGTACCATCAGATAAAGCGTTAAAACAGGCGGGAATAGAGAAACTGCAGCCGCTCGGTAAAGATGCACTCTCTATTCTTTCGACCAACGCGATATCAACGGCTTATTCAGCCAAAGCATTGCTCGAAACCCGACAAATTATCAATGTTACGCCAGCGGTCTTTGGTTTATCGCTGGAAGCCCTTAATGGCAACGTTGCGCCGTTTCTCACTCAAAGTCTGAGTGTTCGCCCATTCCCGGGCATTCAGGAGACTGCCGAAACTTTGCGTAACGCGCTAAAGGACTCTTATCTCTGGCAGCATCAGGAAGGACGTGCCTTACAAGATCCGCTTTCTTTCCGTACAACCGTATTTGTCCTGAATGAAGCGCGTCGTGAATGGAATGAGGCATATCAGATGCTGGAAATTCAAATGAACAGCTCTGATGACAATCCGGCAGTGATTGTGAATGCTGATCGTACACAGGCAGAAAACAGCCAGGTGGAACAATATTTTGTTAGCTCCACGGATGCGAACGGCGAAGCCATTAGTGGGGCTATCTTCCCAACTTCTAACTTTGAGCCACTGCCATTAGCGTTGACGATTCAGGACCTTTCAGTAGCGATGGGGCATCTGGCGCATAACAGTGTTCAGCGAACGCTGCATCTTTCAGATGACCATTTTACAGGTTTGAGCCGTTTCCTCGCATCTGATTCCAACCAGAAAGGTCATGCATTTGGCGCTATTCAGAAACCGCAGGTTGCGTTGCTTGCTGATATTCGCGAACTGGTGAATCCGGTATCCCTCGATGGTCAGCCGATGGCTGGCACTATTGAAGATACCTACTCCAACAACTTGCGAGTTTCTAAGCGGTTAAGCCAAATAGCTGAAGATATGCGTACCATTTACGGCCTTGAATTGCTGCACTCCAGTCAGGCGATAGATCTGCGCAAACAGAAAATGTCGGACCTGAAGTTAGGGAAAATGACGGGCAAGCTCTATGACGCCTATCGTGCCAAAGTACCGTTTGTCGAGCAGGATCGTATTTTCAGCGACAACATTGCGGACTCTTCCTCGTTAGTCGCCTCGTTTCCCGTAGAGTCGCTGGTCAACATGAAGAGTGAGGGGCAGTAACGCAGATGAAAAAATCCGTCGATACGTCGCGACGCGCTTTTCTGACGAAAGGTACGGTACTGGCGACGGGAGGCGCACTTGTGGCGCTGGCGGGGACGGCGAGGGCGCAGGAACACTGCGCTCCGGTTCCGGGGCTTCGCTACCATAAAATCTACGATGTTATCGTTGTCGGAAGCGGTTTTGCCGGACTGGCCGCTGCGCTTGAAGCAGTACAGGCCGGTCGCAGTGTGTTAGTGATCGATAAAATGCCTGTTTTTGGTGGTAATTCCGCCATTAATGGCGGCGCTGTGGCTGTGGCTGGATCACCTTTACAGCAGGAAGCCGGGATTAAAGATTCTTCTGAGTTGATGTACAAGGATATGTTGAAAGCGGGGCGTGGGCTGAACGATAAAGAACAGCTAAAAATTCTTGTCGAAAATACGACGACCGCCTACGAATTCACGCTCAAACATGGCGTGAAATACAAACCATTTGTCCAACATTTTGGCGGGCATTCGGTTCCCCGTACGCTACAGACAGTTGAAAGCTCCGGTGCTGGGATCACCCGGCCTTTGAAAGACTCCGCCGCCCGTCTGGGGGTTGTATTTCGCGCTCGTTGTAAGATGGAATCCTTCATCCAGAATGCGCAAGGTCGCGTAATTGGTTTGACCGTTCGCGATGACTATCGTTTCCCCGATGAGCAAAGTGGGCAAATTCGTCATTACGGTGCGCGCTATGGCGTGGTGATGTGTTCTGGCGGCTTTTCCAATGATGTCCGTTTTCGCAAATTGCAAAACCCAGTACTCGATGAGCGAGTGGATTCCACTAACCATCCTGGTGCTACAGCCGAATGTCTGGTACAGATGCTACGGATTGGCGCCACACCGGTTCAATTGGATCTCATTCAGCTTGGTCCGTGGTCATCTCCCGATGAGCGCGGTTTTGGCTATGTCTCACAATTCAATACTATCGCTGGTTTTCCTAACGGCATCATGGTTAATCCGCGTACAGGTCACCGTTTTACCAATGAACTTGCCGACCGCAAAGAGCGTGAAGACGGAATTCTGGCGCAGGTCGATGAAAAAGGTAACCCGCTCTATCCCATCTGTTTTACCAATATGGAAGGGGCAAAACTGGCGCAGAGTTTGGGTCATGCGCTTCATTACGGCGTAGCCTGGAAGTTTGACACTCTGGAACAACTGGCGGCGCATTTTGGGATTCCGTACGCGACTTTGCAGGAAGAGGTGGATGCTTACAACGCGGCAGTAGAGCGTAAAGGCGGCGATCGGATGAATAAAGACGTCAGCCGGGCAATCTCGCTGGCGAAAGGTCCGTATGTCGCCGTGCGCGTCTGGCCAAAAGTGCATTACGTCATGGGCGGTGTGCAAATTAGTATGCGTGCCGAAGTGTTAAATGCAGCGGATAGCCAACCCATTGTTGGGCTATACGCTGCTGGAGAGGCTACGGCGGGATCGCATGGCGGTAGTCGCCTTGGTAGTTGTGCGGTGGCGGATTGCCTGGTATTTGGTCGTATTGCCGGAGGCAGTGTTGCTGCGGCGACCCCGGTAGATAATTCCTCTTTTCTCGGGGGGGCTTAATATGGCGAAATTATTTCTGGCCCTGCTGTTGTTGATGACAGGTAATTTTTGCCACGCTGCCGTTAATGCGGACGATGAAGCGGCTTTTCAGCAAAAGCTTAATGCGATAACCACCAAACCTTATCACCACTCGCTGGAAGCTACCGGGCGAGATACGTCATGCCAGCTCTGCCACGGTGCCAGCAAGCCAGTTGCTGCGCCGGATGATAAATCCTGTTTAAGTTGTCATGGCACGCGCGACCAGATTGCTGCACTCACGCAACCCGATCCGAAAGATAAGGACGCCGAGCCAAACCCGCATGATTCCATGCATTATGGTAAAGATGTGCCTTGTACTGCCTGTCACAACGAGCACAAACCTTCGGTTATCTACTGCAACAGCTGTCATCTCTTTAAATACCCGGATATGAAGCCATGAGGGATGTTATGCGCGGATTATTCAAAAGAGGGCTTTTTTATCTGGTGTTGGGATTGTCTCCCGTAGCCGGGCAGGCGGCAGCGGTGGCGACGGAACAACTGAATCAACCGTGTCAGGCTTGCCATGCTGATAGCGATATTCAGGGGATCTCCACCAATAAAACTCAAGTGGATCTGTTTGTTGCTCCCGATAGCTTTCAGGAAAGTGTTCATGGCGGCGTGCCTTGCATCGCCTGTCACCAGAGCAAACCGGAAAGTGAAGGTTTTGCCGTTACGCCTCATCAGCTAGCGCCTGTCGATGTTAATCGTTGTGAAAGCTGTCATGGCGTGGCAATGCGCGACACCGTTCATGCTGTGCAGCAAAGCGTGCACAAAGAGAAAATAAGTCAGGGGTTGTTTACCTGTACCTCTTGCCACAATGCGCACACCATGCAAAAGGGCGAAATTAATCACCCTAGCGGGCAACAGATCGCCGACGATAATCTTCAGTGCACCAGTTGCCACTCGCGGGCGGGTGTTTATTCGCAGTTATCCGGTGGTAAAGCGTCTAAAGATCAGGATATGGCCCATAGCACGCTGCCGTATGCGCCTCAGCATATGAGTGCGTTGCGTTGTATTGATTGCCATGCAGATGTTAAAGATCCCACCATGCATCGCATTTTATCCGCAGATAAATCAGTCTCTTGCGAGCAATGTCACGGCAATAGTTCCTTGTTGGCTATGCGTTTGAAAAACACCACTCCTGATGAAGATGTCTCTGCGGGTAGCCTGTTAGGCAAAGGGATATTTGACGATCAGGCGATACGGGAAAAGCTGGCAAAAGTTTCTGTACCACCACCACCCGTACGTCAGGTTAACGGCGCGCTGTTCACCGACAGTTACATGATTGGCAATAACGGTAGTGGACGGATGGATCACTACTTTGCTTATGGCATTTGCGGACTGGTTGTACTGCTGCTCAGTCATGGTCTGGGGCGGATTGCTACTCGTCGTCGTATGGCGGGAATAGTGATAGAGAAACATTATCTCTACACACTGCCTGTTCGTTGTTGGCACTGGTTGAATGCACTGGCCTTTGCATTGCTAATCGTGAGTGGTTTTGCCTTACATTGGGTTCACTCAAGTTTTTCACTTTGGGTTGATATCCATAACACCGCAGGTATTGCGCTTGGCTTTATTTGGCTTGGATTCCTTGCTGTAGCGCTGTGTGGTAATGGGCACCACTATTGTGTGCGTTGGCAGGGAATTACTGATCGAGTGATTCGTCAGACGCGTTTTTATTTGTACGGCATTTTCCGTGGTGATCCTCATCCTGAACATGCTACAGAAGCGGCGAAGTTTAATGTTTTGCAACAGATAGGATATATCACGGTGATGTTCCTGTGTCTGCCGCTACTGTTGGTTACCGGTTTGTTGATGATGTATCCGGCCTACACGCCAGAGTACATCTTCTCGCTGCCGGGGAAACAGATCGTTGCCTATCTCCATTATGCTCTTGCCGTCGTGATGGTGGCGTTTATTGCGGTACATCTTTATCTGTGCAGTACCGGGGATACACCAGGGGCGTTACTTAAAGGCATGCTGGATGGTTTCCATCGTATTCGCAAACCTAAGTAATTGAACTGGCTGATGCCCTTTCCTGACGAGGATAGGGCATCAGATTTTCACCACAATTCCTAATTTTTTCATTTTGCTGTATAGCGTATTGCTGTTAATACCAAGGAGCTCCGCCGCTCCACCTGTGCCGGAAATTTTTCCCCTGGTTTGGTGCAACGCACGTTGTATATGCTGTCGTATGGCTTCATCTAGTGGGGCGACGGTATCAGGTTTTACCTCATCAGCCAGTAAAATAGCCAACTCCTGATGTGTTCCCCGAAAGTAAGCGTTTTCCAGTACTGCAATAAACTCCGAAATGTTACCAGGCCAACTGTGTTCCCATAAAAGACGAAGGGAATCTTCACCGATGGCTGGAAGAGTATATTGCTGATGTTGTTTTGCCAGACGCCCAAGATAATGGGTTAGTAAAAGAGGAATATCGTCATGACGATAGCGTAACGGTGGCAGAGTAATAACCTGACAGAACACATTGGCGTAACGTTGACTGCGGATGTATTGTGCAGAATTTGTAGGCATTTCACTTATCGGGAGCAGATAAGGTTCAGTCTGAATAGCGATAACTTGCATCTGACAATATTCGCGATAAGTCGAGGTCAGACCGAATAAAAATGTTTGCCAGCGCTCTGGTAGTGTTTTGAACTGCTGAATAAGTAAAGAGCCTTGATGTAACGGTAAAAAAGGGATAATGCTGGGAGCCTGGTTATAATCCAGAGGGGTACAGCGAATGCACCTCTCTTTTTGCATAATGATCAACTGTCGCCCCATCGAATCGATAATGCCATAGCAGTCACTATCATTTAATCGTTTCTGTTGTAACGCGTTGGCAAACGTTTTTTTACCGACGCCTTCTTCGCCTATCAGTATAATTGGAGACTCGCTGTTCGCCAGTTTATTTAACGAACCGTACAGATGATATAAGTTGATGTGAGATGGGGAAACAACAAAATTTTCATGTTCTTCAATTGCGGGGAGTCGTGGTGTTAATGGTAGATCGTTATGCTGCAAAATGTTATGTCGTGACAGGGCTATAAATGCCAGTAAAGAGAGTTCTCCTCGTACTGCTTCAAAGAGTTGCATATGTCGGTGGGTGAATACATTAGCGTGATAGCTGAATACGCCAAACGCGCCGAGGCGTAAATTATCAAGATTCATACGCATTAGAATCAATGACTTGATATTTCGAAAACAAGTATTAACGACATATTCAGTTAATGGGCATTGACTCAAGTTATCAATAATTTGAGTAGAGAAATTGTCAGTGTAGTTAAACTGTCTGGCAATATTTTCTGGAATAGGAATCACATCCCATTTAGGACGTGCCGTTTTATGGGTTGCCAGCGCCAGAAACTGGATGCAGTGGATATCGCTGCGGTAGTAGTTGAAAAAAATACCATCACAAGCGATAGACTTCGGGATAGCTTGTAAACAAGCATACATTGATTTTTCCAGGTGGGTACTGCTGCATAACGCTTGTTGTAGAGAATGTAATATCCTGTCCATGACATATCCATGTATACGCGATGTCAGGTAGACGAGAATGTATTTATCGCTATTATTATGAATACATTTCAGTTAACAAATATTATGCCATAACATGCACAGAGAATAAACGAAGAATGGATAAAATAAACTAATGCATTAGTATTTGACGAAGAAATAATTCTATATGCACCATATCCAGATATATTGAATATATCTGGAATGGTAAACAGTACTGATGATAATATCAGTTTTTCACCCACTGAATAAACTCACCAAATGCGGTCAATTGCCCGGCCAGATGATCCAGCGTTCCCTGATCAATCACTTCGCCCGTCTGTGGATCAACTTTGTTCTGAATCACGCCGCCCATAAATTCTGGCTTGTTCATCACCATTGCATCGAGGAAAACCAGAATCTGACGTAAGTGGTACTGACAACGTGCTCCGCCAATCACGCCCATTGAACAGGTCTGAATCAACACCGGTTTACCGGCTAATGGCTGGTCCGGCAGGCGGGAAAGCCAGTCGATGGCATTTTTCAGCCCACCGGGTACTGAGTAGTTATATTCCGGCGTCACGATGACGACACCATCGGCCTGACGTATCTGTTCCGCCAGAGCTTCAACCGTCGCTGGAAAACCGTCTTCCTGCTGTACGTCAGCGTCATACAAGGGAATATCAGCAATGGAAGGCAATGCATTAACCTCCATACTTGCCGGAGCAATTTTCGGCAGGGTACGTGCAACCATGCCATTAAATGAGCCTTTGCGCAGGCTCCCCAGTAACGTAACCACCTGCAATTTTTCAGACATGATGACTCCTGTGGTTGTCTATCAATTTGGCGAAAAAGCCTTCACGGTAGAGAGCTGGGCAAAACGCATCATCCGGCTGGTAGGATTGTTGGCGCGGCTGTGAATATCCGGCAGGCTTTTCCAGCCGTGTTTGCCATCTAACTCCCAGACACTGAGCTTTTCAATCGTGGGCGTGACCGCCACGGACCACACCAGTACGTCCTCTGCGTCGCATAACGCTTCTACATGATTTACATGAGCACATTTCAGGCGTCCCGCAATAGGCATCAATTGCAGATCGCGCGGATCGTCATTCAATACATCACCGGTAAGTTTTAGCACGCTTCGGCGCAAAGTGATGAGTTGCGCTCGCGCTTCGTTAGGATCGTTTTGCTTACTGATCCACAGCGTTTCGTTGCTGGAAAAAATAGGGTTATCGGGAGCGTGAGGACTATGAAAACTGCGGGTCGCTCGCTGTAACTCCATATCGAGGCCACATTCCCCCTCTGTTGCGAGCGCCACGCCAATCATATTTCCGGCATAGGAAATTGAAAATGCAGGCAAGTTGCTATCGCGAAAAACCGGCTTTCCCTTATTCTGAATGACGATTTCCGGTAATTCGCTAATGCCATATAGCATGAACATCAGTTCTGCGAGTAAACCTCTGGATGCCAGAAAACGACTTTGACGATGAGGGGGAAGATTCCGGGCTTCTTGATGACACTGGGAGGGGAGACGAACAGAGATCAGGTGTCCTTCCGTTAAAATCCCTCGGGCAAAATGAGTTGCCATTTTTCGCTCCATGCTTAATGGTCCATTATGAATACAAGAGTAATCATTTACAGGAACAATGGACAGGCGAAAGCGGCAAAAAGTTCGATTCAGACAATGTTATTACATGATTTTTACATTTTGCTGCGGAAAATAGTTGCGTCCCATCAGGCAAAATTAGCGCATTGAGATGTAAAGATCTTTAATGGTTTCGCGTAACCAGACAATCTTCGGGTTATGGCTGTTCCGTTTGTGCCACAGTAGAGTAAACGGCACTTCCAGCTTTTTTTGCTGGGCTTCGTCAAACGGGAGAGGAAGGGCAACCAATGGTAGTTGATGGAGCTGGTTGTAGTACTGGCAATAGCGTGGCGCGGTCGCCAGCAGTAGGTTATCGGGTTGTGCAGCCATAAACAGCGACTGCTCGAATTCTGGCAGACTCATGGCAATTGTGCGTTCGCGTCCTGACTCCTGCAATACATTGTCCAGCGCCCAGGTGTCGCTCTGTTCCCAACAAATGCTGATATGTGGATATCGCAGAAAGGTATCCAGATTCCACTCTTCGTCCAGTGCCGGATGATCTTCCCGTAGCCAGACACAGGGTGAGTCAGTGAATAATACTTCATAATCAATAGATAACGGCAACAGGCTGAGCTGTTCCCGCGAACGTGGATGACTTTCCCGACCAGAAAAACCAATATCCACTTCGCCACGGATAATGGCATCCAGTGAGTCGTAACCCCAGTTACGCAGTTTGATGGTTGCCTGTGGGTAACGCTGGTAGATCTGCTGAGACAAAGCATTAAGCATAATCATCATCAACGGCGACTCTGCCGCCAGCTCAAATTTCAGGCCGTATGGCATTTCGTGGTGTGGTTTATCCAACAACTGGTTGCTCATTTGCATCCACTCCGCCAGATTCTGCTCCATGCTGATCATCAGCGGCGTCGGCGTCAGTCCGAGCGGTGAATTGATAAATAAAGGATCATCAAACCACGCTCGTAGTTTTGCTAATGATTTGCTCGCCGCCGAAGGGGTGACATTCATTCGCTTTGCTGCTTTGGTCACACTGCGTTCCTGCATCAGCAGTTGCAGACAAAGCAGCAAATTGAGATCAAGCGTGGTGATGGATTTCTTCATGAGCGGCAACGGTGCGTCCAGGGGCGACGAGAATAATCAGCAACAGGCTCACTATGCTACAGGCAATCAGAATCCCGATCAGCATATTCCATGCGCCGACGCCAACCACGGCCGCCAGCCATATCCACAGTGACGAACCACAAACTTGCGCAATGCCTAACGTCGAACTGGCTACGCCAGCCCGTAGTGAAAACGGTCCTAATGCCTGACTCATTGCGACGCCAAAACCTACCGAGAAACCGGCGCAAATCAGCGTGATACCAAACAGAGAAACCGCATGGGAAGGTGAAACGGCAAGGGTGATCCCCGCCGCCAGGAATAACACCTGCGAGGCGATCATCAGCGTGCGCGGCTTAAATATACCCAATGCAAATGGTGTGGAGAACGATACTGTCATGCTGACGCCTGCGGTCAGCGCCATAATTGTGGCATATTCTCCGCGTTTGAAACCCATTATCTCCATCAACAATACCGGCGATGTGTTCACAAAGGTGAGAATGACTGAAACACTTAACGTCGTGATGAGCACCCGGCTGAGGAAAAAACGGTTAAGCAACGACTCGGTATTTTCTTGTGGTTTGTTCGACGTTGCAGGTGCGGCAGGGCGCGTTTCTTTTAAAATAAACAAAGACAACATGAGAACTGCAACGCCCATTATTGTCATCGTCCAGAACAGGCTCTGCCATGGGAATTTAAGCATAATCAGGTGTCCGAGCACTGGTGCTAACACCGGAATGATGCAGGTAATACCATTAAGTAATGACAACACTTTTGCCCGACGTCGATCGTCCAGCGTGTCGCGTAAAATCGCGAATGCCACTACGTAACAACAGCCCGCGCCGAGCCCCTGCAGAAATCGCCCTGCAAGAAATAACGTGCTGGTTTCAGCCAGTGAACAGAATACCGAGGCGATAATAAATAGCGCCGCGCCGGGTATAGCGACAGGTTTCCTCCCTGAGCGATCGGCCACTTTACCGGCAAACAACATTGCTGTCGCCATCCCCGCCAGATAAACCGAGAACGCAATATGCAACTGCGCTTCGCTGGCGTTGAGATCGGCGGCGATGCGCGGTAAGCCGACCAGATACATATCAATACCTGCGGGATAGAGTAAAACCAGGGCAAAACTACAAATCAAAAAGCGGGACATGGGCTAAAGCGTCCTGATGGAAAAGTGATGCAAAGCATACGTGGTGCAGGAGAATCAGGCGAGTTGCCATTTGGACAAAAGAGATTTCCTGGCAGGCAAGAAGCCAAATTTAGGTAACACGTTAAAGACGTTACCAAACCAGCACAAAATTACGGTTATGCCAAAGAGAATAACAATCGCCGGAATAACATTGCCGCCCCAAACAGTGAACATCTGGTTAGGAAACTTCTTGCGGGCTTTGATTGCCAGTACAGCGGGGATAATTACTGCCCAGATAGTGGCGCACAGCCCGGCACCGCCAATCCCGTAAATAAAGCCATTTGGGAAGATAAGATACAACAAAGCGGGTGGCAGGAAGGTTAACAGTACGGTTTTGAAACGCCCGGCGTGGGAGTTATCAATCTTAAACAGATCCGCCAGATAATCGAACAATCCCAGCGTGACACCAAAGAACGAACTGGCAACCGCTAAGTTTGAGAACACCAACAAACAAAACTCGATAATGCCACGCTGTTTGGTGCCGAGGAACGATTTCACCAGCGAATCGACGTTGCCGCCTGAAGAGATAATCGCTTTAAAGCTTTCACGCGGAATATTCCCCATTGTGCAGTACAACCAGAAGAGATAAATCACTAACGCCAGCAGCGAACCAAGCACCACGCTTTTAATTAACTTATCTTTACGTTTTCCATAGCAAATAATCAGGCTGGGTATATTGCCGTGGAAACCGAATGACGCCAGACACACCGGCAGAGCCATAAAGATGTACGGAAAATAAGACGTTCCCGCAGTTGTGCTGGTGGAATCGCGCAGAATGGAATAATCAACCTGGAAGAAGAAAGAACCAAACACGATCACAAAGGAGATAATCTTCAGCCCGAGGAACAATGAGGTTATACGGCTGGCGGCTAACGAACTTATCCACAGTACGCTGGCGACGAAAATGGCTGTGCAGATCCCGACAATGCGTGGATTTGCGTGATAATCCAAATTCATCGATATTGTTTCACTAATGATTGCGCCATTAGCAGAGATATAAGCGTAAGTGAGAATATAGAGAACGAAGGCAACGGTAATACCGCTAATAATGTTCCAGGTGTTGCCGATTAAATCTTTGGTGATGGTGTTAAAACTGGATCCGACGGGATAATTTAAATTCGCTTCTAATAACAATAACCCGGAATGAAGCATTGAAAACCAGGCAATGATAAGGATAAAGGCACCCCAAAAGAACCAGGCGCCGGCAAGATCAACAGGTAAAGCAAACATACCTCCACCGATTACTGTACCTGCTATAACCATAACACCCCAAAATGCAGAGTGCTTTTTTTCTGCTTGATCAGTCATAATGCCACCTTTAGAGGAAGGCTATTTTTGTTATTGAGGATGTAGGGAATGAGAGTGGCTAACATCCTTATAGCCACTCTGAATGTATTAATTAAACTTCTTTTAGTTTTGCGGTGAAGTGACGCAATACTTTCGGTTCGTAAGTAAAGGTTAACCCTTTAATGTTCGCCGCGTTCTCTTTCACATGCTTAAAGGCTTCAATAATGAAGTCCATATGCGTTTGAGTGTAAGTCGCACGTGGAATAGTTAAACGCAGCAGTTCAGCCGGGCACGGCAATTGTTTACCGGTTTTCGGATCGCGACCTAACAGGAAAGAGCCAATTTCTACCGCACGGATACCGGCGACTTTATACAGCTCGCACGCCAGCGCCTGTGCCGGGAACTGGTCTGCCGGGATATGCGGCAACAGTTTTCCAGCGTCAACGAATGCCGCGTGACCCCCAGCCTGCTGGCAGACAACGCCAATCTCTTCCAGACCATCGACCAGATACTGCACTTGCGCAATGCGATAGGCCAGCCAGTCAAGGTTCATACCGTCATACAAGCCAACGGCCAGACGCTCCATTGCACCGCCTTCCAGGCCGCCGTAAGTCGGGAAGCCTTCCTGAACCACGCAAAGGGTTCTGCATTCGGTATAGACATCAAAGAAGCTGTCATCTTTCACGCACAACAAGCCGCCCATCGGCACCATCGCATCTTTCTTGGCGGACATTGCCAGCATATCGGCATATTTGTAGGTTTCGCGAGTGATCTGCTCGATAGTCCAGTCTTTGTATTCTGCTTCACGCTGCTTGATGAAATAGGCGTTTTCGGCGAAGCGTGCGGAGTCCATCACCACCGGAATGTCATATTTCTTCGCGATACTGTACATCGCTTTCATGTTCGCCAGTGAAACTGGCTGACCGCCTGCGGAGTTACTGGTAATGGTGGCGACAATATATGGCACGTTATTCGGACCAACTTCTTCAATGCCGCGTTCTAATCCTTCGAGGTCAAAGTTGCCTTTAAAGTCGTAACGTACGCCGGTATCAAACGCTTCTTTGATATAGACGTTGCGCACGGTACAACCATTGATCTGGCTATGGCCCTGAGTGGTATCAAAGAAATAGTTAGAAAACGCTACCATTTTACTGCGATCTAACCCTTTTTCCTGCTCGCGCTTTTTAATCAGCACCGGAATATAGATTTGCTCGGCGCCGCGGCCCTGGTGAGTTGGAATAGTGTATTGATAGCCAAAAATATTTTTTACTGATTCAGCTAACGCGTAGTAACTGCGGCTACCGCTGTAAGCTTCGTCGCCGCGCATCATCGCTGCCTGCATGTTCTGCGTCACTGCCCCGGTACCACTGTCGGTCAGTAAATCGATAAATACATCTTCGCTATCCAGCAGGAAGGGATTCATACCGGATTTAATAATTGCTTCTTCACGGTAAGCACGGGTTGTGCGTTTTACTGGTTCGATAACACGAATGCGGAACGGTTCAGGGAGATGTTTAAAGTTTTCCATTACATAATCCTTCATTTATTTTAATTACAGTGTTCCCTGTGAATATTGAGTCTGCAATATCCATTGATTTGCCATTTATATATATACAAGTGTACCTATTCACGTGAAATAGTAATTAAACCAGTAACAACCTGTATAAATGACAAAATAAAGACGTAGCAAACTAATAGATCACATTGAATCTAATCGGTTTGGCGCTGGTGATAGTTATAGAAGGGCAAATCAAGGGCGGTGATCAACAATCTTGTTGTCGATATTGAACCATTTTGAGGTCACACATATATGTAAGATATTCATAATGCACTTATCCTCGAAAGACACGACGTTACAGTATAATACTCAAGGTTTTTGTCTATTCTGAAATTGTTTAAATGTGAATCGAATCACAAACGATCGCGATACAATATTAAACACCAGTTTAAGGATAATAAATTGCGGGAGATTTTTAATTTTTATCAAAATAATAGTACATACAAAAAACGAAGCCGCATCAGGTAATCAGGATGCGGCTTCGTATGTGGGGGTTACTTACCGATACAGAAGCTGGAGAAAATCCGCCCCAGCAGGTCGTCAGAAGTAAATTCCCCGGTGATTTCGCTTAAGTTCTGCTGCGCCAGGCGCAACTCTTCCGCCAGCAGCTCGCCAGCCCAAGCACCTAACAGTTGCGCTTTACCCTGTTGCAGATGCTCTGCTGCCTGTTCCAGCGCCTGTAAGTGACGACGACGCGCCAGGAAGCCGCCTTCCATGTTGGTGTCAAAGCCCATGCTCTGTTTGAGATGGTTACGCAACACGTCCACACCTTCGCCAGTCCGTGCCGAAAGACGAATTAACGCGTGACCGTTCACTTCACTCATCCCCAGCGTTTCGCCGGTGATATCGGCTTTATTGCGCACGACGGTGATCGGCAGTTTTGCAGGCAGGCGGGCGATAAATTCCGGCCAGATCTCTGCTGGATCAACGGCGTCCGTGGTGGTGCCATCAACCATAAACAGAACGCGGTCGGCTTGTTCAATTTCTTGCCACGCCCGCTCGATACCAATGCGTTCTACTTCATCGCTGGCTTCACGTAGCCCGGCGGTATCGATGATATGCAGCGGCATCCCGTCAATGTGGATATGCTCACGCAGCACGTCACGCGTGGTTCCGGCGATATCGGTTACGATTGCCGCTTCACGGCCTGCCAGCGCGTTTAACAGGCTCGATTTACCCGCGTTTGGACGCCCGGCAATCACGACTTTCATCCCTTCGCGCAACAGGCTGCCCTGACGCGCTTCTGCGCGTACCGCGTCGAGATCGGCAATCACATCATTGAGTTGGGCTTCAATTTTGCCGTCGGAGAGGAAATCGATCTCTTCATCAGGGAAATCAATTGCCGCTTCGACGTAAATGCGCAAGTGGGTGAGGGCTTCCACCAGATGGTTAACTCGCGCGGAGAACGCGCCTTGCAGCGAGTTTAGCGCCGAGCGGGCCGCCTGTTCCGAGCTGGCGTCGATAAGATCGGCGATTGCTTCGGCCTGGGCCAAATCGAGTTTATCGTTAAGAAACGCGCGTTCGGAAAACTCACCGGGGCGGGCAATTCGCAGGCCAGGAATGGTCAAAATGCGTTTTAACAGCAGGTCGAGGATCACCGGACCGCCATGACCTTGCAGTTCCAGTACATCTTCACCGGTAAATGAATTTGGGCCAGGGAACCATAGCGCAATCCCCTGATCGAGCACGCTGCCGTCGGCGTCTTTAAACGGAAGATAATCGGCGTAGCGCGGCTTAGGCAGTTTACCCAGCACGGTTTCGGCAACTTCACGGGCTTTGAGGCCGGAAATGCGCAGGATGCCAACACCGCCACGTCCCGGAGGCGTGGCCTGGGCTACGATAGTGTCATTATCGCTCATGATGTTCCTGTTGCTTTGTGTGGCGGATGCGCGGTGCTTATCCGCCCTACGAAAAGAAAAAAGGCGGTCAACTGACCGCCCTTATTTTAGCGAAAACTTACCGAATCAGGATTTTTTCTTCTCGCGGCTATGCAGACCACGTTTTTCCAGACCACGGTAAATCAGCTGCTGCTGAATAATGGTAACCAGGTTGCTGACGATATAGTACAGCACCAGACCTGACGGGAACCACAGGAAGAACACGGTGAAGATGACCGGCATAAAGGTCATGATCTTCTGCTGCATCGGGTCGGTTACGGTGGTCGGCGACATCTTCTGAATGAAGAACATCGTTACGCCCATCAGGATCGGCAGGATGTAGTACGGGTCCTGTGCTGACAGGTCGTGGATCCACAGTGCAAACGGCGCCTGGCGCAGTTCAACGGAACCCATCAGCATGTAGTACAACGCCAGGAAGATGGGCATCTGGATCAGCAGCGGGAAGCAGCCGCCCAGCGGGTTAACCTTCTCAGCTTTGTACAGCGCCATCATTTCCTGGCTGATACGCTGTTTGTCATCGCCCAGACGCTCGCGCATCGCCTGAATCTTCGGCTGCAGCATACGCATCTTCGCCATGGAGGTGTACTGCGCTTTGGTCAGCGGGTACATGATGCCACGAACGATAAAGGTGATGATGATAATGGAGAAGCCCCAGTTACCCACAAAGCTATGGATCCATTTCAGCAATTTGAACAGCGGCTGAGAGATGAACCACAACCAACCGTAATCCACGGTCAGATCCAGGTGCGGAGCAACGGCTGCCATTTTATCCTGAATTTCCGGGCCAACCCACAGGGTGCTGTTCATCGCGCCAGTCTGACCCGGCTGAACCAGTACCGGCTGAGATTTATAGCCGATAGCAGCGATGCCGTTGCCCAGATTAGCGGTGTAGAAGTTGTTAGTACCGTCGTTATGCGGGATCCACGCAGTCGCGAAATACTGTTGCAGCATCGCTACCCAACCCCCTTTCGAAGAGATGTTCAGGTTTTCGTTATCAGCAATAGTATCGAACTTGTATTTCTCGTACTTCTCGTCAGGCGTGGAGTATGCTGCGCCACGGAAGGTGTGCAGTGCAAAGTTGCTGCTTCCAGTGTCGAGATGAGGCGGCAGATTGATGGATTGCTTCAACTGACCAAAGGTGGAGATCTCCAGCGGTTTTTCGCCAGCGTTCTGCACGTTGTAGTTGACGTTGACAGCGTAATCACCACGTTTCAGGACAAACGTTTTGGTAAACGTGTTGCCTGCCGCGTCGGTATATGTCATCGGCACCTGCAATTCATTTTGGCCATCAGCCAGTACATAAGCATCTTTTTCGACGTTATACAGCGGACGCGGGCCGTTAGCCGGGTTATCCGGGCCATCACGACCGGTCAGACCGCTCTGAGCCTGATAAATAAACTGCGGTGAGGTTTCCAGCAGCTGGAATGGCTGGGTAGAGTTCAGCTCTTTCGGGTAAGCCGGCAGCAGGGCCTGCTCAACATCACCACCACGGGTGTTGATGGTCAGATCAAGCACATCGGTTTTAACCGAGATCAGTTTCCCCTGGCCACTGGCCGGTACGCCCTGGTCGGCGGCGCTACCCGCTGCGGTGGTCGTTGTCTGCGTGGTCTGTTGGACCTGAGGTTGCGGGTTTTTATCCTGCTCCCAGGCTTGCCAGATCATGAAAGACACGAACAGCAAAGCGATGACTAAAAGATTGCGTTGCGAATCCATCGTTAGTGTTCTCTGGTATCAAATGGTCCGGGCGGGACGGGATCGTCACCACCAGGGTGTAAAGGGTGGCATTTTAATACGCGTTTCACCGTCAACCAACTGCCTTTTATCACTCCAAACCTGCGCAATGCCTCAATTCCGTAGCTTGAACAGGTTGGAGTGAAACGACAATGCGGCCCGAGTAGCGGACTAATCAGGCGTTGATAGACCCGAATGAGGGCTATCAGGACCCGCGAGCCAGGCGACAGTGGCGGCGCCATAATTTTTCCAACGCTTCCGAGAGAGCACGGTTATCGAGGTCGGCAACCCCTTTTTTCGCCACCACCACGAAATCCATAGCCGGAAGTTCATGTTGGCGCAGACGGAAGCTTTCACGCGTCAGACGTTTAATCCGATTGCGTTCATGCGCACGTCGAACGTTTTTCTTGGCGACTGTAAGACCGATACGGGGATGCCCCAGCGAATTCAGGCGGCCGAGAATAGTAATTTGCGGCGTGCCAGCCCGTTGTGGCTGCTGGAAGACGAATGTGAATTGACTGGGAGTTAACAAGCGTAACTCCCTGGGAAATGCGAGCTTAACCACTCAGGGGTTAGCTTTATTACTTAGAAACGGTCAGACGAGCACGGCCTTTAGCACGACGACGTGCCAGTACCTGACGACCATTTTTAGTAGCCATACGAGCACGGAAGCCGTGAGAACGGTTGCGCTTCAGTACAGACGGTTGAAAAGTGCGTTTCATGGCGATTTCTACCTAAACTTGAATAAATTCAATGGCTTTATTGGATATCCGAACGAAAATGAAACGCTGGACACCGAAGCCATGGGTGATTAAAGAGGCCGGATTGTAATAATTGTACACTCCGGAGTCAATTCTCTTTCCTTATTTACCGCGCTTTTCCGCACCTTTTCACGGGGAAAAAGTACGGGCTCATACCAGTTAAAACCAGCATTGTGCGCCGGGTGGAGGATTATACGGGCTGGAGGGTAAAGCGCAAGGATCGTCCAGGATCTTTATTAGATCGATTAAGCCAATTTTTGTCTGTGGTCATTAAATTTTCCAATATGCGGCGTAAATCGTGCCCGTCTGGCGTCAGGATCGTTTACACTTAGCGGGTTCTGGAAAGCCCTGTGGATAAATCGGGAAAATCTGTGAGAAACAGAAGATCTCTTGCGCAGTTTAGGCTATGATCCGCGGTCCCGATCGTTTTGCAGGATCTTGATCGGGCATATAACCGCAGACAGCGGTTCGTGCGTCACCCTTATGTAGGGTCTTTTCGACGTACGTCAACAATCATGAATGTTTCAGCCTTAGTCATTATCGACTTTTGTTCGAGTGGAGTCCGCCGTGTCACTTTCGCTTTGGCAGCAGTGTCTTGCCCGATTGCAGGATGAGTTACCAGCCACAGAATTCAGTATGTGGATACGCCCGTTGCAGGCGGAACTGAGCGATAACACGCTGGCCTTGTACGCGCCAAATCGTTTTGTCCTCGATTGGGTACGGGACAAGTACCTCAATAATATCAATGGACTGCTAACCAGCTTCTGTGGCGCGGATGCCCCACAGTTGCGCTTTGAAGTTGGCACCAGGCCGGTGACGAAAACCTCTCAGGCCGCAGTGACGAGCAACGTTACAGCGCCAGCTCAGGTGGCGCAAATGCAACCTCAGCGCGCTGCGCCTGCAGCGCGTTCGGGTTGGGATAACGTTCCTGCTCCGGCGGAACCGACCTATCGTTCCAACGTCAACGTCAAACATACGTTTGATAACTTCGTCGAAGGTAAATCTAACCAACTGGCGCGCGCGGCGGCTCGCCAGGTGGCGGATAACCCCGGTGGCGCTTATAACCCGCTGTTCCTTTATGGCGGCACGGGTCTGGGTAAAACTCACCTGTTGCATGCGGTGGGCAACGGCATTATGGCGCGCAAGCCCAATGCCAAAGTGGTCTATATGCACTCCGAGCGCTTTGTTCAGGACATGGTAAAAGCCCTGCAAAACAACGCGATCGAAGAGTTTAAACGCTACTACCGTTCCGTAGATGCGCTGCTGATCGACGATATTCAATTCTTTGCTAATAAAGAACGATCCCAGGAAGAATTTTTCCACACTTTCAACGCCCTGCTGGAAGGTAACCAGCAGATCATTCTCACGTCGGATCGCTATCCGAAAGAGATCAACGGCGTTGAGGATCGTTTGAAATCCCGCTTCGGCTGGGGACTGACTGTGGCGATCGAACCGCCAGAGTTAGAAACCCGCGTGGCGATCCTGATGAAAAAGGCCGACGAAAACGACATTCGTCTGCCGGGTGAAGTGGCGTTCTTTATCGCCAAGCGTCTACGCTCTAATGTACGTGAGCTGGAAGGGGCGCTGAATCGCGTCATTGCCAACGCTAATTTTACCGGCAGAGCGATCACCATCGATTTCGTGCGTGAAGCGCTGCGCGATCTGTTAGCGCTGCAGGAAAAGCTGGTCACCATCGACAATATCCAAAAGACGGTGGCGGAGTATTACAAGATTAAAGTCGCGGACCTCCTTTCTAAGCGTCGATCTCGCTCCGTAGCGCGTCCGCGCCAGATGGCGATGGCGTTGGCAAAAGAGCTGACTAACCATAGTCTACCGGAGATTGGCGATGCGTTTGGTGGTCGTGACCATACAACGGTGCTTCATGCCTGTCGTAAAATTGAGCAGTTGCGTGAAGAGAGCCATGATATCAAAGAAGATTTTTCAAATTTAATCAGAACATTGTCATCGTAATCCTATGAAATTTACCGTAGAACGTGAGCATTTATTAAAACCGCTACAACAGGTAAGCGGTCCGTTAGGTGGTCGTCCTACGCTACCGATTCTCGGTAATCTGCTGTTACAGGTTGCTGACGGTACGTTGTCGCTGACCGGTACTGATCTCGAGATGGAAATGGTGGCACGTGTTGCGCTTATTCAGCCGCACGAACCAGGGGCGACGACAGTTCCGGCGCGCAAATTCTTTGATATCTGCCGTGGCCTGCCTGAAGGCGCGGAAATCGCCGTCCAACTGGAAGGTGAACGGATGCTGGTGCGCTCCGGGCGTAGCCGTTTCTCGCTTTCTACCTTACCTGCGGCGGATTTCCCGAATCTCGATGACTGGCAGAGTGAAGTGGAATTCACGCTGCCGCAGGCAACAATGAAGCGCCTGATTGAAGCGACCCAGTTTTCCATGGCGCATCAGGACGTTCGCTATTACTTAAACGGTATGCTGTTCGAAACTGAAGGCGAAGAACTGCGTACAGTGGCGACCGATGGGCACCGTCTGGCGGTCTGTTCAATGCCAATTGGTCAGTCTTTGCCGAGCCATTCGGTGATCGTGCCGCGTAAAGGTGTGATTGAACTGATGCGCATGCTCGACGGCGGTGACAATCCGCTGCGCGTGCAGATTGGCAGCAACAACATTCGCGCCCACGTTGGTGACTTTATCTTTACCTCCAAACTGGTGGATGGTCGTTTCCCGGATTACCGCCGCGTATTGCCGAAGAACCCGGACAAGCATCTGGAAGCCGGTTGCGATCTCCTTAAACAGGCGTTTGCCCGTGCGGCAATTCTCTCTAACGAGAAATTCCGCGGCGTGCGTCTGTATGTCAGCGAAAATCAGCTGAAAATTACCGCCAACAACCCGGAACAGGAAGAAGCGGAAGAGATCCTTGATGTCACCTACAGTGGCGCGGAGATGGAAATCGGCTTCAACGTCAGCTATGTACTGGATGTTCTGAACGCGCTGAAATGCGAAAACGTCCGCATGATGCTGACCGATTCGGTTTCCAGCGTGCAGATTGAAGATGCGGCCAGCCAGAGCGCGGCTTATGTTGTCATGCCAATGAGACTGTAATGTCCCTCACCCGCTTGTTGATTCGCGATTTCCGCAACATTGAAACCGCGGATCTCGCTTTATCTCCCGGCTTTAACTTTCTGGTGGGCGCCAACGGCAGTGGCAAAACCAGCGTGCTGGAAGCCATCTATACGCTCGGCCATGGTCGGGCGTTTCGCAGTTTGCAGGTGGGGCGAGTGATTCGCCACGAGCAGGAAGCCTTTGTTCTCCACGGGCGTTTACAGGGCGAAGAGCGCGAGACGGCGATTGGCTTAACCAAAGACAAACAGGGCGACAGCAAAGTCCGCATTGACGGTACTGATGGGCATAAGGTCGCGGAGCTGGCGCACCTGATGCCGATGCAGCTGATAACGCCGGAGGGGTTTACTTTACTCAACGGCGGCCCCAAATACAGAAGAGCATTCCTCGACTGGGGATGCTTTCACAACGAACCTGGATTTTTCACTGCCTGGAGCAATCTCAAACGGTTGCTCAAGCAGCGCAATGCGGCGTTGCGCCAGGTGACACGTTACGAACAGTTACGTCCGTGGGATAAAGAATTAATCCCGCTGGCGGAACAAATCAGCACCTGGCGCGCGGAGTACAGCGCCGGTATCGCGGCTGATATGGCCGATACCTGTAAGCAATTTCTCCCTGAGTTTTCTCTGACTTTCTCCTTCCAGCGCGGCTGGGAGAAAGAGACAGATTACGCTGAGGTGCTGGAACGTAATTTTGAACGCGATCGCCAGCTAACCTACACCGCGCACGGCCCGCACAAAGCGGACTTACGCATTCGCGCCGACGGGGCGCCGGTGGAAGATACCTTATCGCGTGGGCAGCTTAAGCTGTTGATGTGCGCCTTACGTCTGGCGCAAGGAGAGTTCCTCACCCGTGAAAGTGGGCGGCGGTGTCTCTACCTGATAGATGATTTTGCCTCGGAGCTTGATGATGAGCGTCGCGGACTGCTTGCCAGCCGCTTAAAAGCGACGCAATCGCAAGTTTTTGTCAGCGCGATCAGTGCTGAACACGTTATAGACATGTCGGACGAAAATTCGAAGATGTTTACCGTGGAAAAGGGTAAAATAACGGATTAACCCAAGTATAAATGAGCGAGAAACGTTGATGTCGAATTCTTATGACTCCTCCAGTATCAAAGTCCTGAAAGGGCTGGATGCGGTGCGTAAGCGCCCGGGTATGTATATCGGCGACACGGATGACGGCACCGGTCTGCACCACATGGTATTCGAGGTGGTAGATAACGCTATCGACGAAGCGCTCGCGGGTCACTGTAAAGAAATTATCGTCACCATTCACGCCGACAACTCTGTCTCCGTACAGGATGACGGGCGCGGCATTCCGACCGGTATTCACCCGGAAGAGGGCGTATCGGCAGCGGAAGTGATCATGACCGTGCTGCACGCAGGCGGTAAATTTGACGATAATTCCTATAAAGTGTCCGGCGGTCTGCACGGCGTTGGTGTTTCGGTAGTAAACGCCCTGTCGCAAAAACTGGAGCTGGTTATTCAGCGCGAGGGTAAAATTCACCGTCAGATCTACGAACACGGTGTTCCGCAGGCACCGCTGGCGGTTACTGGTGACACCGACAAAACCGGCACCATGGTGCGTTTCTGGCCAAGCCTTGAAACTTTCACCAATGTGACCGAGTTCGAATACGATATTCTGGCGAAGCGTCTGCGTGAGCTGTCCTTCCTCAATTCCGGCGTGTCTATTCGTCTGAAAGACAAACGCGACGGCAAAGAAGACCACTTCCACTATGAAGGCGGCATTAAGGCGTTCGTTGAATATCTGAACAAGAACAAAACGCCGATTCACCCGAACATCTTCTACTTCTCCACCGAAAAAGACGGTATCGGCGTTGAAGTTGCGTTGCAGTGGAACGATGGCTTCCAGGAAAACATCTACTGTTTTACCAACAATATTCCGCAGCGTGACGGCGGTACTCACCTGGCGGGCTTCCGTGCGGCGATGACCCGTACCCTGAATGCCTACATGGATAAAGAAGGCTACAGTAAGAAAGCGAAAGTTAGCGCCACTGGTGACGATGCGCGTGAAGGCCTGATTGCTGTTGTTTCCGTGAAAGTGCCGGACCCGAAATTCTCCTCCCAGACCAAAGACAAACTGGTTTCTTCTGAGGTGAAATCGGCGGTAGAACAGCAGATGAACGAACTGCTGGCGGAATTCCTGCTGGAAAACCCGACCGACGCGAAAATCGTGGTGGGTAAAATCATTGATGCTGCCCGTGCGCGTGAAGCCGCGCGTAAAGCCCGTGAAATGACCCGCCGTAAGGGCGCACTGGATTTAGCTGGCCTGCCAGGCAAACTGGCGGACTGTCAGGAACGCGACCCTGCGTTGTCCGAACTGTACCTTGTGGAAGGGGACTCTGCGGGCGGTTCTGCAAAGCAGGGCCGTAACCGCAAGAACCAGGCGATTCTGCCGCTGAAGGGTAAAATCCTCAACGTCGAGAAAGCGCGCTTCGATAAGATGCTCTCTTCTCAGGAAGTGGCGACGCTGATCACTGCGCTTGGCTGCGGCATCGGCCGCGACGAGTACAACCCGGACAAACTGCGTTATCACAACATCATCATCATGACCGATGCGGACGTCGACGGCTCGCACATTCGTACGCTGCTGTTGACTTTCTTCTATCGTCAGATGCCGGAAATCGTTGAACGCGGTCACGTTTATATTGCTCAGCCGCCGCTGTACAAAGTGAAGAAAGGCAAGCAAGAACAGTACATTAAAGATGACGAAGCGATGGATCAGTATCAAATTTCCATCGCGTTGGATGGCGCAACGTTGCACACCAATGCCAGTGCACCAGCGCTGGCTGGCGAAGCGTTAGAGAAACTGGTGTCTGAGTACAACGCGGCCCAGAAGATGATCAACCGCATGGAACGTCGTTATCCGAAAGCGCTGCTGAAAGAGCTTATCTATCAGCCGACGCTGGCGGAAGCCGATCTCTCCAACGAGCAGACCGTTACCCGTTGGGTGAACGCCCTGGTCAGCGAACTGAACGACAAAGAACAGCACGGCAGCCAGTGGAAGTTTGATGTCCATGTCAATGCCGAGAAAAACCTGTTCGAGCCGATTATTCGCGTGCGTACTCACGGCGTGGATACTGACTATCCGCTGGATCACGAGTTTATCACCGGTGGCGAATATCGTCGTATCTGTACGCTGGGCGAGAAACTGCGTGGCCTTCTGGAAGAAGATGCGTTTATTGAACGTGGCGAGCGTCGTCAGCCGGTAGCCAGCTTTGAGCAGGCTCTGGACTGGCTGGTGAAAGAGTCCCGTCGCGGCCTCTCCATCCAGCGTTATAAAGGTCTGGGCGAGATGAACCCGGAGCAGTTGTGGGAAACCACCATGGACCCGGAAAGCCGTCGTATGCTGCGCGTTACCGTTAAAGATGCGATTGCCGCCGACCAGTTGTTCACCACACTGATGGGTGACGCTGTTGAACCGCGTCGTGCGTTTATCGAAGAGAACGCTCTGAAAGCGGCGAATATCGATATTTAATGGCATTAATAATGTGAGCGTGCCTGATGCGTTACGCTTATCAGGCCTACAAGACTCCTGCAATATATTGAATTTGCAATGTTTTGTAGGCCGGATAAGGCGTTCACGCCGCATTCGGCAAGAAGCTATAAGAAAAGGGCTGAGATCTTCTCCGCCCTTTTTATTTTGGTAATCCGCAATTATCATCTCGCAGAACTATACTTTTTGAGTCAACACGTAACGCTTTACAGGTGATTATCATGGGGCTTTTTGATGAAGTTGTCGGCGCCTTTCTGAAAGGCGATGCGGGGAAATATCAGGCTATTTTAAATTGGGTTGAGGAGCAGGGCGGCATTCAGGTGCTGCTGGAAAAACTACAAAGCGGCGGCTTAGGCGCCATTCTGTCAACCTGGTTGAGTAATCAGCAAACCAATCAGTCGGTGAGCGGCGAGCAACTGGAATCGGCGCTCGGCACCAACGCGATATCCGATCTCGGGCAAAAACTCGGCGTAGATACCAGTGCGGCTTCCAGTTTACTGGCAGAACAATTGCCGAAGATTATTGATGCTCTCTCACCGCAGGGTGAAGTGTCATCACAAACTAATAACGATCTACTTTCCGCTGGTATGGAACTGCTGAAAGGTAAACTTTTCAGCTAAGCAAAAGGGGAGCACGCCATGCGCGTTGCATCCCCCTTTTCCCTCAGGTGTTGTACTGATTTTTGAGCGGAATCGCGTTAGCATGGGTCAGGATCTAATCTACCTGGGGAACTCATGGCTATCAAACTCATTGCTATCGATATGGATGGCACTCTTCTGCTACCCGATCACACCATTTCTCCTGGCGTTAAAAACGCGATTGCCGCGGCTCGTGCCCGCGGTGTGAATGTCGTGCTGACGACGGGCCGCCCTTATGCCGGCGTTCACAGCTACCTGAAAGAGCTACATATGGAACAGCCGGGCGACTACTGCATTACTTACAATGGTGCGCTGGTGCAGAAGGCTGCCGATGGCAGCACCGTGGCGCAAACCGCTCTTAGCTATGACGATTACCGTTTCCTGGAAAAACTCTCTCGCGAAGTGGGTTCTCATTTCCACGCGCTGGACCGCACCACGCTGTACACCGCCAACCGTGATATCAGCTACTACACGGTGCATGAATCTTTCGTTGCCACCATTCCGCTGGTGTTCTGCGAAGCGGAGAAAATGGATCCCAATACTCAGTTCCTGAAAGTGATGATGATTGATGAACCCGCCGTCCTTGACCAGGCCATCGCGCGCATCCCGCAGGAAGTGAAAGAAAAATACACCGTGCTGAAAAGTGCGCCGTACTTCCTCGAAATCCTCGATAAACGCGTTAACAAAGGTACGGGTGTGAAATCACTGGCCGACGTGTTAGGTATTAAACCGGAAGAAATCATGGCGATTGGCGATCAGGAAAACGACATCGCAATGATTGAATATGCAGGCGTCGGTGTGGCGATGGATAACGCTATTCCTTCGGTGAAAGAAGTGGCGAACTTTGTCACCAAATCCAACCTTGAAGATGGCGTGGCGTTTGCTATTGAAAAGTATGTGCTGAATTAATCAGGGGACGGGCAAACTGTGTTGATGCATTTGCCCGTTTTTCTGGCTTATTTGCTCATAGCGCTGGCAACGATTAATTGTAGCGGTGAAGTGATAACATCCAGTGTCAGAGTCACTGGCAGCAAAGTATTGACGGCGCCGTCTGGAATACCGCCAGACGAATAGCGTTTATAGAATCCCACTTTAAATGGATGGTAAAACGCCATCACATTTGAATAATCCATCTTTTTATTTTTCTCATGGATGGAGCCCTTCATGTTTTCCAGTGTCCAGGTACAATTCTGTACACCACAGGCAAATCCATAATGTATTGCCAGCGCTTTGTCTTCTTCTGTCGCCCAGTTGTAATAGAGTGATATTTTGCCGGTAAATTTCTTTTTCCCACTTTCAATGACAAATATCGCGTCATTGGCGACCTGAATATTATGCCGATTGATTGCCGGATCATTGAGCATAACGACGACATCATCTCCCCCGTCAGTTATCAAATAATCCAGAGATTCCCCTACAAAAACATAACCTTTTGTACCATTGCTATCTTTGGCCAACGATAACCCTGTAATGGTGTCGGACTGATATTTATACGTTCCTGATGTTCTTTTACCCGCATTGGACACCAGGGCAAACGATATACAGCCGGAAAGCATAAGTGTTAGTAAAAACAAACTGGCACTTTTTAGTAATCCATTAAAATTCAACAATATGTTTAATCCTTTAGAGAGAGGCAATGTCGTTGAAAGCATACTCTCAGTACCAGACTTGTCTGTCTCTTATGTTCCTTTTCAGATTTGTGCCCGGCATTTGTAGTGCGATAAATCACATGTGGTGTGGCGCATTTTCCTGAGGAATATGCGCCACACCACTGCGCATAATCCACTTTCGTAAAGCCGGTGCGGTCAGGCATCGGCTTTTTACTATCTTGCCGAAGAGTTTTAAACGCAGTTTGCGGGTGGCGCGCCAGTAAGTGGCGTTGCTCTTCTTCGGCTGCTTCAGTAATACCGAACGCAGAATCTCTGCACTATCCAGCGCATAGCTAATCCCCTCCAGCGAGCTGGCGCTGATAAATCCCGCCGCTTCGCCAATGAGAAACGCATTGTCCTTACCGCAGACAAAATCCTGCCAGCGTGAGGGAAACAGCACCGTGCATTTTTCGCTTTTCACCGCCTTACCAAACTGGAACTGAAAGGCGCTCATTTTCTCTTTTAGCGTCGTGAAACGCGTCTGACCGTCTTTCATGGGATAGGCACCGCCAAAGATAAAATAACCGTCTTTGCTGATACTCCATGAGTAACAGTCAGTTATCGCATTATCAAAGATGCAGGAGTAGAACGGCACCGGATGTTTCTCTGCGAACCACTGCTGGATGGCGACATATTTACGAATCTGATGATCCGGGTAGAGATGTCGCCGCACCATCGAGTTGGTACCATCGGCACCGACCAGATAGCGGGCGGTAATATGCTGCTCCCAGCCGTCTGCGCGAAAAATGACATGCCATTTATCATCCTCACGCCAGATTTTTCGACACAGGCTGTCGTGGTAAACCTCAACGCTGGCGGGGATCAGCGATTTCATCCACAAGTCGAATGCATGGCGATTAATATTGATATAGCTTCGCTGGTAGTTACGCGTGAGCGATGCGGCGACGTCGACGGTTTTGACGCTGAAAATCTGCGGGTTGGCGATGACATCGACAGGAAGCGTCAGTCCATCGCGAATAAAAGATCGCTGCGCGTCCGGTGCCAGCAGACCGCCACAAGGTTTGCTGAAACCTTCAGTACCATGCTGGTGCTTTTTATCCAGCGCGATCACCTGCATTTTGCCTGCTAACTTTCGCGCCAACGCCGACCCTGCTGGGCCGAGACCGATAATCGCCACGTCGAAATGTTCCATCTTTTCACTCACATTCATCACGATGGCAAAAGACTATTGTCTGAAAGTGAAGTCCTTGTGAAGTATGATGGCGGGAACCGTTTTGTATCAGGACCGCGCCATGAAACAGATAACCTTTGCTCCCCGTAATCACCTGCTCACCAATACCAATACCTGGACGCCCAACAGCCAGTGGCTGGTATTTGACGTGCGTCCTTCTGGGGCGTCGTTTACCGGCGAGACCATTGAGCGTGTGAATATCCATACCGGCGAGGTCGAGGTTATCTATCGCGCGTCACAGGGCGCACACGTCGGCGTGGTGACCGTTCATCCGAAGTCAGAGAAGTATGTCTTCATCCACGGCCCGGAAAATCCTGATGAAACATGGTATTACGACTTTCATCATCGGCGCGGAGTGATTGTTGAAAGCGGCAAGGTGAGCAATCTCGATGCAATGGATATTACCGTTCCGTACACACCAGGAGCGCTACGCGGCGGCAGTCATGTGCATGTTTTTAGTCCGAACGGTGAAATGGTGAGTTTTACCTATAACGACCATGTAATGCATGAACTTG